>Ga0070708_100003114_pt1 | contig 12915 bp, 13 predicted proteins | sample KBSK5503metaG_FD_65469 | JGI IMG/M metagenome (GOLD analysis project Ga0070708, IMG submission 65469) | Corn, switchgrass and miscanthus rhizosphere microbial communities from Kellogg Biological Station, Michigan, USA - KBS K5-50-3 metaG | ecosystem: Host-associated > Plants > Roots >...
TGTACGGCGTCGTGAGCAAAGCTTTGGTTGTAACGTGGCCAGGTAGCTCAGGTGGTAGAGCGCAGCCCTGAAAAGGCTGGCGTCGGCGGTTCAACTCCGTCCCTGGCCACCACATTTCAAGAGCCATCGCGTTGAGATACTGCGTCAAGACGTCACTCTGTCCTGACTCCAGTGCTGCCACCAGATAGCTGACTGCCTCGTTAGTCTTGTTCTTGATCTCTTCTAATTTCATTTTTCATTGTTTTTTCCTTTTCTGCCGTTGCCGGCCTGTTTTTGTTCTTCACTTCAGCGCCAGCGGACAAAAACAGACGGAACGGAGAAAGGAACTAAACGGAGGCCGAGTGAGGGTGGCAGGGCGTGAGTGAAAGCGCGGTGAGTGCCAAGGTGCGGTTGGTTTTAATTGGCACGAGATCGGCGCAGTCTGAAACGCCCGTCCGAGTCGCGGCTGAGCGGCGCCCGCCCGACAAAGGGCAGAAGTGAAAAAAGGGTGCGCAGCCACCGATATGTTAAGCCGGGATTGATCTATGACTTGGGAGCTTGCACGGGATGGTTCCTGAGCCGATCAAAGTGAACAGTGTCTTTAAAGTGATCACGGTCTGCTACCATTCGCGTGGGAAAATTACGACAGAAGTCGCCTTCGAATTTCGTTCAGTTGTTCTTGAACCCCGCATGCGAATCCGCCCATGCAAGGACGGTGTTTCGCCTACTTATGCACGTTTTAGTTGATGGCATAAGTAATCTCTCCCTCCAAGGCATGTGCAGAGGGTGAATCGGGAACATTCGCAACGTAGTCGGAATAAGCGATGTTGACGTGGGTCGAGCCAAAAATTCGCGCTTCACTAATGCTGTCGGTCGATACCGGGAACCAGAAATCGCCTTTCTTCTGGTACTGCTGCACGAAGTGCACACTGTGCGTCCAGAACGATGGACTATGAGCGGGCTTGCCTTCCGCGCGCACCAACGCATAATCGATCGCATCCACCCAGATTCGACCTTCCATTAAGTACTTCTCCCGGCGTTTGGGAATGACACCGATGACGTAGGTTAGCCGACCCTCAATCTCTTCCGTTCCGACCGTACTGAAGTCGTAGTTATCGGTCGTGAGGCGGCTTTTGGCGCGGTTCGCCGGGCTGGACGTTTCACTCTCTGATTCGAGCATCTTGTGTAGCACATGTTTATTGGCAGACGCCCACCCAGCCTCAGAAACTACGTCGAAATGTTTCCTTCCGTCGGGATCACAATGAACTGCTGCCACCAGTTCGGCAGTCTTGTGCAAGCGTTCGTTCTCGAGCGTGTACCGGCGAGTGCCAACATACCCGCCACTCCGGGCCTCTCGTCGAACATCGCGCGCATACATTCGGTTGATCACGTCTTCGGCTCGAATGCCTGGTTGCTCGGGGCTCTGGCAAAAAAGTCGCGGTGTGAATGAGAAGAGCAGTGCGCAAGTGATCAGAAGTTTCATAATCAGAACTCGAAAACGAATTTGCCTCGGTATTCGCGCCACACATGGTTGAAAAATTGGGCGTAATACTTCGTGCCGTCCTTCGTGGTACTCAGATCGCGCCAACACTGCCTGAAGGCACATGAATTTGCATTCGAATGTCCATCTGCCGCATGAGGGCAAGTTCTTGGTTTTCAAGAACAAGGCTGTGGCGCAGCGCGTTTCCGTGCTTGCCCACATAAGGGCATTGCCCTCGACCGGGCGCGGTGAGTCAAATTTCGCGTAGCGCGGGGAGACCTGATGACACGCAGGGAAGGAACCTCAGCTGATTAATGGAAGGAAGGTTCGCAACACGGAAGATCAGCATTTGTGATCTAAATCACCGCTCTTTTAGGTATGGCAAGAAGTCATCGGTCAGCATTCTCCACTGTCGATTGCTTCTCCTTCCAGGACAATGCCGTGTGTCATTAGAGTGTGAAGCACGTGAACAAAAGGCGCCGTGAAGTTTTTACCGCTACCGGCTGTGTATCCCAGGCAGTGTCCCTACCAGCACTTGCACCCCAGAAACGCCCCAGCTGAACAGAATCAGAAAAATTTGGAGAGCACGATGCGTTACCTCGCGAAGGCTGAATCGCCGAAGGTTCGTGCTAAAGTCAACTCAGTATGGGCAGGCGGTTAGAAGTATGCAAATCAAACTCTGGCAATTGGAATACGACTTCGACAAAGAAGATGCGAAGATCGTTGTTCCGCTGATTCTGTTGCTGCTCGGTATGACCCTCACTCAACTGAGGAAAGATTGGATGTTGGGCGGGGTGGCTGCTTACTATCTTTTGTACTTCTTTCTCCCACCGTGCATCGCTGCGCTCAAGAAGCTATTTGCGTGGGTGCGCCATCGGTTTGCTTTCAGGTGCCCGTACTGCAAAAGTCGCGAACTAATTTTGCAAGGGATGCAGGAATTTCATGGTGACATCCCATATGACCACTATTTCTGCAACCGCTGCCGCGAAACATCCGTGTGGGTCAACACTGGTGGGATCGACAAAATGATCGCACCAACCCCATCAAAGCTCAAAGGGGCTCAGCGCACGCTCACACCCTAAAATCCATGCTCATCGTCACAAAGCTGCCACAGGGACACATCTACCCCCAGATTACTCAGGCACCAATCGACAACTACGCTAACTTTTTAAATTTTTTCCGTGGCGGTCAGACTATTGACGACAACCTTGGGGCTACGGTTATCGCGGCTACGCTGCAAGCCAAAATGTTAGAGATTGCTATCGCGAGCGGACATCTCACAAAGACGAGAGGCGCGAACCCTACTGAGTACCTTGCAGACATTTTTCTGACAAAATCAGGATCGCAACTCATTCAAGGCTTCTTTGATCGGGCATTCTGCGAACTGGCGGTCGCTGAGGCTAAGAAAAGCATCGCTGAGGACGATGGCAGACCACACCCATACGTAGGCGTAGTCATCGTCAAGGACGGCAAGATTTTAGCGACCGGGTTTCGGGGTGAATCGGGCAAAGGCGACCACGGCGAGTACTGTGCCTTGAAAAAAGTGAATGAAGCTGACGTACAGGGCGCAACTGTGTACACGACGTTGGAGCCTTGCTCTGAGCGGAACCCGCCGAAGAAGTCATGCACTGAACGCCTGATCAACGCCAAAGTTGCGCGAGTCGTATCAGGTAGTGCTGACAAGGACGAATCGGTATATGGGCACTCTACCCTCGTAGAGGCAGAGATTGAGATTGGATTTTTTCCCCACGATCTGATGCAAGAACTTCTTGTTCTCAACAAAGAATTCAATGACTCGCGCAGGGCGAAGCAAGGCATCCCACCAGCCAATAACACCTCACCGCTTGCCAGCGTTTCCTACTACGAGTTGGGAACGTCGATGGCGGACAACACCCACTTCTTTGTCCGTCCGCCGAAAGACGATGACGGCTTCTACACAGTCGAGGATGCCAATGGGCTCGTTCTGGCTCACGCTCGAACACTCGATGAGATTGCCATCGAGTGGCATGGCATGGACGACCGGAAGAGAATCGTAAAAAGCTGGTTCGTCAAAGCGCGGGCAGCAGCGATCAACGTCTGAACCTCACCTAGCTATCCACTCAGGCGAACCCTCTATTCCCCTGACGATTTGGCGAACTTAGTTTTAACGTTTCAACTTGACCTCTTCATAACAAGTCAGGACGGATCTGGCATTGCAAAATCCCGCTCAACCTATTTCACGGTCGCGGGCCAGTTAAGAACCACCGAATAAGTTTCGAGAAAACCCTTGCGTGGTTCCAGCACCAAGAACTTCACTCCATCCTCGGTGACTGCGTACTGGTTGACGGTAGGATCTGGTTTTAGTCCCGTATCGAAGAGCCTTCTCGGGATTCCTATCTTCGGAGGCGAGCCGCGCTCCACGCTCGCCGACGTCATTTTACCTTCAAGATCAAGGAAGAAGAGTTCTCGACTGTCGCCACGCCATCGCGGCTGGGCGCCCCCGGCTTCCGACACCTGCTGGATGTTATGAAATGAGGGAAACAATGCGACAAAAACTTCCCACCTTCCAGTGCGATTCTCCCCGAAAGCTATCAGCTGCCCGTCAGGAGACAGGTGAAATTCGTCTTTTATAGAGCTCGAAGAATACAGAATTTTAGGCTTGCTCTCGCCCGTCACAGGGATTATCGAAAAAGTCTTAGTGTCGTGCGTCAGCAGGAAGCGCCCATCCCGAGACCAGTCTTCGACCCAATGCCTTTCATTGTCACCATAGACTTTCTGCGGCTGCTGGCTTCCGATTTCAATCTTCTCGACCAGGAATGGCGGATCAGATCCACCGTTCGGAAGAAGATTGAACGCAACGTAGCGCGAGTCTGGCGACCAAACAGGGTCTGACTGCGCATGCGGATCAGTCGCCAGAGCGGTCGTGGTGTTAGCTGCTAAGTCTACGAGCCACAGACTGCCGGTAGCATGCTGATGAAACGAATTCAGCGCCAAGTGTCTTCCGTCCGGCGAGAGCGTGAACTGCTGAAAGTCGATTATCGGTTCGAGGCTGCCAAAGACCGTGCCGTCCCGCGAGTACCAGTTGAACTGATCGAAGGATGAGCCCCTGGCCGCACCATAGATAAGCACTCCGTTTTGAGACGCAGTGAATTCGGAAGTGCCCAAATACGCTGGGGAAGCCGCGACGTTACTGGCCAGCAATACCGGTTCACCGATCTTCCGCAAGGTTTTCCAATCCATATGTTGCGCAAAGAGAGTCTGGTCTCGCGCGAATAGCAAGTAGTCGGTAACCGCGACGGCACGGCTTGGGCTTGCGAGCAGCGGTATCGGAGCTCCGCCATCCAGCGACTGCGCGTAGATTTTCGCTCCCGGATCATCACTGGTCAGGCTGGTGCGAGCCAAATAAATGAAGTGCTTGCCGTCCGGCAGAAACTGAACCCACATTTGACTGACTTCTCCAGGCAGCATGGAGGTCACAGGCGTGGCAAGTCCTCCCCCGGCAGCAATGCGGACAATCGGACTGTTTACCGCTCTAGCAAAAAGTATGCTTCCATCGACGCCCCAAGCGCCTTGCGCAATCTCCGGAACGCTATAGATCGTCTCAGTGGGTCCGCCCGATGCCCCAACCTTCTTCAGCTTGCCGCCAGCCCAGAACCCAATGAACTGTGAATCCGGCGACCAGAACGGCAAAAGCGCGCCTTCGCTCTGGCCGACATGTTGCGCTTCTGAAGAACGTAAGGCCCTGATCCACAAAGAGCTTTGACCGGATACATCGGTTGCCGCAAACGCCAATGTCTGACCGTCAGGCGAAAGCGCGATGTGTTCGAAAGGATGCCAGTTCCGATGTAACGTCACGCCCTCGGGCAGACCCAGTGAAAGCCAGACCGCATTCACGGATTGAGGTTTCGGGCGGAGCTGGAACCAAACCACAAAACCGAGGATGACGATGCCCAGCACCGCAAAGGTGGTTAGTGCGGCCTTGAGCCGCCATGGCTGCGCCACCGGCGTCGGAGATGGAGTCGCAAAAGCTCTATCTTCGACTTTTGTCTGCGGCGACCAATGGAACTCCGGCACGTACGAGCCTGGCGGAAGCTCCATCTGTACAACCGGACTTAACGCGCTTTCTCGGTAATATTGCGCAAGCCTTTTCCGGAGTTCTGCCGCTCGCACGCGGACGACAGCGTCATTGGCGATGTCATAGTCGGCGGGTCGGCCAAACAGTTCCACGCCGATCATGCGCTCAGGGAGTGGATTCACTTCAGCAGTCAACGCACGTTCTACCACCATGCGAAGAAAGTCCTGGCACTGCTTGCTTCCGGCGAACGCATGGCTCGAAAGCACCAATTCGAGCGCGCTGCGAACCGAATTCACCTGCTCAGCGCTGAGTTCTTGTGGGATTTCGGATGGGTGGCTTGCTGCCATGTTGGGAGCCTATCGCACTTTGGTGCCTATAGTACCTCTTAGCGGGCACGGTCGTACTATGAAAACTACATATAGAGGATGAACATTCCCTTATTCAAATGAGAGTGTTAGATTAGCTCGTACGTTGGGAGTACCACTCTCGCTCCTTATGTCGGAACAAGTGCCGGAGACGCGCGTTTGCCACTGGCGTTAATTTCGGCAGCGGAACTCTCCACCAAGTTCCGCGGCGTTACACTTCAATCGCAAATGCCGCACCAGGGCAGGACGGGCATTGGAATGGCGAAGCGTTGGTTCGGGCCTGGATTGATCATTGTTTTCGTGGTTCTCACCGCACCAGGGTGCCACACCGCCGGTGATAGCGCTTCCGGCATCCTCCTCACCGTCATCGATCAAGGATGGCTGGCATCGGGCCCAAGACTCACGCCAGAGGTGCAAGAGTTTACAAGACAAACTGGTATCCGAGTTCAGATCATGCCCGCTCCGGAAGGGGCTCGGGAGCAACTCGCAACCTGGCGCGAGCTGCTCGACAGCCGTTCAGAAACGCCCGACGTTTACGCTGTTGACGTTATCTGGCCCGCGCTTCTGGCGGACAGTCTTGTTAACCTGAAACCCTACGTGCCCGCGGAAGATATTGCTGCACATTTTCCGGAGCTGATTGCCAACTATATGGTCGATGGCAGACTGATAGCTCTTCCGCACAACCTGAATGAGGGCTTGTTGTTTTACCGCACTGATTTGCTGGCAAAGTACGGATATAGGGCGCCACCGAACACCTGGGAAGAGCTCGAAACGATGTCCAGACGGATTCAAGCTGGCGAGCGGTCGAGTGGCAATAAAGATTTCTGGGGCTTCGTTTGGGAAGGCGCGCCGTCGGAAGCATTGACCTGCAATGCATTGGAATGGCAAGTGTCCGAGGGTGGTGGAACGATTCTGGACGAGAATGGCAAAGTGACCATCAACAACCCGAACACGATTCGCGCGTGGAGCATGGCAGCACGTTGGGCAGGATCCATTTCGCCCCCTGGGGTAACGGCCTACAAAGAGTGGGACGCGTTCAATTTGTGGCAAGCGGGAAAGACCGCATTCATGCGCAACTGGACTAATGCATATGTGGCAGCTCGCGCCGACAACTCGCCAACCAGAGGGCACTTTGACATATCGCCTCTGCCCCGCGGTCGCGCCGGCTTCGCAGCCACCTTGGGTGGAAACGGCTACGGTGTTTCGCGCTATTCGCGTCATCCACGCGAGGCGGCAATGCTCGTCCGATTTCTCACCAGCCCCGCGGGGCAGGCCAGACGCTGCCGCAGGTCCTGCGAACCCCCTACGATCCCAGCTTTATATAAGGACGCTGACATCGTGGGTCCAAACCCTTACGTGTCCCGCGTTCTGCAAGTGCATGAAGGCTTAGCGTTGAGGCCATCTCTGCCGGCGGGCAAAATGTATCCAGAGGTTTCGCGCGCCTATTTTCAGGCTGTTCATGTAGTGCTCACTCATAAAGAGTCCGCAGCACAGGCTGCCGAGGAGTTACAAAGCCGTTTAGCGACGATGCTCAAAACATCTGCGGTGACAGAAAACGACACATCTCTTGAAAAGGTAGGGAAAGCGCGCTAGGTACGAAAAGCGAAGTTCGTATTCGAACGTCAAATGCCACTGAGTGGAACAAAAAGGGAGCAAGAAACCATCGGGGTCGGGCGTTGGTTTCGTCAACGCGACGTCGGTATTGGCACACGTCTGGCCGCTTGCTTTGTGACCATCATCGTCTTGATGATCGTATCTGATGCCGTGGCAGTGTGGCAGTTCAGACGAATGGAAGGTTCCACCGACCGCCTTAGACAAGCCGACCAGACCTTACGGGCTGTTGTCCGCGTCCACGTTGATATAGGCACTTTTAGGGACAGAGTTGCGGTTATGGCAAATAGCGAGGAGACCGGTAAATTTGCCAAAGATATCGCATCATTACGCCAGAAATTTTTGGGGGATGCCGAACGCGCCCGGAGAATCGTTATGGCGTGGCCTGAACTAGACGAGAACGGCACGATCTCCAGCGCACTACAGACCCTAATGACAGCTCTCCCAGCGCAGCTTGATACGGTGGAAGAACTGGCCAATGCAGGCGATTGGACAGCTGTTCGGCTCCGCTTGGCGCATCAAATTCAGGATCTGCGTGAGCTGAGCTTATCCCAGGTAGAGAGAGTTGACCAGCAACTGACAGAGTCGCAAAGCGCTGCTCTTGAAACGACCAGACAGGCACGGCGTAACCTCTTTATAGCAGTTCCCATTGCCGCTTTACTGACCTTGTTCGCGGCCGCTGTGCTGGGCTGGTATCTCAGTCAAAGCATTACTGTTCCTTTGTCCGAACTCGCCTCCGGCGCTCGCGCCCTCGCGCGCGGCGATTTTCGCCACGAAGTTGCGGTTCGTGGAAACGACGAATTGGCGGTTCTGGGGAGGGCCTTCAACCATGCGGCCCGCCAACTTCAGGAACTCTATGCAGAATTGCGAGAGCAAGCCAGCCTTCTGACTCTTACGCACGACTCGATTTACGTGCGCGATATGAACGGAGTCATTCGGTATTGGAATCGTGGCGCAGAAATGTTGTATGGATGGTCGGCGGAAGAAGCAGTAGGCGAGGGAGCCCACGAGCTTCTCAAGACTAACTTCCGAGTGTCTCAGGACCAGATTGAGACTGAGTTGCTCACCAGCGGGCGCTGGGAAGGCGAGCTGTCGCAAAGCAAGAAAGATGGAACCCACGTCGTCGTAGCAACCCGGTGGTCGATCAAACGAGATGAGGGTGGCACGCCCACCGCAATCTTGGTGACCAGCAACGACATCAGCCAGCGCAAGCGCGCCGAAGAAGCTGTCCGGCAGAGCGAAAAGCAGCTGCGGGAGGTCATCGAGATCATGCCGGCAATTGCCTGGACGAGTAGCTCTGATGGATGCTTTGAATTCGTGAACAAACGGTGGCAGGAATACACCGGCATGTCGGCACAAGACTCAGCAGGCTTTGGGTGGAAGACTGCATTTCATACTAGAGACCTTGAAGGTTACGTCGCAAGGAGGCGTGCCTCGCCAGACAACGCCGATTCCTTAGAGGATGAGGTTCGCATCCGTTGCGCCAAGAATGGCGAATATCGTTGGTTCTTGTCTCGTGCAGTACCGTTGCGCGATGAGCAAGGAAACATCGTCAGGTGGTATGGAACCGCCACCGATATCCACGACCGCAAGCAGGCGGAAGAGAGACTTCAAGTCGAGAATGTAGTACTCCGTGAGGAGATTGACAAGGCTTCCATGTTCGAGGAGGTCGTTGGCGCCACTCCGGCCTTGCAGACAGTGCTTTCGGCCGTGTCCAAGGTCGCCCCGACGGACTCAACCGTTCTCCTTACTGGTCAAACCGGCACCGGCAAAGAGTTGATAGCGCGTGCCATCCACAGGAAGTCTGAACGGGCTGCGCGAGCTTTTATCAGCGTCAATTGCGCTGCGATTCCCCAATCCCTGATTGCTTCGGAACTGTTTGGGCATGAAAAGGGAGCGTTCACGGGCGCTCTGCAGCGTCATCTTGGGAAATTCGAACTGGCTGAGGGGGGTACGATCTTCCTCGATGAGGTTGGAGAGCTGCCACTGGAGACACAGGTTGCTCTCTTACGAGTTTTGCAGGAGCGGGAAATCGAGCGCGTGGGAGGCACTCGACCAATTCGCGTAAACGTGCGCATCCTGGCGGCCACAAACCGCGATTTGCAAAAAGGGATTGCGGCAGGCACCTTTCGAGAGGATCTGTTCTATCGCCTGAACGTATTTCCAATCCACGTGCCTCCCCTTCGCGAACGCAAAGAAGACATCCCAATGCTAGTTGAGTACTTTATTGATCGATTTGCGAGAAAGGCGGGAAGAAACATCCGCAGTATCGACAAAAAGTCACTCGAACTCCTAGAGTCTTACTCCTGGCCGGGAAACATTCGTGAACTCCAGAACGTCGTCGAACGCTCGGTCGTTCTTTGTGACACGGACACGCTAAGGATTGACAGTAGTTGGCTCTCCCTCGGAGATTCGGCGGACCCTGGTCCAGGCGGATCGCTCGCAAGTAAAATCCATGAACAAGAAAGAGAGTTTATTGAAAGGGCTCTGGCGGCAGCAGAAGGCAAGATTTCTGGTCCATCAGGCGCCGCAGCGAAACTTGGTATCTCTCCTTCGGCTTTGGAATACAAAATTCGCCTGCTCAAGATCAACAAACACCAGTTTAAGAAATACTTGCGCGAAACCTAGTTGCACATCCTTAAACTCACTAAATCTAATCTTGACTCACGCCGCACCTTTGTCGAACACGAAAGGATGATTGTGGCGATCGTGTCTCACATGAATTTCAATCAGGGCATTATCTTTGTAAAGAAACCAAGTCCGAGGATGGTTCTCTTCGCGAATTGGACTGTCATTGCTGAGGATGGCTCTGAGATTTGCCATTGTTGTTCTCCTTTAGCTTTATCGTGTGATCGGCTTAATTACAGGTTTCTGGCGGCCCAATCCGCTCACCACTCCGTGCTTCCGCAGAATGCTGTAGGTGATGTCTTCCAGCTGTGTCATAACTCCAATCCGAGGGCGCTCGCGCCGTTCAACGAAATTCGCTTGGGTTCTCATTGGCTCGCCTCTCTCTGCATTTGCGCTGCTGACCCGCTGACCGTAAAAGCAATAGTGGTGCCAATGACTAATGTGAGTATCTGCCCTTGTTGCTATACCGCACCGAATAGCAGCACACGAAGCGAACGCGTTTCTTTCCAGCCGGATACCGGCCGACGGTTTAGACGCTGTAAGCCAGGGTGAATACTTCCCAAAGGCTGCTGCGCTCCTGAAAATTCACTAAAAACTGCGAATTCACTAAAAGTAGTGACTGCCCGATGGGCCAAGCTCATTATTTTCAGTCGCTTGTGTCTGGCGAACGCATTGCATTACCTACCAGCGTCGCAAAGAGGAGTCAAGATGCTGAGAATCCAGAGGGCCTCCAACGGAAAGATCGTTTTCACCTTGAGCGGCCGCATAGCTCCGGAAGACGTCGGCGAATTACGGAGGCTGTTCGGTCTCGAAGCCACCGCCGTTCGGATCGTCCTCAACCTGAAGGAGCTAGTACTGGTAGATGGCGATGCAGTGGAATTCTTAGCCGGATGCGAAGCTGCCGGCATGACTCTCAAGGAATGCCCGGCCTACGTTCGCAGATGGATAGATCGGGGAAAGGGGCAGGGCCAATGAGCACAGCAATTATTAATACGATGGTGAACGCGCCGCTTACCACACCGTGGGACGAACTCGAAGACGAGCAGGTGTGCCTGGAATCAGGAATCACCCCTGAGTATTGCTTCCAGGGCATCATTGGCAAGAGCCCAGCCATCCAGAAGGTGCTGGAACAAGTGGCAATCGTTGCGCCTACCGATTCCACCGTCCTGCTTCACGGGGAGACGGGCACAGGAAAAGAGTTGGTCGCACAGGCCATTCACAAGCTCAGCTCTCGGTGCGAGCGCACCTTTGTGCGCATGAACTGCGCCGCTATTCCCTCGGGACTTCTGGAAAGCGAACTTTTCGGGCACGAGAAGGGAGCCTTCACCGGCGCCCTGATCCAAAGAAAAGGGAGATTCGAGTTGGCGGATCGGGGCTCCCTGTTTTTGGACGAGATCGGCGATATCAGCCTGGAAGTGCAGCCGAAATTGTTGCGGGCGGTGCAGGAGCAGGAGTTCGAGCGTTTGGGAAGCGCAAGGACAATCCAGGTCAATGTGCGGATGATTGCCGCGACGCATCGGGACCTTGCGGCCATGATCCGTGAGCAAGAGTTTCGCGAGGATCTTTTCTATCGCTTCAACGTGTTCCCAATCGAGATTCCACCTCTTCGCGAACGGCGCGAGGACATCCCATTGTTGGTCCACTTTTTTGTGTCGCGCCTCTCCCGCCGCATGCAAAAGCGCATTGGGTTTATCTCGAAAATCGCCATGGAGGCTCTGGTTAACGCCGATTGGCGAGGAAACATTCGCGAACTTGAGAACTTTATCGAACGCTGTGTGATTTTCACGCAAGGGGACGAATTGAATGTTCCGCACACACTCCTGAAGAAGTCTGTCAGCACTGGCGTATCGCGGTCATCGTCGTTCCGGCAAGCTGAGCGGCAGGTGATCATTGATGCTTTGAGAGACGCATCAGGAAAGATAGCTGGTAGTGGCGGAGCTGCGGAGCGTCTCGGACTCAAAAGAACAACCCTGCAGAACAAGATGCGGAGGTTGAGTATCGCTCGCAGCGATTATTCGGGCAACCAGTGGACGGGGCAGGCGTAGCTGTTGAGCGTCGACCCCAAATCGCCCATTGGCACGGCTCTGACCAGCTAGTTTGAAAGGAGTACAGAACATGCGAGACCATTCATTCACTATCGTCTTCAGGAATCCACATCCGCAGCGCAGCCCGATGCGTGCCAAGCTTTACCTGCTTCGGCCAGACGGCAGCAGCTTGCATTTCGATTACCCCGACCAAGAAGGCTCCCATCAGGCGGAACCGGTCGCGCCAAGGAGATGAAGTGAGCGATAACCTCGACAGCATCGGCAAGGCGCACAGCGACATCGTTGCCAGCAACGATAGCACTCTGGCGTACCTGTCCGGCCGAATTGATATCGACTCCTCCCCCGCTGTCCGCGACGGTCTTCTCGCAATGCTGCAGCCTCCATCGGCAAAGATTGTGAGCGTCGATTTGTCCGGCGTTACCCATATCGACAGTTCCGGTGTAGCCACATTAATTGAGGCGCTGAAGATCGCGCGGGGCAATAAGACCGAGCTGCGATTGCAGGGCTTAAACAAGGGGTTATATCGGCTGTTTGAATCTACGCGCATTCTGTCGCTCTTCGATGGAAGCGTTCCGAGAGCAAACCGATCTGAGCGTGAGGCAGGGTGATGGCGAATGTGTTGGAAATCACGGGCAGAGAGACTCTCAACTATCTCGACTACGTCGGGAGCCTAAACATTCAGTTGTGGGCGACCTTGCGCGGGATTCGAAAAACGTTGCCGCTGATTGGAAACCGGCATCGGTGGCATGCCGC
>Ga0070708_100003115_pt1 | contig 12914 bp, 11 predicted proteins | sample KBSK5503metaG_FD_65469 | JGI IMG/M metagenome (GOLD analysis project Ga0070708, IMG submission 65469) | Corn, switchgrass and miscanthus rhizosphere microbial communities from Kellogg Biological Station, Michigan, USA - KBS K5-50-3 metaG | ecosystem: Host-associated > Plants > Roots >...
GGGCAAGTCGACGCTCTTCAACGTCATTAGCGGCCTGCACGCACCCAGCGCCGGCCGCATCGCTTTCAACGGCGAGGACATTACGGGCATCGGACCCGAAGTCATCAATCGGCGGGGCCTGGCGAAGACGTTCCAGATCACGAACATCTTTCCCGGCATTTCCGTGTACGACAACGTGCGCGTGGCCGCCCAGTCGCGCGTGCCCGTCTCGGGCCGCCTGTCGTCGCTCTGGCGGCTGCCGAACGTCGAAGGGCCCGTCATGGAGCTCCTGGGTGCGTTCGGCCTGACCGCTCGGCGGGACGATCTCGCGCAGAACCTCTCCCACGGCGAGCAGCGCTATCTGGAGATCTGCCTGGCGCTCGCCACGGAGCCCGCGCTGCTGCTCCTCGACGAGCCGACGGCGGGGATGACCCCGGGGGAGACCAAAGAGGCGACGGCGCTGATCCGCCGGATCGCGCAGAGCCGCCGGCTTACCGTGCTGCTCATCGAGCACGACATGAGTGTCGTCATGGGGATCTCCGACCGGATCGCCGTGCTCCACTTCGGCCAGAAGATCGCCGAGGGTTCTCCGGACGCCATCCGCAGCGACCCGCAGGTGATCGACGCATATCTCGGTGGTGCGGAGGACTGAATTTTGCTTCGCATCCGGGATCTCCACGCGGGCTATGGCGCGACGCCGATCCTCTTCGGCGTCTCCCTCGAGGTGCAGGAGGGGGAGGCGGTGGCGCTACTCGGCAAGAACGGGATGGGCAAGAGTACGCTCATGAAGACCGCCATGGGCTTCATCAAGCCCACCCGCGGCGCGATCGACTTCGAGGGCAGCGACCTGACGCGGATGACGCCGCACCAGATCGCACGGCGAGGCGTCGGCTTCGTGCCGGAGAACCGGCGGGTGTTTCCCGGGCTCACCGTGCGCGAGAATCTGGAGCTGGGCCTGTCGGCCGTGCCGCACCGCTCGGCGGCGCTGCGCCGGGAGCGGCTCGACGAGGTCTTCAGGCACTTTCCTCGGCTCCACGAGCGCATCGACCAGCACGCCAAGTCGCTCTCCGGTGGCGAGCAGCAGATGCTCGCCATCGCGCGCGTGATCATGGCGAGGGCGCGGCTCATCCTCATGGACGAGCCTACGCAGGGGCTCGCCCCCGCGCTCATCCGCCACGTCCGGGACATGATCCGCGAGCTCAAGCGCCTGCGCATCACGGTTCTGTTGGTCGAGCAGAACGCGCGTGTAGCGTTGAGCGTATGCGACCGCGGCTACATCATGGAGAAGGGGTCCATCGTGTTCCAGGGACCGTCGGCGGAGCTCCGGGACAGCCCGGTGACCCGTGAGAAGCTGGGCGTCTAACACGCTGCTCGGTGGAACCCGCCGCGGCACTTGGCTGCGCGTGGCGCTGGTCCTGGTACTGCTCGCCGGAGTGCTCTGGTTCTTGCGGTCCGGAGAGGACGGCGGCCATCACGGCAAGCACGCCGCCGCTCTCGACCCGTTCGAGAAGGCCGGCGTTACCGAGTTCAAGGAAGGCCAGCGCGGGCCCGCCTTCCGGCTCCAGAGATTTCCCGGCCCCGGCCAGGCCACGCTCGAGGACTTCAGCCACAACCTCGTGATCGTGAACTTCTGGGCGACGTGGTGTGGGCCGTGCGCCGACGAGATGCCGACGCTGGAGAGGCTCTGGCACGACTACCGAGAGCGCGGCTTGGTCGTCCTCGGCGTGTCGGTGGACCGCGGCGCGCCGCGTGCATTCCTCGAGCCCTACATCACGCATCATCAGGTCACATTCCCGATCCTGCTCGACCCCGACCTCAAGACGGCCGGAGCCTGGCGTGTGGCGAGCCTGCCCGCCACATTCATCGTCAAACCCGGCGGTGAAGTGGGGGGTATGGCGGGGGGCGCGCGGGAATGGAACAGCGCCGAGATGCGGGCCCTCCTCGAGACGCTGCTTCCCGCGGCGCACTGAATGCGCCACCCCGGCCGTCATGCAGCCCGCGCGCGTCTTGACACGCCGGGGGTCCTCTTCTACTCTCGGCCCGACATCGCCGATGGCCTCCCGCTACCTCGAGCCCGAGATCGAGCGGCGTTCGCGCGCCGCGATGACCCGCTGGCAGTCGGCACGCCTGCGCGAGCAGGTGCGTCACGCGGCGGCCCACAGCCCGTTCTACCAGCGTAAGCTCAAGGCCGCGGGCATCAGGGCCGCCCACATCCGTGCGCTGACCGACCTTCCGCGCCTGCCCTTCACCACGAAGGACGAGCTGAAGGAGAACCAGGCGGGCAAGCCGCCCTGGGGCGACGTGCTCGCCGTCCCGCTGGCGGAGGTGCTCCGCGTGCATCTCACCTCGGCGACCACCGGGCGGCCGCTCGCATTCCTCGACACGCGCGAGGACTGGCACGGGTTCTATCACTCCTACGCGCGTTCGCTCTACGCCTATGGCGTGCGGAAGAGCGACATGGTGATGGCGGCCTTCTCGTATGGGCCGTGGATCGGCTACTGGAGCGGATTCTACGCGGCGCAGGATCTGGGCTGCCTCGTCTTCCCGGTCGGCGGCCTCTCGACAGACCAGCGCATTGACGCGCTCCTCACCTATCCAATCACGGTGCTCGGCTGCACGCCGTCCTACGCGCTCTTTCTCGCCGAGCACGCGGCGAAGAAGGGCATCAACCTCGCCAAGGACACGAAGATACGGATCACGTGGCACACGGGCGAGCCAGGCGCCTCCATCCCTGCCACCAAGGCCAGGATCGAAGCCGCGTTCGGCGCGCGGGCCTACGACTTGCCCGGGCTCACCGAGATTGCCGCGTGGGGCTTCGAGTGCGATGCGCGCGCCGGGCTGACCCACGTCCACGAGGACTACTGCTATCCCGAAGTGCTCGACGAGCAGGATCACCACGTCGGGCCCGGCGGCCGCGGCGAGCTGGTTTTCACGAGCCTGTACCGCAAGGCCATGCCGCTGCTCCGCTATCGCACGCGCGACATCGTGCAGGTCGCCGACCGCAAATGCCCCTGCGGGCGGACGCTGATCGGCTTCGAGGGCGGCGTGCTCGCACGACTCGATGACATGAAGAAGGTACGTGGCATCATCGTCTATCCGCGGCGGATCGAGGAGATCGTGCGTCCCCATGACGCCGTCGACGAGTTCCAGATCGTGTTCCGGCGCTCCGAGGGGCTCGACGAGATCCTGGTCCGCATCGACCCCTCGCCGTCGCTGTCGCTGTCGGAGCGGGACGGCCTGTGCGCGCGGCTCGACGAGAGCCTGCGCACGGGGCTGGGGCTCCGGGCCACCGTCGAGATCACCGAGCCCGGGGCACTGCCGCGCTGGGATCATAAGGCTAAGCGCGTGAGGGACGAGCGCACCGAAGTGCCCTTCTAAGGAGGTTTCGTGAAAGCGGCGTTCTTCAAGGAGCACGGCGGCGCCGAGAAGATCCTCTACGACGACTACCGCGACCCCGTGGCGGAGGCGGGTGAGGTAGTTGTGCGCGTGCGGGCCTGCGCGCTCAACCAGGTGGACATGCTGCTGCTCGACGGCCGCTTCCCGCCGCCCGAGGGACTGCCGCATGTCAATGGCTGCGAGGTCACCGGTACCGTGGAGTCGCTGGGAGCCGGCGTCACAGGGCTCGCGCTGGGGTCCAGGGTGATTATCTTCCCCGGCTTCACGTGCGGGCGCTGCGAGTACTGTCTGCGGGGCGCGCGCACCGTGTGCGTGCGGTACGGCTATCTCGGCGCCCACAAGGATGGCGGCTACGCCGAGCTCTGCAAGGCACCGGCGGCCAATATCCTTCCGTTGCACGACGCGATCACCTTCGAGGCCGGCGCGGCGGTGCCGCTTGCCATGCTGACTTCTTGGCATGCCTTGATCGCGCAGGCGAACTGCCGGCCGGGCCAGACGGTGCTCGTGCAGGCGGCGGGCAGCGGGGTTGGCAGCGCCGCGATCCAGATCGCCAGGCTCTGCGGCGCGCGCGTGATGACGACGGTTGGGTCCGACGACAAGATCGACTTCGCCCGATCGCTCGGCGCCGAGCACGTGGTGAACTACCGAACGCAGGACTTCGTCGAGGAGGCGAAGCGGTGGAGCGGCAAGCGCGGCGTGGACATCGTGATCGAGCACATCGGGGGCGAGACCTTCGAGCGGAGCGTATACGCCCTCACACGGCTGGGCACGCTCATCACCATCGGCTCCCATGACACGCACTGGGGCCGCCTCGATCTGCGCCACGTCTACTCCAAGAACCTCAGGATAGTCGGCACCAACCTGGGCTCCATTCTGGAGCTCGAGGTCGTGCTCGATCACCTGGTTGCGGGGCGGCTCAGGCCGGTCGTCGATCGGGTTTTCCCGCTGCGCGACGCGCGCGCGGCGGTCCAGCACGTGCTGGACCGGGAGAACCGGGGCAAGGTGCTGCTCGTTCCGTGACCCTCGCTCGGCTCCTCGATCGTGCAGCGCTCAGACGTCCGGAGGCTCCGGCACTCGTGGACGGCGCACGGCGGCTGACCTACGCGGAGCTCGCCGCTCAGGCCGTGGCGCTCGGCCGCGGGTTCGCTGGGCTCGGTGTCGCCAAGGGCGACCGCGTCCTCATCGCGCTCAAGAACCGCCTCGAGCACGTCCTCGCGTACTGGGCGCTCCAGACCATCGGCGGCGTGCCGACGCCGGCGAACTTCAGACTCGCGGCCGGGGAGCTGCGCTACGTGCTCGAGGACTGCGGTGCCCGTGTCGCGCTATTCGAGCCGACCACGGCTGCGGCGGTCCTCGAGGCGGCTGAGGGCTGGCCGGGCCGCCTGGTGTCCATTGGCGGAGAGGCGCCCGCAGGCGCCATCCGATTCGCCGAGCTCCTGGCGTCGGATGGCGCGTTGGCCGGGCGCGAAGTGCGCGAGGGCGATCTCTCCCTCATCCTCTATACCTCCGGGACGACGGGACGGCCCAAGGGTGTGCCGAGGACGCACCGGAATCACCACGCCGGCGCGCTCGCTCACGTGATCCAGTGCGGCTACGAGTGGGGCGAGCGCACGCTCGGCGTCATGCCGCTCTACCACACGATGGGGATCCACTCGCTGACGAGCATGGCCGCAGTGAGCGGCTGCTTCGTCTGCCAGCCGGACTGGAGCGCGGGCGCCGCGCTGGATCTGATCGAGGCGGAGCGGCTCACGGCGCTCTACCTCATCCCGACGCTCTACCACGACCTGATTCACGCCCCCGAGTTCAAACCGGAGCGGGTCGCGTCGGTGCGGAAGCTCGCCTATGCGGGCGCGCCCATGCTGGCCGCGCTGACCGAGGCGTGCGTGAAGGCCTTTCACCCGGAGGCCTTCGTAAACCACTACGGCTCGACAGAGATCTACACCTTCTCAACTTTCCCTGATGTCCACACCAAGCCGGGCTGCGCCGGGCGCCCCGGGATCCATTCGACACTGCGCGTGGTCGAGGCGAGCACCGAGCGGCGCGTGGGCCCCGACGAGACCGTGCCTCCGGAGCAGAAAGGTGAGATCATCGCGAGCCTCGACTCCGACGAGGCGTTCGCCGGCTACTGGCAGCGCCCCGACGCGGACCAGAAGGCATTGCGAGACGGCTGGTATTTCACCGGAGACATGGGTTATCTCGACGAGGCCGGTGACCTCTTCGTCTCCGGCCGCGTGGACGACATGATTATCAGTGGAGGGGAGAACATCCATCCCGTGGAGGTGGAAGAGGTGCTGGCGCGCCATCCAGAGGTGCGGGACGTCGCGGTCGTCGGCGAGGCCGACGACAAATGGAGCGAGCGCGTCGTGGCCTTCGTCGTGCGCGGAGCGCCGGGACTGACCGCCGCCGCGCTCGACCGCTACTGCCTCGAGAGCCCCGATCTCGCGAACTTCAAGCGGCCACGACGGATCGTCTTCGTCGAGGAGATCCCCAAGACGGCCTCGGGCAAGATCCTTCGCCGACTGCTTCGGGATGGACACTACAGGGAGGCCTCGACATGAGCGAGTTCTTGCGAGTCGAGCGCACGGGTCCCACCGCCACCGTGTGGATCGACCGGCAGCCGAAGATGAACACCATGACGGTCGCCATGCGCAACGAGTTCCCCGGCATCTTCGGCCGGCTCGAGGCCGACGAAGGCGTCCGGGTGATCGTGGTGCGCGGCGCAGGAGGCAAGGCCTTCAGCGCAGGCGGCGACGTAGCGGAGTTTCTGACCCTGGCGCCGGCGGACCTCGAGCTGTGGGGCGACACGCTGACTGCGGCGGAGCGCTGCCGGAAGCCCGTCATCGCGGCCGTCGATGGCTACGCCATGGGAGCCGGCCTTGAGCTGGCTGTGGCCTGCGATTTCCGCATCGCCACGCTCCGGTCGGAGTTCGCCTTCCCCGAGGTAAGGCTCGGCATGATTCCGGGAAGCGGCGGGACACAGCGGGCGCTCCGGCTGATGGGCATGACGCGCGCCAAGCTCTTCATGATGACGGGCCAGCGCATCCCGGCCGAGCGCGCCGAGGCGTGGGGCCTCATCACGCAGGTGGTGGCGAACGACAAGCTGGATGAAGCCGTGGGCGCGCTGGCCGGGGAGCTGGCGGAGCGGGCGCCGCTTGCTCTCCGAACGCTGAAGATGGTGATCAACCGGGGGGCCGAGGCGCCGTTGGAGACGGCGCTCGAGCTGGAGCGGAAGGCGTACGCGTGGCTGCGGTCGACACACGACTACGCCGAGGGTGTCACGTCGTTCCTCGAGAAACGCGCGCCGAGGTACACGGGGCGATGAGCGACCGCGCGACACCGGCGCAGCCGTCGACCGCGCGAAGCTGGATCGGGCAGCCGGTGAAGCGCGTCGAGGACGCGCGGCTCCTGACCGGCCGCGGGCGCTTCATCGACGACCATCCGCCGTGCCCCGACGTGCACCACGCTGCCATCGTCCGCTCGCCGCACGCGCACGCGCGCATCCTCGGCTACGACGTGTCGGCGGCCCTCGCCATGGAAGGCGTCGTGGGAGCCGTCACCGGGGACGACGTGGCGAAACTGACCAAGCCGTTCTCGGTGGGCGTGACGGCGCCGGTGCGCTACTACTGCACAGCGACCGACAAGGCCCGCTTCGTCGGGGAGCCCGTGGCGGTGGTAGTGGCACGCAGCCGCTACCTAGCCGAGGACGCCGCGGAGGCGGTGGTCGTCCGATACGAGCCGCTGCCGGCCGTCGTGGATGTCGAGCGTGCGCTCGAGCCCGATGCGCCTGTGCTCCACGAGGCGGTCGGATCGAACCTGGCGGGGAACCGGCGGCTCGTCTACGGCGATCCCGACGGCGCGTTCGCGCAAGCCGAGATCGTCATCCGCGAGCGCTTTCGCTATCCCAAGTACAGCTCGACTCCCATCGAGACGTACGGGGTCATCGCACGCTGGGAGCCCGTCGAGGGCGCCTACACGCTCTGGTCGAACTTCATGGGGCCGTTCATCATGCACCCTCTCACGGCCCGCGTGCTCGGGGTGCCCGAGAACAAGCTCCGCTTCATCGTGCCGGCCGACATTGGCGGGAGCTTCGGGATCAAGTCGAGCATGTACCCGTACATGGCGCTGGTGGCGCTCGCGGCCCGGCTGACGGGTGTGCCGGTCAAGTGGATCGAGGACCGGCACGAGCACCTGCTGGCCTCGTCGAGCGGTACCGATCGCGTCGCCTACCGCGAGCTCGCCGCGAAAAGGGACGGGACCATCCTCGGCATGCGCTTCCGCTGGCTCGACAACGTCGGCGGGTACATCAGGAGCCCGGAGCCCGGCTGCAGCTTCCGCCCCACCGGTAACTTCGTCGGCCCGTATCGCTTTCAAAATCTCGAGGTCGATGCCTCGGTCGTCATGACCAACAAGAGCTTGACAGGGCCTAACCGGGGCTACGCGTGCGGCCACCTCTACTTCGAGACGGAGCGGATGATGGACCTCTTGGCCGAGCGGCTCCACCTGGATCCAGTCGAGGTAAGGCGGCGTAACCTGATCCAGCCAGGGCAGTTCCCGTACCGCTCGCCCACGGGCGGCCTCTACGACAGCGGCGATTACCCCGCTGCCCTTGAGAAAGCGCTTGAGCTGGCGAGCTATCAGGAGCTTCGGCGTCAGCAGGCGCAGGCTCGCGCCGCGGGTCGCTGCTTCGGCATTGGTGTCGCGCTGGCCGTCGATCCCTCGGTCTCCAACATGGGTTACGTGGCGACGGCACTCGATCCGCAGTTCCGCGCCAAGCCCGAGTACCTGCCGAAGTCGGGTGCCGTGGACGCCGCAACGATTAGGGTGGATCCGCTCGGGCACGTGACCGCCATCCTCGCCACGACGCCCCAGGGGCAGGGGCATCAGACCGTCGTCTCGCAGATCGTCGCCGACGAGCTGGGGCTCACGCCGGGCGATGTCACGGTCGTCGACGAGATGGACACCTACACGCGCTTCTGGTCTATCTCCTCCGGTACGTACTCGAGCCGGTTTGGCTCGGTCGGAACCAGTGCAGTTGCGTTGGCCGCGCGGAAGCTCAAGGCCAAGCTGATCGAGTACGCGGCCCATCTGATGGAGCGGCCAGCCACCGAGCTCGAGTTCCGCGACGGCGCGGTGCGGGCGAAGGCCGCCAAGGGGCCTTCCTATTCTGTCAAGGACCTGGCGGGGCGCGCCCACTGGAACACGGAGTCTCTGCCCGAGGGCATGGAGCCGGGGCTGGAGGCCAGCGCCGTGTTCGGCTTCACGGTCTCCAAGGCCGTCGATGAGAACGACTGCGTCAATTCGTCGAACACTTACGGCTTCATCGCCGAGGTGATGGCGGTGGAGGTGGATCCCGAGACAGCCGCTATCAAGATCCTCCGCTACGCCACGGTCCACGACGCCGGGACGATCATCAACCCGATGATCGCCGAGGGCCAGATCTACGGCGGCGCGCTCCATGGGCTCGGCGGCGCCCTGTTCGAAGAGTTGCAGTACGATGACGACGGGCAGTTCCTGACGGGCTCCTTCATGGACTACTTGGTGCCGACAGCCTCCGAGGCGCCCGTCATCGATATCGCCCACATCGTGTCGCCCTCGCCGCTGACACCGCTCGGCTCCAAGGGGCTCGGCGAGTCGAGCTCCATGACGGTCCCCGCCGTGATCGCAAACGCGGTCAGCGATGCGTTGGCTCCGATGGGCGTGAGGATCACCGAACTGCCGATGTCGCCGACGCGGCTCTGGGAGCTGATCGAGCGTGCCAGGCAAGCCAAGGGCGCTCCGCACCCGTGAAGCCGGCACGCTTCGTCTATCACGCTCCGGCGACCATCGAGGAGGCGGTCGGCCTGCTCACGCGCTACGGCGGCGAGGCAAAGTTGCTGGCCGGTGGCCAGAGCCTGATGCCGCTCATGAACTTCCGCCTTGCTCGACCCGCGGCGCTCATCGACCTGAACGCGATCGCGAGCCTCGCCTACATCCGCGAGGACGACGGCCAGATCCGGTTCGGCGCCATGACGCGCCAGCGGGCGATCGAGTTCTCCCCGGTCGTCCGGCGGCGGCTGCCGCTCCTGGCCGAGGCGACCACGCTCGTGGGACATCTCCCGATTCGCACGCGCGGGACCATTGGCGGCAGCATCGCGCATGCCGATCCCTCCGCCGAGTATCCGGCGATCCTGGCGGCGCTCGATGGCGTCGTCGTCGCGCGTGGGCCGCGCGGCGAGCGGATGCTCCGGGCCGCCGAGCTCTTCCGCGGCTATCTCGCCACGAGCCTCGCGCCGGACGAGATGCTAGTGGAGGTGCGCTTCCCCGCCATGCCGGACGGTGCTGGCTACGCGTTCGAGGAGTTCAACCGGCGCAGCGGCGACTTCGCTATCGTGGGCATCGCGGCCATGCTAGTCGCCGAGGGCCAGCGCTGCACGGCCGCCCGTGTCGTGACAGCGGGCGTCGGCCCTGCGCCAGCTCGCCTGCGCAGGGCCGAGGAGATCCTCGAGCGCGAGGGGTTTTCGGATGCCGCCATCGACGCGGCGGCACGCCGAGCTGCTACGCTGGTTGAGCCCGACACCGACATTCACGCCTCCGCCGCCTATCGCCGCAACTTGACCCGCGTGCTGACTGGCCGCGCCCTGCGCCGGGCAGCCGCCCGCCTGGGGGGCCGCTGAATGACCGATCTCGCCTCGATCCGGTTGACGGTGAACGGTCAGGTGCGCGAGGGACGTTGCGAGACGCGAAAACTCCTGGTCGACTTTCTCCGGGAAGACCTGGGGCTGACCGGGACTCACGTCGGCTGCGAGCACGGCGTCTGCGGCGCCTGCACGGTGATGGTGAACCGCGAGGCAGCCCGCTCGTGCCTCATGCTGGCGGTTCAGGCGAACGGCTTAGACCTGCTGACGATCGAGGGGCTGATGAAGGACGGCAGGCTCCATCCGCTCCAGGAGGCCTTTCACGAGCACCACGGTCTTCAGTGCGGCTTCTGCACGCCCGGCATGCTGCTCACGGCGCTCGATCTGCTCCAGGCCAATCCCCGACCGACGGAGGCGGAGATCCGTCAGGGTCTCTCGGCAGTGCTCTGCCGCTGCACCGGCTACCAGGGGATCGTCAAGGCGGTGGAGGCCGCCGCTGCCTCGCTTCGCAGCACCCGCTGACCTCTGCGGGCCTATGGGAAAGAACCCCCTCCGCAGGCGCATTGCTTTGGCGGCCGCAATTCACCTCAAGGCTCAAAGGTCGTCGGTTCAAATCTGATCCGGGATTTTGACCAAGCGATGCCGGCTCACTCCAGCTCTCGGCGCAGGGGACTGGAAGTCGCGTTTTAGTCCCGGATCTCGACATTCACAGGTACCGGTACGGGAATCAAACGCGGCTTTCAGCGCCCATGCTCGATATGAGGACACCGCGGCCAGAAACCTCGGTTGAGCCCGAGGTCTGAGGGAGTCGTTAGGAGGGATATAGAAGGGTCTTAGCCGGATCAAGGCGCCTTACTTGAGAGGCTCCACGAAGAAATTTTGCCGACGCGTGAAAACGCAGATTTCATCGCCAAGCGAGAATGGCGCCATCGTACCGCTTTTCGGGCTTCGTGGCGAGCGGACAAATCAACTTGCAGAGAATCGACGGCTGCCGGAAAACCGCCACTGAAGCAGAAAGGGATCATACCGTGAACACAGCGGTCGTTGTGACGGCGGGCGTAGTCCTAGCTGTCAGCGGAATGGCCGGGCCAGTGTTCGCTGACGCGCAGGAGAGCAATCCGCCGACGTTCACGAGGGGCAAGTTCGCGGTGCCCGTGAACCGTGACGCTGTCGCAGCGGACTGGGCGGCGCGGGGGTATGCCCATCTCGCGGTCAAACCCTACGGGCAAGGGCGGTCGAGAGCCGAGCATACACATCCGGTGTCCCTCGTCATCACCGTCGTCACCGGTCGGATCGAATTTCTCATCGCTGGCCAGCAGCTTTGTGGTCGAACCGCGCGATGAACTCTCCTACCCCGCATATACGGTGCACTCGGCCAGAAACCTATACACTGGCACCAGCCTGATGATGGAGGGCTCCAAGCGATGAACTCTGACCATCAAGGTTGAGATGCTTTCTAGAGGTGAAGCCGGGTTCATCCTGTGGAAGGGAGGTCTGAAGATGACCGTACGTCAGATCGTGGTCATGTTGAGCTTGGCAGTGCAGACGGCGGGCTGCACACAGGCGATGATGGCGAATAGATCGTTTCTGTCACTCTCCGTGGTGCCCGCGCCGGTTCCTCCTGACGGCTATGTCGTAGGCCAAGCCACGCACGTCCAGTTCGTGCTGGTGGCTGATGCGAGTCCGCGGATTAAGGGCGTTGGACTCAACCGCGGCGATGCACTTGTGATCCTCCTGCCGGCGGCATTCCGGCGCAACGATGCCTCACCGATCAGGGCAGACTCGGACTTCAACATGGTGCTAACAAAGGGGTGGCCGCAGGCGCCAGTCAGACAGGCCGGCCAATACCGAATCTTCTATGACGCGGGGATGAACACGATCGAAGCACGTGCGCTCGCCGACGTGACGACTGATGGTCCCAATGACCCGGGAATCAAGACTATGCACCTTCGGGGGGCAACGTTCATCAATCCCGCTGCTGGAGACTATCCGGTCGAACTCCGCCATCTCGGTAGCGATGGGAGCGTCAAGACAACCTGGGCTGGCAAGATCTCGGTGCTCCCTACACGCATGAAGGCGCGGCTCGCGCCGACGAACTTCCATCTCGGTCCAGGCATGAACGGCGATTTTCAAATTGTCGAGCCAAACCAGGATGCCCCACTGCATTTCGGACTCTACCTGTGGAATGAGTCTGGGGAACCGATCAACCGCGTGGGCGTGGCTTCGCCGGACCTAACGCGCTTCCCGAAATACACGGGTGGTCTGCTGATCCAGGACAGCAACGGCGACAACAAGCTCGATCCCTCGGTCGACCGAGTCGTCGGCGGAATCATTGGCACCGCTCCGCCCGGCGCGACAGGGCAGGTGGCCTCGAGCCCCACCGCTGACGGCAAGCCGATCTTGTCTGGTGAAATGCTGCGGAGCACCAAATTCCCCGCTGCGGCAGGCGGCGGGAAACCTGATCCTGGCCTGTTGCCGATAGCGTTCCACAGTGGCAACAAGCCGGGCTTGTATCGTCCGATCGTGGAGCTGATCGGCGGTAATAGTTATCAGTTCACCGTCGAGGTCCGATAGGAGGTCTGAATGCCGATACCTGTTCGTGGGAATCACGAGCATGATGCGCGCGGCCTCGACAACCTCATCGTCGGATTCCACGCTCAGCCTGGGCGAGAGACGACGATGTCCGTCACCTCGGCGGACGCGATTCGCCGAGCTTAGGGATTCGGCCACGGCGAGCGTGAGCCTGACGGCCAGCGCCACCCCGAATAGGAAGGACTCGAGCGGATCTCGGCGGATCAGCGCGTTCACGAGAAAGACGAATATCCACGGGGACCGAAAGTCGCGTTCTCTTTCGGGCCAGTTTTCCGGGGGAACGTCAAGCGCCAGCGTGACAGGATCGAGGCGCGGCTCGAAGATACGAGCCCC
>Ga0070708_100003117_pt1 | contig 12908 bp, 12 predicted proteins | sample KBSK5503metaG_FD_65469 | JGI IMG/M metagenome (GOLD analysis project Ga0070708, IMG submission 65469) | Corn, switchgrass and miscanthus rhizosphere microbial communities from Kellogg Biological Station, Michigan, USA - KBS K5-50-3 metaG | ecosystem: Host-associated > Plants > Roots >...
TTGCCGTCATTGGGGTACTCGGCGATGGAGCTGGCGACCCCTACGCACTGTACGCACTCTCCCGGAGCGTCGCGCTCGCGGTCGCTGTGCTGGCACTGGGCCGGTTGCCTTCCAGGCCCGCGCTAATCCTCCTTGCGCTCACGATGTCACTGGTCCAAGGGCTCGACGCATTGATCGGTTTGACGCTGGGCGACGTACTCAAGACCCTCGGACCAGCGGTCCTGGCCGTAGCGACGAGCACAAGTGCCGTCGCACTGGCGAGACGCTCACCCGAGCCTGACTGACATTCCGTCCAGCACGGGCAACTCGCAAGTGATCCGAAAAAGGAGTTAGGGAAATGAGCACTTGGATGTCGTTGTTGGGTCGATCGGGCTACCGACGAGGGAGTTCTGTGAGACGACGTTTTCGCTTTGGCGCGTTGGTGGCGGCTGGGCTGTTTGCCCTCATGCCGACCACCGCACTGGCGAGCGATTCTCCGGTTCGGGTTCTGACAACCGCCTTCCCCAATCTGCCCGAGGGCATCGCCATCGATCACACGGGCACGACATACCTCAGCTTTCCATTCGCCGGCCAGGTTGTGAAGTTCGCGCCGGGAGGAGGCCTGTCGACCGTGGCCACGGTGCCGGGGATTCCGCTCGGGATACGACTGGACGCCGAAGGCAACGTCTTCATCGCCGTCATTCAGCTCACCCCGGAGATGGGCAAAGGCATCTGGAAGGTGCCGGCGTCGGGCGGTTCAGCGTTTCAAGTCGCAAGCGGCGTCGGATTGTGGAACGGTATGGCGTTCGATCACCGCGGCAATCTCTACGTTTCGGACACGGCCGGCGGGGCGATCTGGCGCCTTGCCAAGAACGGCGATTTCGCGATGTGGTCCGGCAGTTCGTTGTTAAAAGGCACGACTGCCCCAGGGCCGTGCGGCATTGTGGGTCCCACGGTGACGGCGGGTCTTGGGCCGTTCGGCGCGAATGGAATCGTTTTCAACAAGCACGGCGACATGCTGGTGTCGAACACCGATGTTGGCGACATCGTGCGCATTCCGATGAACCCTGACGGCAGTGCCGGCACGGCGAGCGTCTTCAGCGGTCCCGCCTGCGACCTGTGGGGCGCCGACGGAGTGGCCATGGACAACGCTGACAACCTCTACGTGGCCGCCGACGCCATCAACCAGATCGTCCGTGTCGACCCGACGGGTCATATCCAGGTCCTCGCTGCAGGTTCTCCCTTGAACGAAGTTAGCGACATCGCATTCGGGACGGGACTCGGCGACCGCACGGAGCTGTTCATCTCGAACGATGCCGCGTTCCCAACGTTCCCACCGAGCACGGGCGCGCCAGGCGTGCTCGAGATGAATGTCGGAATTCCAGGAACCCCGATCAGTTAGCTGACACTGCGGCCCTAGCCACCAGCGCGGGGGTTCATGTCGATTAGGTGGAAGGAGCGGGCTAGCTCGGCCCGAGGGAAGGGGGAAAGCCCTCGACCGGTCGCCAGCCCGCTCACTTATTTCGTGCGTCTATTGACAGGGAGGTCGAGGGCCTCGGCGAGATTGCGATCCGATTCCCCCATCGACGTCGAGCCGGGATCGCGCGCGTACGCGCAGCTCATCTCCCGACGACCTACCCAAACACTGTTCGGGCTTGGGAGTCTACCTCGTCAACCTGCAGGCACAAGTCTCGCCGCATTGACGAGGCCGGCTTCACTGAACCCTTTCTTCACCACAATCCAGCTCGCACGGAGAAGCTATCGATGACCGTTGATCGATCGTCCATACAAGGATCATCGGGACGCTGGACGCTGGCGCTCACGTCGCTCGCCTTCTTCATGGTGGCCCTCGATGCCCTGGTCGTGATCACGGCCCTCCCGGCGATGCACCGTGACCTCGGAGCGAGCCTGTCCACCCTGGAGTGGACGATCAACGCCTATATCCTGACCTTCGCGGCGGGGATCATCACGGCCGCGGCCCTCGGCGATCGACTCGGACGACGTCGCGTTTTCGTCGCCGGCGTAACGCTGTTCACCGCCGCGTCGGCCGCCTGCGCCCTTGCTCCAAGCATCGAGCTCCTGATCGCCGCCCGGGCGATCCAGGGCATCGGTGCGGCGATGATCATGCCGCTCAGCCTGACCATCTTGACCGCTGCCTTCCCGCCGGAACGTCGCGGCGCGATCGTGGGGATCTGGGGCGGCATCGCCGGCCTTGCCGTGGCGCTTGGTCCACTCATCGGTGGCGCGATCACCCAGGGACTCGACTGGCACTGGATCTTCTGGGTGAATGTGCCGATCGGCCTGGCGGTGGCGTTCCTTGCTCGCCGGCGCCTCGCCGAGAGCTATGGCCCCGCGACGCGTCTCGATCTACCGGCCGTCGGATTGGTATCAGGCGGCGCCATCGGCGTCGTCTGGGGCCTCGTCCGGGCGAGCGACGTCGGCTGGGGCAGCGCCGACGTCCTCGTCGCGCTGATCCTGGGCAGCCTCCTGCTGATTGGGTTCATCGCCTGGGAGGCTCAGGCACAGGATCCCATGCTGCCTTTGCGGCTCTTCCGGAGTTCGACGTTTGCGGCGGCCGGTGCAACCGCGTTTCTCATGAACGCGGCCCTGGTCGCGGCGGCGTTCCTCGCCTCGCAGTACTTCCAGTTCGTAGATGGGACTTCTCCTTTCGAAACTGGGCTGCGCTTTCTTCCCTGGACGGCCATGCCAGTGGTCGTGGCGCCCCTTGCTGGCGCCGTCTCCGATCGGATCGGTCGACGGCCGGTATTGGCCACCGGGACGCTCCTGCAGGGTGTTGGACTCGGATGGTTCGCCCTGCTGGCGACAACCTCGGTCGGATACGACGAGCTGATCGTTCCGTTGATCCTCGCTGGCGTCGGTGTCTCGATGGCGATTCCGACAGCCTCCACGGCCATGATCTCAGCGGTCCTGCCCGCGGACATCGGCAAGGCGGCCGGAGTGAACAGCACACTCCAGCGGTTTGGCGCCGTCCTCGGGATTGCAGTCGCGACTGCCGTCTTCGGGGCCAACGGGCATCTCGGCACTCCGGCGAGCTTCGATGCGGGCTTCCGCCCCGCCCTGTCTGTCGCGGCGGGCTTTTCCCTGCTGGGCACGGTGACGGCGCTCGCGGTCGCCGGGCGACGCCGTATGTCGGTGGGTCGTGAACCGGCACTCGAGGAAGCGACAGGAGCGTAGGCTCGCAGCACGACGTGATGGCTTGGCGAGGTCGACGCTGCCGAGGTGTCGACACGTGGCGAGCTTTTGCGGGTCGGCTGTCGGCGACGGGGCTCGCCGTTGACGAATTGGCCGTAGGGTCCACGCTGTGGGCCGGACCCGGCCGTGTACTGAATTCGCGAGGGACGACCTCAAGCGCGATCTCCATCCCCCACCCAAAGCGCTCAAGTGGTTGGCTCGCTGCAGGAATCGTCGAATGCGAGCGGTGCCATCAGGTCGTGGAGCGAACGTCGCCGATCCAACGTCACTGCGTTGAGTGTCGGCTGGCGTTGAAACGTGAGCGGAGCACAGATGCCGTCAGGCGACGCCGCGCCAGCATCGACCAAGCTAGACCGTCGACATCGCACCGTACGAGCTGAGCCGATGAGCCGCTCCGTGAGGCGCCCTGATCGATGCCCTGGGCACCATCTCGCCGCTGTGCCTGGTCCGGCTGTACCCGCCATCAGGACGGGCCCTACTGCCAAGAGCATGACCGACTGAGCTCGACGCCGAGTTCGAACGGGCGAAGCGGTTCGTGATAGAGCGCGACGGTGGCCGCAGCCAGCTGCGCCTGGCCGGCTGCACGGGTGTCGCGACGACGGCCGACCACGTCGTGCTCCGCGCGAAGGGCGGCACCGGCCACCCCTTGAACCTCCGGGCAAGCTGTGGCCACTGCAACTCGGCCCGCGGCGACGGCCGGTTCGACCGTGAGCCGCTGGCCGCGTGGTCCCCGCGCTCGACGTCATCACGTGGCAGCCCGACGTCCTGCGCCTCGGGGATGCGGTCGTGTGCTGGATCCGGGCATCCGTGCCGGCCGGCAAGGATGCGAAGTACGACGTCCATGCCGCACAGGTGAAGGCGGCCGGGATCCCACAGCTCGCGTACGCCGCCTGTTACCCGGGCGACGGCGCGGCGCAGGCGGCGACCCTGCTCGCGTCGGTGAACGCGGACGCCCTGGGCTTCGCCTTCGACGGCCGCGAGTTCGGTGCCAGCGACGCCGAGGCGAAGGCGTTCCATACTCGACGCCGTCAGGGACGAGCTCGCACTCACGGGACGCGGCCGAAACCGCCGAGGGCAGACCGGCGTTCTTGCCTGGACGAAGGTCGCTACGACGGCCTGGTCGGTGTCCATGAGTTCCTGGCCGCGATCCGGGAGCTCCATCCCGGTGGCCTTCCCGATCAGCATCGCATCTCCGTCATCGGCGCGCTCCTCAGCCAAACCAGTACTCGACATCGACCTTGCCGAGCTCGGCGAAGGGCCGCTCGGCGACGCCGCGCGCGTGGACGGTGCAGGCCTGCGCATCACGTATCTGGGCCGACAGCTAACGCGCCAATTGGGCTCAGGCTGCTGCCCGACCCGTGTCGATCCGTCGCGTCCACTGCCGAAGCGCTTCCACAAGTTCGACGAGCGCCTCCCGCACTTCTGGATCGGTGAGATTCCCGTCCCCATCGAAATGGGACGCAGCCGCCCCGACCAACAGCTCTGGCAGGGGCATGACGCACGCCCCGGTGAAGACGAACGCTTCGCGAAGCTGGGCTTGAGCCCGAGCCGTGGAACCGCGACCCGGGCTAGCACCCATGACCGCCACGCCCTTGTCGTGGAGCGGGCTCGTGACGCGCGGCCGGGATGCCCAATCGATGGCGTTCTTCAGGACTGCCGGCACGCCATGGTTGTACTCGGGCGTGGCGACGAGCAACGCATCCGCCTCGGCGATGGCGCGCTTGAGCGCAACGACAGAACCCGGCTCGCCGGCCTCTTCGACATCCTGGTTGTACATCGGCATGTCGGCCAGGTCGAATGCCTCGATCCGCAGTCCCGAGGGTGCCGATTCAATAGCTGCCCGGATCAAGCCGCGGTTGTAGGACGCCCGCCGCAGGCTGCCCGCGAGGCCCAGGATTCGCAATTCCGCCATTGGTCATACCCTCCTTCGTGGTGTGGCCAACAGAGTCGTGCGCCGTTAGGGACCGGCGCGAACGACCAGATGTTGGTACTCGATCGGAACACCCGGCAACTGAAAACTCAGGACCCGATCCTCGATGGGATGGTCGGCTTCCGTTGCCCGACCATGCTGTCGAAGATGCTCGCCCCAGGACTCGACCGTGAAGCTCTCGACGAATCCTCCGGGTAGCCCGGCATCCTCCGCCAGCAACCAGGTCGCGGCCCCGTCACGACGGCGTAGGCGCTCCAACGCTGACATCGCTTCGATGAATTGGGCCGCGGAGGCAGGGGCGACCCGATAGCGGACCTCGACCACAATCGGCCCGTCATCGAGGTCAAGGACGTCGCTGGCGCGCATAGGCCACAGGGTTGCTGCCTGGAGGTTGAGGGTTTCACCCGCTGCTAGCGGCCAGCGGAGGCCGAGAGCGACCCCGACGGCAGTCGCGGCAGCCGCGCTGCCGAGCGCAACCTGCAGGCCGGCCGCATCCGCCACCAGGCCCCACAAGAGCCCGCTCGCCGCGAGCGAGCCCTGGACGACCATGCCGAACACCGCGAGCCCTCGGGCTCGAACCCAATCGGGCAGGCGGAACTGCGCCGATGCGTTGAGGTTGGTGAGGACGGTCAACCATGCGACGCCGCCGAGAAGGGCTGCCACCCCGAGTGCCTGCGGCCAGGCGGAAAGGTCGAGGGCGAGGAGGACAACGGCCATGCCAAGCGAGCCGCCGGCGATGAGGCGATCGATCGAGAACCGGCTGCGGAGCCGGGGCATGATCGCCACGCCGAGCACGCCGGCCGCGCCGACGAGTCCCAGCAGCACGCCATAGGCCAGGCCGCCGTCGGCGCCGAATCCCGCTCGCGCAACGAGGGGGAGCAACGCCCAGAATGCGCCGACCGGCAACCCAAACAACGCGGCTCTGACCAGCACGGCACGCAGTTCCAGCGAGTGACGCGCGTACCGCAGCCCCGCCCGCGTGGCTCCCGCCAGCTGCTCGGGCGGACCTGGCCGGATCGGCCGGCTGCCCCGCCACCCCGCGACCAGGACCACGACGGCTCCGAACGCGATCGCGTTCCCCAGAAAGACCGCGGCAACCCCGACCCCGGCGATCAGGAGTCCGGCGAACGCCGGCCCGACCGCCCGCGCGACATTGATGGCCGCGCCGTTCAGCCCGACGGCAGCCCGCAGTTCGGAGCGCGGAACGAGGTCCGGGACGATCGCCTGCCAGGCGGGGTTGGCGGCCGCGGCGAGAACACCAAGACCGAACGTGAGGAGAAGGAGCCACGCCGGAGTGATCGTCCCGTGCGCGGTCAACAGCGTGAGGACCACGAGGACGGCGACGGACAGGACCTGGCTGATCATCAGCAACCGGCGCCGGTCGACGATGTCCGCGAGGGCACCCGCTGGCAGGCCGAGCAGCACAAATGGCAGCGCGGAGGTGGTCTGGACGAGGCCCACTAGGGTGGCTGAGCGGGAGAGCTCTGTCATGAGCCAGGCCGAGCCCACGTTCTCCATCCAGTCGCCGATGTTCGAGGCGAGGGCGGCGATCCAGAGCGATCGAAAGGCGGAGTTTCGGAGGGGCTCGAACGGGCCGCCAGGCGGCAGCGGAGCGGAGGCCGTGGCCGTGGCGGCACTTGCCCCGCGCATCACGGACATCTGAGTCCGGCCCACGCCAGCAGGTCGGCCAGATCGGCGGCGCGACCATCACGGCCGCGTTGGTTCGACCGCGCTCGACACGTCCCTCGAGCCGAGGTCACGGCGGGAAGCCACCATCGATCCATGCCTGGAAGAGGTCGACTCGCTGCTTTGGCCAAGGCGCATCGCACGGCATCTCGCCGGCCGCGGTCCTGCGCGCGATTGCTGCGGCGTTGCCGCGGACGTCGTCATAGTTCCCGAGATCGAAGGCGAACGCCATGCTCCGGCGATCCCGATCGCGGAACAGGGGCGCAATGTCGCGTTCGAAACTGGGCGGGTCGCTTGCCATCGCGTGGTCCTCCTCGGCTGATCGCGCCAGTCTGGCAGTTGCGCCCATGTCTGGGGACCATGCGCAGGCTGCTGTCTGTCAAACGACTTGTGGCTCGACGCTGGCGCCTTCGATAACCGGCCTAAAGACCGTCCTGACGGCCGGTCGCCTCGTCGAGCGCGGATCGGCCGCGTGGCCGGCACGTCATTTATCGACACCGCCCATGATCGGGTCGAGACTCCCCATGATCGCCATCGTGTCCGCGATGAGGTTGCCCGGCATCAGCAGGCCGACGCTCTGGAGGTGCACGAACGAGGGGTCGTGGATGCGCAGCCGGAACGGCTGGTCCGTGCCGTCGCTGATGGCGTACACCGCGTACTGGCCGCGCGGCCCCTCGATCCCGGCGTAGGCCCGGCCCGGCCGGGGTCGCAGGAGACGCGGCAGCTTGGCCATGACCGGGCCATCGGGCATCTCGTTGAGGCACTGGTCGATGATCCTGAGGCTCTGCTTGATCTCGTCGAGGCGGACGAGGTAGCGGGCGAGGCAATCGCCCTCGGTCCGCGTCGGGATGTCGAACTCGAGCTCCGGAAAGACGGAATAGGGGTGGGCCCGGCGGAGGTCGAACGGGACGCCGGTGGCTCGCAGGTTCGGTCCTGACATGCACATTCGAAGCGCGGTTTCGCTGTCCATCGTCCCGAGGCCGCACATCCGGCGGACGAAGATCTCGTTCTCGTTGAGCAGCGCGGCGTTTGACTCGATCTGGGTCGTCGCCCGGCTCATCCAGTCGCCCAGACGGCTCATGAACTCATGGTTGAGGTCGCCGTTGACGCCGCCGATCCGGAAGTAGTTGAAGAGCATCCGCTGGCCGGTCAGGGCAGCGAGCATCTCGACGATCTCGTCGCGCTCGATGAAGCTCCACAGGATCGGCGTGAGGGCGCCGAGATCCAGGGCAAGAAAACCCATCGAGAGCGCGTGGCTGGCGATGCGCAGCAGCTCCGACGAAAGGACCCGGATGTACTCGGCCCGCCGCGGGACTTCGACGTCGAGGAGCTTCTCGAAGGCCATCACCGCCGGCCACTCGCAGAAGAGGGACGAGACATACTCGAGCGGGTCGAGGTAGCAGATCGCCTGGTGGTAGTCGGCGTTCTCGCACAGCTTCTCGACGCCGCGGTGGAGGTAGCCGAGGACCGGATCGAGGTCGACGACGTTCTCGCCGTCGATCTTCAGGACGATCCGCAGGACGCCGTGGGTCGACGGGTGCTGCGGCCCCATGTTCAGGAACATCTCGCCGTCGCCGAGCGTGTAGAACTCAGCCTCGCGTTCCGTTCGCGGTGGGTAGGGCGGGATGGGCTCGAATGTCCCGATGGCGGCGTCCAGGGTGACGCGCGGGTCATCCTCGGAGATGTGACGCGAGGTGGAACCGGGCCGCGTCGCGTGGTCGCGCGTGGCGGTCACTCAGGCCTCCTTCGCGATGCGGATCGCTCGGCCGGGCGGCGCGTTGCGCGGAGTGTGCGTCTGCTCCCGGTGATTGACGCCCGCACCGGGCGAGCGCACGGCATCGTCCGCCAGGAAGAAGTCCTTGCGGAGCGGGAAGCTCGTGTAGTCCTCGGTCATGCCCGACTCGCGAAGGTGGTGAATCTCGGTCGCCTGGCCGCCGGAATAGGCCGAACGATCCGGGGACGTCGCCCTGCGGCCGAGCAGCGCGAGGACCGCGCCTCGGACTCCGTGTAGTCCACCTTCGACGCTGCGCCGTCTGGCCGCCCCGCGACGAGGCTTCCATCCAGGTAGGCATCGATGACCTGGGGGTCGATGTAGCTCCGCCGGGCAACGGCAGGGGTATTCCCCAGGCAGCTTGCCACGGCCTTGATCGCGGTGACCACCGAGCGCCGGGCTGCGGCGTCCGAGGGCTGCCGCCCGGACGCGCTGAGGGCTTCGAACGCGAGGACGGTCCCGGCCCAGGTCCGGAAATCCTTGGCCGTGATGTCCTCGCCCGTGATGTCCCGCAGATAGTCGTTCACATCCGAGGAATCGATCGTCCGGGACACGCCACTTCGGTCGGTGCAGGTGAAAAGGTCCTGCCCCGGCAGTTCCTCGAGTCGCCGGATAAGGCCCGCGAGCCGTCGATCGCTGAATCGAATGTGGGTTCCCGCGACGTTCACCTGGCCTCTGCGCAGCGTCGTCAGCCCGAAGGAATGGTCGAGGCGTGCGTACTCCTCGTTGCCGACGCGCATGAGCGTCAGCTCGAGCAGCCGGACCGCGATCGCAAGGACGCGCTCACGCGGCAGGCCAGGACGTGCAAGGTCGGCATCGACTCGCTTGCGGAGCGCCGGCAGCCGCTCACCGAAGGCGACCATGCGGGCGAACTTCGTCGCATCACGGACCTCGCGCCAGCGCGGGTGGTACCTGAACTGCTTGCGTCCCCTGGCGTCGCGACCCGTCGCGAGGAGATGGCCGCTGCGAACCGGACTGATCCAGACATCGGTCCAGGCGGGTGGGATGGCGATCGATCGGATCCAGGCCTGCAGCTCAGGGTCACGGACCCGCTCGCCCGTCGGCAGGGTGTAGGAGAACGACCGCCCGACGCGCCGGCGGCGAATCCCCGGACCGGAGTCGCTCATGTAGCGAAGGTGCGCATGTCGCGCTGCTGTCAGGGATTCGTTGGCGATTGCGTTCGGCGAGGCCCTCACCGGGCGCCCGCTCCGCTCGGTTTCTGTTGGCTGCACGGGCAAGAACGACCTCCGAGGAACCCGCTCGCCGAGACCCGCGGCGCCTCGCGGTTGAGCGGGAGCCTGGCGGACGCGGACTTGCAGGCAACACATGGGTCGGCTCCGGAACATTGCACCGCCACTCGATGCGTTCGTGAGGTTGGCGTGAGCGAGAACGCGACCGATTCCGCGTGACTCGTCAGGCGGATGACAGCGCCTGCGGTCCTCAGGGCGTGCCTCGAGCACGACGCCGAACTCACGCCAATCGACGGGCTGTGGGCGCCCGAACTCGGCAACGCTGGCTGAGGCACACGTAACAAGGGCCTTTGTGTTCAGGTCGGGAGCTCAGTCTTGTGGACTTTTCCTCTGGAACTGACTCGGGTCGTAGTAGTCCCGCCAAGCTTTGATCTTGCCGTCGTCGGCCTCGAAGGCTCCCATTACTCGCAGGTCGAACGTCTTGCCGGCACGCGTGAAGACGTCGACCCGCTCCGTCAGCACGACCGGACCGTTGGCGGCGATATTGATGACGCGGAATTCGATGCGTTCGATGCCGGGCGGGCCGGGACGGATGAACGACGCGATGTATTCGGCAATGTTCTCTCTGCCTGTGACAGGCTCGACGGGAATGTTGTGGTACACGGCGTCGTCGGTGAAGAACGCGGCTAGATCCTCGGCGCCAAGGTCGTTGGCCCACGCAGCGCAAAACCTGCTCACGAGGTCGATCGGTTTCTCCATCTGTCTCCTTCTCCGTTTTCGTGTTCGGCGCAGAGCTTCGCGCCGGTCTAGCTCTGGGCGAAAGCCTGTTCCAGGGCGAGCCCAACGCCGGCACCGTTCTTCATGACCGCCGGGTTGACCTTGTGGCGCTCGTCGGACGTGAAGTCGGGCGCCCATTCGCACACGACACCCATCCAGTTGATCGGCGTCGCGCCTGCCTGTACAAGGCGCCGCTTGGCGTCCTCGTGCGACTCGACGGTCAGTCCGCCTGAGCAGTCGCTGACGAAGAACACGCGGTGACCGTCGGCGAGCGCTGCGATCGCGGTCTGGGCTAGACACACCTCTGTCCATAGCCCGGCCATCAGCAATGTCTTGCGGCCTGTTGCTTCGACCGCTTCGCGGATGTCAGCCCAGGCGTTCGTGGAGGTTCGGTCGATTGGGGTCTTGTCCGGAAAGACGTCGGCGATCGCTCTCATCAGTGGATCTCTGAGCCTGCCGCCTTCGGCACCGACGGTCGTCAGGATGACCGGGACGTCGAGCGCTTTCGCGCTTGAGGCAAGTCCTTCAAGGTTGTTCGAGAGCAGCGACGGGTTGATGGAGTTCACGCCGAAAGCAACCCATGGCTGATGGTCGATGAGGATCACCACCGAGTTGTCGACAGTGATTTCGTTGACGTTGTCAGTCATGCGCGACCACTCCTCTTGCGCGATGCCGACCGAGACTTCAAGACGCTACGATCAGCCGGCTGGTGCGGTCGTGAGCAGCAACTTCTCGCGAACCCCTTCTTCTTCAAGGAGTCGGTGGGCCTCGGCGGCTTCCGCCATCGGTAGCGACCGCTGCGAGCGCAGCTGCAGCTCGCCGTTGCCGAGCAGCTCCATGCCGATGGCGATGGCGTCAGGCGCTCCGTCAGGCGTCCACGACGAGAAGGCGACGCCAAGATCACGGGCACGCTCGTCGGCCAAAGTGATCACTCGTGCCCGGTCGTCGGTGAGCGTGATCGCCTCCTCGAGTCCTCCCTTGCCGGCAGCATCGAACGTGGCGTCGACGTGGTCGGCGACTTCACGAACGTTGGCAAGCAACTCACTTCCGTAGCGCACCGGTGTCGCTCCGAGTTCACGTACCAGCTCTTCGTCGTGCTCGCCGACTGCTGCGATCACGTGCAGCCCCTGTCGAAGCGCGAGCTGCGCGGCGATCATTCCGACCGATCCCCCGCCGCCGAGGAGCAGGAGCGTCTCCCCGCTCGACACCTTGAGCGCGCGCAGCACTCGAACAGCGGCTTCGACTGAAGCGGGCAGCGCGCCGGCGTCCTCCCAGCTCACGTTCTTGGGCTTCAAGCCCCAGCTCGCTGCGATGACGAATTCGCCGTAGCCACCTAACGCCATCAGCTGCGCGGCGACCTCGTCTCCGACGGCGACCCCGGTCACGCCTTCGCCGACCGCGTCGACGACTCCGGCGGTCTCGAATCCGAGAACGGCGCGGTCTGGAAGCGGATAAATGGCGGCCAGGCTACCGCGACGGATCTTCAGGTCTGTCGGACCGACGCCGGACACCATCGCCTTGATCCGGATCTCGCCTTTCGCCGGCTCCGGCAATGCAACCTCGGCCCACTCGAGAACGCTCGGCGGTCCGTACTTCGTAAGAACGCTTGCACTGGGAATATTCAGGCTCCTTCCGGTGCGGGCCCTTTCAGGCCGTTGCCAGCGTGAGCCCGATCTTGGACCGCAGCCATGCCCCCATCTCGGCGACTGCTGTTGTGATCTCCGGAACATGTCCGACGCCTAGGTAGAAGTTGTGCTGTCCCTCGGGCAGCGAGCGGAGCTCGAGATCGACGCCCGCGGCTCGGCCCCGCTCGGCGAAGTGGGTGGCATCGTCAACGAGAATCTCGTACTCGCCGTAGTAGATCATCGTCGGCGGCAGCCCGGCCGGGTCCGCCTGGGCAAGGTTGATCCGTGGATCGGTTAGGGCGATTCCGGTGCCGTCCAGCATGGAGTCGGTGAAGCCGCGCAGCAGCTCACGACTTAGCATCTTGTCGGTGTTTGCGTTCGTGTCGATCGTGCTGTTCTTGAGCTCCATGTCGAACCACGGCGAGATCGCCAGCACCGCCCCTGGCAGCGGAGCGTTCTTGCGGTGCAGCGTGAGCGCCAAGTTCACCGCGTAGTTCCCGCCGACCGAGTCGCCGGTGCTAGCGATCCGCGACGGGTCATACCCCTGGTCGAGCAACCACCGGAACGCTGCCTCGACGTCGTCGATCTGCGCCGGGAACTTGTTCTCGGGTGCCAGCCGGTAGTTGATGACGAGTGCCCGTGCGCCGGCTGCCTTCGCGAGGTGCCCGACGGCCTTGCGCTCCTGCCACATTGACGCCGTGACCGAACCGCCGGAATGGCTGTGCAGGAGGATGTGG
>Ga0070708_100003118_pt1 | contig 12904 bp, 10 predicted proteins | sample KBSK5503metaG_FD_65469 | JGI IMG/M metagenome (GOLD analysis project Ga0070708, IMG submission 65469) | Corn, switchgrass and miscanthus rhizosphere microbial communities from Kellogg Biological Station, Michigan, USA - KBS K5-50-3 metaG | ecosystem: Host-associated > Plants > Roots >...
AGGAGCGCGCACCGGACGCGGCCGGAAGCGAGGGCCGGCGCGGAGTAGGTGGCTGGGCAGCGTGAACCCGAGGTCGCTCTCGAGCGTCGCTGCCACGCCGATGAGCGCGTCGAGGTCGACGCCGGTTTCGACGCCCATCCCGTCGAGCAGATGCACCAGGTCCTCGGTGCAGATATTGCCGGTGGCGCCGGGCGAGAACGGGCACCCGCCGAGGCCCCCCACGCTGGCGTCGAACCGCCGCACACCGGCGTCGAGTCCCGCGCACGCGTTGGCCAAGCCCAATCCGCGAGTGTCGTGTAGGTGGAGACCGATGGCGATGTCGCCGTCGATCGCGCCTTCGACTGCGGCCACAACCTCGGCGATATCGCCGGGGACGGCGGCACCGATGGTGTCGGCCAGCGTGACCTCCTCGATACCGAGCTGCGCGACCGCGGTGGTGACCCGGACGACGTCGGCAATCGGGACGCGGCCGGTGTAGGCGCAGCCGAAGGCGGTGGCGAGGTCGACGGTGAGCGGGACCGTCTCGGTGCGAGCCACCGACGCGATCAGCGCGAACTCGTCGATCGCGGCCTCCGTGGACTGACCGACGTTGCGGTGGCTGAACACATCGCTCACCGCGACGACGCCGACAAGCACCTGGGCGCCGGCGGCGATAGCGGCGTGCGCGCCCCGCTCGTTGACGACCAGCGCTTCGAGGGTGGCGTCGGCGCGCGCCTCGAACAGCGCCGCGGAGTCGGCCATCTGCGGTACGGCGCGTGGGCTGACGAACGAGCCCGCCTCGATCCGGGGCAGACCGGCGCCGTCGAGTCCCTCGACGAGCCGTCGCTTGACGGGAAGCGGCACCGCGGGCAGCGGCAGCGACTGGATGCCGTCGCGCGGGCCGACATCACGGACGAGCACGTCCCAGGTCATGGCCTCAACGCTACCAATCAGCGTTGGATTCTGCTCAGCCGAACACTGATTGGTAGGGTGGAGCCGTGGCCAGGCCCAAGGTCCCGCTCGTGTCGAAGCGGGCCACGCTCGAGACCGGCCTTCGGATCGTCGACGAGGAGGGTCTCGACGCCCTCACCATCCGCCGGCTGGCCGAAGAGCTGAACATCAACGGGGCGTCGCTCTATCACCACTTCCGCAACAAGGAGGAGATTGTGGCCGGCGTGGCTGCGCTCGCCCTCGAGGGCGTGCGCACGCCGTCGGGCGCTTCGGAGGACTGGCGCGAATGGCTCCTCAAGAACTTCGAGGCCTACCGCCACGCGCTGCTCGCCCATCCCACGCTGGTCCCCATCCTTGCCCGCCGCCACCCCCTGCGCATCGGCCTCAAGGAGCACGACGCCACCGCGTCGCTGCTCGCGGTGCAGGGCGTGCCGCCCGGACTCGTCCTCCCGCTGCTCGAGAGCCTCGAGGCCATCGCCCTCGGCAGCGTGATGTACAGCTCGGCGGTCGACGTCGACGAGCACGCCGAGGAGTGGCAGACGAAGTACCCCCACCTGTTCCACCTGGCGGCGCAGGCTTCGCTGGACCACGACGCCACGTTCACGCTCGTCTGCCGCGCCGTCATCGACAGCTTCGCGGCCGTCGCCGAGAACGGCCAGGCCGCGACTAGGAAGCCCAAAAAGGCGCGCCGAACCTCCTGACACTGATAACCAGACAGTGTTAGATTATTGCGATGGAGAGCGACGGGGCGCACCGCGAGGCCGGTGCGCTCGCCGGGCTGCGTGTCCTCGAGGTGGGCCACATCATCGGGGGCCCGTTCTGCGGCCATCTCTTCGCCGACCACGGTGCCGAAGTCGTCAAGATCGAGCCGCCGGGCGTGGGCGATCCCATGCGCGGCTGGGGCGGGCGCTACCGCGGCATCGGCCTGTACTGGTCGATCGTCGGCCGCGGCAAGCGCTCGGTCACGCTCGACCTGCGTCACCCCGACGGCCAGGCGGCGTTTCGCGTGCTGGCGGCGACGGCCGACGTCGTCGTCGAGAACCTACGGCCCGGAACCATGGAACGCTGGGGCCTCGGGTGGGACGACCTGCGGGCGGTGAACCCCCGGCTGGTCTTCGTGCGGGTCAGCGGCTTCGGGCAGACGGGTCCGTACCGCGATCGTGCCGGCTTCGGCTCGGTGGCCGAGGCGATGAGCGGCTTCCGCCACCTCTCGGGTGAGCCGGGCCGAGCGCCCGTGCGGGTCGGGATCTCGATCGGCGACTCGCTCGCCGGCACACAGGGGTTCATCGGTGCGCTCATGGCGCTGTGGCGGCGCGACCGCCCGGGAGGTACGGGCACCGGCCAGGTCGTCGACGTCGCGCTCTACGAGGCGATGTGGATGTACATGGAGTCCTTGCTCGCCGATCACGAGAAGCTCGGGGTGTCGCGAGGTCCGACCGGAGCGGTCCTGCCCGGAGTGGCGCCGTCGAACGTCTATCCCACCGCCGACGGCGAGTGGGTGGTGATCGGCGCCAACCAGGACTCGGTGTTCGCGCGCCTGGCCAAGGCCGTGGACCGGCCCGACTGGTTGGTTGATCCGTCGCCGTACCGGACCCACGCCGGGCGCGGCGCCGCCCAGGCGGCGCTCGACGAGGAGATCGCGGCGTGGACAGCGGCGCGCACCACGGACGAGGTCCTCCTGGCGATGGACGAGGCCAGCGTGCCCGCGGGCCGCATCTACACCGCGAAGGACATCGCCGGCGATCCTCACTATCGGGCGCGCCAGATGATCGTCGACGTGCCCGAGCCCGGGCTCGGCGGCGAGTGCGTGCCGATGCCCGGCGTGGTGCCGAAGCTCAGCGCCACGCCCGGTCAGGTGCGCCGCGGAGCCCCCCTGCTCGGCGAGCACACCGAGGAGGTGCTCGTCGACGTCGTGGGCCGCGGCGAGTTCCAGCGGCTGCAAACCGCCGGCGTGGTGTAGCTCCGCGAGCTCGTCAGCCGGTGAAGCCGCGCGCGGCGGCCCACGCGCCGATGATTCCGGCGGCTTCGGCGAGGTGCTCGCGGCCGCCGGGGCCACTGAAGTAGTGGTTGGCGCCGGCGACCTCAGCCCTCTCCTTGTCGGGGGACGCGAGGCCGTCGAAGATCAGGTCGGCGTGGCTGGGCGGGCAGGCGTCGTCGGCGCTCGCCGTGACGACCAGCGCGGGGACGGTGATGCGGGGCGCAGCGTCGACGGCGTCGACCTGGGCGTCGTCCAGGCTCCACTGCGAGAGCCAGCTGCGGGTCGTCGTGTAACGGGCGAGCGCGGCGGCACTGTTGTTGGCAACCCGCGGGTCGCCCAGGTACGACCAGCCGGGTCGCCGGTCGTTGGGGTCCACCGAGGGATCCAGCCAACGGGGGTCGGCCATCGTCCCGTGCACGAGGAAGCACCGCTCCTCGTCGGCGCGATTGGTGGCGCGAAGCTCGGCGAGCCGTTCCTTGGCCCACTCGCTGATCCGGCGGTTCCGCTGCCTTTGGGCATCGCGGTAGGTCGACAGGAAGGTGGGGTCGTAGGGCGGCTGGTTGGGGTTGGCGGGGTCGTAGAGATCGAGGTCGCGCTCGCGCTTGTCGGGATCGAGCTCGTCGACGATCGACGCGTCGAGCAGGTCAGTCAGCAGGTGGTGGCGGCTGCGGTGGGTCGCGATGAGCAGGAGCCCGTCGGCGGGCAGCAGCTCGGTATCGGCGAGCGGGGTTGGCTCGCCGGCCGCAGTCTTCGTGATTGTCCGCCGTTCGGCCTCGGCCTGGTACGCGGCCATGACCGACCCGCCGCCGCTCCAGCCAACGAGCACAACGCGCTCGTAGCCCAGGCGTTCGCGCGCGTCGCGCACGCACGCCGCCAGGTCGAGCAGCACGTTCTCCATCTGCAGGGCGGCGTCGCCGTTCGTGTAGCGGGTGGCGCAGGCGACGACGTCGTGTCCGGCGCGGGCCAGGTTGGAGAACATCGGGAGGTAGCCGGGCGAGCCGATGGGGTGCATAGCGATGAAGGCGGTGGTCGACGGCTCGGCACCCCGCAGCAGCTGCGCCTGGAGGACCACGGCGTCGTCGACGGACCCGTAGACGTCCTTTCGAGCCTGCGCTTCGCGAGTGACGATCAGGTACGGCGTGCGCGTGTACGTGGCCACGGCGGCGTCGCCGGCCTCAGTGCCCGTCGGCGGCGTCGCGCTCGCGGCCCAGGCTGAGCAGCAAGTCCTGATGGAGCTCCATCCACACGTCGTGGTACGAGTTCGCCAGTGGGCGGGCCAGGGCGTGGGGCTCGCCGCCGGTGAAGCGCTCGGCGGCATTGGTGAGGCGGCCGGCGTAGGGCTCGAAGCGCGGCAACGCCGCGGTGAGATCGTCGAGGACCGGCACGATGCCGGCGTGGAGCGAGTCCAGCCGCACGGCGATGGCGGCGTCGTAAGTCGCGTCGCTGTGATCGTTCACCACCAGCTCGCCGCCCACCGAACGCAGCTGCCAGTCCGTGCAGAGCTCTTTGAATGTCTCGTTGGCGGCGAGGAATCCCTTGTACGCGAGCTCCAGCGCGGCGTCGGCGCCAGCCGCGTCTCGGTCCTCGGCCAACTCCCGCAGGTGCTCGGTCTTGCCGTCCGCTGAAAGGGTCCAACCGGAGATGCGGCCGTCACGATGCGTCGCCAGGCCCTCAGCACCCAGCATGCTGACGATGGGCTCGACCTCCGCCTCTGGAAGCCCCGTCGATTCGGCGATCGCCGGCGGCTCGGCGAAGCCCTTCACCCTCAACGCATGGAGGACCATCAAAGCTGGCGCGGTCGCGTGCGGCATGGCTGCATGTCTCCTTGTCCCCTAAACCCAACGCTGATAGGTTATAGCAGTTGCCCGCTTTCGCCAAGGGGGATCCGATGGTCGAAGTCGCTGACGGCCGGCGAGCGATTGTCGTGGGCGCGGGCATCGCCGGCCTGAGCGCCGCCTTCCGCCTGCAACAGCGAGGCTTCGACGTGCGGGTGCTCGAGGCCGAACGCGAGATCGGCGGGCGCATGAGCAGTGTCGAGGTCGAGGGCTTCACCATGAACCGCGCCGCCAACATCCTGCCGGCGTCCTACGACGTCATTCGCGGTCTCGCCGCGGATGTCGGACTGGGCGACCAGCTCGAGCGGATACACGGGCGGATCGGCACCCTGCGCAACGGCCAGGTCCACCGCCTGCGCTCCGATCACCTCGTCGTGGACGCCCTCCGCACCAAGCTCATTCCCTGGCGCAGCAAGCTCCGCGCCCTCCGCGTGTTGGTCGACGCCATCAAGATGCGGCGATCGCTCAGCTACGAGAACCTCGGCGAAGCGGCGCCCTTCGACACCGAGACGGCGGCCGCCTACATCGACCGGCGGCTCGATCCCGACCTCGGCGAATACGTGGTGGAGCCGGTGCTCCGAGCGCTCTACACGGCGGAGGCCGAGCGCCTCTCGAAGGTCGACTTCTTCTTCGCGGCGCTGAACCTCGTGGGGTCGGGCTTCCTCCGGTACCCCGGCGGCATCGACTTCCTCGTGCGGGCCCTGGCGGCCCGCCTCGATGTCCGCACCGGCGCGCGGGTCGAGGTCGTGGCGCGCGACGGCCGCGAGGTGCTGGTGCGCTGGCACGAGGACGGCGGTGTGGTCGAGGAGCGGGTGGACGCGTGTGTGATTGCGGTCGTCGGGTGCGCGGTGCCCGCGCTCTACCCCGAGCTCGACCCCGTGCAGCGCCGGATCCTCACCGAGGACCTCCAGTGGTGCACGACGTTCAACGCCCACTTCGGTCTGTCGGTGCGGCCCGACGAGCCCTGCATGATCGTGCAGGTCCCGGCGAGCGAGGACCCGGGCTTGTGTGTCGTCACCTTCGACCACAACAGCAGCCCGACGGTCGCGCCGCCGGGCAAAGGCAAGCTGGCGAGCTACTGGTTGCACTCCTGGTGCGAGGAGCGGCTCGAGCGCACCGACGACGAGCTGATCACCGAGATGCTCCCGTCGGTCGACAAGGTGCTCCCCGGCGTCGCCGGCATGGTCGAGACGACGCGCATCGACCGGTGGCGTCCGTCGGTCGTCATGAGCCGGCCGGGCACGTATGCGGCGATGGACGAGCTCGTGCGGCGCATCGATCCCACAAGCCCTGTGCAGCTCGCGGGGGACTTCATGACCGCGTCCTCGACGAACGGGTGCGCGCTGTCCGGTGAGCTCGCCGCCGAGCGGCTCGCGGCGTCCGTTTCCCTCTCGACAGCCTCGGGCCGATAACCATACACTGTTGGTTTAGAAGCCACCGATCGAGCTGAGGGACTTATGCGACTCGACCAACCGCCGGTGCACATGGTCATGCCGGGCGGTGCCCAGGCAGCGTTCACGTTCGCCAACGCGCTCCCCTTGCTGGTCATCTGCGTGCTCGCCGTGCGGTATGCGCGCGCCCACCGCACGGCGATCCCCTTGTATCTGCTGGCCGGAGGGCTGGCGAGCGTGTTCCTCGAGCCGATCGTCGATGTGTTGGGGCTGTGCTGGTTCCCCACGCACGGCCAGTGGACGGCGTTCCGAGCGTTCGGCGTCTCGATCCCCCTGTACATGGTGCCGACCTACGCCTGGTTCGTCGGGGGGCAAGCGTTTCTCTTGTACTGGTTGTTCAGGCGGGGCGTGACCAGGCGACAGCTGTTCATGTTCTGGGCGGGCATCGCGCTCGTCAACGCTGCCGTCGAGATCCCTGGGCTCTGGATCCACGTGTACACGTACTACGGGAAGCAGCCGTTCAGCGTGCTGCGGTTCCCGCTGTGGTGGGTGTTCTGCAACACGCTGATGCCGATGACCGCGGCGGCCTTCGCCTACAAGCTGGCGCCGGTTCTGCGCGGCTGGAGGCTGGCGTTGCTGGTCCCGCTGGTGCCGATGTCCGACGGTCTCGCCAACGGCGCCGTCAGCTGGCCGACGTGGCTGGCGCTCAACTCCGGCAAGGGCTACGCCCTGACCTACCCAGCGGCCGTCGTAAGCCTGGGGCTCAGCGCGATCGCGGTGTACGTGCTGTCGATGGTCGTGGCCAGCGACTCACCGTTCCGCAGGGAGCCGGCCGCCGCCGACGCAACGCCAAGGCCGGGCACCCGAGTTCACGCACTTGCCTGAGCGGTCACTCTTGCCTGGTGGCCCTTCGTTACCGTACACTGTTTGGTTAGTGGGGGTTTTCGTCAGCGGAGGTGTACCGGGATGACCGATCGGAAGGTGCCGCCGCTGCTGGCGCCGACGTTGTGGTGCGCCGTCCTCGCTCTGGTCAGCACCGCCTGCGGCTCCGCGGTCAGCCGTTCCGAAATGCGCGCCGCCAACGGGGCGCTACAGACACGAGCCGACATCAGCAGCACCGGGTCTGGGTTGACGACGGGTTCGAGTGACGGCGCCGTCACCGAGGTCAACGGCACCGCTGCGGGCACCGCTGCCGGTCTATCGCCCGATGCTGCGAGCCAAACCAGCGGCGCGTCAGGCGGAAGCGGTACGGCTCGGAGCTCGAGAGGGGCCACGGCAAGCGCCGGCCCGTCGAGCGGTATCGGCGCCACCGCCGGCAAGAAGTCCGAGATCCTCTTCGGCACCTTTGGTGTCGAAGCCGGTGTTCTCGGGGCGGTGACGGGACCGGCCCCTCCGGCGATACGCGCGTGGACCTCCTACATCAACGCCAAGGGAGGCCTCAACGGCCATCCGGTGCGCGTGATCTTCGGCGACGACGGTGGCGACCCCGGTCGCGCGCAGGCGATCGTGCGCCAGATGGTCGAGCAGGACCATGTCATCGCCTTCTTCTACGACTACTCGATCAGCACGCTGCCGGCGGTGAAGGAGTACCTCGAGCAGCGCCAGATCCCGATCATCGGCACCATCGGCGGCGATACCACGTCCGACCACTCGCCGATGATGTTCAACCCCCTGCTCGGTCCCGACACCGGCCAGGCGTGGAGCTACATCAACAACGTGGCGACGAACACCGACAAGAAGAACCTCGGCGTCATCTACTGCCGTGAGGCGACGACCTGCTCCGCGCAGGTGGCCAGCTTCAAGAAGTTCCTGCCGTACAAGGGCGAGCACATCGTGTACCAGGCGCAGTCGTCGTTGGCCCAGCCCGATTACACCGCCGAGATGCTCGGCGCTCGGAACGCGGGGGCCGACGTGATCCTCTCGCTGATGGACTCGGCGAGTGTGATCCGGATGGCCCAATCGGCCCACCGGCAGAACTACCGCCCGGTGTTCGTCGGCACGTACAACCTCTACCAGGACCTCATCATCGCCGGGGGCAAGGAGCTCGCCGGCCTGTCGCTCAACTCCCGCTCGGTCCCGTGGGACACCTCACCCCTCCAGAAGGACTATCGGGACTCGATCGCGCGGTACCAGCCGGGCGCCCACGTCGGCGACGTCGGCGCGGCAGTGTTCATCGTCGGGAAGTTGCTGGAAGAGAAGATCGCTCCGTTCCTGGGCGAGCCGCCGACGACCGCCCAGCTCATCCAGGGTCTGTACTCGCTGAAGGGCGAGAAGCTCGGCGGCCTCCTCCCCGGCATCACGTTCAACAAGGGTGAGCACATCAACGTGAACCAGTGCATGGTGCCGATCCTCTTCGACGGCGCCAAGTTCCACGCCCACGATGCCGCTGAAAGCTTCGTCTGCGCCCCGGATTGGAAGCCCGGCACGTAGCGGTTCGACCGTGCGCGGGTTCGCTCTGCGTGAAACGACGGATGCCGATCCGATCAGACAAGCGTCAGGCGGCGCCGGCGCGGCCGAGGTACGCGGCGCGCACTTCTTCGCTCGAGCGCACCTCTGCCGGGGTGCCGGCCATGAGCGGCCGGCCGAAGTCGAGCACCTGGATCCAATCGCAGATGTTGAGGACGAGACTCATGTCGTGCTCGACCAGCAGGATCCCGAGATCGCGCTCGGACACCAACCGCATAAGGAGCTCGCCGAAGGTGGCGCTCTCGGCGGCGTCGAGACCCGATGACGGCTCGTCGAGCAGCAGGATCCGGGGCCCGCGGGCCAGCGCCCGGGCCAGCTCGACGAGTCGCCCTTGCCCTGTTGAGATCTCGCTCGCCAGCTGCCCGACGACGTCGACGAGTCCTACTTCTTCGATGAGCACGTCGGCCGTTTGCCGCGCGCCCTGCCTCGACGCCCGGCTCCCGCGCACAACGCCGAGCTGGGTCAGCGGGTCGTCACCCACGTGCACGGCCTCAGCGGCCAGTTCCACGTTTTCCCGCACTGTCATCGAGCCGAAGAGCTCCATGCGCTGGAACGTGCGCCCGACGCCGAGCCGCGCCCGATGCGCGGGGCTCGCCTTGGTGATGTCGGTGCCGTCGAGACTCACCGTCCCCGCGTCTGCCTTCTGAAAGCCGCAGCACACGTTGAACATCGTCGTCTTGCCGGCGCCGTTGGGTCCGATCAGCCCGGAGATCCGCTTCGGCCGTGCCTCGAGGCCGGCCCCGTCGAGCGCCACCAGGCCACCGAAGCGCACCACGACACCCGTCGCTTCGAGTCCGGTGGTCACGCGGCACTCCCCAGGTAGCGGTGAAACACCTCTCCGGATGCGCACTGCGCGGGCTCGCCGACGAAGACGACCTCGCCCTTGTGGAGGATGTACACATAGTCGGCCAGCTCGAGGGCTCGCTCCACGTACTGCTCGACGAGGAGCAGCGCCCGCCCCTCGTCGCGCATCCGCTTCAGGGCGTCAAGGATCTCGTCGACGATGACCGGTGCCAGCCCGAGCGACAGCTCGTCGGCCATCACCAGCTCAGGGTTGGTGACGAGGGCGTGCGCCAGCGCCAGCATCTGCTGTTCGCCGCCCGACATCGTTCCTGCGGCTTGGTTGGCTCGCTTGCCGAGGACCGGAAAGTAGGACGCCGCGAGCTCCAGGGCGGCATCGACGCCTCGGCCCTTCACCTGCATCGCGATGTTCTCGCGCACGGAAAGGGCACGGAAGATCCCGCGGCCCTCGGGAATCAGGCAAATGCCTGCTCGAGTTCGGCGATGCGCCTTCCACCGCTCGATGGGCGCGTCATGAAGCCGGATCTGCCCGGCGCTCGGGGCGAGCGATCCCGCGATCGTCTTCAGCAGGGTCGTCTTGCCGGCGCCGTTGGCTCCCAAGAGCAGAACGGTGCAGCCGGACGGGACGCGCAGGTTGACGCCGTGGAGCACCTCCGTCGTGCCGTAGCCGCCGCGCAGGCCTTCGACGTCGAGCAGGGCCATCACGCGACTGCCTTCGAGAGCGTGCGCTCAGCGGAGACCGTGCGTTCGGCAGCGCGCCGGCTGCCCAAGCGCCAGGAGCTTCGGCTGGCCAGACGGTGGAAGTCGGGCAGCACGAAGAGCCCGACGAGACCGTTGGGCGCCTGTGCCAAAAGCATGGCGGCGACGCCGAAGGCGACCGGTTGCCATTCGAGGAACGTGCCGCCGCTGAAGACCACCGGCGCGCTCACGAGCAGGACAGCGGCGAGCACCGACCCTCCGAGGGTCGCGGCGCCGGCGGTGACGAGCACCGTGATCCACAACAGCGACTGGAAGAAGTCGAAGCTCGCCGGGTTTACGACTTTGGTCAGCGTGCCGAGCAACCCACCCGCGATCGCGGCGAGGAAGGCGCTGAGGCAGAACACCAGCACCCGGCTGGCGGTCGGATTGATGCCGATGCTCTCCATCGCCGTGGGCGAGTCCGCCAAGGCGCGCAACAACCGTCCTAGCCGGGTGATGCGCACGACTTCGATCGTGGCGACGCCGAGGGCGACGATGGCGAGAACGAAGAAGTAGTACGCCCGGTCACCGTGCAGCGAGATGCCCAGCAGCTCCGGCCGGTGAAGTTCCACCACCGCCCGGCGGCCAAAGGCAAAGTCCGTGCTGAAGATCAGGTTCTGCGCGAGCACGCCGAAGCCGAATGTGGCGAGCGCCAAGAACAAGCCCGAGAGGCGAATGGCCGGGATGGCGACGAGCGCGCCGACGGGCACGAGCATCAACCCCGCAAGGAGGAGGGCAGGCAGGAACGGGACGTTCCACTGCTGGAGGTGCGACAGCGTCGTGGCGCCGAACACCACAAAGACCGCATGGCACAGCGACACCTGTCGCGAAAGGCCCACGACCAGCGAAAGGCTGGCGAAGATCAGGACGAACGCCAGCGTGGAGGTTGCCGTCAGCAGGTGCGACCCGCTCAGGAAGAACGGCAGCACGGCGGCGATCGCCAGCAGGCCTCCGCCGGTACGCACCGGGAGGTGATGGCCGTTGTGCCGGGCGTAGCGCACGCGCCGGGCGACCGTTGTCGTGACCTCGGCGAAGCTTCCCTTCGGGCTGAGCACCAGCACCACGAACAGGACGATGAACGGAAGGCTGGTCGGGATCCCGGCGAGGGAGGGATGTCGGGCCACGAACTTGGTGGCCACCGACGCCACGATGCCGAGCCCCAGCGCGCCGGCATAGGTCAGTGGGAGGCTGACCAGCCGTCCAACCGCGGCCGCTCCGAACGCCTGGATCACGAGGAGCGTGAGGATCACCGCGTCGACGCCGAGGAGGGGCGCGAGCAACACGCCCGAGAGTGCGGCGAAGGAGCAGCCCAACATCCAGCTGAACGTCGTGATGCGGGCGGCGTCGCTGCCGACGAGCTCGGTCAGTTCGGGGTTCTCGACGACTGCGCGCGTCTGCACTCCCAGATGATTTTTGCGGAAGAACATCATCAGGCCGATGCCGGCGGCGGCAGCGATCGCGACGATGATCGCCTGGTCGTAGCCGACGTTCACGCCCGGCATCCGGAACGTCGACTGGGAGAAGATCGCCGCCACCGGCCGCGTGGCGGGCCCGTAGAGAACGATGATGAACGCCTGGAGCGCCACCAGCAGCCCCAGCGAAACGACGACGTAGCTGGACGGCGGCGCACCGTGGAGTCGCCGGAGCAGCACCCGGTCGATCACGATCCCGATCACTGGTCCTACTACGAGCACGGCGATGGCCATAGCCAGAACCGTGGGCACGCCGGCGTTCTCGCGCAGCGAATAGAAGACGAACGTCGCCACCATGCCGACGGCGCCGTGGGCGAAGTTGAAGACGCCCGAGGTCGTGTACGTCACCACCAAGCCCATGGCGGCGAGGGCGTACACCGACCCCGTCGTGAGGCCGATGACGATGAAGGGCAGGTAGTCGCGCACGAGCCCGCTGGGCCTACTCGGCCTCGCAGAGCCGGCAGGGCGTCAGCGCGTGCGGCACCTTGGCGCGGTCGATCTCCTTGGCGTTCACGCCCACCAGGGCACGGCAGTGCGCGCGGTGGTAGCGGGTGAGCCCTTTCGCCACCCAGACCTTCCCGTTGTCGGACGCTCGTGGCGTGGCGGGCAGGTCCTCGGACACGTCGCGGGCGAGCTCGGCGAGCATCCACGGCGCCATGATCCGTGTCTGTCGCAGCCGGGCCATGCGCTTCAGCCACATCGTGCCGGCGGCCGAGGCCGCCGCGGCAATGACGAGGCCTGCGATCCCGAGCGCCAGTCCCTCCAGGGCGATCTTGGGGTCGGCGTGCGAGGCGGCACGCTGCCAACCGACGGCGTAGAACACCGCTGCCGCGAGCATTCCGGCGCCGACCGCCGTGTAGCCACGGCGGGCGTAGTCACGCAACGGGATGGCGAGGGCGCTGCTCATCACCACGCTGCTCGTGGGCAACGGGTTCGTGTCGAGCCGGCGCGACGTGGCTCGCTGGCCGCCGTTCTCAGCCGGCCGAGTCGGGGCGGCGGTGACGTCGGGCTCGTCGCGCACCGCGGGCTCGCCGCGCACCGCGGCCTCCAGCCGGTCGAGCTTCCGCCACTCGTCGTGAAGGTCGGCGGAGATCAGCAGCGTGGCGCCGAGACCGAGACAGAAGAGGCCTCCGACCCCGCCCGAGACGATGTAGGACAGCTGTTCGGCGACATACGGAGTCCGAGACACGCCGTGATATCCGAGTGCGAGCAGCAGCGCACCGACGCCGATGAGCGAGAACCCCGCCACCCGGTCCCACTCGGCACGCAGCCACGTCATGAAAGCCACGTGGC
>Ga0070708_100003119_pt1 | contig 12903 bp, 12 predicted proteins | sample KBSK5503metaG_FD_65469 | JGI IMG/M metagenome (GOLD analysis project Ga0070708, IMG submission 65469) | Corn, switchgrass and miscanthus rhizosphere microbial communities from Kellogg Biological Station, Michigan, USA - KBS K5-50-3 metaG | ecosystem: Host-associated > Plants > Roots >...
TGATGTTCATCGCCGCGACGCACAATGGCATCAGCCGTCTCTATGAGACATTTGGCAACGGCGGCTCGGCAGATACGCAAGAGCGCATCTTGGGACCGAACGACACGCAGCGGAGCTGGTACAAGCAGAACCCGCCGCTCCCGCGCGTGATGTGGTCGCTCCGCAACAACAATAATTATGAGCAGACGGGCTTGCTCGTCTCGCTCAACTACATCGCTCAGAACCGCGCGCAGATCCTCGAGAACTTCTACGAGAAGAGCAAGCGCTCGATTCTCAAGGCGAAGACCGAAGGCCCGGCGGCGTACATCCTCAGCGCCGACGAGAAGCGCCCTGGCGCGCAAGCCGAGCTGTTGAGAATTCTCCAAAAGCAGCGCGTCGAAATCTCGCGTGCGACCGCGCCGTTCACGGTGAGCGTGCCGGTCAAAGTAGTTGCGAACGCCGGCCGCGGCGGCCGTGGTGGCCGAGGTGGTGGCGTACAACAGGCAGGCGACACGAGCGCCGCGCAGACGCCGGCACCCAGCACCCAGCAACCAGTAACCCGCCAGTTCCCGGCGGGGAGCTATATCGTAAGACTCGACCAGCCGTACAGCCGAATCGCCGACGCGCTGCTCGACTATCAGTACTGGTCGCCGAACGATCCGCAGAAGAATCCGTACGACGACACGGGCTGGACGTTCCCCGAGGGCTTCGCGGTGCAAGCCGTGCGCGTAGTCGATCCAAAAGTGCTCACGGTCGCGATGGAGCCGGTGAAGGGCGAAGTGAAAGCGGCCGGCGGCGTGACGGGCAGCGGCAGCACGTTCCTCATCAACGCGAACGCCGACAACGGTCTCGCGACGCTGCGCTACAAGCTCAAGAACGCCGACATGCGCGCGGCCGAGGAGTCGTTTGACGAGGGTGGGACGAAGTACAATCGTGGATCGTTCATCATCAGCGGCGTGCAGCAATCCGACCTCGATGCCGCGGCGAAGGATCTTGGGCTCAAGGTTATCGCCGTCGCCGGCGCGCCAGGCGTGAAGACGCATCCCGTGCGCGCGGCGCGCGTGGCGATCATGCACACGTGGCAGAGCACGCAGACCGAAGGCTGGTGGCGCATGGCCTTCGACCAGAATCAGATCCCGTTCACGTACATCAGCACGCAGGATGTGGCGAAGGATCCGAACCTGAATCAGAAGTACGACGTGATCATCTTTGGTCCGGGCGGCGGTCAGGGTCGCGGGATCATCGAGGGGATGCCGATGTGGCGCAACCCGATCCCGTGGAAAGTGACGCCGGAGACGCCGAACCTCACGTCATTCGCCCAGACCGACGACATGCGTCCCGGCCTCGGCTATGAGGGTTTGCAAAACCTTCAGCGTTTCGTGAAGAACGGCGGCGTCTACATCGGCGCGGTCGCCTCGGCGCAATTCGCGATCGATTTCGGGATGTCGAATGGCGTCTCGTACAACGTTTCCAACCGCGGCACGGTCACCGGCTCATTCTTGAAGACGCGGATCGTCGATGACGCGTCGCCGATCGTGTACGGCGTCACCGACGGCATCGCAGCGTACACGGACGGCGGTGAGAGCTTCAACGTCTCGGCGATTGCCGGCGGCGGTGGGCGCGGGGGCGGTGGTGGAGGCGGTGGCGCGGCCGGCGGTCGTGGCGGCGCGGGTCCGTCGCGTGAGACAGGGCGCGGTCAGCCGGACGACGTCGATGAGGTGCAGGGGCGTCCCGCGCTCGAGGACAAGTTCAAGGCGCCGGTTCGCCCGACGGTGCAGCCGTGGCAGTATGCGCAGATCACGGACGAGCAACTGCGGTCGCCGCTCGGGATCATTCCGCCGGATCAGCGGCCGCGGGTGGCGCTCCGGTATGGGGCGCAGAATGAGCTGCTTGTATCAGGATTGCTGAATGGCGGTGGGGATATTGCGCAGCGGGCGGCGGTGGTGGATTCGCCGGTGGAGAAGGGGCATGTGGTGTTGTTCTCGATTAATCCTCTTTATAGAGGGGAGACGATTGGGACGTATCCGCTGGTTTTTAATACAATCTTAAACTTTGACAACTTGAATGCGGGGAGGAAGTTGGATACGAGGTAGCGACAGCAGCGACGCGGCCTCATGCAATCGCCCGGGCGTTGGAGCTCCGGGCGATTCTTGCATCGGGACCTCGAGGCGCCCACATCGGCCGAGCTGTTCTCCACATAGGCTCCCGCCCCCAGGCCTGCGAAGCCTTGCTGGTTCAAGTCAGCCGTTCCGACGACCCGTTGGCGAGTGACTCTATTATCCTGGCGCTACACTTCAATTATCAGTATTCTTTCAATGCAAGGCCGTAGCGTCGTGGCTCTCCGTGTCATCGAATATTCTTGCAGGCAACGCCTGGCGATAGCGCCGTGAGAGGAAGCGGCGCGAAGGAGGCATGAGATTCAGTGTGGCCTGATAATGAGACCGACCGTGACTTCTTGAATTTCACTGGCGTCGCCGACACCGTCGCTGAGATCATCGTTCAGGCCGACGGTCGTCCTATCTCCATCGGGGTTTCCGGTGCGTGGGGTGTCGGAAAGTCCTCGATGATCAAACTTATACGCCGGTCGCTTGAGCAGCGCACGCCGGAAGAGGGATCCGAGTTCATTTTCGTCGAGTTCAATGCGTGGCTCTACCAAGGCTATGACGATGCCCGTGCCTCGTTACTTGAGCAAATTGCAACGCGACTTGCGAAGGAAGCCGAGGAACGAAAGAAGGGCGTCGAGAAGGCAAAAGACCTGTTGAAACGGGTCGACTGGCTGCGTGCCGCCAAACTCACGGCCAGTTCCGGCCTCGCATTGGCGCTCGGCCTGCCACCTGGCGGACTTGTCGCGGAAGCGGTGAGCCTGGGTAGGGCGGCCCTGTCAGGAAGGGCCACCGAAGAGGATGTCGACCGCATGGAGGAGACCGCCGGAAAGATCGGAACGACCGCATCCAAACTCATCAAACCGCGGCGAGCGTTGTCTCCGCCTAAGGAAATCCACGCTCTTCGCCAGTCATTCGAGGACGCGCTGAAGGAAATGGAAGTGCAGCTCGTCGTGCTTATAGACGACCTTGATCGGTGTCTGCCACCGACCACGATCTCAACTCTCGAGGCTATAAGGCTTTTCTTGTTTCTTGATAACACGGCCTTCGTCATCGCCGCAGATGACACAATGATCAAGCATGCCGTGCGCGAGCATTTTGCGGGTCTCGGGGACGAGAAGCTCGTCATCAGCTATTTCGACAAACTGATCCAGATTCCGATCCGTGTGCCGCCGTTGGGAACGCAGGAGGTCAGGGCGTATATGATGCTGCTGTTCGTTGAGAACAGCGGACTCCGGAAGGAAGAAAAGGAGGAGATTCGGAGAAAGGTATGTGCGCAGCTCCAGCAGACATGGAGAGGGCGACGCGTAGATCGGGCCTTCATGCAGACGACACATCCTAACCTGCCCGCTGATCTGATCGCGCGGCTCGATTCAGCTGAAAGGTTGGCGCCTCTTATGACGTCCGCCTCCCAGATTGCCGGCAACCCGCGCCTCATAAAGCGCTTCTTGAATGCTCTTTTCATTCGAATGGCGGTCGCGCGAGCGCATTCTGTGGCGGTGGACGAGACAGTACTCGCGAAGCTGATGCTCTTCGAACGCTGCGGCCCTCAAGACGCTTACGCTCAGCTCACGAAGGCAGTGATAGAGAGCGACGAAGGAAAGCCGCGATTCCTCGCAGACTGGGAGGACAAGGCGCAGACAAGACGGGAGATTCAGCTTGATAAGCCTTGGAACGATGCTTTCATCCACGAATGGTTAACGGTCCCGCCGCGTCTTGCCGATCTCGATCTTCGCGGTGCGATGTACGTTAGCCGCGAACATGCACCGCTCATTACGCCGGAAGACCGACTTTCTTCAGAGGGCGCGGAGCTCTTAACTGCGATTCTCGACAATCCAGATATGGCCGCCGAGCTTCACGAACGGCTTGTTCGGCTACCCCGCGCCGAGACGGTGATCATTATGGATCGTGTTCTGGAACGCGCGCGCCAGGAGCAGGAGTGGGGGACGCCTCCCATTCTCGATGCGGCGCTGGCTGTTTCTGTCGCCGACCCTTCTCAGGGGACGCGACTCGCGGCGTTCCTTCGGGACCGCCCGCACGGCCAGATCACCGCCAGCGTCGTCCCAAAAATCAGCGACCAGAGTTGGACAGCTGGTGTTTACGACGAGTGGCGCAGAGGCGATGTCGCCACGTCCGTGAAACGCGCAATAACCCAACAAGAGAAGCAATCCCGGGTCAGCTAGGCATGGGAACATCGAAATCGAGCGACGGCGCGCCCTCAGGCGTTCGATTCGTACCGCCGTGGGTCCCAGATCCGCCTTCTCCCCTCGGACCAGATGGCGCCGATCTGCCTGAGGCAGGCACGCCCGATCAGCAACCGCCGCCGCTTGCAGCTCCTCATCTATTATTGGCACCGAGAGGCAGGTTTGCTCCCGCCCGCACGAGTCTTGGACGATTCGCAAACTCTGGCTCCCGCGACGACATGCGCCGCGGCATTGGGCATTATGTCAGGAAAGGGCTCGGCGGAGGTGGTTCGGCGACGCGTCGGTTCGCCGGGACCGCGCGCACTGCGGAAGCCCTCTACGGCAGCCTCGCATCAGCAGGCAGAGGGCAACTATCTGCGGCGGGCGGTCCTCTCGATCCGAAGCTGCTTTCAGGACGTTCGGCTTCCGATATCATGGATGCCGTCCTAGAGGCGGTACGCCCGATCGATGGGACACAGGATGCTGAATCGAGCCGAAAGGCGATTCGAGACGGACTTGCAGATCTGCTTGAGCGGTTTCCCGACGCCGATCTGTTGAATCTCGCTGAGGATCAGCGCCTGTTCGTCGTCGAGCGCTATCTCGCTTTTGACGTCTACAATCGCGCGATTCTCGACCTCGGTAACGCGATTCGAGACAACGCACCGAGCCCTTCTGCCGCGCTCGCGCGGATGCGTGAGATCAAGAATTACATTCGGGAGACAATTGCCGCGCAGTTCCGACGCCTGCGGGCCGCATCGGTGCTATCCACCGGCATGGTGGGCAGGATCGCGTCACAGGCACTGCAGGCGTCCTTTGAGGTGTTCGAGGACTACCTACGATGAAGGTTGTATGTGCCCCACTCAAGGGACCATTCGGCCGCGGTGCCGATCTGGAGGTAGTTCTCTTCTCGCGCGCTGATCGGCCCATGCGAGGTGCCGCAGGTGCGAATATCCTTGAGGTCATCCGTAAATCAAACCTAGAGGTCGCGCCGCGTAGCTGGGACCTGCTGTCGATAGCGCTCTCTGTCATTGCGGCTGACACCGCAGTGCGTCGGAACAAGAGCTCCGACGGCTGGACGCGAGAAATCGATCTCCACATTGCGGTCGACGATCCAACATTTTGGTCCGGCCAGCGAGCGCTTCTTGAGCGCCAGCTCCGGTTCCTGACAACCGACCTTTGGAGCATCGAGTTTCTCGATGGCGGCGTGCGACCGCCGTCGCTGCCTCGGCCTACACTGCCGCGAGAGGATAGCGTATCGTTGCTGTCTGGCGGCCTGGATAGCTTGATCGGCGCGATTGACCTGATTGGCCGCGAGCGCAGGCGGCCGTACCTAGTGAGTCAAGTCGCTCGAGGCGACAAAGAAAAACAATCGTTGTTTGCTTCCCGTATCGGCGGCGGGTTGAACCATCTTCAACTTAACCACGATGCTGACTGTCCCGGCGAGAAGGAAATCTCACATCGTGCGCGTTCGATCATTTTCATTGCGTACGGCGTTCTGCTTGCGACTGCATTGAGGCGGCATCACGACGGCCAAGAGGTTCCTCTGTACGTTTGCGAGAATGGATTCATTGCCATCAACCCACCACTCACCACCGCAAGACTCGGAAGTCTGAGTACTCGCACTGCCCACCCGCTGTTTCTCAGCCTGACGCAGACTATTCTAAACAAGGCGGGGCTCGGCGTTCGCATTGCGAACCCGTATCAGGCCACTACGAAGGGAGAAATGCTTCGGAATTGCGCTGATCAGGCCTTGCTGAAGGCGAATGCAAGCACGACGACGAGTTGCGGCCGATTCTTGCACTTCGGCTACAAACATTGTGGGCGGTGCGTACCGTGTCTCATTCGGCGCTCAGCCTTCCACGCATGGGGCAAACCCGACACGACCAATTACCATTTTGTGAAGTTGGCGCGGGACCATGAGGAGTATGCACGCTTTGATGACGTGCGCTCGGCCGCTATGGCCGTAATGGCGGCGCGGGCCGATGGCATGGATCGCTGGCTAGGCACAGCAGTGAATTCGGCTTCCATGGGCGATACGAGCCAGTATCGCGAGGTCGTCGAACGCGGTCTTGGTGAAATCGGAGCATTTCTGAAAGCTGTTGGAGTGAAGTGATTGATCTCCACTGCCACATCGACCTCCATAAGAATCCAGGCGCCGTCGTAGCAGAATGCGTCGAACGGCGCATGTATATCCTTTCGGTAACGAATACGCCTTCCGCATGGGAGGGTACCGCATCTCTAGCAGTCGATGCTCCGAGAATCCGAACGGCGCTCGGGCTTCATCCACAACTTGCCGGTGAACGACGGTCTGAACTTGCCCTATTTGACAAGCTACTGCCGCGAACGCGTTATGTTGGCGAGATCGGTCTTGACGGCAGTCCCGAGTTCCGGGGGTCCTGGGATTCGCAGCTCGCTGTCTTCACTCACGTGCTCGACGCCTGTGCACGAGTCGGTGGCCGCGTCCTCTCGATCCATAGCCGGCGCGCCAGCGCGGCAGTGCTTGACTGCCTTAAAACGCAGACGCGGGCGGGGTTACCGATACTTCACTGGTTCAGTGGAACGACGCGCGAATTGGATCGCGCCATCGAGCTCGGGTGTTGGTTCAGCGTTGGCCCAGCGATGCTGTGCGGCGACAAAGGGCGCGCGCTCGTGGCGGCGATGCCGAGAGATCGCGTGATCACCGAATCAGATGGGCCTTTCGCGCAGATTGCGCGCGCGCCTCTGATGCCTTGGGACGTTGAATCGGCGGTCCGTCAGCTCGCTGACCTTTGGTCAATGAACGTCGTCGAAGCAGGGAACATTGTGCACGCTAACCTTCGCTCCCTGATTGCGCGTTCATTGACAGAGATCTAGCATGACGGATTACTACCGAGTTCGGACTCGGTGGAGGAGCGACGTGGACCGAGAGGCCACTTAGTTTAGAAACCGCAATTGAACTGCCATTGGCAGCCAAGGAAACCTAGACACCAAGCGGCGTAACCAACTCCGCGATATCGCCCAAGTATCCGAGTCGCAAATCGAGGGCGCTGAGTATCCTCGCTGGGGTCTGCGGAACCCATGCAAAGCGCGTCTCATGCTGATAAGCGAATCGAAAATGTTTCCAAGTCAGGACATCGATCTCCGACGGGTTCACCTGGAGCGGATCGTAGTACTGCAGTTCCGCCACAGAAAATGCAGAACCAGGCGCAGCCTCGCGCATCGCCGCATCGAGACGCGACGCGAAGGCGTCAGGGTCGTGAATGATCATGCAAGCGTCGCGATCAAAGTCCTTCAGCAGGCGTCCATTGAGAACAGCAGATGTGCAGTACACGTAGTAATTCGACGAAACCCGCTTCCGGACGGGGATTCTGTCTCTCCTTTGTGATGCGATACGAAGACCATAGGCGCGGGCCAGCCCAAAGCCGCCGACATCGACGAGTGCAGACAGTTCCTCATCGTGCATTGCCGGATTGAGCGATTTGTCCGCGAACGAGGACGCTGGCGAAACTCTAATCTCGCCGTGAGCGAGAGCTCGCTCGAGGAATCGCCGCTGTTCGTACTTCACGAGGAATGGCCGCCTCGGCAAGTCGCGCGGCGCTAGTCGATACCGTCGACCAGGGTTCAGACTTCCCGGCAACGTCTTGGACCGCAGGATTCCGTCTCGCCAGCCGGCGGGGTAGGCGCCGCATCGCCTCTCGATCTCGGCCTTTACCTCGGACAATCGATCAAACCACCAGAGTAGGCCGGCGTCTCCCTGGTCAGCCGAGATACGACCTTCGTCGTCATAGATGAATGAGTTAGCGGTAATGTCCGCAGCCCTCTGGGCAAGTTCATCGATCGTGAGATGCTCCATGTAGCGATCGCGTAGGTAGTCGCGTTCGATGACTTGATGATGCCTCAATCCTAAAGTGCGACCTGGCGATTGGCTCAGGTCGACAGCGAATCTTGGAATGGGCGGAGCCAGCCCGCAGTACCTCTCATCGTCGTCAATCTGAAAATCAGCCGGGAGCGGTCGAAAGCTCGGCGGCCGCTGCGGTCGCCTTGCGGCCGCTTGGATGTCTGTTAGGTAGCCGGAGTAGTCCCGTCTTAGGATTGCCGCAATGCGATCCGCCTCCTTAAGCACCCAAGCGTCAAAGGTCCGGTTTCGCGAATGGCGTATCGTCCCGTCAACAAACTTGAGCATGATTGACGGCCGGCGAGGCATGTTGCCCGGAGGCATGACCGTGAGAGCGTCATCGATTAGCATAACCCCTATCGCCTGGGCTATTTGATGCACAGCTGCCTGGTCGTCGACCATCAGCAGCCAGATCTCTCGATCGCCGACAGTCTGTTTCGAACCGATGACAGAAAGTTCCGCCTCGGATGCATCGAGGCCTAGTACTACCAAGTCAATCGGGCCTCCGGGTCGCTGTAGTACAAAGCTCGGGTCAGCGTTGCCAAGCATCGGACCTCCCATCACTGTCTTGCTGACATAACCCCGCTTGTTGATCCAAGCATTCTTGGCGATCATGGGCGTTACGCATTGAAAGTGTAGCGGAAGAGAACGCGTCGCAAACACTGTCGAGGACGGCGTGCGCTGCGTCTGACAAGTCTTAGAGACGCGCGTTGGCGCCACGCGATCCATGATTTGGCGTCGTTCGCTGCGTTAACCTTGCTCGTGCCTACGAAGTTAGACGGAAACCGCTTCGATGCCGACAATCAAGACCGAGAATCAACTCCGAGAAGAGAAGGTGGCTCAAATGGGAGTTCAGTTGGGCGAGCTTCATTTTCTTCTATGGAAAGACTTGACCTGGCTCCATTTCGAGTGGGATCAGTTCTCTGAACTATTCGGAGCTACCTCCAGTCGGATTGATGTCATGAATGCTGCAGCGCCTCGATTCTTTTGGAGTCTCGAACGGGTGCTGTGGCAAGACATTCTGCTGTCGCTCAGCAGACTCGCAGACCCGACCGGTACTGGAGGACAACAGAATCTGACTTTTCGCCGGCTCCTGAGTCTCCTGCCAAAGGACGGACCTCGTGAGCAGCTGCTGAGTGCCCTCAACGAGTATGAGCAGAAGTCGCTATTCGCGCGCGATTGGCGCCACAGCCTTTTCGCCCACAGGGCGTTGGATCACGCAGCTAACCCGGACGCGCACCCGTTGAAGGAAGCCAGTCGGGCAGACGTGATATCGGCGCTCGAGGCCGCAGCGCAAGTTATGAACATCGTTGAATTGCACTATCAAGACTCCACTACCGGCTATGGCGCTGCGCATGGCCAAATAGGCGGTGCATATGATCTACTGTATTTGTTGGATCGAGGCCTGCACGCCCGCGAAATCGAAGAAGACAGTGAAGAAGTGTGGAATCCACGATTTAGCTAAATGGAGTTTTCTGAATGTCCCAACCGACTCCTCTCCGCCGCACTAACGAACGGTAGTGCCCAGGTGTTGCCGCACGCGATGTCGCAAAGCCAAAGTACATCGCGAATTGACGTTAGAAAGCGCTCAAGCCGGACCAGCTCAACTTCGCCCTGGCCTCGGTGAACGATCTCATTTCTGATTCGGACGACCTTACGAATCTCGTCAACGGTTTCTTCCGACGGCAGCAGTTCGCTTGATCCGGCTGAAGCCCGCACAATGTCGGGCAGATGTTGACCGAGGATGGTCTCCACGGATGGCGTGTCTTCCCGCTCGAATATGTCGCTCCACTTTGAGTCCACTCGAGCCAGCGCCGCCTTTACGCCGTTTTCCAGGCCAGCCACGGCGATGACCAGGGCGCTTCGAGGTGCGTCCCAACGAAGACCCCATGCCTCGCGAACAAGCTCGTGAGCAATTGGCTCACGAGCCTGTTCATTGGCCAACAGCCGGCCGACGCCGTCTGTGCACTGCGTCGTCAGAACAGGCAAGCGACCGGAGTAGGCTACTGGGTTGGGCGGAGCGATCTTCCATATCTGACCATCGGCCGACCATTCCATACTCGAACCAACCCGCGAGACGGAAGGTGGGGCCCACAAACCGCATCGCCATGCGTAGATCCCAGCGACTCGCTCAAGAACCGAGACGAGCAGCTCATTGGTCGCCTTGAAAAAATTCGCGGCGCTCGGTGTCAGTTGAGCACGCGTGAATTGCATCCGTAACAGGCCGGATTCGTGCTCATGCCGGCGCTTAGCCGAGATGGGCTCGCCAACCAAATTGTCTGGGATATCGCCGTTCCACAGGGCTCCGAGGGTCGAGCGGGCGTTCTTGGGGATGACACTTCGAGTTTCAGCCTCGAAGATGACAGACTGATACGGAGGTTGCGACGATTCCTCTTGAGTGGCCTGTCGGATGAGTACTTTGACAGTTTTCTTCTGGTGGGCGACGTCAAACGATACGCCGGTCAACGCGCTAACCACCTCGCGAGGCGCGCCTCTAATGCGGAACGAGAATTCGAGTAGCATCTCCCCTTGGTCTCTCGCCGTCTACGGACCAATGCGCGTCGCCGACGGCAAAAAGCCCGCCAGGATAAGTACTCCATTCGACAGTGTCGCCCCGACAGTCGGGGATTCGGTCAACATTTTCGGATATCGCTTTCCTGACCGGAATTGGAGTGAACGCCGTCGATGTCGTCGGTGCGGACACGGTGGCGCGGGGGATTCGAGTCGGCGGCGACGGAACGTTCTCCGTCCGGCTCCGCGTGTCGCGCGAACCGGGACTGTTCGTCGTCGCCGCGGTTCAGCGCGAGGGGAAGCGCCTGACGGTTGAACGGGGCGACATCGAGATTGTGCGCGTGACCGGTTGAAATGACGACGACGGTGAGGTCCGACGACGGAGAATGGGCAAACACAAATGACGCAACGCATCAAGATCACATAAGATTTCGAGCGCGTGCCCGCAACTCGATTGCATCGAGTCACTTGGCCGAGATAACCGCGATCGCTGACCCGAGACAGAGCCCCAGTGTCGCCAGTCCGATATCGGCCAGCATCCACCGTTGCGGCTTGAGCGCGCGAACATGAATGATTGCCGCCGGGATCAGCAACGCGACCAGGGCGCGGAAGGAGTCACCCGGTTGGTGCTCGCCGTACGCGATCGACGCGATCGCGGACTCGAGCAGCCAGCCGATGACAAGAAACGTCGGGCCCTTGCGCCGGAGAACCACAAGTGGCACTGCGGCCACCGCGATACCCACGAGGCCGATGCCCATCAATAGGGCGACGCCCGACGCGTCGAGTATAGAGGCGAGTAGAAGGGGTTGAATCATTGATCATAGGACGCTCGAAATCAGCGCTGGTTTCCCGCTCGATCGATTGAAAAGCATATTGTCTTCATGAGCCCGCGGCGCATGCAGATCGCTTGGTTGAAGAAGCCGGAGCCCCACGACTACCCGGCGGCGGTGTCCTATCTGAGTCTCATCTACGACGACCGCACCACAAAGGCCATCGTGGCGCGGCTCAAGCGAGCGCGCGTCGTCAAGTACAAATCGAAAGACATCTTTCGCGCATCGGGCCTGCCGCTCCTTCCACTGAGCAACGCGCACGTCAAAGCCGATGAAAAGAAGATTGCCGCCCACCAAGCCTTGTCACCACTCCTCCTCGTGCGCGATCCCGCGAATGGGCGCGTCATCATCGCCGACGGGTACCACCGGCTGTGTGCGGTCTGCGCGTTCGACGAGGACGTCATCGTCCCGTGCAAAATCGTCTGACAGTCTATTCCCCCTTGTCGGAAAGCGGTATTGTTTTTCGTACGTCGTAAGGGCTTCTGTCAGGCCGCAAGACGCCCCGTTCGAAATATTCAGGAGGGTGTATGACCACGAGCAAGAAGAACGCGACCATCCGTATCGAGCTGACTCCGGAGCAACGCGAACAAATCAAGGCGGAAATCGGCAGAAGTGCCGCCACCATCGAGCTCACCGTTGAAGAGCTGGAAGCGCGTATCACGCCGATCGACATCAGGATCGCCGCGAATCACAACGAGACGCTGCTGGTCGATTGACATCCGCGGCTGCAATCCCGCCTTCGTTAGCTAGAAGCGGCCCTCATGCCACTGTTGAACCGACTTTCGTGACTGTCAACTCGACTTTGGGAACTGTTGAATCGACTTGACCTCCTGCAAGTCCGGGTTTGGGCGCTGCACAATCGACTTTGGGCTCTGCATAGTCGGCTTAGAGAAGCGTAGTTGCGTCCATGAGGGACTGCATTTCCCGCTTTGCGCAGTGTCATAGGCGACTTCGACCCATGTAAATGAAACGGGCCCGCTCGTCGCGGACCCGTTCACTCCTGCTACATCGCCATCGTGTCGTGCAGTTGAGCCTTGCAACAACTACACTGTCTGCAACTCCGGCTGCATGGTCGGTGTCACCGTCCCGAGCGTCGGTGAATCACCAGCGTTTGCCTCCGGCGATGCGGTGTGTGGCGTCAGCACACCAGGTGAAGCGACCGGAACACCGTTGCTTCCGATCGCACCACCGCCGTTCGTCAGCGAAGTACCGCCGCCAACGGGCGGACCTGCATCGACAACACCACGGGACGTCACACCTTTCACCGTGGCCCGCTTCGCCTGACGCCAGGACGCCAGCATCGGCGAATCGGTCTTCAGTGCGTGGGCCAGAGACGCGTCGATCATCGCCAGGATCTGTCGGCCCAAGGCGAGATCACTCACTAAACCGTTCGACGCACCTGTGACTCGGCTCCGCGCCACACC
>Ga0070708_100003120_pt1 | contig 12902 bp, 11 predicted proteins | sample KBSK5503metaG_FD_65469 | JGI IMG/M metagenome (GOLD analysis project Ga0070708, IMG submission 65469) | Corn, switchgrass and miscanthus rhizosphere microbial communities from Kellogg Biological Station, Michigan, USA - KBS K5-50-3 metaG | ecosystem: Host-associated > Plants > Roots >...
TGGTCGGCCCTAGCAGACAATTTTCGAACTTTTCTCTTAAATTCTGGAATTTTTGAACTAGCCGTTTCAGCAGCTTAGGATCGAATTATGACGAATGGGCACACTCTAGCAGATGATTTTCGAACTTTTTCTGGCATTCGAGGATCAACCAGAACCCGTCAAATGCGCGTAATCAAATGCGCGTAACCGGGATTTTGCAACAACGATGTCGACTGAACCGGGATGGGTTGGATTCCGACCGCTTCATTCGCGTGGCCACTGCCCGAACTTCGAGTCGAACGCTGCGAGCAAGCCCCCAAACCCAGCGGCAATAGGGCCATAGATCAAGATTGGCACTGCGGCCTGCGCAAGATTGCTAATAAGTGGGTTCGCCACGCTCGTATTGCTGATTGCGCCTATGCTTAGGAGTGTGATTATCCCGGCTGCCCCGATCGCGGCCCCCACCCCCGCACGCCTCCGACTTGTCAACGATATTGTTCGCGATACTAGTGCGTAAACCGCCCCAGAAAAGAAGCCCGTGACGGCGCTGACAGATGCCCAAATAAATGCAAAAAGTCCGTGCGGAACATGCCCGGTATCGGGCGAAATTGTTGCTGCGAGAAGGGCGATGCCCAAACCAAACGCCCCCCACGCAATTGCCCAGATGATCGCAATCAAGAACACAAGACCAATGAGCTTCAATTCTTCCGCCCCCCGGGGGATATTTTAGATCAGGTTGGCATAGTTGACGCTATCAGGCGTCAATTACACTCCGTCGAAAGTCGCGGGGTAACCCGTTTGGAATCAGTGAACCTTAGCAACGCGCTTTCATCCCTATGGGTGGGCCACAGGCTCATGGCAAACTCAAAACTCGGGTCGTGAGTGCGTGGAATGCAATAACCCTGTTGTCCCCGGGAAAAGACGCTGTGAGTTGCATGGCCAGTGAGCCAAGGAAACCCAAAAGAGGAGTTACGACCACAGCGGACGTTTGCGCATGCGGGCCTACCGTGAGCGCAAACGCTTGAGGGCGCAGGTTGCAGTAGCATGAGACTCTGGAATCGACAAACGGCCTACGAGGATCGGCATCCGGCGGTTGGACTGTGCACCAGATGTCCGAACCCGCGCAGCCCGCGAAGCAAGAATCTCTGTGCGCCTTGCCTCAAAAAGCAGAGGCTTCGCGTAACCCGCGCGGTCGGGCCGGATGCTGGACGTGTACCGCAAGGCGCACCCACACGCGGCTTAGATCGGCTTGGGATGAATTTCTCCTCGCACCACGGACATTCCCCAGGTGTTTGCGATTCGGCCTTCACCAATAGCAAGACACGTGACTGGGCGTACAGCCTATCCGCAATGCCGTGTTTTGCCACTCCGGGCCGTGCCCGGGTTCGCTGAGCGTAAGCGCGTGAGCTATCTCGTGAAGGATCGTCTGGCGAGCGGCACCGTGAGCCTGTTCGCGGTGAAGCAGAATCCTCTTCTCTTTATCCAGACATAGGCCCAAGTACCCATCTTTAGCGGCCCGTTCCCCGTATAGGTCTGAGTTGTTGAGATTCTGGACATCTGCCGTCCAGTCCATCAGGCCATGCTTGTCCAGCAGCAGTCGTGCCTGATGCATTGTTTTGTGGAAGTCAATCCAGCGCAAGTCGGCCATTCCAATCTCCAGTTAGCCGCAAAGTAACACAAATCCCTGTTGTGGAACGCTGTGCGCGACTGTCCAAAACACTGTCCAAAAGCTGACGAATTTGGTGGCCCGGTTCACCGACCCGATATTCTACTGCGGTGTTTCGTTTTTAGGTGTATGCTCTCGCTAAATGTTTTGACGTAAGGAGCTGCTTATTCCCCTACGTCAAAGAATGCGCCAGCCTCGATCTCGAAAACGGTAATACTGTGAAAGCCCGAGAAGCGTGCGCAGAATCGCCGTATCAAGCTGCTGTCAGATACACCCACGATGGCAGTCCCATGATCTTTGGTCAACCGCACGGAAGAGCGTTCCTTCAAACATTCTCGGAGACGGGGAGTCCGTTTTTTCAGGAAGTGAAACGGAAATACGTTGAAGATGTCCTGAACTACAGCGATTGGAAACCGTGGACCGGACCCGTAAGGCTCGAGGACATCCTCCCAGAATAAAAGTGCCGCCGGTAGCAAACTGGTAGCACGGCTAAAGGTGAAAGCTTTAAAAGATGGTCGGGCCGGGCAGATTTGAACTGCACCCTCGCACCCCAGCGAGCGCTCTACCACGTCCCGACACTGGCTCTGGTGGGGCGGCGGATGCGGAAGCCCGCCACGCTGCCGGATTACCACACGACTTTAGTCAATATGGCCCAATGATTCCACCAATGCGCCGTGATGCTGGAGTCTCGTTCTGGCTCAGAACGTCGAGATACTTCAGCCCGGTTCCGGTGTTGAACAAAACGACTTTGTCGTTTTCGGAGAGGAAGCCACTTGACCGGAGGTTGCGGTACGCAGCCAGGCTGGCGGCTCCTTCGGGGGCGGCGAAGATTCCCTCAGTGCGCGCCCAGTGGTGGAATGCGTCGGTGATTTCGTCGTCGGAGACAGCGATCGCAGTGCCATGGCTGCGCTTCAGAATGTCGAGGACCAGATAATCTCCGTAAGGGCGGGGGACGCGGAGTCCGGCGGCGATAGTGGATGCGTCCTTCCAGGCTTCGACTGTTGGCTTGCCTTCATTCCAGGCTTTCACAATTGGCGCACAGCCCTCGGTCTGGACAGCGATCATGCGCGGACGTTTTGAGCCCGTACTGGAGGGGGAGACCCATCCCAACTGTTCCATTTCCTCGAATGCCTTCCACATCCCGATCACGCCCACTCCGCCGCCGCTGGGGAAGATGACGGCGTCGGGCAGCTTGCCGCCGAGCTGCTCGAACAACTCGTAGGCCATGGTCTTCTTGCCCTCGACGCGATATGGCTCTTTTAGAGTGGAGAAGTCGAACCAGCCTTCCTGCTCTTTTTCAATGCGTTCGCTGACGATGCGGGCGCAGTCGCTGATGAGACCGTTCACCAGCGTGACTTGAGCGCCGTAGGCCTCGCACTCGATGCGATTCGCCAGAGGCACGTCTCGTGGCATGAAGATGTGGGCCTCCAAGCCGGATCGAGCAGCGTAGGCCGCAAGCGCGCTGGCTGCATTCCCTGCCGACGGCATGGCCAGCTTCTTCAGCCCATAGGCTTTTGCGACGCTGATGGCGACAGAAATCCCGCGAGCTTTGAATGAGCCAGTCGGATTAAGGCCTTCGTCCTTGATCCAAATATTGGGAAATTCACGGCTGGGAAGGAGCGGAGTGAACCCCTCGCCCAGTGACACCGGTTCGACTTCAGGCAAGACTTCGCGATATCGCCAGAGACTTGCCTCTCTTCCGCGCACAGTCTCTGGATTAAAGTTTTGCTTTAGGGATTGCAGGTCATAGCGCGCGTAGAGGATTCCGCCGTCTTTGGGACAAACGTTGCGCGGAAGGTCAGCGGAAACCTGTGCACCACATTTGGTGCACTCCAGATAAATTACGCGCGACATGGAAAGAGTTTAGCAGGCAGATCGCCGGCGAGCTTTGCTCGCCATACCCGGACGGGGCGTCCGGGTCTACATGTTCACGCTAGATTGCCGGCAAGGTTTTTAGCAACCCGTTGGCTTTGCGGAACCACGGTCTTTCACGACGGCGCAAGTATCCAGGCAGTGTTGGTTTCTTGGCGAGAATCCGTTGTGCCCACTCGCGGGCCTCTCCGTTTCGCCCTTGGGCAGCAAGGAAATTTGCATAGTTCAAGTAAGTTTCTGAGAGCGTGGAAATTTGCGTGGTTTTCCGGAAGAGCGCGTCGGCCTTTTCTGTCTGTCCGGTCTGAGCGTAGGCGTGGGCCAGCAAACCTGCGGCACGATAAAAATCGTATTTTGGATCTTTCGCTGTGGCGCGTTCCAGATCAGTCACAGCAGCAGCAAAATCTCCCAGTTCGATCTCTGCCAGCCCTCGCCGATAGAAAGGATCAGGTGAATCGGTGCGAGACGAAATCGCCTTGTCGTAACACTGGCGCGCCCAAGCGTACTTCCCTTCTTCTAAATACAGGTCGGCCATTTCTTCGTAGTTCCCCGCCGATGGGTTGTCGAGGACAATGGCTTCGAGTTCGCGAATTCTGCGGCGGCGCGGGAAAACTTTGAACGTCTGCCGCAAGAGGCCGAGATCAGGCAGAACCTCCACAACGATGTAGACAATCGCGCCAAGTCCCCCGCCAATGAGGATGATCCAGAGCCAATAAGTGTCTGGCCGGCGCCGGATGAAGTGCACGATGGCGATCCCTTGGAGAATAAAACCCCAGGGAAACAGAAATGAGTAGAACCCCATACGATCTTGCGAAATATAGCAGAAGCGGGCTCTAGGCTCTAGGCTCAGGCTTCAGTTCGAAAGCCATGTAGCCCCCGGACGCCCTCGTCCGGGGTGGGCGGACGAGGGCGTCCGCCCCTACATGTGCTATTGCGATGCTAGAATTCTTCCAGTGTCCCTTCCCATCCGCCTTTTGGCCATTGACATTGACGGTACTCTGCTCAACTCTCAATTCCACATCTCGCAAGCGGATCTCGAGGCTTTGCGCCAGGCCCATGAGAGCGGGGTCGAGGTTCTGCTGGTCACCGGGCGCCGACATACCTTCGCATTGCCGATCGCCCAGCAGCTTGGATTCCCGCTTTGGCTGATCAGCTCCAATGGCGCGGTCACGCGTTCGCTTGCGGGCGATAGTTTTCATCGCGACCTTCTGCCGGTTGAGACCTGCCGCCAGCTGTGTTCCACCATGCAACAGTTCCGCGGCAATACCGTCGTCACCTTCGACAAAGAATCCAAAGGCGCGCTGGTCCTCGAACGCATGGACGAGCTCACTATCAGCATTCGGCGCTGGCTGGAAAAAAATCTGCAGTTTATCGAGTTCGTGGTGCCCATCGAAGATGCGCTGATCACCGAGCCGGTACAGGCCATGTTCTGTGGCCCAATTGCCCGTATGGGGGAAGTCCTGAATTCTCTCGAATCAAGCGGCTTGAAAGACCGTATTACGGTGCTGCGGACGGAGTATCCGTTGCGTGACCTCTCTATCGTTGATGTGCTCAATCGCAACTGCTCCAAGGGTCATGCGCTCGAGCGATGGGCGCGGCACCGTGGTATTCCCCGAGAGCAGGTCATGGCCATTGGTGATAACTATAATGACGTTGAAATGCTTGCCTTCGCGGGAGTCCCGTTTATCATGGGAAATGCATCCCAGGAACTGAAGGCTCGGGGCTGGCCGGTCACTCTATCGAATGATGAGAATGGCGTGGCCGCAGCGATTGAGCAAGTGCTGGGGAAAGAGCCTGTCTTCACGTAGAGTCTTGGTACCGATGGTTAGGGAATCTGTGAAATTCGCAGTCCAATCCGCAGTGGCGCTTGTGGTGATCGCGGCTTCGGTCGGCGCATCCGGAGCCGACCTTGCCATCCTGCGCAACGGAAACTCCATCCGGCATGAGCGCCGCCAGGTTGTGGGCCAGGTGACAAGGCTGTATCTGAGCGACACTGCGAGCGGTTATATCGAGATTCCGACAAACCAGATCGAGCGCTTTGAACGAGACACCGCGCCTGCTCCCGCGCTGGCAAAATCACAACTGCCCGCGTCACAGACGGCACCACCGCAATTGGCAACTGCACCTGCAGTTAAGCCCCAGACTGCTGCCATTTCGCAGCTGAACCCGGTGAGCCTGGATAAGGTGAGCCTCAATAAAATGGTTACCGGAGCCGGCGAGCGGCACCAACTTGACCCTGACTTCATCAACAGCGTGATTCGCGCGGAGAGTGGCTTCAATAATCGCGCAGTATCCAGGAAAGGTGCGCAGGGACTGATGCAGCTCATGCCCCAGACGGCATCGCAGTTGGGAGTCAAGAATCCGTTCGATCCGAATGCCAATGTTGAAGGCGGAACGCAGTATCTGCGTGAACTGCTGGAGAAGTACAACTTCGATGTGGTAAAGGCGTTGGCAGCTTACAATGCCGGGTCGAAGCGGGTGGACCAATACCGCGGCGTGCCTCCTTATTACGAGACGCAGGCTTACATCGCCAGAATTATTCGCGACTTCAACCGGCAGAAATTGGCGGAGAATCCGGCGTTGGCGCGAAAAGCGAGAAGCGCTTCGACTCATTCCGCGCAGACCACAAGAACTACGGGGCGGCCGGCCGCAGAACATAGAGCCGCAGTAGCAAGCTCACTGCCGCAGAGCCCGGGGTCCGCGTCTCACTAGACCCTTTCTCTTCATTGACCCTTGGTGGAAGCTCATATAGCTCGGCCCAGGAGTTGCGCATGAGCAGTTTCCCGAATCAATGACCAAGAAACGCATCCTCACTACGACAGTGGTGCTGGCCGCCCTCGGCCTGCTCATTTATTTTCAGGTACAGCACTGGCGAAGCTTTGATTGGGCACGCTTTCGGAGCGCGAGCCGAGTTGAGCCTCTTCACGTAGCCGCTGCCATCGTTCTGATCTATGTCACTTATGTTCTGCGGGCCCTTCGCTGGAAAGTTTTTCTGGAGCCAATACGCAACACCCGGACTTCGAGTTTGATTCCACCAACTTTCATTGGCTTTACCGGACTAGCGCTTCTCGGACGCCCGGGCGAATTCATTCGCCCTTATCTGATTGCCAGAAGAGAGCACTTGTCATTCGCTTCGCAGGTTGGCGTGTGGACAGTTGAGCGCATCTTTGACGTGGGAGCGTTTGCTGTCCTGATGGCGATCGATGTGTTCTTCTCTTCTGCAATCCGGGCGAATCCGTACCTGCATAAGTTCCGCATCGCGGCGGTCCTCCTTTGCGGAGTTGTGGCGTTGGCGAGCTTTTTTGCTTTCATGCTCCGAAAGCGGGGTCACCAGGTCGCTGCGTTTCTGCACAATGTGACCGCAAAGTTTTCCGCCCGCTTGGCGCACGCCGTGGACCACAGAGTCCGCGCATTCGGCGAGGGACTAAATACAGTCGCCGGCTGGAAATCTCTTCTAAAGCTGGTCGCGGTTTCCCTTGCCATGTGGTTTCTGATCGCGCTTGCATACCGGGAGGTCGCTCATTCCTATCCTCCTGAGGAGGCACAAGAAGGCCCGCCTTCGGTGGATGTGGAAACTGCCTACCTGGCGGAAATGCCGGCGGCCGCTGGGCAACCGTTAACTCCAGAAACGGTCGAGGCACTCGGCAACGCCCTTCAAAGCAGGGGATACACGCTGAGAGAAGTAAAGGGCAACCTCTGGCTATTTCGCCAGAAGCGGCGAATCAAGCAAGTCGGGACTCGTCCCCACCTGGCTGATATGGACGTTCCTCACGTTCTGCTGCTGATGGGATTCAGCATGGTGGGATCAATCGTGCAATTGCCCGCGGTCGGAGGAGGAAGCCAATTGGCCGTCATCAGCGCGCTTCAGGTAGTGTACGGCATTCCGCCGGAACTGGCCCTGAGTTGCGGCATTCTGCTTTGGCTGGTCAGTTTCATGTCGTGCATTCCCGTGGGCCTGACCTTCGCGCATCAAGAGCACCTGTCATTGCGAAGGCTTTCGAAAGAGAGCCACGTTGCGGAAGAACAACAGGAAACAACCACCAACGACGCAGAGGAACACGAAGAAAACCCTCAAACAAAACAGAGTCGAGAGGAATTTCCTTCGTGAACCGGAGCCTTCCCTGAGCGGTGCCGAAGGGTGTCCTTCGTGGTTATTGATTCTTCGCTGCTACAATACAATTTCATCTTGATTCACCATGAAGTGCCCATTTTGCGGCTTTGCCAATGACAAGGTCGTGGATTCGCGCGAAAGCAAGGAAGCCGACTCCATCCGCCGGCGGCGTGAGTGTCTGAAATGCGAAAAGCGTTTCACCACTTACGAGCGCATTGACGAAATTCCCTACATGGTGGTGAAGAAGGACGGGCGCCGGGAAAAGTTTGACCGGCAAAAAGTTCTGAACGGACTTCTGCGAGCTTGCGAAAAGCGCCCCGTGCCGATCGGCAAACTAGAGCAGATCGTCAACGATGCCGAAGCTTTCGTGATCGAGTCCGCGGAGCGGGAACGCAAGACCAGCGAAGTAGGCGAACTCATCATGAACCGCCTGCGCCGCTATGACAAAGTCGCTTATGTGCGCTTCGCGTCGGTTTATCTGGATTTTAAGGACGTCCAGGAATTCATGACCGAGCTTAAAGATTTGCTGAAAACGAAAGAGACCGAGCCGCGCGCCAAGGAAGCAACGAAGAGCTGAAGGCAACTTCAAGGTTCGTATCAGGGCATGGCTTACAGCCATGCCGTTAGCGTCTTCAGGCGATTTACGGCACGCCTGAAAGGCGTGCCCTGATACGAAGCGCCACCGAATCGACGCTTAGACACAAACGTTCATGAGCCACAGAATTACTCTCATTCCCGGCGACGGAATTGGCAGCGAAGTGACCAAAGCCACCGTCCGCATTCTCGAAGCCACAGGCCTGCAGTTTGACTGGGAAGAGATCCAGGCAGGCGCCGACGCTTTCGAGAAGTATCACGAATACATTCCCAAAGAACTGACCGAATCCATCGAGCGCACACACGTGGGCCTCAAGGGCCCGATCACTACTCCGATTGGCGGCGGGTTCGCCAGTATCAATGTCCAGTTGCGGAAGCAGTTCGAGCTCTACGCCAACTTCCGGCCCATTCGCAACCTGCCACATATTCCGACGCGCTATCCGGACGTAGATCTGATCATCGTTCGCGAAAACACAGAAGGCCTCTATTCCGGACTGGAGCATGAAGTCGTTCCGGGAGTAGTCGAGAGCCTGAAAATCATCACTGAAAAAGCCTCGACACGCATCTCGCGGTTTGCCTTTGAATATTCCCGCAACAACAAGCGCAAGAAAGTCCATGCCGTTCACAAAGCCAACATCATGAAGCTCTCCGACGGGCTTTTTCTGCGTTGCTCCCGGAATGTGGCGAAAGAATACCCCGAGATCACATATGGCGAGCAGATCGTTGACAACGCCTGCATGCAACTGGTGATGAATCCCTACCAGTACGATGTTCTGGTCATGGAAAATTTCTACGGCGACATCCTCTCTGATCTGTGCGCGGGTCTGGTCGGCGGTCTGGGACTGGTTCCCAGCGCGAACCTTGGCGACGGCTGTGCGATTTTCGAAGCTGTCCACGGTTCTGCGCCAGACATCGCTGGCAAGAACATGGCCAATCCAACCGCCCTGTTACGGTCTGCGCTGCTCATGCTGCGCCACATTGGAGAAAACGCAGCGGCACTCAAGATCCGCAATGCTCTGGAAAAGGTCTATCGAGACCGCGACAAGCTGACGAAAGACGTAGGCGGCAAGGCCGGTACGTCAGAGTTTGCAGATTCGGTGATTGAAGCAATGCAATCTGCCCCCGAGATGAAAACCGCGAAGGCAGACGTTGGTTAACACGAGCGGCTTGAGTTCGAGATGCGGATTCCGTCGATTTCCTTCCCGACATCTTTGACTTGAGAAGCCTTTCAGGACGCCGCTCGCAGCTCATTCTTATTTCGATCGGCGCGGAAACGGAGCAGTGCCGCAATATTGCCAACGCGATTGAGAGCATCGTCCGGGGGCACCAGAACCAGCCCGATGTTGCTTCGGATGGCCATGGGAACCAAGGCTTCGCAAACGTCAGGGAGATCGCGAGTGGCGCGTCCGCAGGCTGGGCAGTACGAAACCAGATGCGAGTCAAGATGTCCGCACGCCGTGCACTCGACCGCCCTCGCTGAATATTCGTGGGTCATTAGGATAGTCTCGACCTCACCGAGTTCGGTCGCTCGCAATACCCTTCTTAACCCGGTTACACCCCGGCCATTGCTTCTGGCCCCATCCAAGGCCTCCCGGATCAAGCCCTGGTGGTGGCGGTGCAGAGACTCACGCAAGATGCGCTCTGCTTCCAGCCTTGCTAGTTCGTCAGTTATGCTTCCCAAGTCTCCCGAGAAACGGCCCATGAGCCTTTCCTGAACATACGGGTGAAGCTGGTTCTGGAAATCCGGCCAGTTCACGTCATGGCAGCCGATGACTAGTGCTGCAAACTGTTTCTTTTCTGCGGCGCTCTTCAGGAATTCGGTTGCGTTGCGAAAATGGCGACGCACTTCATCATCTGCATGGCGCTGCACGTGGCCTGCGTCATAGCCGGCATACCCGTCACTGCGTCCATGACGTGGAAGCCGATTCGTAAGCGCACCCTGTTCTGTGATCTGATCAAACTGGATCTCCAGAAAACGCGCCGTGTGCCGGTCGATCAGCGCAACCCACAGGCGAGGGTGCTCTGAAAACACTGGAGCAAGGGGCTTGAGGTGGAAGCGGCGATTCACGAATAGCTTGGTTGCTGAAGGGCTTGGAGGAAGATCGAATTCACGCCATAGACTGCGGCCTGCGCATGCGAACACGGCCTTGGCTCGTGCCTGGTTTCCATGAAGACCTTCTGCCAGATGCAAAATTTTCTCCAGGTCCCCGATGGCGTCGCGGTTGCGACCGTTCAATTGCAACTCCTGCAGCGTCTTGCGAACTAGGTCCTTCGCCAGAATAGCTTCCTCCCGGTGCGACTTGTCCTGTGGCGTGCTGGGCTGGAAGTAGAAGCTGATGGCGAGTTCATTGGAACCCTGGCATTCAAACGAGGCAAGCTGCCGCAGCTCGTCACGAGAAATCATGAGGACACCCCGAAACTAATCTGTTCCTGTTGGTTGAAGCCGTCTGTTCTTAAATGGATTGTTCACGGGAAAAGAAAGGCGCAGTTTTTCACGAGTGCCGCGAATCGATTCCAGGACCTGATTGGGCTTGCGGTCGGTAATCGCAGCGATCTCGTCAACGGAAAATCCCTCAATCGCGTGCAGGATGAAGGCTTCGCGGTCGGGGCGGCTTGCTCCCTGCAGCGCGAACTGCACCAGCGTGATCATTTCGTCGGAGTACGCAATTTCCTCTGGGGTTGAGGTCCGGCGATCAGCAATGGCGCTCTCGGTCGTCATGGTCTCATCCGGCTGATGAAACTGCAGGCGGGGCTCGTCACTGGCCCGCTCATTGCGCTGGCGCCGCAATCCCTGCAAATGGACATCGGACTCGGACTCGGCCAACCCAGATTCAAAATCGTCCATCGCTTGAATAGCGAACCGGTACAGCCAGGGCTCGAGGGCCAAACGGTCTGGTTTATCGATATTCTCGTCCAAGGCGCGAGCGACGGCCTCGTCCACGATTTCTTCCCAGTTCAGCGAACCTGGTTCAAACTGTCCCGAGCTCTCGCGAAAGACGAGTTCACGCTCGACAAACAGCTGCAGACGGCGACAATTTGCGTTCACGTATGAACGGACATCATCCGCAGTCGCGGTCAGTGGCGGAATTGAGGCGATGGTCTGCTCAAAAGGCACCTCCGCCGCAGCGCGGCCCTCGGCTGCGCGGCGCCCCCGCCAGCGGTGCGAGCTGCGTAGGAGCTCTTTGTGCCTGCTGATCTGCCCCAATAGGTCATCAAACGCGGCTTTGACCGCTGCCGCCGGCGTCGGAGCCGATTCCTGGACCGCCATTTGCCCTGAGGGGAGCCGTAAGTTCAGCGACACGGTCGTCCCTTCCCGGGGGGAGTTTTGCTCCACTGAGCCCTTCAGGTGGACTAACTCGGGGCGAAAAACCTGCAGCCGCTTCTGGATCTTCCCAGTCCAGTGTTGCATTTCTGTGTCGATGTCGGGAGTTCTCTGGAGCTTGTAGCTGATGTGAACATTCATGCATGCCTCGGATGCGGGAGAAGGTCCCGTGAAGCTCTCACAATAGGGCGATTCTACACCCGGCAGCGCGGGAGAAAGCGAGATTTTAGTTACAAGGTCGGGCATCCTTTGGGGGCCGACAGATGGGGGCCGACAGACAATCAGCGGTGTAGCAGAAAACCGGGTGAAAAAATTGAGAGCAGCAAGCAACTTAGCTTGCTGCCGTAGCAGTCTAAGTGGGCCATGCAAGTAGGTTGGCTGCTTTACAGAATATTCTTCTGCATTTCATTGCTTTCGGCTTTGGCAGCGGTCGAAATCGGCTGCGGCGGCGGTGTTTCTAGCGATCCTCCGCCTGTGGCGGGTGGAAATGGAAGAATACCGGTGGTTGCGCACGTCTTCGTCTTGGTCGAGGAGAACCACGCCTACAGCAGCGTCATCGGCAGTCCGGCCATGCCCTTTACCAACGGGCTTGCTAATCAGTACGCTTTGGCGACGCAGTATTATGCGGACCGCCACAACTCCCTGCCGAACTACTTCATGCTTACGGTGGGAAACCTGATTACGACCAACGACCTGTACACCGGAACCGTAACTGCCGATAACGTTGTCCGTGCGCTGACGGCAGCCGGCAAGAGCTGGAAGGTGTACGCTGAAAGTCTGCCGAACGTTGGGTACTTAGGACCGAGCGTAATCCCATATGGGAAGGACCACAATCCTTTTACTTATTTTTCGGACGTGCTCAACAGCAGTTCTCAAGCTGCCAATGTGGTTCCCTTTACCCAGCTTGCAACTGACTTGAAGAATGGCACCTTGCCTGACTATGCAATGATTGTTCCTGACTTTTCGAACGACGGGCATGACTGTCCCCCTGCGATGTCGAGCTGCACCGACACGCAGAAGCTTGCGAACATCGACAATTGGGTGTCGAAGAATATTGGTCCTCTGATCCAGAGCCCTGCCTTCCAGAATTCGCTGCTGATATACACATGGGACGAATCTGTTGTTACCGATCTCACAAACCGGGGCGGACACGTGGCGACAATTCTGGTCAGCCCGAAAGTCAGAGCTGGGTATAAATCGACGACGATGTATCAGCACCAGAGCGCTCTCCGCCTCACCATGCAACTGCTCGGTGTCACCGATTACCCGGGTCTGGCAGCCAGCGCACCCGACATGAAAGAGTTCTTCTAGAGACAGAACTCCCCAGCCGTGGCGGGCGCGCTCATGCGCGTCTAACGGAG
>Ga0070708_100003121_pt1 | contig 12901 bp, 14 predicted proteins | sample KBSK5503metaG_FD_65469 | JGI IMG/M metagenome (GOLD analysis project Ga0070708, IMG submission 65469) | Corn, switchgrass and miscanthus rhizosphere microbial communities from Kellogg Biological Station, Michigan, USA - KBS K5-50-3 metaG | ecosystem: Host-associated > Plants > Roots >...
GTTCGTGCTTCCGATCGGGCTGGTCGACGTGAAGGTGGCCGCCATCGACGAGGACTGGTCGGGCCTACGGGTGGTCTGGCGCACCGAGAACCGGTAAGCCGTACGATAGCCCCATGGGTTTCACTTGACGTTGAAGGCCTGCACTGTCCGTGCTCGCCGTCGCGCTCGCGATCGAGTGCGCCGACGAGCTGGTTGACGGGGCCAAGGGAGCCGCGCTCCCGCTCATCCGGCACGACCTGGGCCTGAGCTACGGGCAGGTTGGGCTGCTGGCCTCGGTGCCGCTGCTAGTCGGCGGCCTCCTCGAGCTGCCGCTCGGCGTGCTGACCGGCGCGGGCCGGCGGCGCCGGCTCGCGATTCTCGGCGGCGGCGTCGTCTTCGTGCTCACGCTGCTCGCCGTGGCGCTGGCGCCCTCGTTCGCCGTGCTGCTGGCCGCATTCATCGCCTTCTACCCCGCCTCCGGCGCGTTCGTGTCGCTGTCCCAGGCCGAGGTCATGGACATCTGGCCAGACCGGCAGGCCCAGGTCATGGCGCGCTGGGATCTGGCCGGATCGGCCGGGGCGGTGGCCGGGCCGCTGCTGCTCCTCGCGGTGCTGGCCAGCGGCGGCGGCTGGCGGGCCGGCTACCTGGCGCTGGCCGGGCTCGCCGCGCTCACCTGGGTCGGCGCGTGCCTGCGGAAGCCGACCGCGGCGGCGGGTGGGGACGGGGGCGGCGGGGACGGGGGCGAGGAGCAGGACGAGGACCGGCCGTGCGGCGCGCGGGCGCGGGAGGTCATGCCGGAGATATGCAGGGCGCTGCGGGACTGGCGGACGCTGCGCTGGCTGCTGCTGATCGAGGTGGCCGACCTGCTGGTGGACGTGTTCACCGGGTTCCTCGCGCTGTACCTGGTGGACGTGGCGCACATGAGGCCCGCCGTGGCGGCGCTGGCCATCGCGGTCAGGCTCGGCGCCGCGCTGGCCGGGGACGCGGCGCTCGTGGCGATCCTGGAACGGACCGGCGACCTCACCGTGCTGCGTGCCAGCGCGGTCGCCGCCGCGCTGCTCTACCCGGGCTTCCTGCTCGTCCCCGGCGTCGTGCCCAAGCTGGCCGTGCTGGCCGTGCTGAGCGCGGCCACGGCGCCGTGGTACCCGGTGCTCCAGGCCCGGCTCTACGGCAGCCTGCCGGGAAGGAGTTCGGTGGCGGTGACGCTGAGCAGCGCCGCGGGGCTGGCCGGAGGGCTGGGGCCGCTGGCGGTGGGGCTGGTGGCGCAGGGGTTCGGGCTGAGCTGGGCGCTGGCCGGACTGGTGGTCGTCCCGGTGGCGGTTCTTCTGGTCCCGGGCGTGCGTGGTGGCGGTGCGGGGGCGAGTGACCAGGCCCGTTCGGGATAAAGAATGGTCATCTGGCCGGCGCTCCCGGCCGCCGCCACGGTGGCCGGGAGCTGTAGCCGGCCCGCCGTCGCGGGGAATAGCGTGCGGCGGCAGGCGTTGGTCTAGCAGAAGGTTTTGCTCTTGGCTAGAGCTATGCATGGTATCCCGCCGCCCACGAGACCCCCGGCAGCTCATGAAAGGTTTCCCTATCCGTTCTGTTCCCGTCGAGAGCGTCGGCGAGGCCGCCAAGGCGGTCGCGAGGCGCCAGGCCGAGCAACTCACGGTGGTTCGGCGCCGGGCGCAGCCGACCGCCGTCTACATCGCCCGGCTGACGCTCACGGCGGTCTTCGCGTACCTACTGGCGCTGCAGCTGCCCGGCGGGTCGACGCGCTCCGTGCTGGCCCCGCTGACCGCGCTGCTCGTGGCGCAGGCCACCCTGTTCCACACCATCCGCAGCGCCATCCAGAAGGTGCTGGCGGTCACCGCCGGCGTGCTCGCCGCGGTCGCCGTAGCCGCGTACGTGCCGTTCAGCTGGTGGGTGCTCGGCCTGCTCATCGCGGGCACCCTCGTGCTCGGCATCATCTTGCGGCTACGCGAGGAGATCCTCGAAGTGCCGATCAGCGCCATGCTGATCTTCTCGGTCGACTCGCACGCGGCCGCCACCAGCCGGATCACCGAGACGCTGGTCGGCGCGGCCGCGGGGCTGGCGGCCGGCCTGGTGTTCGCGCCGCTGCGCGTGCAGCCGGCCAAGGAGGCGGTCGGCGACCTGAGCCGGCAGATGGCCGACCTGCTCGGCCAGATGGCGGACGGCCTGGCCGAGGCGCCCGACCCGAAGCGCGCGGCGGAATGGCTGGACCGGACGCGGGCGCTGCGCGGCGAGATCGAGCGGGTCGACGACGCGCTGGCCCAGGCCGAGGAGAGCGTCCGGCTGAACCCCCGCCGGCTCAGGTTCAAAGACCCGGCGGCCGGGCTGCGCGTGGGCGTCGACACGCTGGAGCGTGCGGCTACGGATATGCGGGTGCTGGCGCGTTCGGTGGCCGACAGCGCTCGGATCGACAGCGAGCACAGCCCGGTCAGAGAGGCCGAGACGCGGACCCGGCTCGCCGCCGTGATCGCGGAGCTTTCCGCCGCGGTGCGTGCCTACGGGCAGCTGCTGGAGGCCGATCCGGTGGCGCCTGCCTTCTCGTCCTTCGCGGCCGAGCCGATCACCGAGGTGCTCGAGGATCACCTGGAGGAGGCCCAGCGGCAGCAGGACCAGCTCGCGGACCTGCTCTCCACCGATCCGGCCGAACGTCCGGAGGGCTGGCAGCTGCGCGGCGAGATCCTGGCGCACGTGGACCGGCTGCGGTCCGAACTGGAGCCGGGGCACCTGCCGGAACCAGTGGCGGCGAAGCCGCCGCTGCTGGCGCTGCGTGAGCGGGGCTGGGGCGAGCGGGGCTGGGTCGAGCGGCACCGGAGCGAGCGGCGTGAGGCGCGGCGTGCTGGGGCGCGGCGTGGTGAGCGGCGCGAGGGTGAGGGGTACCGGGAGTCGCCGACGGGGCCGCGGCGGCGGCCGAACCGGGCGCCCCTTCGGGTGCGGGCCAGGCGGACGGCGGCGCGGGTCCGGGCGAGGCGCGCCTAGCCGTGGTGGACGGCTTCGACGTTGTGGCCGTCCGGGTCACGCAGGAACACGCCGTAGTAGCCGGGGTGGTACTCCGGGAACTCGCGTGGGGCGTGCAGCACTTCCACCCCGGCGGCCACCGCGGCCTCGTGCACGGCGTCCACCGCGCTGCGGTCGGGCGCCTGGAAGGCGACGTGGAGTTCCCTGGTCTCGGTGCCGGTGGGCGGGCTGAGCCAGAAGACGGGCGGGCCGTCGGGGCTGGCCAAGCCGACCACGATGCTGTCGCGGTACGGGAAGCGCATCGCCTCGCGCATACCGATCGCGGCGAAGGTGCGCAGGTAGAAGTCGAGGGACTTCTCGACATCCTGCACTTGCAGGCCGATGTGATCGAGCATGTGCGGAGCCTAACAGGGGCCTATGACATTGCCGCCTGCGCGGCGAGGTGCTCCTCGATGTACCGGATCGCGTCGCTCAACTCGACTGCTCCCATGCGTGGGCGGAACAGTTCGGGCTCTTCGGCTCGGGTCTGGTCGCGGTGGGCTTTTCGTTCTTCGGGGGTGCGGGCGTTGGCCAGGCAGACGTAGAGGGCGTGGTCTAGGTCGAGGCGTTCGCCGTACCAGGGCGGGATGATCGTGTCCGGGGTGATGTCGGCCTCGTGGGTGTGGCCGATGTCGCCGTGCGGGGGTGGCAGGGGCGGGCTGGCGGGGATCAGGGTGCCGTCGGGGCCGCGGAAAGTGAATCCGCCGTCGGGCGTGAGGGCGATGAGGTAGCCGTGCTCGTGGACGAGCATGTGGTGGTACTTGCACAGGCTGATGAGGTTGTCCAGTTTGGTGCGGCCGCCGTGGCTCCAGTACACGATGTGGTGCAGGTCGACGCGGCGGGATTCGCAGCCGGGGAACCGGCACCGGCAGGTGTCGCGGTCCCGGGCGGCGCGGCGGAGCGCAGCGTTGGGACGGCGCCGACGGCGGCCCAGGTCCAGCACGGCGTCGGTGGTGGCGTGCCGCATCCAGGACAGGGCGGAGGTGCAGCTGAGCATCTGGGCGGTGGTGATGCTGATCGCGGGGCCGTCCTCGATGTGGCAGCGGGCCGGGTCCGCCGGGTCCCCCGGGGTGGCCGGCGTGGCGGGCGTGGCTGGCGCGGACGTTTCCGCGGATCTGTCAACACCCATAGGCATACGCCCTGGCTGACCAGGGGGATACCTGCTGCGTACAGGGGAATCGAACAGAAAACGTATTGTGATACGCCCTGGCCCGACCTGGCAAAACCTGTCGTCCGCCTGACTTTTGCCTGACATGAGAAAGCCCCCCGAACTGTCCCAGCGCAGGCACGTCGCTCAAGGCCGTAAGCTGGTGGCACGCCTACTTCCTTGAGAGCCTGGCATCCGCCCGGCTCCCGTTTGGGGCCAGGCGTCCGCCTGGTCCCTGGGTTTGGTTCCGAGTGAGGCTCGGGCCATGGCGGCTTGACGAGGGTCTTCCAGCTGCGAAGGGCACTGGCGTGCCCACCTTGGTTCTCTGGCAGGTCGGGTCAAGGGAAGGGAGCGGCGGCATCATGATGTCGCCTGCGCTCATCCACATGCTGGAACCGATCGGCGGCGTAACGGCGATCGGTCTGGCGGCCCGGTACGGTGTGCAACTCGTTGCGATATGCCGGGCCAAACGGGACGACGTTCCCAAGGTGGCGCGTGCCATATGGGGGAAGTCCTGGCGGCGGCGTCCTGAACGCTAGGACGCTAACGTGACTGCGCCCCCCGGCGGCTGAACGGTTGCCGGGGGGCGGTCGCATTGACCACGAACCCGCCCAGGCGAACGGGAAGCATGGCCGTGGCCTTAAGCGGCGCGCCTACCGCGCGGCTTCCTGCTCCCGTATCTCAGCGATCAAAGCCTCTGGACTGCACGCGTTTATCGTGGCTCTGGGCGCACCTGTTGGCCGCGCGCACCACACGACGTGGTTGGGCCAGCACCGTACTGCCCAGAGATCCCACTGCGGATACTTCGGCCGAAGCATCGCTAGCTGCTCGTCTACCCAATCGGTCACCCAACCAGCCTAATGTACGCGCTGTACGCGATACTAGTGTTGGACACGATGTACTCTCCGTAAGCGATGGAATGTCCGTGAGACCATCGTTGACGTGGGAAATCCTGACGGGCCTGGCCGCACAGGCAAGCGGCCTGAGCTACCGTCTGTGACGGTTGAGCGGGTGATCCGGCAGCGGATAGCCGATGGCACCTACCCGCCAGACAGCCAGCTTCCCCCGATGGACGACATAGCAACTGAGCTTGGCGTGTCCCGTGGCACCGTGGCCGCTGTGCTTCGCAAGCTCGCGGCGGAAGATCCGCCGCTTGTGCGCATCATTCCGGGCTACGGCTCGTTCGTCGTCGGTGAGCCGACCAGTACGGCGTAAGGAGAGACACGATCCGGCGAGCGATCCCGGCCATGTTCTGATTGCTTTCTTTCCATGGCAAGCCGCCATCTGGGAGTAGTCTTGTCCTCATGATGCTGAACAAGCGAGAAAAAAACAGGATCTATGAAGTCATCACGAAGAACGAATTTGATCCTGCGGAATTCGACCTTGACGATAACGGCGATAAAATTACGATAACCCATAATTCTGGCTCTGTATTCGAGGTTTCTTTCAAAGCCGGGGAGGCTGCGTTCCTTGAAGAATATGGAATAGATAACTCGAGGTTTGAGTATAAATTCAGCGTAACGGAAGGCAACAGCAAGACTGGTGGCACGTCAAGTATTGAACTGGTCACGACGCTTTATATGCCAGATTGGTTGAAAGAAATCCATCTAACCGTTGAAGTGCCCGATTATTGGGAGGAATTGAAACGCGGCCAAGAGTCGGTTGCCGTTATTCGGCGTGATGATTTCGGAAATACGCCATTTACCGAAGATGAGCAGAGACAAATTTCGGCTCAGTTGCAAGAGATCAAAGATCAGTTGGAGAATTTCCAGCTTTCCGGCAAACAGATGACACAAGTCCAGCAAACGCTAGACAAGCTTGAGGATGCAAGCCATCACTTGGGCCGAAAGGACTGGCTAATTATCGTCATTACCACGATATCGCCCCTAGTCGTTGGCGATATCGTCACACCAGGGGTAGCGCGCCACATCTTTACAATGATCATAAACGGTCTAATCCATCTGTTCGGCGGCGGACCACCGCAAATACTAACATAACCCACGTAGAAACTTACTACAATGGAACCTCGCAAGCGGCGTAACACCAACTATTCGGCTCCAATCGGAAGCGTCGACTTGGCGGCCTTCGATGACAAGGGTGAGCCGTATGAGATTCATAGCTGCGATCACTGCCTGCCCTGGCATGCCGAAGTGCACATCGATGATGATGGCCAGATATTCGTCAGGGAATGGCATGCTGTGGAATGTGAGGAGTTTGAAGCGCCGATTAAGCGTGCCGACGATCCGGCTGACGGCTGAAAGCTGACAGTCTGTAGGGGCACACTCTCGCGTCTGAGCTGAGGGTGTCCCCCTTCGCTGTGCCAGCGCCCGCGTACGGATCAATAACCGTGCTTAGGATTGATAGGTCTTCGCAGGCCGAGCCGGAATAATCAGTTCGTGGGCATTTCCCATCGAATCCTTTATTCTTAGCTTACACCAAGGCCGTCCTCGTTCCGGAAGTGGTACGGCTGCTATACCGATATACCATATCGTGAGCGGTGTGAGCGGACTAACGGTCACGCCCTTTGCAAAGGTCTCACCTCTGTGTTCTCGCTTGAGTTGTTGTTCTGCCTTACCGAAGGCATCCCACATCCCATCGGTAATGCCCTCGGGAAACTCAGCTCCGGTGTCATCTACCTTGATATCGCTCGTATAGAGGTAGTAACGCGTCAGCTCGATGGGCTCGTCGTCGATATTGACCATGCGGACTTTGAGCCCTGCGACCCATACCCTTTCACCGACAAGTCGCCAGTCTTCATCTACGCGCTTTAGTTGCAAGGGGTTGGGGTGAGTAGGCTCGGGTAGTGGAGGATCAGGTATCAGAGCGCCTAGACCTCGACCGAGCCCACGAGTGAGCGGTATGCCTTGTTCTACGTGCTCCCGTATCGTCGGTTCCCGGCTACGTCGCCGCCTGGCACGGAGTATCGCCAACGACACCACCCATAGAACCATGACTACTCCGCAGGCAACGAGAGCGCAGCCAGTAGCGAACCAGGGATTACTCCAGATGAGATGACCTGAGCCGCTGTTCTCTGATGCCCCTACGCTCATGAGAACGCCGCCGATGGTAGCCAGCGCGACGCCGCCGCCAATGAGAGTGTCTGTCTGAGAGCTTGCCACAGCGGCAGAGTAGCCGATGGCTCTGACATTTTTTCGTAACTCAGGGACAAGTCTAGATTACTCTGTGTATTTGCCGTCGGCGCGCCTATCACAGACGTTGGCTAGCTGCTGAGACCCTTCCACAGTGCCCTGCTGCTAGCTTGATCGAACGGCGGTAGCGCGCCTACGGCGCGGCCAGCGTTTACCTTGGGACGCTCGGAAACGCTATGTCTGCTTAGCCGTCTGGCGAGCTACCCGACGACGAGAGCCCTAGCTGATGCATAACCAGCTAGGGCTCTCGTTTCGCTATAAAGCTATAGAGTTTTCAGCCGGGTCTAGCTCGGCTGCGGACCCGACAGCGTTTCCAGCGTCTCAGCGTTGATGCTCATAACAGGAATGCCCGGAATCTGGCCGGCGGGGTTGTTCGGTCCCTGGGGCTGGTATCCGGTAGTGCCTCCGCTCCACTGCGGGAACGTCGGGCCGGTATATTCACCATGCGCACGCTCGGGAGCCGGGAAATTGGGGATGTAGTTAGCCATAAGGCTCACAACCTTTATCAGGTAGTCAGGGCACCAGTCGAACGCACAAACCCCTCGGGGTGACTTAGGCGGACGGACAAACCTCATATAGGTCAGAAGTCCTACCTGTAGCTGGTCTGCGTAACGCTCCTTAAGCACAGTCGTCTGCATCCCAAGGTGCATCCGATAAGCACGCGGGACCAGTCAGCGCAATACAGCGACGTCATTGAGGTGATCTCAGCGAAATAGGTCCGGGCAGTCGGGTTTTATCCCGCCCAAGCACATCAAGGCAGGCATGCGAACGGATCGGGCTGCCCGCAGATGGGCGTGGGCGCCCGCCGCCTGATGCCGGAGCGGTGAATTTTCCTGGTCACGCGGAGCGTTCCGGCCCGGACTCGGCCAGCAGGGCGTTAATCGCGCCGCGGACCTGGCTTTCCGCGGCGCCGAGCCTGGCCAGCACCTGGGCCGCGGTCGTGTCGCTGGCATGGAACAGGGCGGGCAGGAGGTGCTCGGTGCCGATGTGCTCATCGCAGCGCGCCGTCGCATCGGCCAGCACGGCTTGTATGACGCCCTCGGCCGGGTGGGGCTGCGGTGAAGGTCTGGGCTGCCGGTGCCCGGCGGCGATCTGCGCGGCCTTCTGGCGCACGTCCTCCCGGCTGATCCCCAGCCGGTCCAGCGCCCGCGCTGCCACGCTGTCGTCCTGGCTGGCCAGGCCGAGCAGGAGGTGCCCGGGGCCCCAGTCGTCGTAGCCGAGCCGCCGGGCCTCCCGCCAGGCGAAGGCGATCGAGTCGCGGGCGGGGCCGGTGAAGGGGATGAATCCGGTGGCCCGGGTGTGGATGCCAGGGGTGTGCTTGCGTCCCTGGCTGAGTGCGGCTAGCTGGGTGCGGATGATCCACCTGGCCCGGGACCACGGGCCGGGCAACATTGCTGGCATGGGTGCCTCCCTGGTGGGCAGCGCAGGATCGGGGAGAGCCGGGATGCTCTGCTGCCGGGCGCCCGGAACAACTACTTTCCAAAAGTATACCCTCCGAGTATTCTCTTGGTTATGAGTGTTCCGCTGACGCTGCTGGGCCTGCTGGAGCGGGAACCGAGTCACGGCTATGACCTGAAACGGGACTACGACGCGTACTTCGGCCGGGGCAAGCCGCTGCGCTACAGCCAGGTGTACGCGACCCTGACCCGGCTGGCCCGGGACGGCAAGGCGATCGCCGGCCGGGCCGAGCAAGGCGCCGGACCCGAACGCAGGCGCTACGTCATCACCGACGCCGGCATCGCGGATGTCGAGCGGTGGCTGTCCGAGCCGGCGCCGCCGGAGCCGGACCTGCAGAGCGAGCTGTTTGCCAAGGTGGTGCTCGCCTTGCTGCTGGACCGCCCGGCCGGCCGCTACCTGGACCTCCAGCGGGCGGCGCACCTGCAGCGGATGCGCGAGCTCACCGAACTGAAGCGGCATGACGACCCCCTGGACGTGCTGCTCGCCGATCACGCCGTCTACCGCCTGGAGGCTGACCTGCGGTGGATCGACCACACCGCGGCCCGGCTGGACCTGCTGGCGCCGGCGGTCAGGCGATGAGCGACAGCACCCCGGCCGCCGCCGCAGGCCAGGCTGTCAGCCAGGCCGTGCCCGCCAGCCCGCCGGAGAAAATCGTCGAAGCGCGGCGCCTGGTCAAGTCGTTCGGCCAGACGTCGGCGCTGCGCGGCGCCTCGCTGGGAGTGCGGCCGGGCGAGATTCTCGCGGTCATGGGGCCGAGTGGGTCCGGCAAGTCCACGCTGCTGCACTGCCTGGCCGGCATCCTGACCCCCGAGGAGGGCGAGGTCTGGTTCGGCGGGCAGCGCCTGGACACCCTGAGCGACGACCGGCGCAGCGAACTGCGCCGGGACCGGTTCGGGTTCGTGTTCCAGTCCGGCCAGCTGGTTCCCGAGCTGACCGCGCAGGAGAATGTCGCGCTGCCGCTTCTGCTGGCCGGTACCCGCCGCGGCCCCGCCATGACGGAGGCCAGGAAGTGGTTCGCCACGCTCGGCCTGGACGGCCTGGAACAGCGCAGGTCCGGGGAGCTGTCCGGCGGGCAGGCGCAGCGGGTCGCGCTGGCCCGCGGCTTGGTCGCCGGGCCGGAAGTGCTGTTCGCCGACGAGCCGACCGGATCGCTTGACTCAGTGTCTAGCGAGCTGGTGATGAACCTGCTCACCGCCGCCGCTCGCGAGCACGGCACCACGGTCGTCCTGGTCACCCACGAGGCTCGCATCGCCGCCTACGCCGACCGCGAAGTCATCGTTCGGGACGGCACGGTCAGCACGCTGACCGGGGCCCAGCCGTGATCCCCCTCGGCCTGCGCTTGGTGATCAGCGGCGGCAGGGAGGTCGTCATCCGGCTGATCATCCTGGCCGCTGCTGTCGGCCTCGGCGTCGGACTGCTGCTGGTCACCGTGTCCGGCATCAACGCGGTCAACGCGCAGAACGACCGGTACGCATGGTTCCTGACCGGCAACCCCGGCGTGCCGGCCGGTCACCGTGGCATGGCGGCCCATCACACGGGGCCCGCCGCCCCGGCGGCTGGCTCGCTGTGGTGGCTGCTCCGCAACGACGTGTTCGACGGGCAGGTCATCGACCGCGTCGATGTCGCCGCAGCCAGCCCGGGTGCACCGGTCCCGCCCGGCATCCCGAAGCTGCCCGGCCCCGGCGAGTACTACGCCTCGCCGACCCTCGCCAAGCTCATCCAGGACACGCCCAGGGATGAGCTCGGCGACCGATACCCCCGTCGTCAGGCAGGCACGATCGGCGCCGCCGCGCTGCCGTCCCCGAACTCGCTGGTCGTCATCGTCGGAGATACCGCCGCGCAGCTTTCGCACCTCCCCGGTGCCGTGCGGGCCTCGGCGATCTCGGCCACGCCGCCGAACGGCTGCACCGGCGACAGCTGCGTGCTCGGCCTGGGCATCAACGCGAAGGCGATGGATCTGGTCCTGCCGGTGGTGGCACTGGCGATGCTGTTCCCGGTGCTGATTTTCATCACCACCGCGACCAGGCTGTCGGCCGCCCGCCGTGAGCAGCGGTTCGCGGCGATGCGGCTGGCCGGCGCGGCGCGGCGGCAGGTCTCGATGATCGCCGCCGTCGAGTCCACGCTGGCCGCCGTCCTCGGCGTCGCGGCAGGTTTCGGGCTGTTCTTCGTGTTGCGGGTCCCAATCGCGGCGATCCCGTTCACCGGCGCGCCGTTCTTCCCCGGCGACCTGTCGCTCAGCCTGCCCGACATCCTGATCGTCGCCGCTGGCGTGCTCGCCGCCGCCGCGGCCGCCTCCCGGCTGGCGCTACGCCGGGTGCACCTGTCTCCGCTCGGCGTGACCCGGAAAGTAACACCGAGGCCGCCGCGGGCCTGGCGAGTTCTCCCGCTGCTGGCCGGGCTGGCCGAACTCGGCTTCTTCGTCGTGCACGGCGACCCGCACAGCATCACCGGCCAGGTCCAGGCGTTCGTGCCCGGCTGCGCCCTGATCCTGGCGGGCCTCGTGCTCGCCGGCCCGTGGCTGACCATGACCGGCGCACGGTTCATGGCCAACCGCACCAGCCGCACCGCGACGCTAATCGCCGCCCGGCGCCTCGCCGACGACCCCCGCGCCGGGTTCCGCGCGGTCAGCGGCCTGGTCCTGGCACTGTTCGTGACCACCGTTGCCGTCGTCACCATCACCACCCAGGACGCCAAGAGGAGCATCCAGACTGGCGGCCCGGCGGCAAGTAACGTCCTGCTCGCGGTGAACCAGGGTGTCTTCTCCCGCGCAGCGCTATCGGAGTAACCCGAGTTGGCTCACGATCCTTGGTTCGCGCTGGCTGCGTTGCGCTGACCTGCGGGTTCGCGGTCTCCGCGAAGCAGTTTTGCGCACTAATGATGGCCCGACGAGCATGAGCACCGAGTTTGACGCGCTCGTCGGTGATGCCTGCTGACCGCGGACTGGCACGCACCCGGCAGCGCCGTGCTGATGGCCGGGCCTTGAGCAAGCCGCATTACCTCACCAGACGGGCCTCGCCATAGACCCAGCGGCTGCTGACCCGACGGATCACGCAATCCCAGCCCATCCGGCGCAGCCGGAGTTCCAGCTCCTCTGGGTCCACGAAGTTCTTGATCACGCGGAACGTGCTGCCGTCGGCCAGCCGCCGCTCGACGACCTCTTCCTGGCCCGCGAAATAGGCCTCTTTCCCGCGTTCATCGACGTGCTCGTCGATGAACAGCACCCGGCCGCCCCCGGCCAGCAGTCCCCGCAGCAACTGCCAGAACCGCCCGAACTGGCTCGCCGGCACATGCGAGAGCCACGCCGAGAAGAAGATCACGTCGAACCGGGTAGCCGAGCGCCACGAGAACACGTCAGCAACCTCAAAGCTGACATTTGCCGACCGCACGCGGTCACGAGCGATCGCCACCATCTCGGGCGCCGCGTCAATAGCCGTCACCGTGTCAGCCCACACCGCCAGCGCCTCCGTCCACAAGCCAGTCCCGCACGCAATCTCCAGCACGCTTCCGACCGGCCGCATCTCCGCGACCAGCCGCGCGATGAGTGCACGAGCCGCCGCAACGTCGTCGCCGTACGCCGTCACGTCGTACTCGCCCGCCCGGCGACGATAGTAGGCAACCTGATCAGCCAGCACCTCGTCGATCACCCGAGCATCATCACACAGCGATGCGACCGCTTGCGGACGACGAAACGCGTGGGCTGCGACCGGGATCAGCCGACGTGCGCAGTAATTTGAGCCAACTCGGGTCCGCCGGCTCGATGAACGGCTACCGGTAGTCCGTTAATTCGGGATGTAGAGGTGCAGGCCGTAGCCTGCCGCGACTGAGCTGATCAGGGCTTGCAGCGGCGGGGGCGGGGGCGCTTTGGACCAGGCGGTCCACCAGCGCTGCAGCGTGATCCACGGGGTGAGCCAGGCGCGGACCGCGCGCAGCGCCCGCGGCCAGGATGGCGCCGGCAGTGCGGCGGCGGCTGGCCCCCCTCTCTCCGCGGCCGGGTCCTGGCTGCGGAGCCGCGGGCTGGGATGGGGCGGGGTGATCAGCGAACCAGGCATCCCAGCAGAATGAGAACGCGCAGTTGACCAGCGCCTGGTGGCGGCGGATGGCGATGTCGGAGCGGACCTGGAAGTCGGCCCAGCCCAGCTCGTCCTTGACCTGCTTGTAGCCCTGC
>Ga0070708_100003125_pt1 | contig 12891 bp, 8 predicted proteins | sample KBSK5503metaG_FD_65469 | JGI IMG/M metagenome (GOLD analysis project Ga0070708, IMG submission 65469) | Corn, switchgrass and miscanthus rhizosphere microbial communities from Kellogg Biological Station, Michigan, USA - KBS K5-50-3 metaG | ecosystem: Host-associated > Plants > Roots >...
TCAGAAAGTGCCGCCGATCCCGCCGCTCTTTCGACTTCTTCGCCCCCTCATGGAAGCTGTCGAAGAGTGCTCGGTTGCCGTTCGCGGCTGCCACACCCAGAACGCCGTCTACCAGATCGGCGTCCACGGCGCCTGGGTCCTCGAGCCACTTCAGTGTCAGACTTTTCGCTTCGGCCTGAAGCTCTGGATCCTCGCCATCGCTAGCGACGAAGGGCACGAGGCTCTTGCGAAGCAGGCGCGTATCGTCGTCCTCGCCCGGCTTGGGGACGAAGCCGAGAGCATGCGCCCGCTCGACATACATCTGCGAGATGAAACGTGCATAATTTGGGCGCAGATCCGGCGGCACGAGGTGATCATCCTTGATGTTGGTGGCGATCCGGATCGTCGAGGATACAGTCTGCCTTGACGGGTCCGGTGCAAAGCGCGGCACGAGTTCGAGCGCCCGACCCATCGGGAGCGCGCCCCCTTCGGCTAGAGCGCCTACGTCACGGATGACGCCCACAAGCTCGGGCTGCGAAAGTTCCTGGTCTACGACTGAGAGGAGTCTGCCGAGGAGGTCCTCCCGGTAGAGCGTCCGGTAGTAGCCGAGCTCGCCGTCATTGGCGAGAAGCCAGGAGGGGCAGCTTGCCGGCCGCAACGCCATCGTGCTGCTCGATCCCGTCAGAAGGGCGCAGGTCCGATCCGGCTTCCCGGCTCCCCCCGCTCGTACGCATACGGGGATCTGCCACGTCTGCGCTGTTGATCCCGTCGAGCCGACCGGAAGGAAACGTCTTTGGGAAAGCTTGAGCTGCGGGTTCTTTCCCCCGCTGCAGTCGAGAGAGACCTCGAGGAGCGGCACGCCCGCCTGATCGAGAAAAGTCGAGAACGCGGCTGCGACTCCGGGCCGACTTGCCGCCTCGAGCGCCTGAAGAAAGTCACGCGCTGTCGCGTTGCCGGAGCGGTGCGCCTTCAGGTACTTTCGAACTCCGGCCTGGAACGTCGGTTCGCCGACCCAGGCCTCGAACATGTCGAGGACAGCCGCGCCTTTCTGGTATGTGATGCCGTCAAACGCATTGACGATGTCGTCCTTGGTGGCGATCTCCTGACGAATCTTACGTGCCGTCACGAGCGTGTCCTCGCCCATGACGTCCGAGCGCGAGACGACCCGGGCGACGTCTTCCTGCCACTCCGGCTTCCAGCCCATGATGATCTTCTGCTGCATCCAGCTGGCGAAGGACTCGTTTAACCAGATGTCGTCCCACCACGCGAGCGTCACGAGGTCCCCGAACCACTGATGGGCCATCTCGTGCGCGTTGTAGGAGGCGAAACGCCGCTGGAAGGAGATCGTCTCCTCGGCGGGCGAGGCCAGGAGGATCGATTCCGCCCAGGTGATGAGTCCCGCGTTCTCCATTGCTCCAAACGTCACCGTCTGCGGGATTGCAAGCTGGTCGAGCTTCTCGTAGGGGAAAGGCGTCCCGAAGTAACGCTCGAGCTGATCGAGTAGCGGCCCGGTCGCCTGCGCGGCGTAGCGAGCCTGCGGCGACTTCCCGCGCGGCACAATGATCCGAATCGGGGTCTTTTTTGCGCCGGCTCTCCCGGCCTCGACATAGTCGAAGGGACCCACGCCGAGGGCGACGAGATAGCTCGGCAGAGGTGGCGTCCGCCTGAAGCGGACCACCTTCATCCCGTCGGAATCCCCCGACTCCGAGAGGATCGGCGTGTTAGAGACGGCGCTCGCTCCCTTTGGGATCCGGACTGTCAGCCGCCAGGGGACTTTGTACGAGGGCTCGTCGAAGCAAGGAAAGACGCGCCGCGCGTCGGTGGGCTCAAAATGGCTAAACACATACCAGTCCTCGCCATCCTTCTGCTTGAAGAGCCCTGTCGTCGAGGTTTTCGCGAGCGGCCCCGTGTATGCGAGGCGGAGCTTCATTTTGCCCGGTCCGACCGGGCGCTCGAAAGCGAATCCCACGAAATCTTCGCCGCCGGCAACCGCCCGGACGCCCACCAACCGTCCCCCAACTGACGCCGAGGCTCTCTCGATTTTCAGGTCGGTGCTGTTCAGCCAGACGAACGAAATCTTCTCCATGACCTGGACGTCGATGTCGATCAACCCCTGGAAGGAGTCCTCCGACGGCACGATCGTCAGCTGCACGGCATAGGCGGTTGGCTCAGCCACCGCCGGCAGGCGCAGTTTCGGGGGCTCGGGCTTGGCCTCCTCCGCTGCAGTCTGGCCCCTTCCCATAACGCTGAAAGCCGCCAGAGCGGCCCACCCGATCGGCCTGTGCCAGATCGTTCTCATTCCTCGCCTCTCCTTGATCGCCGTCTTAGATTCTGACCACAACGGCGCACTGGAAACCGCGCTTTGCGGCCGGACTTGCCCGGGTTTTCGAGCCACCGCTTCCTCACGGCAGTAAGACAAACGCGCGCGCTCTGGGGATAGTCCCGCGACTGCCTTTCCGAGTGTCGCTCCAGCCAGAGCTCGGCGAATCGATTCGCTGAGCTCGGCGAACACCCGGGTATTGGCACCGGAAGAGATCTGCCTGTCGCGACAAGAACGTCCGGGACCCAACATGGTGAAAAGAGCGGGTGTCGCCCTCTCGCCCCAGCCTCGAATCCCGCGCCCGGTACACCTCTCCCATCCCGCCCGCGCCGAGCGAGCCGAGGATCTCGTAGGGGCCGAGGCCGCGTCCCGGACGTGAGGGCCATCCGAATCGCAGGAGTCTACGCCTCGCGCCGGCTGTAGGTTTTAGGCACGGGTGCGAAAATGTGTCCGAATGCGGAGCCAATAAAACAGCAAGAAACAGCAAAGAGGCGCGGAAGGCCGGGCGAGCGAAATCTGCGGAAAACCTAGGAAAACGCGAGGGTTAGGTTTTGGTCGATTGGAATTTGCGAGGATTTGTGTGGTCGGGACGCCGGGATTCGAACCCGGCGTCCAAGCCCCGCGGCTCGACTCGAATCTACCGCTGGCGGGACATTTCCGGCTGCTGCGCTGGATCAGCTCGCGCCGCTCGGTCAATCAGTTACGGGCGGCTTCAAAGACATAGCGCGTGCCTACGGACGGGTGGACGTAAGCATCTGGCATCAGTGCCGCCAGCTTCATCAGAGCGCGATTGCCGGTGCAGTGCATGGGCGCAACGAACGTCGGTTTGATCGCCTGCAAGGCCGCCACCGTCTTATCGATGGTCTCGTCGCTGGCCGAGGTCAGATGCATGCCGCCGAGGACGGCGAGAACGCGACTCTCTCCGGTGATCTTGCGCGCGTGTTCCACGGTGTTGATGACGCCTGAATGTGCACAAGAAGTTACGACGACCAACCCCCTTCCCCCAACGTTGAAGATGAGGGCTAGCTCGTGGGTCAGAGGATCCTGAACCAGGGCGCCGTCTTTCTCCATTTTCATCGGAGGGGGGACCTTCTCGTAGTCGGTAACGTGTTCGATCTGTCCAGAGGCGAGGGCAACGCCGGCGACGACGGCGGGTTCGCGCGCGAACACAACCTTGCTGCCGGTCTTCTCGATGGCCGCGCGATCGAGCGTTCCCATGTCGACCGTCTTTGCCGGTGTGACGAAGAATCGGTGCAGGAAGGCATCGGGTCCTCCGACATAAAACGGGCCGTGGACTTGCTTGAGGGCGACTGGCAGGCCAGCGTAGTGATCTTCATGGCCGTGGCTCAAGACGAGGGCCTCGGCGCCAGAGACGTCGAGTTTCAGATGACGGAGGTTGTTCTCGTAAACCTCCGGGCTCAACCCGAAGTCCATGAGCAGCGTATGCTTCTTGCCCGCGACGGTGGCTGTAATGAAGTAAGCCAGTCCCATCTCCCCCTGCACCCGGATACCTTCAAAGCTGTCCGCTGCGGCCAGCGTGAGCCGCTTGGCACATTTCTCTTCCTTCTGAAAGCAATCGTAGAAGTTATCGACGACGACCACGATTTCCAGCGAGTCGACCGGCGGGGCTTTCACTAGTGCCGCTGCTTCTGTTGCCGCGGCGCCCGCAGGCACTGCAGCCGCGAGAAGACCTGCCAGCAAGACCCCAACAACGCGGCGTATCTCCAGGCCGTGTCCGATCATGACCTCCTCCCATCGCGCTCCGCGAGGGGGCTGTGACGGCACGTTAGGAGCACGCCCCCCCCGAGAGCATTGACCGGAATTCTATGTCCGACCTCGTTCCACTGGAGACCCGCTGAAAGAAGCAGGCAACCTCGACACCATGGGACGGCGCAGCTACCGACCGGAAGGGTAGGGCGGGCCGGGGTTCGGACCCGTCTCGGCGTAGGTCAGCTTGCTCGACCCGGCGCAGGACCAAACTTCCCGTCGATCACCTTCGGCCCGGTGACGGCGCGGGAGACAGCAGCGGCGTTCGCAGGCCGGCTCGGAAGATGCGGCACTGGCGAGAACGAGTGCCGCAAAGCCGGCCAGGTCCTCTGCGAGCTAATCCGAGCTGATCGAGGCCCGCGTCGCTGTCTCGCCAGGCCCCGCGCGCGGCCGGGGGGCCGCCCTCACGCGATCGGACACGAGCGAAGGGAAGGACAAGCGGAATGGAGATCGGGCTTCTTGAAGTCACAGAACGAAAGAACGGGGGAGCATGGGCTCCCCCGGAAACGACTCCCATTTTGACCGCCATTTCATGACAGAGAAAGAATGCCAACGACGCACAAAAAGGCCCAGAAACGACAAGGGTCTGACAGTTAGAGAACCCGCGTGGATATTGACTTTTTCGCGGGTCCTCGTGCGAACCTCGGACCTGTTTCCTAAACTCTAGGTCGGCGGTTCGAGTCCGCCCGGCCCCACCAATAGAATCAGGAACTTGCAAAAGTCAAATTGGCGCCGCGAGATCGAAATTGTCTGCAAGTCACTGAGGATCAAAGAGATTCCCCGAGCGGACAAGGCAGTCCGAGCCTCCCGGCGCTTTCGGAAGGAGAAAGCCCAGGTAGCGCGTTCCGGCGAGCGATGTCGGCAAGAAAAGTCGGCTGACTTCGCTTGCCAGAGGAGCGACGGGGTGGCTTTACCGGGCAAGAAGGTCCGGAGCCTGAGCCGCTCGGCCGCAAATCGGCCGAACCTTGGGAATTTCTCAATGCCTAGTCCCCGCGGGCCCGCCCCCGATAGACTGCCCTGGTTGGGATCTTTCTGACCGCCGCTTTCTCTCGAGGAGGCCATTCATGAAGACTCGAACCCTGTTTGCGTGCCTCGTCGCCCTCTGTCTCGCCGTGTCGGTTTCGGCGCAGAGCAATCCGAGCAACGTGCATAACCCGACCTGGTGGGACAAGTACCAGTTCCTCTCGAACAACAGCTCAGATCCCGGCCCCGGCGTGACCAGCTCGCTCACGGTCGGCGCCAACGTAGACGTCTCCAACGAGTGTGGGCCGCAGAGCGAGACATTCATCACTCTGAATCCCTCGAACCCCAACGCGCTCGCCGCCGGATCCAATGAGATCTTCCGGCTTCCGATGCGGGGATACTTTTCCTTCGACGACGGCGCAGCCTGGGGAGGCGTCGACCTTCCGCTGCCGCCTCCGAAGGGAAACGGCACCGACTTCGGATCCGACCCGACGCTCGCCTACGATACGCAGGGGAACCTCTTCTACGGCTTCATCGTCGTTTACTTCGGCAACGGCAGGGGCATCAACGGCACAGCCATGGCAGTCGCGCGATCGACCGACGGCGGGAGGACTTACCCGACCCTGACGCTCTTCTCGCAGGAGGGGGGCGAGAACCACTTCAACGATAAGCCGATGATCACGGCCGATACCAATCCTCTCAGTCCCTTCCGTGACAACCTCTACGCCGCCTGGGACGCGGCCCTGGGAGGATCAACCAGTGGCGGGCTGCGCTTCGGCCGCTCGACGGACCATGGAGCGACTTTCTCGGTCATCCGTATCGACAGCCCCACTGGTCCGGGACGAGTGATCGGGGCGGATCCCTTCGTCGGGCCAAACGGCGAGGTCTATGTTTCCTGGAACGACGCCGGCCACAACACGATCGCTTTCAACAGCTCCTTTGACGGCGGAGTCACTTTCGGAACGCCCGGGGTCATATCGCCCAAGATCATCCCTTTCGACATCGGGATCCCCGCCGAGTTCTTCCGCCGGGCCCTCGTCTATCCGGCCTGTGATGCCAACCGTTCCAGTGGGGCGCACCGGGGCCGGCTCTACTGCTCCTGGATGGACCTGACCGCGGCCGGCAGGACGGACATCCTGCTCTCTTTCTCCGACGATCGCGGAGCGACCTGGTCCGCGCCGAAGAGCGTCGGGGACCCTCCCGGCCTGACGGCCGATCGATTTAACCAATGGCTTTCGGTCGACCCGGTCACCGGGGACGTGACCGTCTCCTTCTACGACACGCGAAACGACAAGACTGGACAGCGCTTCGAGACCGACGTCTTCCTCGCCAAATCGACGAATGGTGGAACAACCTTCACGAACACTCAGGTCACCAACGTTCGCTCTAACGAACACGACTGCAGCGGCCTTTTCCCCTGTCCCGGGATCAACTATGGAAACCAGCAAGGGGACTACGAGGGGCTCGTAACCTTCGGCGGCATCTCCCATCCGATCTGGACCGACAGCCGATTCCAGCTCGTTCCGGCCACGGGCTGCCGAACGAAGCTCGTGATGGAGGAGGTCTTCACGGCCACGGTGAGGTGACCAGAAGTACATCGCGCCGTGGCACTCGCCGACGTAGGTGTTGCTCGAATCGGACTCGCACCAGATCCAGAACCCGAACGGCGTCACCGTCGGGTCGCCGCCATTGAGCGAAAAGGTTCCGGAGCCCGTGCCGGAGAAGACGACCTGCTCCGAATTGTTGGCGGCGGCGGCGACCGACGCCATCGCCAGGATCGAGACAACGAGCACTGCGCGAACCACCTTCACGAACCGAGTCCTGTGACCTCCTTTTCTTGGGACAAGGTTGAAACAGAGTCAGTGGAAAGGCCGCGCGAGACCGAAGGAGTCCGGATCACCGCGGACCGGATTGCCATTCCGCGCAGCAGATAACCTCACTTCACTTCGGGCCGGGGCCAACCACAGAGCAACGGTAGACCTCGGTGGTCGGAATCAGCATGATCTCTCCCGACATGGCGGCCGCCAGGACCTCCGTATCCGAAAAGAGCTGGCGGGGTGTGTGGCCAGGATTGAACACGATCTGCACTTCCTGCCACAGCGGATTGAAGCCATCCCCCTGGATCGCATCGAGAACCGAGATGAAGGGCTCTCCACCCGGTAATCCCGCGTCGGACATGTAAATCGTGTTGATCGATCCGTTGTGAAGCAGCTGCGACACCTCGGCGTTCGATGCCAGCTCCTTGAAGTTGATCGTGAACGATTGACCGTCGTAGAAGGCAGGCATGTCTCCCGCCTGTCCGTTGGTCGGGTTCCCGGCCGAAGCGACGGCGACTAAGAGTCCCTGCGCCAGAATGGCCAGAAGGACCGAAGAAGAAAAGGCTTCGCGGCGAAGGGCGCGGAATCGGAGCAGACTGCGCAAAACTCCTCGCTGGCCGAATCGGTCGCAAATCTAAGAATCTCCTAAAGAGCCAGGAACTTTGCTCGCCTGCGGACGCGCCGGGGACAGTCGCTAGGTATTCTTGAGCAGCGTCATCCACCCGTCGGCATGGGCGGCGATGGGAGCCCAGAGCGATTTCCAGAGCGACGGGGCATAGAAGCGGCGCAGCCAGTCGCGCGGATCCGGAGCCTCTCGCAAGGCGCGCATCAGCCAGCGGTAGCCTGTGTGGCCCATGCGCGAATAGAAATAGCGGTTGACGACAGAGGTCTTCTGGAGGCCGCCGAATCGGCGCTTCCACAGCCGGTCGTAGTCGGTTCCGGAGAGGAGCGAGCGCGCCGCCAGGCATCCGGAGAGGAGTGCGTAGCGGATCCCGAAACCCCAGAGCGCGTCCTGGAATCCAGCGGCCTCTCCGGCGAGCAAGACTCCGTCCCGGCAGGCGCTCCGAGCCAGGCGAAACTGCCCGGTGCCTCCGAAGCGGCGAGGATTGGTCATTCGGAGCCCGACACGGCGCTCGAAGAAGTCCCGGGTGCGGTCGAGGTAACGCTTCTCCTCCTCGAACTCGTCGAAGAGACAGGCTGCCATCGTGCCTTGGCCGCGATGGATGAGGAGGTAGCCGTACCCCTTCGGCGCGAGGACGTCGGAGAGGACGCCGAAGATGCCGTCGGACATGTCTGTCTGGAAGACGTACCCCACCGCGACCGCATCGCAGCCTCCGGGGCCGTGGGCCCGGATCGTGGTCTCGCGAGGCTCTTGCTCTCTCTCTCCGAACCGGAGCTTGACGCCACAGGCGATGGCCGCGGCCTTCAGGCCCGAGTCGAGCGTGCCCGGCCCGGGTCCCCGGCGGACGAGATAGAAGAACGGGTCGGGCGAGCGCAGCGAGAACTCCCGCCCGGAAGGATCAAAGAAGAACCCTTCCCGGAACGATGCACACTCGAAACGCGGCTCGATGCCGATCGCCGTGAGCTCTTCCAAGACGTCGCCGCGCGTCGTCCAGTTCTCGATTCCCTGGTGGTCTCCGTGAAAACGCCCGCCGACGTCGGAGCGCAGCTCGCGCACGACCGTCGGGACGCCGGCGCGTGCCAGCGTGATGGCCGCCGCGAGACCAGCCGGGCCCGCTCCGGAGATCGAGACCGGGTCTCCACCGGATCGAGTGAGCGGCCGGAAAACCGGCCTCTCTGAGGAATCCCGATGGACATCCACGTGCGGGCGCCTCCTGTGGCAGTCTCTTGAACCAACAGTCTAGGCCAACTCGCGCGCCCACAGGCGCGTCGCACAGGGCCGCAGCGCCAGCCGCAGACTGGTAACCGCGCGATAATTGGCGGCGGTGGCGGATGTCGCGAACCCGACGGCGGAGCTCCTATACGCTCGCTGGAGGCGTGCCGTGGACCTGCTCTGGCGCGAAGCAGTGAGTCGGCGCGGGCGGGAAATGAAGGAGAAGGAGCGCGCGCGGTCGGCCAGGCGTTTGAAGAACCTTCAGAAGATCGTCCGCAAGGCCCTCGCCGATTACCACCGGATGGAGCTGGAGCGCCAGCGTCGAGGCAGAGGCTAGTCCTTCCTCTCCGGTGCCCGAAGCGCTTCGGGCAGCAACTCTTCGGCGGCGGGCAGCAGGCCTCCGTCGTCTCCGGGGAATCCAAGGCCGCCGAACCCGCGCCCCCAGTGGACGGCGCCGCCGAAGTCCCGTCCTCTGCGGCCGAGTGGAGAGCCGTAACCGCGGTAGCCGTGCCGGCGACTCTTTCGCGGCCCGGCCGCCTTTCCCGATCCAGAATCCAGGTCCATGGGTTCCCCCTTTTCCAGCCGGCGACGCCATCGCGTTTTGGCGCCGCTTCATTTTCAAACGAGGGAGACGCACCAAAGGTTTCAGAGGTTCGGCTTCGAATGGGAAATGTCCTCTAGAAGCGCCGGAGCCATCGCCGGCCGCTCGAGGCCTGGCCGGGTCCAACACCGCAATGGACGTTTCCGCTGGCAGCGAACTCTGTCGCCCCAGCCTTCCGCTAGCAGCGAATTCTTTGATTCCTTCACGTCATGCATTCAGTGGCACCATGTCGACATGGTGAATGCGGCCAGGGGAGGCGCCATGATCAATGTCGAAGATTTCACGTCGCTCGAGCCGGGGCTCCTGATCCCTCTCCAGGGTCGCGTGGAGGTCTGCCCGCGTTGCGGCCGGAATGGCTTCGAGGAACGTCCCGCCTGCGCCGCTCCCTATTTCCTCCACGTCCAATCCACCGCGGTGCTCGCGGACGGGATGCTGACCGAGCCGCTGGATCGCTGCGCCCTTCCGAACTAGCCGTCGGCTTCGCTCGCTCGGGACCTGCGGCGGGCGGCGTGGCCGCCCGCCTGGTCCCTTCCTCTCGCTACGCCTCCCGCGTCGCGCGCCTCCTCCCTCACTTCGTTCGGGAGACTTCGCGCGCCGCGAACAGGGTCAGAGTGCCGCGGATAACGGCGGCTCGGCAAGACGATGTGGAAACAAGGGGGCACCCGGGCCAGGGATTAGCTAGGAGAGTCCCCCGGGCCCGGGGAAACTCATCTCGCGACGACGCGGGCGGGCGGGCGAGGCCTCATGGCCGGGACGGCTTCCGATTTGTAGGCGGTCCCGTCGAAATAGGTCTTCGCCTTCGCCCAGACGGCGGCTCCGAGGAGCCGGCCGAGCGACCGGCCTTGCTGGTCGCCCTGAGCGAAGTGGATCCCGCCGTATCGGCGCGACATTCCCGCCGCATCGGCGGCGTCGGAAAAGGTCGGGAAGGTCAGCGTCAGATCGGTCGCGGGGACGAGACCGGGCTCGCCGAACGAAGATCCCTTCCTGATCGTCACGGAATACCCGAGCGCGTCGCTTCCGGTTAGGGATTTCAGGACTTGGGCAGCGGCTGCCGAGAAGACACTGTGGCCCGAAAAGTATTCCGGGAAGGGGGGCGTCACGACGGTCCCGAGCTGATATGGGCGCCAGTCCTCGCCGCGGATCGTCTGAGTGCCCTGGAAGGGGCCGCCCCAGGCCTGGATCATCTGCCCGGCGTAGAGGAAGTGGATCGCGGTGATGGGCCGGACGGAGTCGTAGGCGCGCTTGGCGTCCCAGGCGCAGATGCCGGCGTCGAGGAACGCGTTGCCCAGGGCGAAGAACATCTTCACGTCGTCGTCGAGCGTGTGGCCGTCGCGGCGCGAGACGAACTGCGCGAAGAGCGCCCAGTGCCCGGGGGGAAACTCCGAGCCGGGGCCGTCGGCGAAGTATTCCGCGGTGACCTTCTGCAGGTCGGTCAGATTCGCACTGATCGCGACCAGATCGGCCGCCTGGCTCATGAACTCGGCTGAGGGAAAGCGCGCGGGCGGCGGGGGCCGCAGGGCGGAGCCGGAGCTCATCGCGAAAGGAGTGACGCTGCCCCAGTGCGGCGTCGTGTACGCCTGCGTGACGAGCTGGCCCTGGGAATCCAGGACCTGGAGCGGCTGCCACCGGTTCGGGTCCACCAGCGTCGTGGGGGTGTTGACCGCCTGGTAGCCCGTGTAGTCGGAGTAGGCCCCGGCGTGGAGGTCGCCCAGCTGGTTCGAGCCGTCGCGGTGCCGGACGTCCAACAACGCGGCCGCCGCCGCGTTGCCGACCCCCGCCGCCGTGGCCGTGTCGGTGGAAATGTTGGAGGCGTCGTAGCCGAGCTGGGCCATCAACGCGTCGAAGGTCGTTTTCCCGGAAGGGAAGAGATCCACGAGCGCGCGGTAGGCCGCGAAGCTGACGGCCTCCGCCTTGTTCGCGTCCGTCCTTTCCGCGAGCGGCCGGCGCCATCCGCGGGAGGGAATCGTCGGAACGGCGGACGCGTCGTAGGCGGTCCAGGCGTCGAACATGCCGGTGTGAAGCACGGCGAGCGCGCGCGACACGACGGTGGGTCCGGGCGGGGCCTTGCGGATGGCAGCGAGAGCGGCGTTGTCCCACTGCAGCACGACGTTGTCCGCCGCGGCGGCTTCGAGGGTTCCCTGCGCGAAGGCGCGCGGCGCTGCGGGAGCGATCCAGGCCGCCGCGAGCGCCAGGAGCCGGAGAGCCAGAGAGATCGGGCCGGAGTTGCGTATGCTGGCTACCATGCGGTCTTTTCGAACGCGTCCTCTTCTGCTCCTCGTGGTCGTGGCGGCGCTCGCGATCTCCGGCTGCGCCTCGGACCGGCTTCCGGTCGAGCAAGGATCATTGCACAAACCGGATCTGGTCGAGATCGTCCGGCTCGACCCGACGATCCGTCTGGATATCCGCTACGCGACCCCGGACAACATCGTCCGTCGCCCGGTCTACCGCCAGGCCCGCGCCTTCCTTCAGCGCCCGGCCGCCGAAGCGCTGGTGCGCGCGCATCGGTCTCTCGCCGAGAAGGGTTACGGCCTTCTCGTCTTCGACGGGTACCGTCCCTGGTCGGTGACGAAGCTCTTCTGGGACAGCGTCCGGCCCGACCAGCGCGCCTTTGTGGCGGATCCGAAGAAAGGCTCCAAGCACAACCGCGGATGCGCCGTGGATCTGTCGCTCTACGATCGGGCGACTGGGCGGGAAATCGAGATGCCGAGCGCTTATGACGAGACTTCCGAGCGGGCCTCTCCGGACTACGCCGGCGGCACCGCGCGGGAGCGCGCCGCTCGAGACCTCCTGCGGGCCGCGGTGGAAAAGGAAGGCTTCACCGTCGAGCCCAACGAGTGGTGGCACTTCAACTACAAGGACTGGAAGAGCTACCCGATCCTGGATATCCCCTTCGAAGCGATCCCGCCGAGTGCGCCATGACCCCGGCGACGCCGGCGCGCCCGCGCTTTTTCCGTGACCTGAAGAGCTATCTCGCCTATCTCGAGCGCTGCGGCGAGCTCACACGGGTGCGCGTCGAAGTCGATCCCCGTCTCGAGGTTTCCGAGATCACGCAGCGCGTCGTGCGGCGAGGAGGACCTGCCCTTCTCTTCGAGAGCGTCCGCGGGTCGGACTTCCCGCTGGTCACCAACCTCTTCGGCTCCATGCGGCGCATCGAGATAGCGCTCGGACGGCATCCACGGAAGATCGGCGAGGAGCTGCTCGGTCTGGCCGAGCGGCTGAATCCTCCGTCTCTCGAGGCCTTCTGGTCGGCACGCGCCGGGCTCGCCCGCATGCGCTTCGCGCGGGTCTCCGTGCGTTCGCGGGCGCCGGCGCAGGAGGTCGTCGAGCCGCCACGCCTGGACCGGATGCCGCATCTGACCACCTGGCCCGGCGACGGCGGACCCTTCGTGACGTGGGGCCCGACGCTCACGCAAGACCCGGCGACGGGTCGGCGCAACTTCGGCCTCTACCGGCTCCACGTCTTCGGGCCCGCGGAGACCGGGATGCACTGGCAGAGCATGAAGGGGGGGCGCGGGCATTACTACGAAGCCGAGCGCCGCGGCGTCCCGCTCGAGGCGGCGGTCGTCCTGGGCGGGGATCCGGTCCTGATGATGTCGGCGATCTTCCCGCT
>Ga0070708_100003126_pt1 | contig 12891 bp, 6 predicted proteins | sample KBSK5503metaG_FD_65469 | JGI IMG/M metagenome (GOLD analysis project Ga0070708, IMG submission 65469) | Corn, switchgrass and miscanthus rhizosphere microbial communities from Kellogg Biological Station, Michigan, USA - KBS K5-50-3 metaG | ecosystem: Host-associated > Plants > Roots >...
ACTCGCGCGAGGTCGATCAGCCAGATGTCGGAAGAAGCGGCCCGGGTGTCGCGGATTCCCACCGCGACGCGCTTCTCGTCTGGAGAAAGCGCCGGGGAGATATAAGCCCCCGGCTCGCCGACGGAACCGAGCTCCTTGCCGCCCCTGTCGAACCAGACGAGCTCCCTGTTCGGGCTCACGCCGGGAGTGTAGGCCAGCACGTCGCCGCTGTCCGCAACGGAGTAGGTCGCGTAGCCCGGAGGCGAGCCGACTCCGATCGGCTCGGCGATTCGAAGCGGCTCCCCAGAAAGCTTCAGGCCGCGAGGGTCGAACGCCTGGGCCAGAAGAGCTCCCTGCCGAACGAAGAGGAGGTGCCCCAGCCGCGCATAGACCGCCATTCCGTCGGCCTGGAGCAGGCTCGTCACTTCCTTCGAGTCGAGTGAACCCACACGGATTCCGATATTCGCGGCTTTCAGGTTGCGGGTCCAGTAGAGGAATCGGTGTCCGTCGGGCAGGAAGCTCGGCCACCGATGCGAAATCTCTCCTCGCGAAGTGTCCAGAGTCGTCGCTTGCATCACCGCGCCGCCGCTCGCGGGAACCCGGTAGATGGCGTCCCTCTGAGTCGGCGTGAAGAGGATCACTCCGTCACCGCTCCAGGTGGCGCCGCGGCCCGCCGCGGCGTCGCAGAGGGTCTGCGGAGGACCTCCGGAGACCGCGATCTTCCTCAACTTCCCGTGGGCGAAGAACCCGACGAACTTGCTGTCGGGAGACCAGAAGGGATAGGAGCCATCCTCGGTGCCCTCCAGAGCCTTCGCGGCGAGGCTGTCGAGCAAGCGGACCCAGACGAGATGGCGGCCGCCCCCCGCGTAGGCCACGAAGGCGAGCGAGCGCCCGTCCGGGGAAAGGGCGGGCTGAGAGGAAGCCGTCTCGCCTGGCGCCGTAAAGGTGGATTTGCCCGGCGGCAGGACAGAGAAGCGCGTCGCCGGCGCCGCCGCGGGTTCCGGGCGCGCGATCCGAAAGAGAGCCGCGAGACTGGCTACGAGGGCGAGGAGGAGAACGCCGGAAATAGTCCAGGCGACCCGCTCACGATTCTTTCGGCGCGCGACAGGGGTAGCGACGTCCGTCTGGGACCTTCCCTCGAGAATCCAGCGAAGCTGCACGCCGATATCGTGCGCGGTCTGCCAGCGCTCCTCTGGGTCCTTGGCCAAGCAGGTCTTCACCACCCGGTCGAGCGCGGGCGGCGTCATCGGCTGGACCGCAGAGACCGATTCCGGCTCGTGCTCGAGAATCGCGGCGATGAGCGACGCCTGACTCCGCCCGGAGAATGCCCTGCGTCCTGTCGCCATCTCATAGAGGACTGTCCCGAAGGCGAAGATGTCGGTGCGGCCATCGGCTTCCTTCCCCTCCAGTTGCTCGGGGGCCATGTATTGCAGCGTGCCGAGGATCGTTCCTTCCGCGGTCAGAGGCGTGCCCTGCGTCGCCAGCGCCGAGAGCCGCGAGGCCAGGGGCTCCGACTCTCCCTGCCGCAGCTTGGCCAGACCGAAGTCGAGCAGCTTCACTCCCGACTTCGTCAGCATCACGTTGCCGGGCTTCAGGTCCCGGTGAACGATTCCCTGCCGGTGAGCCTTGTCCAGAGCGTCCGCGATTTCGATCCCGTTCCGCAGCATCTGCTCCAGCGGCACCGGCCCTCTGGCCAGCCGTTCGGAAAGCGTTACACCCTCGAGATACTCCATCACTAGGAACTCGACCTCGCCTTCCCGGCCAACGTCATAGAGCGCGCAGATGTGAGGGTGCGCAAGCTGCGAGATCGCCTTCGCTTCCCGTTCGAACCGCTGGCGCGCCTCGGAAGACGCAGACAAATCGGCTGGCAGGACCTTGATCGCGACCGTCCGCTCGAGCCGCGTGTCGCGCGCCTTGTACACCTCTCCCATCCCGCCCGCGCCGAGCGGCGACAGGATCTCGTAGGGGCCCAGCCGATTTCCAGCCGCGATCGTCATGACTGTCGGAGAGGATCCGAACTCCGGCACAAACGCGTCATCTCTTCTTCAGCTCCGCCGTCCAATTGAGGATCAACGTCAGGGGGGCCGTGTTGGACTCCTCTTCGGTCGGGGTGACGATGAGAAACCTCTGGCCGTCGGCAGATACGGTGTACGGGGTTATCGGGATGTTGAAGAAGCGAGCCTCGAAGAGGATTCGCGGCTTGCCGGCATGCAGCGTGGAATCGCTCTGGATCTCCACGGACATGAGCTTCTGGTCCGGGGACAGGTAAAAGAGTTCTTTCCCGTCACCGCGCCACTTCGGAAAGCTTCCGCCGTCGGTCGAGATCTGCCACTTGGCGTTGGAAGGCGGGAAAGCCTGAATGTAGATCTCCCTTCTCCCAGACTCGTCGGAGACATAGGCCATCCATCGTCCATCCGGAGAGAAATGACTCTCAGATTCATTGAACTCGGTCCGGAGGAAAGGCATCGGTTTGCGATCGCCGAAGAGCGGTAACACCCAGAGATCCGTCCCTGTCTTCGGGTTTACCTCGTCGTAGACGATGAACCGCCCGTCGGCGGACCAGTCCGAGGGCGATTTCGGTGTTTCGGATCGAATTAGGGCCTGCTCTCCGCCGGCTCCGGTCGCGAGCTTTTCGTACAGGCCGTAGGTGCCGTCGCGATCGGAACTGAAGACGATCCTGGCCCCGTCGGGCGACCAGACGGCGCTCGTCTGGGTGGACGGACCGAACGTGAGTCGAGAGACGGTGGCGCGCACCAGGTCGATGATCCACAGGTCGCGAACGTCCTCCCGAAGATCGATGCGGTTGACGACGACGCGTTGCTGGTCCGGTGAGAGATTCGGGCGCATGAAGTAGCCGCGCCCGGCGGCCAAACCGATCCGTTGTCCGTCCCGATCAAACCAGACGAGTTCGCTCATCGGCATACCCGTGCCAGTGCCCGTCCGGTAGGCGAGCACCCCGTTGTCGGAGACGGTCACCGTGTTCCGGCCGTTGATCGGGTTGTATGCGATGTCTTCGGCAATTCGGACAGGCTCGCCGGTCAGCCGCAGCCGATTCGGATCGAATGGCTGGGCCATGAGCGTCCCCCGTCGAAGGAAGAGCAGAAAGCCCGGCGGCGCATAGATCGCCCTCACGTCGGTTCTCAAGACTTGTCTCCGCTCTTCCGACTCGAGTGAGCCGACATAGATCCCGCTGGCGTCCCGTTTGGTGCAGAGAACGAAGTACAGAAACCGCCGGCCATCGGGAAGGAACTGGGGAAACGCATGAAAGTGTTCCTCCCGGCGCCGGTCGAGAGTCGTCACTGCGGTCGCGACTCCACCCGAGGCTGAAACACGAGACAGCCCGCGCCCCGCCGACGAGAAGAGGATCAGCCCGTCGCGGCTCCAACTGGCGCCGTTGGGCGCTGTCGATACGTCGCAAAGGGACTGTGGGGAGCCTCCGGAAATGGAGATCGTCTTCAACTTCCCCAGTGCGAAGAACCCGATCGAACGGCTGTTGGGAGACCAGAACGGAAGGCTCGCGTCCTCCGTTCCGGCCAGCATTTGGATGGCCACCGAGTCGATCGGCCGAAGCCAGAGATTCCTCTTCCTGTCGGCCGACGCCAGGGACATAGCGAGGAAACGCCCGTCGGGAGACAGGGCGGCCTGGGGAGCCGCCGGTCCGAGGCCGATCGTCGTCTGATCCGGAGGGGTAATGAAAAATCGGGCCGCGCGCGTTTCGGGCGGGGCCTCGCGAAAATGGATGGTCGCAAGAAGGCCGGCGGCTGCGAGGAAGACCGCCGCGAGGATCCAGCCGAGCCGCTCGCGGGTCCTCCGGCGGGCGGTCACCAGTGCCGGCACGCCGGCCAGCGACCCCCCCTCGGCGACCCACTTCAACTGCAACATCACGTCGTGAGCCGTCTGCCAGCGGTTCTCGGGGTCCTTGGCGAGACAGGTCTGGACGACCCGGTCCAGGGCCGGCGGGCTCATCGGCTGAACCGAGGAGATCGGCGGAGGCACGGCCGTCATGATCGAAGAGACCAGTGAGGCCTGGCTCGCGCCGGAAAATGCTTTGTTCCCGGTCGCCATCTCGTAGAGGGCAGTCCCGAATGCAAATATATCAGTTCTGACATCAGCCTCCTTGCCCTCGAGCTGCTCCGGCGCCATGTACTGGAAGGTCCCCAGGATCGTTCCTTCCTGCGTCAGGCTCCGGCCGGCGGCCATGGTCGGAAGGGACGTCAACGCCGACGGAGGTCCGGGCGGCATCACGACCTTCGCCAAACCGAAATCCAGTAGTTTCACTCCAGACTTCGTCAGCATCACGTTGCCGGGCTTCAGGTCCCGATGGACGATGCCCTGCCGGTGAGCGGTGTCCAGCGCGCCGGCGATCTCGATGCCGTAGCGCAGCGTCTGGTCGAGCGGCAGGGCTCCCTTGACGAGTCTCTCCGCCAGCGTCTCCCCCTCCAGGTACTCCATGACCAGGTACTCGACGCCGTCGTGGTTGCCGACGTCGTAGAGAGCGCAGATGTGGGGATGGGAGAGCTGCGAGATCGTCTTCGCCTCTCGCTCGAACCGCTGTCGCGCTTCTGTGCTCGCCGAAAGGTGCTGCGGCAGGACCTTGATCGCGACCGTCCGCTCGAGCCTCGTGTCCCGCGCCTTGTAGACCTCGCCCATGCCGCCCGTTCCGAGAGGGGAAAGGACTTCGTATGGACCGAGGCGCGCGCCGGTGCTCAGAGCCATGACTTCGCGAAAGAAACGCCCGGAGAGATCATAGCCCCGCGGTGCGGGAGGGAGTGCGGGCCTAACGGGAGGCGACGGGCGCGGAGCCGGCCCCGCGAACCTCGGCCAGGTCGGGCAGGTCGGCGTCGGCGCGGCGCCATACAGCCGAGAGGCGGCGGTAGGCGTCCTCCGAGGCCCCGCGGTCTCCGGATCTGGCGGCGGCCCGGGCGAGTCCGAGAAGCGACAGCGCCCGGTTGGGAGCGCGCGCGAGGGAGCTCTCGAACTCGGCGCGGGCCTCTCCGGGCTTTCCGGCCGCCAGAAGAAGCTCGCCCAGGAGCTCGCGCGCGGGCTTGACGACGGCCGGCGGGCCGAAATCGAAATTGAGGGCGTCTTCCGAAGCCGCCGCCTCCTTCGCGAGCGCGAGCGCGCGCGTCCCGTCTGAGCCCACCGATGCGAGAAGCGCCTCCAGCTCCTTCTTCAGAATCGCGTCGGCCGCGGCGGCGGCTCCGCGTCCCATCGCGTACATCGATCCGCCGTGGTGGCCCTCGGCGGGCTCCTTCCCGATCGCGGCGGCCGCCTTGCCAGCGCGGTCGCGGTCTCCCTTCGCGGCTGCCGCGAAGCCTTGCGCGAAGAGCGTCACGCCCCGGTCCTCCGTCAGAGAACGAGCCACGTCGCCGTCGAAACGCCGCGTTTCCACGACATACGCTGCGCGCATCATCGCCAGATGCGTCTTCGCGCGGTCGGAGCCGCTCTTGCCCGAGTCTCCTTCCATCGTGGCAAGAGTCTTGCGCGCCTCCGCGTAGCGGCCCTGCTGCAGGTAGGTGTACTCGAGCCAGAAGAGAGCGTGGTAGTTGTGGTCGTCGGGCCCGAGCGACTTCCTCTGCGCGCGGTCGAGCGAGGCCTTCCAGGCCGCTTCGTTCGAGGCAGCGGCCTCCTCCCACATCCCCGAGGCGAAGAAGATATGGGAGGGCATGTGAAGCGCGTGCCCCGCCGCCGGAGCGATCTTCGCGTAGACGCGGGCCGCGCGCATCCCGAGGGGCGCGTGGACGGGGTCGTCGTAGGAATGGATCAGGTAGTGGACGGCGCCGGGGTGGAGCGGGTTCTTCGCGAAGACTTCCTCCGCGATCGCGGCGGCCTTCATATACGTCGAAGAGTCTCGTTTCCCTTCGGTCGAGCCCAACAGCGCCAGCGCATAGAACGCCGCCGCGTTTTCGTCCTCGGGGAACTTCTCGTGGAGTCGGCGCATCGCATCGGCGTAGGCGCGGTCGTTGGCCGCCTTGTCTCCTTTGCCGTAAAGCGCCTCGACGGCCGAGAGGTACATCTTCTCGCGCTCCGTCGGCGTCTTCGCCAGGCGCGCCTCCGGTGTCGGAGCCAGGCGGTCGAGCGCCGTGCGGGCCCCCTCGGCGTCCTGCTCCATCCAGAGGGGATGGTTGAAAGTCATCGCCTCGCCCCAGCAGGCCATCGCGAAGCCCGGCTCGATCTTCCGAGCCTCCTGGAACGCCTCGGCCGCGTCGTCGAACTCGAAGCTGTGGAGCAGCAGGGCGCCGCGCAGGAAGTGTTTCTGCGCCTCCGCGGAGCCCGATGTGGGAAAGTCGATGCGCCCGAGGTTTCCCGTCGGCTGAGCGGGGAGCGCGCCGCGAAGAGAGAGCGCAATGCCGAAGAGAAGAGCGGGCCGTGAAAAACGCATTACTTTCCCCGGATCCGTTTCGTGAGGGCCGGGATGCGGCCGAGCAGCCGGGCGCAGAGCGCCAATTGCCCGCGGTGGTACTCCTCGTGCGAGATGCCGTGATTCATCCAGGCCAGGCGCGTCCCCATCTCGCCGTCGAAACGGCGGATGTTCTGGAGCATGTGAAGCTCCCCCGCCTGGCGGATTTTCCTCTCGCCGTCCGCGTGTGTCTTGCGGAGCGCGGCCAGGAGTGTCGCCTTCGACCTCCAGCTGGAGACGCCGCGCCCGTACTCGTGGAGGAACCCCTCGTACGACTTGCGCTGAAAGTCTCCGTCGGCACGCGACAGTTCGCCTGCCATCATGAGTCCGGATTCGATGACGTGCTGGACGAGCTCGAGTGCGGAACGGGACTCCGGGACCGGGCGGAAGGCGAGGTCGCGGTCGGGCAGGTTGCGTACCTCGTCGATGACCCCGTCCCGCGTGAACTTCCAGGCTTCCAGGGCCTCCTCCAGGATCGTCGTGCGTGCCGCCATTCGGACCTCCGGTGCTATTTCTTACCCGCGGGCGCGCGAAGTTTCAAATCCTCAAACCAGTCGAGGACGAGGTTCAAATGCTTCGGCGTCGATTCGGCGACTTCGTCCTTGACCATCAGGAAGCGCTTCCCGTCTGGAGCGATGTCCCAGCCCTCGTAGTCCCCCTCGAAGAGAAGCTCCGGACGCGACGCGGAGAAGGACGGCGACGTCGCGACGGCCACGCGCATGACCTTCTTGTCCTTCCGGTAGAAGATCTCCTTGCCGTTGGGCGCCCAGAGAGCTCCTCTGCCGCCCTCGGTCGAGATCTGCCATTTTCCGCCCGGCCCCGGAAAGGCCGTGACGTAAACCTCGACCTTCCCCGATTCGTTGGACTCGTACGCCATCCAACGGCCGTCGGAAGAGAGCGATGCCCCTTCGTGGCGGAAGGGCCCCTGCAGGAAAGGGCGCGGGGAAGCGGTACCCGCCGCCTTCTCGAAAGGATAGAGCCAAGTCTCCGGCACCCCCGCCCGGACCCTCTGATACACCAGAAGCTTGCCGTCGGGAGAAAAAGAGACCGGGGTCGAAGCGTCCTGGTCGGAAGTCAAGCGTTCGTCGGAACCGCTGCCGTCCGACTGCCGGACGTACAGGTTGTAGGCCCCCGCCTGGCTCGATTGATAGACGACGCGTTTGCCGTCGGGTGACCACACGGCGTTGCCATCGTCCTTTCCGAAGGTGAGCCGCGTCAAGCTGTCGCGGTCGAAGTCGAGGAGCCACACGTCGTAGGTCTGGGCCTCGACCGTAACGGCGATTCGCTTTCCATTGGGAGAAAGGGCGGGGCTGCTGAAGGGGCGCTTGATCCGCGTCACCGGAGTCGCCGTTCCCTGCCGGTCCACCCAGACCAGCGAACGTTCGGGTAACAGGATGCCTCCGGTGGCGAAGAGGAGCGTTCCATTTTTCGACAGAGCGTACCCCGCGCCGCCGTTGGTGTTCTCGAAGACCCCCTCGGCGGCCGGGAAAGCGGCGCCTGTGACCTCGAGCCGCTTCGCATCGAACGGGGCAGCGAAGAGAGTGCCGCCGCGCACATAGAGGATGTGGCCCGAAGCGGCATACCGGCCGAAGGTTCCTCCTTTGACGAGGGTCTTCCACTCGCCGGTCGCCAGGGACGCGGCGGCGATCGCGTAGTCCTCGAGACTGCCGCCTGTGAAGACCGTGAAGAGGACGGCCTTGCCTCCCGGGAGGAGCTCTGGCCACATGTGCCCGCGGTCTTGCCCCTTCATGCTGACTTTCGTGACGGGCTGCGGCGCTCCACCGGCGGCGGAAACTCGAAACAGTCCGCCCGCCCATTTCTGGGGGAAAACGATCGTGTCGTCCACGCCCCAGGTCGCCCCGAGCAGTCGATCGGAGACGCCACAGTCGCACACTGTCACCGGAGCTCCGCCCGAGAGAGAGACTTTCTCGATCTTGCCGTCGGCCCAGAAGCCCGCCCACTGGCCGTCGGGCGAGAAGAAGGGCGAATAGGCTCCCTCGGTTCCGGCGATCGGCGCCGCATCCGCCGTGTCGAGCGACCGCAGGAAGAGTTGTCTCTTGTCCGCCCTGCGCCCGACGTACACGACCCGGCGCCCGTCGGGAGAGATCGCGACGGTCGAGTAGTTGTCCGTGACGAAGGAATCGCCTGCGGGAATCGGCACGGCCAGCCGGGTGACCGGCCGCGACACGGCCGGCGGGCTCCTGAGGGCTGCCCATGTCGCCAGCGCCGCGAGGACCGCGCCCCCGACCGTTCCCGCCACGCCCCAGGCGAGCCGGTCTTTCCGCCGCCGGGACGCCACGACCGGCGCCGCGACCCCCGTCTGGGAGCCGGCCTGCGCGATCCAGGCGAGCTCGCTCTTGATGTCGTGCGCGCTCTGCCACCGGTCCTCCGGGTCCTTGGTGAGACAGGTCCGCACGACCCGGTCGAGCGCTGGGGGCGTCATCGGCTGGATCGCCGAGAGCGGCGCCGGTTCCTCTTTCATGATCGCGGAGATGAGCGACGCCTGGCTCGTGCCGGAGAAAGCCTTCTTGCCCGTGGCCATCTCGTAGAGGACGGCTCCAAAGGCGAAGATGTCCGTCCGCGCGTCGGCTTCTTTCCCTTCGAGCTGCTCGGGCGCCATGTACTGAAAGGTCCCCAGGATCGTCCCCTCCTGCGTCAGGTTCTGAGCCGGAGCCACCGTCGGAAGCGCGGTCAGGCCGGATGTCTGCAAGGATGGGCCGATGGCCTTGGCGAGACCGAAGTCGAGGAGCTTCACTCCCGATTTCGTCAGCATCACGTTGCCGGGCTTCAAGTCCCGGTGCACGATCCCTTGGCGGTGCGCCTTGTCCAGCGCGTCGGCCATCTCGATGCCGAAACGCAGGACCTGTTCGCTCGGCAATGGTCCGCGGCCGAGGCGATCCGCCAGCGTCTCCCCTTCCAGGTACTCCATGACGAGGTACTCGACGCCGTCCTGGTTGCCGACGTCGTAGAGCGCGCAGATGTGCGGGTGCGACAGAGAGGAGATCGTTCGCGCCTCCCGCTCGAACCGCTGCCGCACGTCGGGAGAAGAAGAAAGATGCTGCGGAAGTACTTTGATCGCCACCGTGCGGTCGAGGCGCGTGTCTCTGGCCCGATACACTTCTCCCATGCCGCCCGCTCCGATGGTGGCGATCACTTCGTAAGGGCCGAGCCGGCTGCCGGCGCCGACCGTCATTTCTTCAGCCCCGCGTCCCAGTGGAGGACGACGGTGATGGGTTGCGGCGCTTCCTCCACCGCTGCCGCTATGAGAAAGCGCTGGCCGTCGCGGCTGACGGCGTAATCCACTCCGAGCGGAGGCTTGAAGAGCGATTTCGGGTTGCCCGGCTGAAGGGATTTCTCCATTCCGGCCGAGACGGACATGAGCTCTCCTCCTCCAAAATAGAACAACTCCCGCCCGTCTGCCCGCCAGCGCGGCCGCGCTCCTCCGCCAGCGGAGACCTGAAAGCGTAAAGAGGGATCCGAAAACGATTGCAGGTAGATCTCGCTGCGGCCGGATTCGTCCGAGGCGTAGGCGACCCATTTGCCATCGGGAGAGAACTGTCCGGCGAGCTCCCGAAAGGGCGTCTGCAGGAAGGGCGTCGGCTTGCGGTCGCCGGAAAGCGGAAGGATCCAGAGGTCGTCTTTCGTCTTCGGCGACAGATTGCCGAACAACAGGAATCTCCCGTCGGGAGACCAGCTCATGGAACATTTCTGGTCCGCCGTCTGTAGAACGAGCTGCTCGGCGCCGGCCGGGCTCGTCGGCCTTACGAAGAGATCGCCCTGGCCGCTCCGCATCGAGGAGAAAGACACGAGGCGCCCATCCGCCGACCAGACAGGGCAGAACTGGGAAGTGGTGTCCGAAGTCAACCGGGAAGTCGTGCCGCGGGAAAGATCGAGGACCCAGAGATTGCCCGGGCGACCATCCGGATCGAGGCGGCCGAAGAGAACTCGCTCTCCGTCGGGGGACAGCTCGATCGTGTCGTGGCGCCCGGGCTCGCCGACGGGCTGCAGTCGTTTTCCCTGTCGGTCGAACCAGACGAGCTGGGAGTCGGGATTCCTGCTGCCGTAAAGAAGCACGCCCGCCGACGCGCTGAATTCGAAGAGGTGATTCGGGCCCATTTCCGCGATCTGTTCGCCGATCGCGGCCGGATCTCCTTCGAGCTTTCGGCGTTTCGGGTCGAGCCGCTGCGCCAGCAGGGCTCCTCCGCGAACGAACAGAAGATGGTTCGGGAAGACAAAGAGGGGATTGGAGACCGCCTGAACCAACGACTCGCTGTCCTGCGAATCGAGAGAGCCCACCCGGATCCAGTGGTCCTCGGTCCGCCAGGAGTCGGCCAGGTAGAGAAAGTGGCGGCCGTCCGGCAAGAAGGAAGGGTATCGATGGGATTCATCGCGTGGACCGAGCTTCGTGACGGCAACCGGCGTTCCTCCGGTCGCGGCGACGCGAAAGAGCCCGTCCAGCTCTTTCGGCGCGAAGACGATGATCCCTTCCCGACTCCAGGTGCCTCCGAAAGGCGCCGGAGCTTCGCAAAGGACCTGCGGAGGCCCGCCGGACGCTTCGATCTTCTTCAGCTTTCCGTCCGCGAAGAAACCGAGGAATCGCCCGTCGGGGGACCAGAACGGATTGCGCGCGCCTTCGGTGGCGGGCAGAGGAGCGGCGGCGAGGGAATCGAGCGGACGGATGAAGAGCTGGCTCCTTCCGCCCGAAAAGTGCGCGACGAAAGCGACACGCGATCCATCGGGCGAGACGGTCGCGGCGTCCATCCACTCGAAAGCGCCCTTCGCGGGCGTCGGCAACGAGAGCCGGACGGGGCGCTGCGAAGCCGCCGGACGGGAGAAAAAGAACGCCGCGATGGCGACGGCGGCGAGCACGGCCAGAGCCGCGGCGGTCCAGGCGAGAACTTCGCGGCTTCGGCGTCGTGCGACGACCGGCGCCGGCACGCCCGCCTGGGACCCTCCCTCTGCGATCCACTGGAGCTGCAGACGCGCGTCGTGGGCAGTCTGGAAACGGTCTTCCGGGTCCTTGGCGAGGCATGTCTTGACGACGCGATCGAGGGCCGGCGGCGTCATCGGCTGGAGCGCCGCGATCGGTGCCGGCTCCTCCTTCATGATCGCCGAGATCAGAGACGCCTGGGAGGCGCCGGAAAACGCCTTCCTCCCCGTCGCCATCTCGTAGAGGACTGCGCCGAAGGCGAAGAGGTCCGACCGCGCGTCCGCTTCCTTGCCTTCGAGCTGCTCGGGGGCCATGTACTGGAAGGTCCCGAGGATTGTTCCTTCGGCGGTCAGGTTCGCCGCGGCCTGGGTCGGCATCACCGAAACGCCGGAAAGCGAAGACGCCGGCCGCATCGCCTTGGCGAGACCGAAGTCGAGGAGCTTCACGCCGGACTTCGTCAGCATGACGTTGCCCGGTTTCAGGTCCCGGTGCACGATTCCCTGCCGGTGCGCCTTGTCCAGCGCGTCGGCCATCTCGATGCCGTAGCGCAAAGTCTGGTCCGTCGGCAGCGGACCTTTCACGAGCCGGTCCGCCAGAGTCTCCCCTTCCAGAAACTCCATGACCAGGTACTCGACGCCGTCCTGGTTGCCCACGTCGTAGAGGGCACAGATGTGGGGGTGCGAGAGCTGCGAGATCGTCTTCGCCTCCCGCTCGAATCTCTGCCGCACCTCGGGGGAAGCGGAGAGATGCTGGGGAAGCACCTTGACGGCCACCGTGCGCTCGAGCCGGGTGTCCCGCGCCTTGTAGACTTCGCCCATCCCTCCCGCGCCCAGAGGCGAGAGGATTTCGTAGGGGCCGAGCCTTTTCCCCGCGTCTATCACAAATCACCAATCACAAATGGTCGATCTCTTCACAGCGGATCGTGGACCCGGAGGCCGGGAAAAGCGGCGAAGCGGCCGTCGTGTGTCCAGATCTCGGCGGCCCCGTTTTCAAATGCGGTCAAACCGATCTGAAGGTCGAAAACGCGCGGCCCGCGAATCTCGAGCCGCGCCGCGAGCTCGACGAGGCGCTCCCAGAAGCCTTCGCCGGGACTCCAGAGCATCGCCCCCGCCTCGACGATCAGCGCGCGCAGGAAGCCGCTCGCCTGCTTCGCGGTCGAAGCTCCCCCTCGGCTCTCCGGATGGGTGACGACGCTCCAGAATTCGCCGACGCTCGGCAGCGCGATCCCCCAGCCGCGCGGTTCCCGGCTCGCCCGCTCGATCGCGCGCTGCGCGGGCCGATTCTCCGGCAGAGCCGTCCGGTGGGCGTAGATCAGGAGATTGGCGTCGATCGCGATCACCGCTCTCTCCGGATCCAGTCGCGCATCCGGGCCCGGTCGCCGATGTCGAGACGTTCGGGCAACCCGCCGCGCGCAGTGACCCATCGGATCCGCCGCGCCCGGCGCCCACTCCCGGCGGAGCCGTTCAACTCCCGCCGGAGGCCGCGTTCGAAGATGTCTCGAAGAGTCGTACGCGTCTCCGCGGCACGCTTCTTCGCCCGGATCAGGAGGTCGTCCGGGAGATCGATCGTCGTCTTCATATGG
>Ga0070708_100003128_pt1 | contig 12886 bp, 7 predicted proteins | sample KBSK5503metaG_FD_65469 | JGI IMG/M metagenome (GOLD analysis project Ga0070708, IMG submission 65469) | Corn, switchgrass and miscanthus rhizosphere microbial communities from Kellogg Biological Station, Michigan, USA - KBS K5-50-3 metaG | ecosystem: Host-associated > Plants > Roots >...
GGGTGCCGACGTGCGGGCCATGCTCGACGAGGCATTGGGCGATCTGTCGTCGTCGGTCGAGCTCGTCGCCGACAACGACGACCCGTCGACTGCGTCACCCACCGACACGCCGCTCTGGGACTGCCTCCAGCGGGTGGCGGGCACCCTCTACGAAGGTGCGAAGACCGTCCCGTTCATGACCGTCGGCGCCACCGACGCCCGCTTCTTCCGGCGCCTGGGCGCGACGGCCTACGGCTTCGGCCTGTTCAGCGACCACATCGGCTTCGACGACTACAGCTCGATGTTCCATGGCGACAACGAGCGCGTCGACGTCGAGTCGCTCCGCCTCTCGACCGAGCTGTGGGGCCTGACCGCGCGCGACATCCTGTCGCCGTGATCGGTTGATCCGCGCCGCGCTGTTCGACCTCGGCGGCGTCATCCTTTCCAGCCCGTTCGACGCCTTCGCCAAGTACGAACTCGACCACGGCCTCCCCGCGGGATTCATCCGCGACCTGAACGCTGCCAACCACCTCACGAACGCGTGGGCCCGCCTCGAGCGCGGCGAGGTGACCCTCGACGGGTTCGCCACGCTGTTCGAGGAAGAAGCCCGCGCCGCCGGCGGCGAGCTGGACGGCCAAGCGGTGATCGCCCTCCTCGCCGGCGAGCTAAGGCCGGCGATGGTCGAGGCCGTCTGCCGGTGCCACGAGCGTCTCCACACCGCGCTGCTCACCAACAACTTCGTCGCCCTCGACGGCGACGGTCCCGCCGGGCAGCTGCTCGACCTGTTCGACGTCATCCTCGAGTCGAGCCGGCTGGGCGTGCGCAAGCCCGAGCCGGCGTTCTACGAGCTGGCGTGCGAACGACTCGGCATCGAGCCCCACGAGGCCGTGTTCCTCGACGACCTCGGCGTGAACCTGAAGCCGGCGCGGGCCATGGGCATGACCACGATCAAGGTCGACGACCCCGACGCGGCCATCGCCGAGCTCGAGGCGATCGTGGGCTTCGCCCTGCGCTAAGAGCCCGAGAGGGCCTGCGTAATCAGCTCCTCCTGCTCCTGCTGGTGGACGGCGAGGCTGCCGGCCGCGGGGCTGCCGGACTCGGGACGGCTGAAGCGCAGGAGGCGGAAGTCGTCGCCCACGATCTGGGCCAACCGGTCGCGCACGAAGGTCCAGGCGCCCATGTTCTCGGGCTCCTCCTGCAGCCACGCGACTTCATCGGCCCGCTCGTAGCGGGACAGGATCTCGGCCACCTGCTCGGCCGGCCACGGGTAGAGCTGCTCGACCCGCACGATCGCCACCGGCGCGTCGCGCTCATCGCGGGCGTGCATGGCCTCGTAAGCCACCTTGCCCGACGCCAGGACCACGCGCCGCACCCGGCCGCGGTCCCGCTCGCCCGACTCGAACGCGGGATCGTCGAGCGTCTCCTGGAAGTGGCCGGTGGTGAGCTCGTCCACCCCCGATCGGGCATCGCGCGAGCGGAGAAGCGACTTCGGGGTAAACACCACCAGCGGCTTGCGCACGTCGCGGTGCACCTGCCGGCGCAGCAGGTGGAAGTACTGCGAAGACGTGGTCGTGTTCACGACCTGGATGTCGTCCTCGGCGCACAGGGTGAGGAACCGCTCGATGCGCGCCGAGCTGTGCTCGGGCCCCTGACCCTCGAAGCCGTGCGGCAGCAGCATCACCAGGCCCGACGTCTGGCCCCACTTGTCCTCGGCGGCGGCGATGAACTGGTCGATGACGATCTGGGAGCCGTTGACGAAGTCGCCGAACTGCGCCTCCCACGCCACCAGCGCGTCCTTGTGCACGACCGAGTAGCCGTACTCGAAGCCGAGGGCGGCGTACTCCGACAGCAGCGAGTCGTAGACCCAGAAGCGGCCCTGCGCGCCCTCGAGGTTGCCGACAGGCGTGAAGCACTCTCCCGTCTGGTAGTCGACGAGCACGCTGTGGCGCTGCGAGAACGTGCCCCGCCCGGAGTCCTGGCCGGCCAGACGAATGTCGATGCCCTCGAGCACAAGGGAGCCGAAGGCCAGGGCTTCCGCCAGCGCCCAGTCGACGTGGCCCTCGGCGTAGAGCTTCTGGTGGGACTCGAGTTGGCGGGCCAGCTTCGGGTGCACCTGGAAACCCTCGGGCTGGGTGTGGAGCCGTTCGATGATCTTGTCGAGCACCTCGCGGCCCACGCCGGTCTCGACCGCGGGCAGCACGCCGACGGGCTTCTCGGGCGGCCGGGCCTTGGTGCCCTTGGGTGGCGCCGCCTTGCGGGTCTCCTCGAGCGCCGTCTGCAGCTTGGCCGAGAAGTCGTTGAGCGCCTCCTCGGCCTCCTCGAGGGAGATGTCGCCCCGACGCACGAGGGTCTCGGTGTAGAGCTTGCGCACCGAGCGCTGCTTCTCGATGCGCTGGTACATCAGCGGCTGGGTGTACGACGGGTCGTCGCCCTCGTTGTGGCCGTGGCGGCGGTAGCACACCAGGTCGATGACGACGTCCTTGTGGAACGCCTGCTGGAAGCCGAAGGCCAGCCGGGCCACGCGCACGCACGCCTCGGGGTCGTCGCCGTTCACGTGGAAGATGGGCGCCTGCACCATCTTGGCCACGTCGGTGGCGTACACCGAGGAGCGGCTGGCCTCCGGCGAGGTGGTGAAGCCCACCTGGTTGTTGATGACGACGTGGACGGTGCCGCCCACGCGGTAGCCGCGTAGCGCCGACAGGTTCAGCGTCTCGGCCACGACACCCTGGCCGGCGAAGGCGGCGTCGCCGTGGATGAGCAGCGAGAGCACCGGAAACGTGTCTGATTCGTCGATCAGGTCCTGCTTGGCCCGCACCATGCCCTCGACGACGGGGTCGACGGCCTCGAGGTGCGACGGGTTCGACGCCAGCGTGACCGGCAGCTCCTTGCCGGAAAGACCCACGAACTTGCCGGTGGCACCGACGTGGTACTTCACGTCGCCCGATCCCTGGATGGTGTCGGGGTCGATGTCGCCCTCGAACTCGCGGAAGATCTGCCGGTAGGACTTGCCGACGATGTTGGCGAGCACGTTGAGCCGGCCCCGGTGGGCCATGCCCATCACAGCCTCGCGCTGGCCGGCACCCGCCGCCTGGTCGAGCACCTCGTCGATCAAGGGGATGGCGCTCTCCGCGCCTTCGAGCCCGAAGCGCTTGTGCCCGGTGTACTTGCTGTGCAGGAAGCGCTCGAAGGCCTCGGCGGCGTTCAGCCGGTCGAGGATGTGGCGCTGCTCGTCGACCTCGAGGGCGCCGCTCACCCCTTCGACGTGCTCTTGGATCCAGTGCTTCTGGTCGGGCTCCTGGATGTGCATGTACTCGACGCCAATGGTGCGGCAGTAGGCGTCGCGCAGCACTCCGAGGATGTCACCAAGGGTCATGACGTCGTTGCCGGCGAGGCCGTCGGCGAAGAACTGGCGATCGAGGTCCCAGAGGGTGAGCCCGTAGGTCGCGGGGTCGAGCTCCGGATGGAGATGCGGTTCCTTGAAGTCGAGCGGGTCGAGGTCGGCGATGAGGTGGCCGCGGACCCGGTACATGTTGATCAGGGTCTGGACGTGGACCTGCTTCTCGGCGTGGCTGCGTTCGGCGTCGACGGGGTTGACGTCGCGCCGCCACCGCACGGGCTCGTAGGGCACGCCCATGGCGCGGAAGACGTCGTCGTAGAAGCCGTCGTTGCCGAGCAGCAGCTCGTGCACCCGCTTCAGGAACAGCCCTGACTCCGCGCCCTGGATGATGCGGTGGTCGTAGGTCGACGTGATGCCGATGGTCTTCGACACACCGAGGTTGGCGAGCATGTCGGGGTCGGCGCCCTGGTACTCGGCCGGGTAGTCGATGGCGCCCACACCGACGATGACGCCCTGCCCGGGCATGAGCCGGGGGACCGAGTGGACCGTCCCGATGGTGCCGGGGTTGGTGAGGGTCATGGTGGTGCCGGCGAAGTCGTCGGGGGCGATCTTGTTCGAGCGCACCTTGCGGATCAGGTCCTCGTAGGCGTTCCAGAACCCCTGGAAGTCGAGCGTGTCGGCGTCCTTCAGGCAGGGCACGAGCAGCGTGTGGGAGCCGTCGCGCTTCTCGACGTCGACGGCCAGACCCAGGCCGACGTGCCCGTGGTGGACCACGCCGGGCTTGCCGTCGACCTCGCTGTAGGACGAGTTCATGACCGGCACGTCGCCGATCGCCCGCACGACCGCGAAGCCGATCAGGTGGGTGAACGAGACCTTCCCGCCGCCGGTGCGGCCCAGGTAGCGGTTGACGATGCGGCGGTTGACCTCGAGCAGGCGGGCGGGCACCACCCGGGTGCTCGTGGCCGTGGGCACGTGGAGGCTGGCCTCCATGTTCACGGCGGTCCGAGCGGCGGCCCCCGACAGCTTCTCGATCGGCTCCTCGGTCGGTGGTGTGGGCGCGGGCGGCGGCGTCTCCACCCTCGGCTCCGCAGCCGCGGGCGCCGGCGCCGGTTCTGCCGGCGCTGCCGTTCGGGCGGCGCCGTCGCCCGGCTTGTAGTCCTCGAAGAACTCCCGCCAGCTCTCGGCGACCGACGACGGGTCGGCGCGGTAGCGCTCGTACATCTCGTCGACGAGCCAGGCGTTGGCTCCGAACGCGCTTTCCTTGGTTGCCATTTCAGTTTCGATGCTACCGAGGGGCCAACGGTACGTTTCTGGCCGTGGGTGACTTTGCTGCGGACACCGCCGTCGAGGGCGCCGACGGCCGGTACACCGCCCGACTGTCGAAGGACTGGGAGATCTGGGGCCCGAACGGCGGCTACGTCGCGTCGATCGCCCTGCGGGCGGCCGGCGCCCACTCGCGCTTCGATCGTCCCGCGACCTTCTCGTGCCACTACCTGTCGACGGCGGCCTTCGACGAGGTGCAGCTCGAGGTCGTGACGCTTCGGTCGTCGCGGCGAGCGGAGTCCGTGCGGGTGTCGATGTTCCAGGGCGACCGCCGCATCCTCGAGGCCATCGCCTGGACCGTCGACCGTCTCGAGGGCCTCGAGCACGACCACACCTCCATGCCCGCGGTCCCGGGATTCGACGATCTCGCGTCGCACGCCGACCTCATCTCGGGCCCCGACTACGAGGGGCCGCGGTTTCCCTTCTGGGACAACCTCGATTACCGCCCCCTCGACTGGGTCAGCAGCGAGGAGTGGCTCAACCGCCAGCCCGCCTTCCCCGTCTCCGACGGCTGGTTTCGCTTCGTTCCCGCGTCGACGTTCGCCGACTCCTACCTCGACGCCGCTCGCAGCCTGCTGATTCTCGACACCATGCCGTGGCCCGCCGCGGTCCGTGCCCATACCGGCGAGCTCCCGTTCATCGCTCCGAGCATCGATCTGAGCGTGCAGTTCCATCGCTTGGCGCCCGACTCCGCATGGCTGTTCCTCCGGGCCGAGGCACCCGTCGCTGCCGAGGGGCTCGTCAGCGGAGGCGGCCGGGTGTGGTCAGCCGACGGACAGTTGCTCGCGACTGCGGTCGAGCAGATGCTGTGCGTCCCCGCTCGCCCCATCCCCTGAGCCCGCCTCGGCCTCCCGCAGCGTCGACCAGAACACCGCCACCACCGCGGCCGCCGGCACCCACATCAGGAAGGCGGAGCCACCCACGTCGTGGGCGCCGATAACGAGGGCGACGACCGCCAGGTGGAACACCTGGGCGTGGTAGGTGATGAGCGCGCTCAGATGCGGGTGGCGGCGCAGCCCGGCCGCTGCCCGGTCGGGCTCCGAGCGGGCCAGCCACGTGAGGATCCCGAGGAGCACGGCGGCGGTGCCTGCGAAGCCGATCTGGCTCCCGAGCGGGAGCCCGAACCAGAAGCCCGGACCCCGGTACTTGAACAGCGAGCCCAGGTAGAACCGGTCGCCCATGCGGCTCACGGGGTCGAGGATCCACAGCGCCCACACCGCCAGGACCAGGCCGAGCAGGTACTCCATCCACACGTGGCGGGCCCGGGTGTGGCGGGGGCCCGACGCCACCAGCCGGCCGGCGGCGAAGGCGAAATAGGCCATGAACGTGTAGCTGAGGGGCACCATCAGGGGGACGTCGCCGACGAAGAGCTCCTTGCCCCGCAGCGCGTCGTCAAACCGGTAGTGCGTGTAGGGAAAGCCCAGGTGGACCGAGCCGTTCTCCGCCAGGGCGCCCAGCCCCACGGCGATGACGGCGTAGGCGACGGTCTTGCGCCAACCCAGGTGTCGCACGGCAAACCAGGCGAAGGCCAGGCCGAAAATCGTCACGTACCAGCGGCCGAAAAGGGTTCCGGCGACGGCGTGCATGGGAACAATTCTTCAGGAGCCAGCGTTTTGTGTCGACATGAGGAAGATGGCCACGCGCACCAAATTCGACAGCAGGGCCGTCGCCCGTCCGATCGAGGCGGGAAACTCGGCTATCTGCGCGTCGTGCGGCGAGGCCGTGAAGTTCAAGGCCCGCAACCGGGGGAACCAGGTCATCGCTAACGTCTACGAGCGAGGCGTGTGGAACCGGGTCGAGCACTACCACCTGGAGTGCTATCTGGAGGCGGGCGAGCCCTACGGAGCGGCGGCCTAGCCGCCCTCGCGGCCGCCGCCCTCGTGGCGGCGCTGGCGTCCCCCGCTAGGGGCACGCTCCCCTTCCCCAAGACCAGCGGCGACCCGTACGACTACAGCCGGCTGCACATTCGCAACGGCGCCTGCGCGCCGCTGGCGAGCGGCCAGGCGACTCCCCCGGGCTCGGATCTGCCCAAGGGATTCGACTGCCGGGAGAGCACCAAGCTCACCGACTATCGAGCGCAGCCCGGCGATCCCGACTACGACCCGCTGGTCGCGTCGAATCCTCAGGAACTGTTCGGGCAGAAGGGATCGGCGACCAACCGGGCGTGGGAGGTGACCACCGGCCGGCCCGACACGGTGATCGCGGTAATGGACAGCGGGATCGAGTGGAACACGCCCGAGTTGGTCAACAAGGTGTGGCTCAACTGGCGAGAGCTTCCGGTCCCGTGCGTCGGGTCGCCGTGTGCGACGAGGTACGCCAGCTCCGCACTCGAGTACGACGTGAACCAAGACGGCGTTTTCAACATCGCCGATTACCGCAACGATCCCCGCCTGCGGCCGCAAAACGGCGCCTACCTGACGCCGCAGGACCTCATCCGGACGTTCTCCGACGGCAAGGACCACGACGGCAACGGCTACATCAATGACATCGCCGGCTGGGACTTCTACCAAGCCGACAACGACCCGAGCGACGACGTCACCTACGGCCACGGGACGGGCGAGGCCAAGGACTCGTCCGCAGAGATCGAGCGGCAGGTCACTCAGTGCCCGAACTGCCAATTCATGCCGCTTCGGGTCGGGGACTCATTCGTCGCCGATATCAACCACTGGGCGGAGGCAGTCGTCTACGCGGTGGACAACCGCGCCAGCGTCGTGCAGGAGGCGCTGGGCACGGTGAATCACACCGCCTTCGCTCAGGCGGCCGCGGACTACGCATACGAGCGGGGTGTCCTGATCGTGGCGTCCGAGGCCGACGAGTCTGCCGGTCACCACAACTATCCGGCGGCGCTGAACCACACGATGGTCGTCAACTCCCTCACGCACTACCTCGAGCAGAACGGCATCGCCATCGAGCGCCCGTTGACGTACCTGGCATTCAACGGCTGTACCAACTTTGGCGGCTACACCTGGGTCTCGGTCCCCTCGAACTCGTGCTCGTCGGACGCAACCGGACAAGCCTCCGGTATGGCGGGACTGCTGTACTCGGCGGCGCGCAACGCCGTCGAAAGGGGGGCCATCCAAGCCGACCGCTCTGGTCAGCCGCTGTCGGCGGAGGAGGCCAAGCAGCTCTTCCATTTGGCCGCGCAGGACGTCGACTTCTCGACTCCTCGTGGCGTCGGCCCGCCCAACAACTTCGCCACGACCCTGCCGGCGTCTCAGCGCTTCGTCACCACCGCGGGATGGGACCAGATCACCGGGTGGGGCCGGATCAACGCCGACCGGCTGGTGCGCCTTGTCGCCGACGGCCGAATCCCGCCGGAGGCCGACACCACCAGCCCTCGCTGGTGGCAGCCGCTGGGCACGACCGGGCGGGTGCCGATCGTCGGGCGGGTCGCTGCGCCGCGCGCCCGCTCCTACCGCTACGAGGTGCAGTTCGCGCCCGGGGTCCAGCCGCCGCGATGGCCGGCAGCCGATTCGTGGACAACCGTAGCGACGGGACGTGCGACGCGCCCACGCGATGGCGTGCTGGCGACACTCGACCTGGCCCGCGTGCGCGCCGCGATCGACGCCGCGCCGCCCGTGTACACCCCGCTCGACGACCCGACGTCGCCCGACCTGCCCGAGAAGGACGCCTTCCGAGTCCGGGTGACCGTGCACGCTGACCGCCGGGGCGCACCCGAGGCCATCGAGCAACGCCAGTACTTCGCGGTCCGGGACCACGACCTCGTCCCCGGCTTCCCGCGGTTCCTTGACGCGGATGGCGCCGGCTCCCCTGCCTTTGCCGATGTCGACGGCGACGGCACCAACGAGCTCGTGATCACCGATGGGAACGGCTTCTTGCACGCCTTCAAGCCTGACGGGACTGAGGCCAACGGATGGCCGGTCCACACCCGTCGTCTGCGCCTCCCGTCGAGAGGCGACAACGGATTCACTCGCCGCGTCATCGGCAACCGCGTTTACGCGCCACTGCTGCTCGGAAGCCCCGCCGTCGCCGACCTCGACGGCGACGGCAAGCCCGAAGTGGCGGCGGCCGACACCGAGGGCTACCTCTACGTGTGGCGCCACGACGGCAAGCTCGCCCGCGGCTTTCCCGTGAGCGTCGACCGGCGGTACTCAGAGGTCCCCGGGTGCCAGACGGCAATAGGGCCGGCGTGCGACGAGTTCTCCGCGCACCCGGTGCGGGATCACGTCAATACCGTCGATCACGCGTTCAGCGCCGCGCCGGCGGTCGGCAGGATCGACCCGCGGTACCCGGGACTCGACCTCGTCGTCGGCGCCATGGACGGCCACGTCTACGCCTTCCACGCCGACGGCACGCCCGTGCCGGGGTGGCCGGTACTGCTCCGGGATCCGTCCAAGGTGGCGGCGGTGGACCCGGTCAGCCATCGCATCACGTTCAAGCCCGACGCCCACGTGAAGTACGGGCGCCAGGTCATCACCACGCCGAGCCTGGCCGACGTCGACGGCGACGGCGTCCCCGAGATCGCCGTCAACGTCAACGAGGAGTACGCGGAGACGCCCAACGTGTCGCTCCGCGACAGCGAGGTGATGGCGCTCCATCAAGTGGCGCCGGGCGGCAACACCCGCGTCTATCTGCTCCATCCCGACGGCACCCGCCACCCGCGCGACCCGGCGGCAGCCGTCATCCCCAACCTGCCCAACAACGCCTACGTCAAGGGCTGGCCGGTGCCGATCGCCATGGTGCAGACCGAGCTGCTCCCCGACGTGGGCGCGGGATCCGACGGCCCGCCGACGTTCGCCGACATCGACGGCGACGGGCGGCCGGAGCTGGCGACGGCGTCGATCGGCAGCCCGCCCTACCTCCTCAAGACCGACGGCGCCAGCTTCTACGGCGCCGACCCGAGCGGGAAGTACGTGACGATGGCGTCGAGCCTGGCCGAGTTCAAGAGCCGGGCGACCGACGGGCCCTCGCTGGCATCGCTGGGCGGCGGCGTCTTCGGACGCCTCGCGGGCGCAGGCTCGCCCATGGCATGGGCGATGGGCGCCACGGGCCTGCGCCGGCTGCTCGACGTGGTGCTGCCCGAGCAACAGCTGGGAGCCGAGGATCACCTCGGCGTGTGGGACGCGGCCACGGGCAGCTACGAGCCCGGCTTCCCCGCCCGCATGAACGACCTGATGTTCTTCAACACGCCGGCGATCGCCGACCTCAACGGCGACGGCCGCGCCGAGGTCGTGCAGTCGTCGGCGATGTACGACGTGCGCGCCTACGGGCTCGGTGGCGGCTCGCCCGACGGCTGGCCGAAGTTCACCGGTGGGTGGTCGGTGGTGACGCCGGCGGTAGGACGCTTCGGCAAGAGTGGGGAGCTCAGCGTCGCCATCGTGACGCGGGAGGGGCTGCTGTTCGTGTGGCGCACGCGCGCGCCGGCGTGTTCCGACCGCGAGTGGCCCAAGTACCAGCACGACCTATTGAACAGCGGCAACTACGCCACGCCCCTGACGGCCACCTTCGACCGCACGTGCCCGAGGCCGCGCTAGCGCTTGGCTTCGGCTTCTAGGTCGGCCTCGACCATCATCGTGACGAGCTCGGGGAAGGTGACCACTGGTTGCCAGCCCAGCCGTTCACGCGCCTTCGTGGCGTCGCCGGTGAGGATGTCGACCTCGGCGGGGCGCTCGAAGCGGGGGTCCTTCTCGACGAACGGTTCCCACTCGTCGTAGCCGGCGGCGGCGAACGCCAGCTCGAGGAGCTCGCGAATGGTGTGGGTCTCGCCGGTGGCGATCACGTAGTCGTCGGGCTCGTCCGGCTGCAGCATCCGCCACATGGCCTCGACATAGTCGCCCGCGTATCCCCAGTCGCGCGCCGCGTCGAGGTTGCCCAGCGTCACCTTCTCCTGCAGGCCGAGCTTGATGCGGGCCACGCTGTTCGTGACCTTCCGGGTCACGAACTCCAGCCCCCGCCGCGGCCCCTCGTGGTTGAAACAGATGCCGGACGTGGCGTAGAGGCCGTAGGCCTCGCGGTAGTTCACCGTCGTGTCGTGGCCGAAGACCTTGGCCACGCCGTAGGGCGAGCGGGGGTGGAAGGGGGTGCGCTCGTTCTGGGGGGTCTCGCGCACCTTGCCGAACATCTCCGACGACGACGCCTGGTAGAAGCGGATGCGGTTGTCGTTCGACCCCCCCACGACCCGGATGGCCTCGAGCATGCGCAGCACGCCCAGGCCGGTGATGTCGGCGGTCAGTTCGGGCTGGCGGAACGACAGGGCCACGAAGCTGACCGCGCCCAGGTTGTAGACCTCGTCGGGCTGGACCTGCTCGACGGCCGCGATCAGCGAGGAGAGGTCCTGGAGATCGCCGTCGACGATCTCCAGCTCCGGCGTCTCCTCCTGCACCATCTGGATCTTGGGGTTGGCCTGCCCCCTCACCAGGCCGACCACCTCATATCCCTTGCTCACGAGCAGTTGGGCGAGGTGGCGGCCGTCCTGGCCGGTGATCCCCGTGATCAGGGCGCGAGGCACGCAGAGAACCTACCTGTGCGCCGCCGGGTGGCCGCGGCGTGAGAACGTGGAGGCATGCCCGGGGCGGCCACCGAAGCGGAAACTGCCGCGCCTTCCGACGCGCCCTCGGTGCCTCATAGGCGCCTCGTCCGGCTCGGCCTTGCCGGGGGGATCGTCATCATCGTCCTGATTCTGGTGGGCGTGGCCATGAACGCTCACGGCAAGGTCGCCAACAACGTCACCCTCGCCGGGAAGCGCATCGGCGGCCTGCAGCGCGGCGAGCTCACGGCACGAGTCCGGGCGCTGGCCCTTCGCTTCGAGCGCGCGAACGTCGAAGTCCGGACCAAGGGCGGCAAGGTTCAGCTGGCGGCGTCGGAGATCGGGCTGGCGGTCGAAAAGAAGAAGACGGTCGACGCCGCCCTGGCCGCGGGCCATGGCCGGAATCCCTTGAGCCGGGTGTGGGCGTGGCTGCGGTCGCAGGTGGGCGTCCGCCACGCGTCGGTCAAGGTGACCTTCGACCGCCAGCCGGTCTACGAGCTCGTGACCCAGCGCGACCCGGGGTCGCACACCGCCGCGGTCGAGCCCTCGCTGACGTCGCACAACAACCACATCACCGCCGTCGACGGCAAGCCGGGGCGGGGGCTCAACCCCTGGTCGGTCATCCGGGCACTGCCCAAGGCCGCGGGCCGCGGGCTGCCGATCGTCGTCGAGGCCAGGCGGGGCAAGGTGCCGGCCCGTTTCCGGCTGTCCGACGCCCAGAGGCTGGTCTCGAAGGCGGAGGCGCTCACAAGCAAGCCGCTTCCGGTCTCTGCCGGCGACACGACGATCGACGTGCCCACGACGATCCTTCGCTCCTGGATCCGCGCCCTCCCGGCGGAGAAGGAGCTCATCCTGGGAATGGACGAGGCCGGCGCCGGCCACGACCTCAGCCGCCTCCTGGGCAGCGCGGGCACGGACCCAGCCGATGCCGGCTTCGTCGTCAGCGGCGGCACCGTGCAGATCACGCCCGGCAAGGCCGGCACCGCCTGTTGCACGTCCGAGGCGCCGGCGCGAGTTGCCAACGCCCTGGCCAGCCGCCCGCCCAACAACCAGCCGGTGCAGCTCCCCCTCAAGGTCGTCGAGCCCCGGCGGACGGTCGACGAGGCCCGCAAGCTCGGGATCCAGGAGCAGGTGTCGACGTTCACCACCCACCACAACCCCGGCGAGCCCCGGGTCAGCAACATCCACCGCATCGCCGACACCATCCGGGGATCGGTCATCGAGCCCGGGCAGTCGCTCTCGATCAACAACAAGGTCGGGCCCCGCACCGCCGCCAAGGGGTACGTGGAGGCGCCGGTCATCGGCGAGGGCACCCGCTTCAGCACCGACATTGGCGGCGGCATCTCACAGTTCGCCACGACGATGTTCAACGCCGCCTTCTTCGCCGGCATGGACGTCACCGAGTACAGCGCCCATGGCCTCTACATCTCCCGTTATCCCTACGGGCGCGAGGCGACGCTCTCGTATCCCCACCCCGACTTGGTGGTGAAGAACAACAGCCCCTATGGGGTGCTGGTCTGGACGAGCTACACCGCCACCGACATCACCGTGAGCTTCTGGTCGACCCATTGGGTGGACGCCGACCAGACCAACCAGACCAAGGTCGAGAAGCCCGCCATCGCACCTCCCGACCGCGATCCGGCCAAGCCGCCGATCGGACCATGCGTGGCCGTGACCACCGAACGGACCCGCCGCTACGTCTCCGACGGGCACACGCGCACGGACAACTTCTACGCCTACTACCGCCCGGAAGAGGGCGC
>Ga0070708_100003129_pt1 | contig 12883 bp, 14 predicted proteins | sample KBSK5503metaG_FD_65469 | JGI IMG/M metagenome (GOLD analysis project Ga0070708, IMG submission 65469) | Corn, switchgrass and miscanthus rhizosphere microbial communities from Kellogg Biological Station, Michigan, USA - KBS K5-50-3 metaG | ecosystem: Host-associated > Plants > Roots >...
TTCGACGCGAACTGGCCGTAGAAGCCGCCGTGCGTCAGCCCGGCGCGCTTCATGATGTCCGCGACTCCGATCCCATCGAAGCCACGCTCACGGAACAGCGTGCCCGCCACGTCGAGAACCTTTTCGCGATTCGCCGCCGACTGCTTGCGCGTGACCCTCACCGCCTCACCCCCATTTGTGATACCACTTGACAATTATACATGATGTGCATCATATATACTGTTACATGATGACCATCATTAAACAGGTCATCTTGTTCGGAAGAAGGGGACGACGATGAACCACCCGAAGAACACTGCCCTGATCGCTGCCTTCCGAAACGTGGAGACAACCGTGAAGACCCTGGCCGCTGACAGTGCGAATTCGGCAGAGCGTGCGTTGAATGCGGCGATCGTCAACGCTGATATCACGCGCGGCTTCGAGGAGTACCTGACTCTTGTCGACCAGTACTACGCAGAGGACGTTGAGGTGAGTACGGACGTGTCTCCGGACCCGCTGGTTGGCAAGAGCCGACTGAAGTCCATTCTTCTCGGCTTCCTCGTGCCGCTTCACATGATGGCCGAGATGGGCGGGCTGTGGGTGTCGATCCACCAAGCCCCAATACCAAGCGACTCCCTTGACGAGCAGCATTCGGAGTGGTTCCTCGAGTTGATCGGCGACACGGGCCGACGCGTGACCCAGGCCTGGTGCGTGCGCCGAAGATGGAAACAGTCGCGCGTCGTCTCTGAATATCACTACGCCCACAGGCAGGACGGCGAGGCACTGTCTTTCGACGACCTTCGCATCGCGGCACCCAGCGATCCGGACACGGTGAAGCCATCGTGACCATGACGGAGGAGAACCATGGACGAAAGCACATGGCGGTGCCAGGTGACTGAGCTCCCCTCGTATCCAACCGAGCTCGACGCACACGTGACCCTGACCGACCAGCGGCGGATCCGGATTCGAGCGTTACACAGTCGTGAAGAGCGGCCGATTCGTCTGCTGCATGCGCGTCTGAGCCCGCGTACGCGCTACCTGCGGTTTCTGTCGCCGATCCCCACTCTGCCCGATGCGCTGGTGCGCCGTCTCGCATGCGTGGACTACCGTCGACGTCTCGCGGTCGTCGCTGAAGATGAGGGCGCCGGTTGCGCCGACGTCGTGGCGCTGGCGAGTTTCAGCGCCGTCGACGAGACGACGGCGGAGCTGGCCGTCGTCGTTCAGGACGACTGGCAGCGACAGGGCATCGGCACCGCGCTCGTCTCCACGCTGCTCGATGCGGCGGAGAAGCGTGGTTTCGACCGATTCATCGCCACCGTCGCGACGGACAACTCGATCATCCGCCGGCTGCTCAATCGTGTTGGCCGGGTCGTCGGCAGCCACACGAGCCTCGGCGTATCTGAGCTGGTGTTCGTGCGCCGCCGCAGCTGCGGAAACGCCGCGCCTGGATCGGCCGTCGGCGGCGAATGGCCAGTGGCTCCGCAAGGATGCAGAACGCACCTGTCGCCGAGGTGATTCAGGCCCGGGTCCAGATCCTTGTGGTCGTCAGGGGATGAGGATGCGCTTCGCGTTCATCGCCTACTTATTGCTGGATGCCGGAATCGGTCTGTTTGAGCATGATCTTGGAAGATGCGGTGGGCCGCTCTTTATCGCCGTCGGCCAATTCTTCGTGGTGTATCTGCTTCAGAGATCCGTGCGGACTACGTCGCAAACCGCGCGGATAAACGCAGCCTAGGGCCCGGCCCTTCCAAGTTCGCCTGAGTTGCGCGGTGGTGCTGATGCGATGGCTTCCGTCCACGAGCCAGCCGATTCAGACGGCTACCTGGATCCCAGTAAGCGCCGTCGGAGTTCTGTTGCCGTCGCCTCCAGACGGATCCAGTCCCGTGTGATAGTTGTGGGAGCGGCGAAAAACGTCAATGTAGGTGTAGATTGAATGCGGTGATTTACGGCGCTGACCGCTGTTGCGCGTATCTCGCCCGCATTGGATTCGCTTGGGAGGAATCGTGAGCCTTCCGGAGTCGTCGGACGTCATCTCGCCGCGCGTCGGCGGGTCGCTTGCCGCCCTTCACCAGCGAACGCTCGAAATGATCGTTCGCGGGGCTTCGCTGGAGAACGTCCTCGACGCACTGTGCGACGGCGTCGATGCGCTCGATCCCGATTTCATCTCGACGGTCATGCTCACGGATCCGGAGCGCGAGCATCTCTGGCCGAAGGCTGGACGTAGGGTGCCTGTCGGTTGGCAACGTTTCATCAGCCCTTTGCCGATTGCGCCGTGCATGGGATCGTGCGGCACCGCCGCGTTTCGCAAGGAGCGCGTGATCAATCCGGACATCGCCACTGATCTACTGTGGTCGGGCCCCGCGGAAGAGCACCGACACGTGGCGCTGCGGCATGGTCTTCGAGCCGCGTGGTCTGAACCGCTCCTCTCGGAGAATCGCGACGTTGTCGGTACGTTTGCCCTGTATTGCACACATTCGAAGGACATCGGTGCGGACGATATCGAGATCATCGAGAAGGCCGGCTACGTCGCGCTCCTCGCGATCGAGCGTGATCGAGCACAAGCCGCGCTCACAGAGGCGTTCGCCGAGGTCAGGAAATCCGAAGCGGAGCTCAGGACAATCGTCGACATGATTCTTGAGAACGTCGTCGTTCTCGCACCCGACGGCACGACGTTGTATGCAAATCGGTGGGCGCTGGAATATACGGGTCTGTCCGCTCACGAAGCGATTGGTGCAGATTTTCGTCAACGCGTGTTCCATCCGGAGGACGTTGAACGGCTTCGGGAGACGCGCGCCCAGGCCCTAGAGCGGGGTCTGCCGTTCCAGAACGAACAACGGGTCAGACGTCACGATGGGCAGTATCGATGGTTTCTCATCCGCTACAGTCCCATGCGCGATGAACGCGGGCGCATCGTGCGATGGTACGCGACCGCGACCGACATTGATGATCGCAAGCAGGTGGAAGACCGGACTCGCAACGAGAACCTGGCGTTGCGTGAAGAGATCGACCGCTCATCGATGTTCGAGGAGATCGTCGGATCCTCGGCCCCCCTGCGACGCGTGCTCACGCTCGTGGCCAGGGTGGCTGAGACGGATTCCACGGTGCTCATCACTGGAGAGACCGGTACAGGCAAGGAACTGATCGCGCGGGCCATCCATAAAAGGTCGAACCGGGCCTCCCGCGCCTTCATTCGTGTGAACTGCGCAGCCATCCCTTCGTCGCTGATCAGTTCAGAGCTCTTTGGCCACGAGCGGGGCGCGTTCACTGGCGCGTTGCAGCGGCGTATTGGGCGGTTCGAATCGGCGAATGGCGGCACGATCTTCCTCGATGAGATCGGCGATCTCCCAATCGAAACTCAGATCGCTCTGCTGCGCGTGCTTCAAGAGCGGGAGTTCGAGCGAGTCGGGAGCAGTCATCCGATTCGTGTCGATGTGCGCGTCCTGGCGGCGACGAACCGCGATCTGGAAAAGGCTGTTGAGGACGGAGCCTTCCGCCGGGATCTCTATTACCGGCTCAATGTCTTTCCGGTCCTGATGCCGTCCCTGCGCGAACGTGCCGAGGACATCCCGTTACTCGTGGAGTATCTGATTCAACGATACGCGACAAAGGGGAGAAAGCGCATTGGCCACATCAATAAAAATACACTGGCGTTGTTTCAGACGTACAGTTGGCCAGGCAATATCCGCGAACTGCAGAACGTGATCGAGCGCGCCGTCATTCTGTGTGACGGTGACACGTTGTCCGTCGATGAGACGTGGCTTACACGCGAATCCATCGCGCCACGCGGGCCCAGCGTTCCCATCGGTGCCTCGCTCCCGGAGCATGAGCGCATCCAGTCCGAGACCGAACGGCAGATGATCGAAGGCGCCCTGGCCGCGTGTGGCGGGCGCATCGCCGGCCCGACCGGTGCCGCAGCGAAACTCGGAATTCCCCGCCAGACCCTCGACTCGAAGATAGCCAGCCTGGGCATCGACAAGCAGCTGTACCGGAGTCGCTGACAAGCGGCTCCCGGCTCGAGTCTGCCGATCACTCGTCACATTCTGAAGACTCGTCACGCCGATTCCTCGTAAGTCGTTGACCGCGGCACGCCGCCGAGGGGTCCGCTGATTGCACCGCTGCGCCGCAGTTGCCGGAGCGCGTATGACTCTCAGGATCGTCGCCGACCGCTGCGAAAAGGGAACGACGATTCGTCTCATCGGCCGGATGCAGTCCGAGCATGTCGAGCATGTGCGCGCGGAGATCGCCGGTTGCCAACAGCCGGCCGTGCTGGATCTGGACGAACTGATGCTGGCAGATGTGCAAGCGGTCCGCTTTCTCGTTGACGCCGAGCGCGCGGGCGTCGTCTTGCGCCGGTGTCCGCCGTTTGTTCGCGAGTGGATGAACCGAGAAGGCGGCCGAATGGACGAGTCGAGTTGAGTGTCAATCATGAATGGAGGACGTGATGAGAGTCTCTACAAGGGTTCGAAGGGTGTTGTCGATGTTCGCCGCCGCGCTTGCCATCGCCGCATCCAGTCGGCTGTCGGCACAGCCTAAACATATGCCGTCCATGCGAAACATCGTCCTGGTGCATGGGGCATGGGCCGACGGATCCAATTGGTCTCGAGTCATCCCGCTGCTGGAAGCGAGACGCTTTCACGTCGTTGCCGTGCAACTGGCACTGACATCGCTCCAGGACGACGTCGCGAGGACCAGACGCGCGATCGCCAGACTCACAGCCGAACAGCCAGGTCCGGTGCTGCTCGTGGGACACTCGTACGGAGGCGTCGTCATCGGCGAAGCCGGAAACGATCCGAGCGTCGGCGGCCTGGTGTACGTCGCCGCATTTGCTCCCGATCACGGCGAGTCCGCCCTGTCGCTGCTGTCCACCGCTGACACGCCCGCGCCGCTCGGCAATCATCTCCTCGTCGACGCGTCCGGGTTCTTCACTCTCGATCGCACTGGCGTCGACGAGGACTTTGCGCAGTGTCTTCCCGAGGGCGAGCGGCGAGTGGTGGCGGCCACGCAAGGCCCGGCATCTGGCACCGCACTGACAGGTGCCGCCACGTCACCGGCGTGGGCGACGAAGCCGTCATGGTTCATCGTCGCGAGGCAGGATCGCTCGATTCCGCCCAGCCTCCAGGAGGCGGAGGCCGACAGAATGCACGCACAAACGATCAGGCTGAAGACCTGCCACCTCGCGATGCTGGACATGCCGTTCAGAGTGGCCGACGTGATTGCCGACGCGGCCGGCGGAGAGTGAGGAGCGCGTCATGACGCATACCAAACAACAGAGGACCGAAGAACGGCTGCAGGTCGACGGCGGGGCAAATCCGCAAAACACTCGTTGGAGCGAGACCTGCTGTGCCTCTCGCGAAGGGAGATCACGATGAGAGCTCAGACACTCGCAGGAATCGCTTCAGTCGGGGCGTTGTTGTTCGGTTTTGGGGAGGTCGCCATGTCACAAACGAGTCAGCCCGGCAACGTGCGGAGTGTGGTGCTGGTCCACGGGGGCTGGGTGGACGGCTCCGGATGGGAAGGCGTCTACAAGGCGCTGAAGAAGAGCGGCTACGCCGTGACGATCGTTCAGGAGGCGACCACGTCGCTCGCTGACGACGTGGCCGCTACGAAGCGCGCGATTGCGTCACAGAACGGTCCGGTCATTCTCGTCGGCCACTCGTACGGCGGAGCGGTCATCACAGAAGCTGGCACTGATCCGAAGGTGGTGGGGCTGGTGTATGTCGCCGCCTTCGCTCCCGACAGGGGCGAATCCGTATCGACGCTCATCAAGGACCCGGTGCCCGGCGCGCCGGTGCCGCCGATCCTGCCGCCGGTCGACGGCTACCTGTTGCTCGACAAGGCGAAGTTCCCTGCGTCGTTCGCTGGCGACGTGAGTCCGGACAAGGCTGCGTTCATGGCCGACTCGCAGGTGCCGTGGGGCGTGAACGCGCTGGGCGGCACGATCAGCGAAGCGGCATGGAGGACGAAGCCCAGCTGGTACCTGCTGACCGTGGACGACAAGATGATTCCGCCTGTCGCCCAGCGGCAGATGGCCAAGCGCGCCGGCGCGACCGTCGTCGAGGTCAAAGCCAGTCACGCAGTCTTCGTATCACAGCCGCAAGCGGTCGCAAGCCTGATCGAGAAGGCCGCCACAGGCGCGCCGGCGATGACAACCCGTTAGGAGTAGACACGTGCTCAACAGAAACTCGATCCGCTTCACCACCGCTTTCCTCGCAGCGCTGGCCGGCTTTGTCGCCGGTCCGAACGCAGCCCCTTCGTCGGCACCCCAGCATCACGACCAGGCGCCGGGCTTTTACCGGCTGAAGGTCGGCGACCTCGAAGTGACGGCGCTATTCGATGGTGCTGGCGCATTCGATCCGCACTGGCTGAACGGAACGAAGGCGGCGATGGATGGCGTTCAAAAGACACTGCACGAAGATCCGCACGTGCTGGATGTGGCCGATACGGGCTTCCTCGTCAATACCGGTAAGCAACTCATCCTCGTCGATGCGGGTACCGGCGGCTGGTGGGGCGGGGAGGCATTCGGGCGCCTGGCGGGGAGCCTTCGCAGCGCAGGCTACACGCCGGAAGAAGTCGACGTCGTGTTGGTCACGCACCTCCATTCCGATCACGTCGGCGGTCTGACCACCAAGGACGGCACGCGGGTCTTTCCCAATGCCGACGTGTACGTCGCGAAGGCGGAAAGCGACTTCTGGCTGTCGCCGGACATCGCGGCCAAGGCGCCGAAGGATGCACAGCCATTCTTCCAGAGTGCGCAGGCGATCGCCGCGCCGTACCTCAAGGCCGGCAAGTGGCGAACGTTCAGCGGCTCCGAGAGCATCGTCGACGGCATGAAACTTCTCCCCTTGTCTGGTCACACCCCCGGACACACCGGCTATGAGTTTTCGTCACAGGGACACAAGATCCTGTTCCTGGGCGACATCGTCCATGCCCTGCGCGTCCAGCTGGAGCATCCCGAAATCACTTTTGTCTTCGACATCGACCAGACGGCCGCCGCGGCGACGCGGCGTGAATTGCTGCTCAAGCTCGCGCGCGAGGATGTGGTGATCGCGGGGCCGCATATGAATTTTCCCGGGCTGGGGCGCCTGCGCAAGGAGGGGAGTCGGTATAGCTGGGCGCCGGTGGTATTCACAGACCAATGGGACCGGCCCGTACCTTCATCGCCTAAGTAGTCAGACGTCCATGGAGCCTTTATGGAGCTCGCGGTTTGTTCGGCGGCGATCAGTCTCCTGATTCTCATGGCCTATCCGTCTGCATTGGCCGGAAGCCCGGAGAGTGTGTCCATCAAGGTGTTCACATCCCGAGACGATCAGTTCTGGACGAACTCCGTCATCATCGAGGGAGTACGTGAGGTGATGTTGGTCGATGCACAGTTGACAAAGACCAATGCTGAGAGAGTGCTACAGGAAATCAAAGAGACCAACAAGCCACTCTCTCTTATCTACATTACTCACGAGCACGCCGACCACTTTCTTGGTCTGGAAGTGTTCAAAGAAGCGTACCCGAGCGTAAGAATCATTGCGGCATCAGCGGTCTTGCCTCGAATAGACAAGGTCTATCAAGAGAAGATCGACAAGTGGAAACAGCTCTTGAGCTCAGATGCGGCGTCTCACGTTGTTCCGATCGAGCCATTCGACAGCGACACGATCACATTTGAGAGCTCGCGAATAGAGATCCTGAAGCACATTCGAGGCGACACGGATGAAAACACGATGCTCTGGATTCCTGGTCAGAGAATCCTCGTTGGTGGCGATGTGGTGTTCAACGACATGCACGTCTACACCGCCGAAACGGACGGTCTGGCCAGAGGGAAATGGTTGAACTCGTTAAATGCCATCAGGGCATTGCAGCCGTCAGTGGTCATCCCAGGCCATAGCAAGGATGGCGCCCAACTTGACGCGACGACTGCCGTGGATTTCACGGAAACCTATTTACGAGTGTTTGAAGAAGAACTCAAGCAAGCCAAAGATCCCGAACGCCTTATTGAGGTGATGAAGAACAGGTTCCCATCCGCTGGTTTGTTGTTGGCCATCGAACGGGGCGCGAAGGCCAATGTGGAACCCCGACAATGAAGAAGTACAAGGTCGCTGTCTTGGACGACTACCAAAATGTGGCGCTCGAGAACGCCGATTGGTCAGTCCTTCGCGATCGAGCGGATATCACCGTATTTCAGAACCACCTCGCCGATCCGGACGCTCTGATTGACCGGTTGCTGCCCTTTGACGTCGTGTGTGCCATGCGCGAGCGGACTCCGCTGCCCCGCCACGTCATTGAACGCCTGCCCAATCTCAAGCTCATTGCCTCCACGGGACCTGGAAACGCGTCGATCGATGTCGCCGCCGCGGGAGAGCGTGGGATCGCCGTGGTTCACACGGGATATCGGGCGGACCCCACAATCGAATTGACCTGGGCGCTGATCCTCGCCTCCGCGCGACATCTCGTGACCGAGAGCAACTCCGTCCGATCCGGCGGCTGGCAGCAAACAGTGGGCACGGATCTCCGTGGCAAGACCCTGGGCGTTCTGGGACTTGGGCGGATTGGATCGCAGGTCGCGCGGGTCGGGAGCGCCTTCGGAATGAATCTGATCGCCTGGAGCCAGAACATGACGCCGGAGGCCGCCACGGCCGCCGGCGCAACTCTGGTCTCCAAGGACCAGTTGTTCGAGCAAGCCGACATTCTGACGATCCATGTGGTGTTGAGCAGCCGTACGCGTGGCCTGGTCGGGGCTGCGGAGCTAGAGAGAATGAAGCCAACGGCCCGATTGATCAATGCATCGCGCGGACCGATCGTCGACGAGCAAGCGTTGATCAGCGTGTTGACGAACAGGCACATTGCCGGCGCGGCCGTCGACGTCTTCGACATTGAACCGCTGCCTCCGTCTCACCCCTTCCGGACGCTGGACAACGTACTGGCCACGCCGCATATCGGCTATGTATCGGCTGGTCTGTACACGACGTTCTACGAGGATACCGTCTCGAATATTCGGCAGTGGCTCGACACCCGTTAGTGGTTGAAGGAGATGGCGGCATGGGAAACGACCCCTCTTGCGTAGCGCTCGCGCTGAAAGTCTGGAAGACGCAACTCGATCGGGCAGACAAGCTGTTTGGAGCGCTCTCGTCCGAGGAAGTCCTGCGGGAAATCGCACCTGGCAGGAATAGGGTGCTCTACCTGTGGGGGCATCTGACAGCCGCCCACGACGCGATGCTGCCGCTGCTGGGGTTGAGAGAACGACTTCATCCTGAGTTTGATGTCGCCTTCATCTCGAATCCCGACAGATCGCAAGCCGATATTCCCTCGCACGAACAGGTTCGCGGGGCATGGAATGTCGTCAACGCCGAATTGTGGAAGGGGTTTGAAAAGATGTCGTGGAACGACTGGGTCCAGCGGCACGCCGCCGTATCGGAAGAGGACTTCGCGAAGGACGCGTCGCGGAATCGCTTTGCGGTCCTGCTGAGCCGCACCAACCACCTGTCGTACCACCTCGGTCAGGCGGTGCTCGCAGTCAAGAGTGACCGAGCGTGACGCGTCGGAGCGGCAGAGTTCACGTTCGGAATGACGGAGAAGATCGTGACCAAAAAGCTCGAAGGTAAGACCGCCGTCATCACCGGCGGGACAGACGGGATTGGGTTGGCCACTGCAAAACGTTTCGTCGAGGAGGGTGCCTATGTCTTCATCACGGGCCGCCGCCAGAAGGCACTCGACGAGGCTGTGAAGGCCATCGGCACCAACGTGGCTGGGGTGCAGGGAGACATCGCCCAACTGGCTGATCTCGATCGTCTGTACGAGACCGTCGCTGATACGGGGAAGCGCATCGATATTGTTTTCGCCAACGCCGGCGTCGGCGAATTCGTTCCCTTTGGTGCCGTCACCGAAGAACACTTCGACAAACTCTTCAACATCAATGTCAGGGGAACGCTGTTCACGGTGCAAAAGGCCTTACCGCTGCTGAATGATGGTGGCTCAATCATTCTCAACGGCTCTGTCGCGAGTGTGAAGGGCACGGCCGCCTTCGGCGTCTATGCCGCGAGCAAGGCGGCGCTCCGCTCATTCGTGCGCACCTGGACGACCGATCTGAAGGACCGTCGTATCCGTTCGAACGTTCTGAGTCCTGGCCCGATCGATACGCCGCTGGCGAGTCGGCAATCGCCAGACATGATTGCGCGGATCGTGTCCACCATCCCGATGGGACGCATGGGGACACCCGAGGAAGTTGCGAACGTGGCGTTATTTCTCGCGTCGGATGACTCTAGTTTCGTCACGGGAATCGAACTGTTCGTTGACGGCGGGAGAGGCCAGGTCTGATCGAAAGGGCGGAGACGTCCTTGTGACCGAGGCCCGTTTCGAGCGGTTTGAGGGTGGCAATGTCGGTCAAGCAGACAGACAAAAGCAGGACACGGCCGCCCGAGTGGCTGGTCGCGCGCGTTCGGGGTGAGTTCTTCGAGATGCCGGGGTTGCGGCTGACGTGTGAGCAGGCATGTCGGCTCTGGCAGGTGGACGTCTCAATGTGCAAGAAGCTGCTCGACCACCTTGTCCTCGAAGGTTCTCTATGCAAGACGAATAGTGGGTTTTATGTCGCGTCTGAAACCAGGCGCAGGCGCAACTGACCGAACCGATTGGCGCGAGCCACCCTGCTGCTGGACATGAGTCGTGTACGGCCGGAATTGCCAAGAAACGCGCCGCTTCGGAGACACCCGCGACGCCTGGATCGAATTCTGAGGGATGAGCATGTCTGACGCCTCTCCACTAACTCTCCTGAACAGGGAGTCGCGCCTAGATCACATCTTTCCGACACTGAGTTCGGAACAGATCGCTCGGATCTCCGCGCACGGGACAAAGCGGCAGATCGAGCCCGGGCAGGTGGCCTATGAGCCTGGGACAGAAGACGCGCCATTCCTCGTCGTCGTCGCTGGTCAGCTCCAGCTGGTTCGCCCGTCGGCGACAGGGGACACGCTGATCACCGCGCTCGTCTCGGGGCAATTCACGGGCGAGGCCAACATGCTGGCGGGACAGCGTCCGACGGTTCGAGTCCTGGCGACCCAAGCGGCGGAGGTCCTCCAGTTCACACGCGCGCAGTTGCTTGCCCTCGTGCAGACCGACGCCGAACTCGGCGAGATCCTGATGCGCGCGTTCATTCTGCGACGGGACGAACTCATCGCACGGGGGTTTGGCGACGCGGTACTCGTCGGCTCGCTGCACTCGTCCGGTGCCCTCCGCATCAAAGAATTCTTGACGCGCAACGGGCATCCATACGCCTTCGTCGACCTCGATCGTGATCCGGACGTCCAGGAGTTGCTCGATCGGTTTGGGGTGGCGGTCGAGGATGTGCCGGTAGTGATCTGCCGTGGGCACATCGTCCTTCGGAACCCGACCAACGAGCAGATCGCGGACTGCCTCGGTTTGAACGAGGCGATCGACCAGACGCGTGTCCGTGACGTGATGGTCGTCGGTGCAGGACCTGCGGGCTTGGCCGCGGCCGTCTATGGCGCGTCGGAAGGTCTCGATGTCCTGGTGCTGGATTCCCACGCACCTGGTGGCCAGGCGGGCTCGAGTTCACGTATCGAGAATTATCTCGGTTTTCCCACCGGCATCTCTGGACAGGAACTGGCGAGTCGCGCCTATGTGCAAGCCCAGAAGTTCGGTGCCGAGATCATGATCGCGAAGACCGCGACGCAGCTCAGCTGCCACGGGCAGCGATACGCCGTGCGGATCGACGACGGACCGAGCGTTCCCGCGCGAACGGTGATCGTCGCGAGCGGCGCCGAATACCGGCAACCGACACTGGCGAACCTGGCGCAGTTTGAAGGCGCCGGTGTGTACCACGGAGCGACATTTGTCGAATCGCAGCTATGCAGCCGCGAAGAAGTCATCGTCGTCGGGGGCGGGAATGCCGCCGGCCAGGCGGCTGTGTTCCTCGCGCGGACGGCCAGCCGGGTTCATGTGCTGATCCGCTCGGATGGTCTGGCGGCAACGATGTCGCGCTATTTGATTCGACGGATTGAAGAGAGCCCCGCGATCGTGCTGCACTCGCACGTCGATCTCGTCGCGCTCGAAGGCGACGCTCACCTGGAGCACGTGCAGTGGCGACACAACATCACCGGTGTTGTCGAGGCTCACGACATCAGGCATGTGTTTTTCATGATCGGCGCTGTGCCGAATACTCGTTGGCTCGAGGGCTGTGTGGCCCTTGACTCCAAGGGGTTCGTGAAGACCGGCACGGACTTGTCGCAGGCCGACCTGGTGGCCGCACACTGGCCGTTGACTCGCGCCCCGTTTGTTCTCGAGACAAGTCTTCCGGGCGTCTTCGCCGTGGGCGACGTCCGGTCCGGCAGCATGAACCGCGTCGCGTCGGCAGTGGGCGAGGGAGCCGGTGCTGTCGCATTGGTCCATCAAGTGCTGCAGCAGTGATCGCACAGCGGGTGATGACACTCTAATTCTTGAGCCAAGTCGTTGCCTTTCGCAAAGGAGCACGATATGCCTTCCGAAAACGCCACAATGACTTCAAGACGGGGGTTCTTATCGGATGCCCTGGGAATCGGTCTCGTGACGGCCTCGACTTGGGCAATCCGAGATGGCGAAGCCCGTTCGATGGACGCACCATCCGACCGCAGTGTCCCGAACTCCAGACGTGCAACCAAGAACAAACCCCTAACGTGGAAGGTGTTCCTGGCGCCGAGCATTCCCGCTATCGCGCCCGATGTGGCTCCTGGCGAAACAGCGCGCCCGTGGCCGCCAATTTCGTCAACGCTGATTTTTGGGGAGCGCGACGCAGTCCTGGTCGACACTCCTATTACGGTCGAGCAATCGCGCGCCTTGGCGGATTGGGTTGTCGCGAGCGGAAAGAATCTGACGACGATCTATGTCACCCATGGCCATGGCGATCATTTCTTTGGCGCCAGCACAATTCTGG
>Ga0070708_100003130_pt1 | contig 12880 bp, 10 predicted proteins | sample KBSK5503metaG_FD_65469 | JGI IMG/M metagenome (GOLD analysis project Ga0070708, IMG submission 65469) | Corn, switchgrass and miscanthus rhizosphere microbial communities from Kellogg Biological Station, Michigan, USA - KBS K5-50-3 metaG | ecosystem: Host-associated > Plants > Roots >...
CGGGTAGAGGGCGTAGTTCTGAAAGACCATGGCGACGTCGCGCTGCTTCGGCTGCATGTCGGTCACCTCGCGCCCGCCGATGAAGATGCTCCCGGCGTCGACCGGCTCCAGGCCGGCGAGCATTCGCAGCGCGGTCGTCTTGCCGGAGCCCGACGGGCCGACGAGGACCAGGAACTCCCCGTCTCCGATGTGCAGATCGAGCGCGTCGAGGGCAGGCGTGTCGGTCCCGTCGTAGATCCGGCTCGCCTGCTCGTAGCGCACGTCCGCCATCAGTGGCCCTTCCAGTGATGGTCTCGCGTTTCTGGCGAGTGACCGGCGCCAGGCGCCGCCAGAAATGCACTGACTATTGCTGGGAGGGGCACTAATCCGTCCTTTCGAGTCGTTCGACTGCCGCGCCGAGCTCGACGCGCAACCGCTCTTGTGCATCCTTACCCGCTCCGACGTCGTCGAGCCCGAGCAGCGCGGCGCCGACGATCGGCGGCTGGCTCGTGCGGCGCAGCACCATCCCGTCGCTGACGCCTTGCAGCCCCGCCGCGATCGTGTCGAGCAGTCGCCCGTCGGCCGACCGCATCAAGCCGCCGCCGACGAGCACCTCCACCGTCTCGCGTCCGAGTCCGAGGCGGGTGAAGGCGGCCCGGGCGAGCGCCACGATCTCGTCGGCGAGGCGGTCGCCGATCTCGAGTGCGACCTCGTCGTGGGAGCCGAGCACGAGCGGCGCGAGCTCCAGCAGGCGCCGCCGTGGGAGGTCGCCGCCGTGGATCGCCCGCGCGAGCTCGAGCGGCGAGGCGTAGCCGTAGTGGGCCGGAACAAGATGCTCGAGCTCGGTCTTCGGACCGCGGCCGTCCTCGCTGCGCGCCGCGGCCGAGAGGGCTGCCAGCCCGACGTCGAGGCCTCCACCCCAGTCGCCGCTGATCTCGCCGAGGGCGGGAAAGCGCACGTGGTCGCCCTGGGGTCCGACGCCGACGCAATTGATCCCGGCGCCGCAGGTGATCGCAATGCCGAAGCCGCTCTCGGTGCCGGCGCGCAGGACGGCGAAGGTGTCGTTGCCGACGCGGACGCGGTCGGCCCAGCCGCGGCTGGCCACGGCCGCGTGCAGACGCTCCTCCTCCTCGGGGAAGTCGACGCCGGCGAGGAGCACCCGGGCGACGTCTGCGCGGCGCCCGTTCAAGCCCGCCCGGTCGACGAGCTCCTGCAGGACGTCGATGCAGCCGTCGAGGCCGAGGTGGTGCGGGGAGCTCAGCGGCCCACGGGCGTGTGCGATCAGCGCTCCGTCGGCGTCGACGAGCGCGAGATCGGTCTTCGAGTTGCCACCGTCGACGGCGAGAATCATGCGAGTACCTCCGCGGCCATGCGCTCGAGCAGGTCCTCGGCAACTGCGTACTGCCCGACGAGCGGGTGCGCGAGCAGCGCCTTCTTCACGTCGAGCTCGTCGCGGCTCAGCGCGGCGGTCGCGGCGAGCCGCTCATACGCGGCCGTGTGCTGCACGAGGCCGAGGAGCTCCGGCGCGAGCGGCGCCTGAGGGAGGGGCTCGGCGCCGCTCTCGGTGACACGCGCCGGGACCTCGACGACGTCGTCGTCCGCGAGCCCGGCGATCGTGCCGGCGTTGCGCACGTCGACCTCGTGCACCGCGCCGTCGCCGGACACGAGCGAGGCGACGAGCCCGAGTGCCGCCTCGCTGTAGAAGGCGCCGCCGCGCTGCTCGAGCAGCGCCGGCTTCTCGACGACGTTCGGGTCGCGGTAGAGCTCGAGCAGTCCCCGCTCGATCTCGGCGACCGTTTGCGCGCGCGGGACACCTTCGAGCTGCTCGGAGAGCACCTCGTCGTGGGCGTAGAAGTAGCGGAGGTAGTAGGACGGCACCGCACCGAGCTCGTCCAGCAGGCGCCGAGGCAGGTCGAGCGAGGCTGCAATCTCGTCGCCGTGCCGGGCCAGGATCGACGGCAGGACGTCCCGCCCGTCCAGGACCGCACGCCGTACCCAGGTGAGGTGGTTGAGCCCGACCTGGTCGATGACGAGGCGGCCCGGCTCGACACCGAGCCAGCCGGCCCATTGCCGCTGGAAGCCGATCGCCACGTTGCAGAGGCCGATCGCGCGGTGTCCGGCGTCGAGGAGCGCGCGCGTGACGATGCCGACGGGATTCGTGAAGTCGACGATCCAGGCGTCCGCCTGCTCGCGCACGCGCTCCGCGATCCCCAGCACCACGGGGACGGTGCGAAGCGCCTTGGCGAGCCCACCGGCGCCCGTCGTCTCCTGGCCGATGCAGCCGCACGGCAACGGAAACGTCTCGTCGGCGAGGCGGGCCTGCTGGCCACCCACCCGGATCTGGACGAGGACGAAGTCCGCGCCCGCGACCGCCGCGTCGAGGTCGTCGGTGACCTCGAGCCGGCCGCGATAGCCCTGACGCTCGAGCATCCGCCGTGCAAGGGCCCCGACGACGTCGCGCCGCTCGGGATCGATGTCCTGCAGGACGAACTCGGAGACATCGAGACGCGTCAGCCCGGACACCAGCTCCGGCGTGTACGTCGATCCCCCGCCGACGACGGCGATCTTCATCCCTTGACCCCCGTCAGGGTCACGCCCTCGACGAAAGCACGCTGTGCAAGGAAGAAGAGGACGATCACGGGCGCCATCACGAGCAGCGTCGCCGCCATCGTCAGGTTCCACTGCACCTGGTGGAAGGACCGGAACTGCGAGAGGCCGATCGACAGCACCCAGTTGTGCGGGTTCGTGCCCACGTACAGGAGCGGCAGGAAGAAGTCGTTGAACGTGTAGAGGAACGAGAACAGCGCGACGGCGGCGATTGCCGGCTTCGCGAGGCGAGTGACGACGGTCGCGAGGATGCGGAGCTCGCCGCAGCCGTCGACCCGCGCCGCGTCGAGGTACTCCTCCGGAATCGTGAGGAAGAACTGGCGCAGCAGGAAGATCGAGAACGCATCGCCGAACCAGTTCGGGATGATCACCGGCCAGAGGGTTCCGATGAAGTTGAACCCGAAAGGATGGAACTTCGCCCACATCACGTACAGCGGCACGACGGTCACCTGCGGCGGCAGCATCAGCGCCACCAGCACGACTATGAACGCCAGGTTGCGGCCACGCCAGCGCAAACGGGCGAGCGCATAGGCGACCGGCACCGACGAGAGGACGACGCCGAGGGTCGCGACGCACGAGTAGAGCATCGTGTTCAGCGTCCAGCGCAGGAGCGGCGCCTTGCTGAAGACGTCGACGAAGTTCTGGAGGCGGAAGGGATGCGGCCAGAAGTTCGACGACAGCGCCTGATCGTTCGTCATCAGCGCGGTCAGCGTGATGAAGACGAACGGCGCCAGGAATCCGATCGCGACGGCGATCAGGACGGCGTGGTTCGCGACCACGAGTAGCAGTCGCTTCCTGCGCACGCGGGCCGGCGGCCGCCGCCGGACGAGGGCCGCCGCCGCGGTCGCCGCCGTCACCGCGTCACCGCCTGGTGAACCCAGCGGCGCGAGTTGAGCACGATCACGAGCGTGACTGCGAACGAGACGGCCAGCAGCAGCATGGCGAGCGCCGCGGCGTAGCCCATCTGGAAGTCGCTGAAGCCGTGCTCGTAGAGCAGCACGGGATAGAAGAGCGTCGAGTCGAGCGGGTAGCCGAGGCTCACCGAGGTCACATCCGCCGCCTGCGACGCCTGTCCGGCGGCGACGCCCGCCGCGACGTACGCTTGGGTGAAGTACTGCAACCCCTGGATGACGCCGAGCACGACCGCGAAGAGGATTACCGGGCTGATCGTCGGCAACGTCACCCAGCGCAGGCGCTGGAACGGCCCTGCGCCGTCGAGCTCGGCGGACTCGTACAGGTGTTGCGGCACGTCGAGCACGGCGGCGAGGAAGATCACCATCGTGTTCCCGATCCCCCAGAGCGAGAGCATGATCAGCGACGGCTTCGACCAGTGCGGGTCCTGGAACCAGAGCGGCCCGCTGATGCCGAGGTGGCCGAGGATCGTGTTCACGGGCCCAGTCGCCGGGTTCAGGATGTAGACGAACCCGAGCGTCGCCGCGACGGGCGGCGCGAGCGCCGGCAGGTAGTAGATCGTGCGGAAGAAGCCGGCGCCCGACTTGATGCGCGCGACCGCGGTGGCGACGCCGAACGCGAACACGACCTGAAGCGGCACCGCGATTCCGACCATCCAGATCACGGTGTTCTTGACCGACGTCCAGAACTGCGGATCGGTGTGGAACATGTAGCGGTAGTTCGCGAGCCCGACCCAGCGAGGCGGCGAGAGCAGGTCGTAGTGGTTGAAGGACAGGTACGCGCTCATCACGAGCGGGTAGCCGAAGAACACTGAGAAGCCGATGAGCCATGGGCTCATCAGCAGGAGAACGAGCCGGCGGCGGCGCGAATCGGCCTTGCGCCGCCCGGCCCGCCGGACGAGCGGCACGGCCGGGGAGGCGGGTGTCTCCCCGGCCTGCGCGAGACCTCGAGAGCTCACGGCACCCCGCCGCCCCCGCCGCCTGCCTGGGCGACCTGGGCGTCGAGCTGCGAGTCGAGCTTGCTGAGGCCGGACGGGAGGTTCTTCACGCCGCCAGCCTGCCACTTCGTGAAGAAGTTTTGGACGAGGTTCGTGTAGGCGACGCCGGACGCCATGATCGGCGACGTCGTCGACCTTGGGTTCGCGAAGATCTTGAGGAACGTCGCGAAGTGCGGGTCGGGCTTGATCTCGGGAGAGGTCAGCGACGCCTTGGTCGTCGGGACGTTGCGGATCAGGTTCGAGAATTGCGCCAGGAAGTGGCTGTTCGTCGTCAGGTACTTGACGAGCGCCCATGCCTGGTCGAGGTGATGGCCCCCACGCGGGATGCCGATGATCGTGCCGTTGATGTAGCCGGATCCGTACAGCTCCGGGTGCGCGTCGTCGACCGCCATCGGCGCGGTGCCGTACTGCAGAGACGGATGCTCGTGCTCGATGAAGGCGACGCGCCACTCGCCGTCGAGGTTCATCGCGAGTTTGCCGACCTCGAACGCCTGCGATGCCGAGAACTCGTCGCCGAGCCCGGCCTGGAAGCGAATGAGCTTGCCGTAGCCGTACCAGTCGATGAGGCTCTTCTGCCACTTCGCCCACTTCGCCCACGCGGGATCCTTGGCGAGGATGGCATGACCTTTCGCGTCGGTCCACTTGCCGCCGAACGAGGTGATCCAGCGCTCAGGGACGTTCTCGTAGAAGCCGAGGATCGGGTCGAGCCCGGCGACCTTGATCTTGCCGTTCTTGTCGCGGACGGTGAGCTTCTTCGCGTCCGCGGTCAGCTCGGAGATCGTGCGCGGCGGGTGCGTGATCCCCGCCGCCTTGAACATGGCCTTGTTGTAGTAGAGGCCGTAGTCGTCGGCGAGCAGCGGGAGCGCACAACGCTTCCCTCCGTACTGGGTGTAGTAGCGGGGAGCGGGCGGGAAGATCGACGGGTCGATGTGGTCCTTGCGCAGCAGCGAGGTCAGGTCGATCCAGCCGCCGGTGCCGCAGTAGTTGCCGACGTTGTACGAGTTGAACGAGCTGACGACGTCGGGCGCCGTGCCCGACCTGATCGCGGCGACGATCTTGTTGTCGTCGACGCCGCCGAACACGCTGATCGTGACCTCCGGATGCGCCTTGTCGTATTCGGCGGTCAGCTTCTTGAAGCTGGTGAGCTCGTGGCCCGCGCTCCAGCCGACCCAGATCGTGAGCTTGGTTGGCGAGGAGCGGTGCGCGCCTGCGGCCACGGCGGCTGCGGTGAGCAGCAGTGCCGCGACGAGCGCGGCTGCCGCTGCGCTACGTCTCATTGCGACCTCCCGGACGTGGAAAACGAGTAAACGTTCCGAACGAGATCGGAGATTACGACCACTGGCGTGACAAAGTCAAGCGACAAACGCCTGTTGGCACGTTAAGCTTGCTTACTCGATGGCTGCCGGCCGCGCCACACCGCCGCTTCTCAAGAGCCTCAACGAGCGCACGGTGCTCGACGCGATCCGCAGCTATGCGCCGGTCTCCCGGGCCGAGATCTCGCGGCGGGTCGGCATCTCGAAGCCGACGGTCTCGCTGGCACTTCGGACGCTCCTCGACGCGGGCCTCGTCCGCGAGACCGAGCCCGACGGCGACGGCCCGAAGTACGGCGCGGTCTTCTTCGAGCCCGATCCGGGCGCCGCGTTCGTGCTCGGCGTCGACCTCGGCGCCCGCTTCGTGCGGGCCGCCGTCTGCGATCTCGCGGGCGACGTCCGGGGCCGGCGCGACGTCGACCTTCCCGAGCCGACGGCGGAGGCTGCGCTCGGCACCATTCCGCCGCTCGTCCGCTCGTTGCTCGAGGGCGCGGCCGTACCCGAGGAGCTGCTCGACGGGATCGTGCTGGGAGTGCCGGGCGCGGTCGAGGGCGACAGCCGCATCAGCCTGGTGTCGAACGTCGGCGGTCTCGAAGGAGAGGCGTTCGCGTCCGAGATCAGGTCGCGCTTCGAATGCTCCGTGCACCTGGAGAACGACATCAACCTCGCCGCGCTCGGCGAGCAGTGGCGGGGCGTTGCGCGAGGCGTCGACGACTTCGCGTTCATCTCGATCGGCACCGGTCTGGGCGCCGGTCTCGTCCTGCACGGCGAGCTGCACCGCGGCCGGCACGGCGCAGCGGGCGAGCTCGATTATGCGCGCGCCGGGCACGTGCAGGAATTCGATCCGTGTGCGGGCGCGCTCAGTGAGCTCGCGAAGACGGTCGCCGCCGGACGGCGGACGGTGCTCGAGCAGCCCTACGACCCACGGCTGATCTTCGCGGCCGCCCGGGCGGGCGACGAAGTGGCCGGCGAGGTCGTCGCCGAAGAGGCGCGCCGCATCGCGATGCACGTCGCCCCGATCGCAGCGGTCGCCGACGTCGCGCTCGTCGTGCTCGGCGGCGGTATCGGCGCAAACGGCGACCTGCTCTCGGACGCCGTGCGCGGCCGCCTCGACGAGTGGCTCCCGCGCCCTCCGCGCGTTGAGGCGTCGAGCCTCGGCGACGCCGCCGTCCTCACCGGAGCGCTCGCGGTCGGGCGGCGCGCGGCGCTGGACAACGTGTTCACGCGCCGCCGCACACCCGTTTGAGCGCTCAAGACGAGCCGTTCCGGCGCCGATGGTTGTCTCCGCCATGGAAGACAACGTCGACTACAGCCTCCTTCGGCACTGGCGCGCGCAGCGCTGGCCCGCGCTCTACGCCGCGGCCGCGGAGGCCAACGAGGACGAGCTCGAGGAGCGCGTGAACGACCTCGTTGCCCGCCTCGACGCCCGCCGCGCCGCGAGCCGCTCGAACGTGGTCGCCCTGCTCGGCGACGACGACCGCTAGTCGGACAGCCTCGCGACCGGCCGAGCCCCTCTCGCGATGCGATCGCGATTATCCTTGCGACGCCAAAGAACGTCCGTAGGGGAGGGAACTAATGAGACGTGTTCAGCTTGTCTGCGGCCTGCTGCTGGCGATGGTGGTCGGTCTCGTCGCGGCCGCGTCGGCGGGCGCCGACGCGAGCTATCACACAGGGCATATCGCCCTTTCGCCGATCGGCGGAGCGCCGCTCAAGTCAGGGTTCGTTCAGAACATCCACGCCAACGGGCCGAACGTCTACGCCCACGAGCTCTACCAAGTCACCGGCGCGGGGGCGAACACCTCATACCAGGTGAAGCTCTCGCTCTGGACCGCGAATACAGCCTGCTCGGGAGCTTCGAGCCTTCAACTCTCGACCGCTGTCGTGACGACGAACAAGGCCGGCAACGGCCTGGCGGACCACGTCTTCACGCCGGCCGACGCCGACGGGCTACGGGGTCTGACCGTCGGCGCCAGGTGGACGTTGTGGAACGGCGCGACCGCCGCCTACACGACCGACTGCGAGGTGATCAAGCTCGACTGATCAAGCGCCGAAGACGGCGAGCTTGTTCGGACGCCTGCACAGGCGTAGCATCTCTCGACGATCCCGCTCCGCCACTGCGGCGAGTCGGGCGCTCACACAAGAGCGAAGGGAGGCGAGATCGCATGACAGGCAGGATCTTGCGGCGGGCGGCCATCCTGGCGACTCTGGGTGTTTTCGCAAGCGGTGGTGTCGCGCTCGCGTGGGAAGGCAACGGCAACAACAACGGCTGGGACAACAAGCAAGTGCGCGGATGCCCGGACGGCTACACGCTGATTGCGGCATCGAACTCGCTGGTCGACCTGAACGGCGACGGAAAGATCTGCACGAAGACCTCCGGCAACAGCGGCGTCAACGACATCGACAACATCTCCAACCACTAGCGTCGCGCGTGGCCCCGACGGGCCGAGCGAGCTCCAAGAACACGAAAGCCCCGATTTCCGGGGCTTTCATTCATGGGCGGTGCAGGGCTCGAACCTGCGACCCGGGGGAAGGGGACTTGACGTGAGCGCGCGCGGTCGTGATCGCGAGAAGGGCTGTTCGCAGACGGATGGACGAAGATCAGACCGGAGTGGTTCTCGGTCACTTCTCCTCTGTCGCTGATGAGGAAGTTCGATGCGATCAATCGCTCGCAGTCGGCGAACTGTCCGTCGCCGCCCTCGACCCGGCGAATCACGGCGCCGTGCCTGAGCCCGGGATCGGGGCAGTGGGTGAGGCGGCTGCCGATGCTGCGGACGGGCAGCGTGTTGCCGCGGCCGAACTCGATGGTGCCCCGGTCGTCGAACGAGAGACTCGTCGAACAAGGTTTCCGAGAGCGCACTCGTTCGAGCCCTGGCCTCGGCCGGGCGCTTCGCAGGCGCTCGCGATTACCGCCGGCTCGTTCTAGGGGATCGTCACCCCTTGCAGCACGACCGGGTTGTGCAGCGTGTAGTCGAGCTCGTCTGCCTGCGAGGCGCCGGGCGGCGTGAGCACGTCGGTGGCCTTCGGGACGCCGTTCGGGTTGGCGGTGCAGTGCGGGTCGTTGGTCGTGGCCGCGCAAACGCCGAACAGGAAGTCCTGCGGAGTTGGCGCGAAGCCGCGCGCCTGGTCGCTCGAGAAGCCGTCCTGGCCGTGGAGCACCACCGTGAACGCCCAGCCGGACGCGGGGGTTCCGCCGAGGCTTGCCTTCGAGACCCGGAACGTGATGTAGCGGGAGATCTGGTTGGCGCTGATCGCGATCGTCCCGACGGTGTGCGCGGAGGCGTCCTCGTAGCGCTGACCGAAGCCCTGCACCTGGAGCAGGCGGCTCCAGGCGGACGCCTGCGCGATCTGGAAGTTCCGCGACGCGTTCGCCGCCGAGGTCGAGGTCGGCGATGCTCCGGGCTCGTGGACGTAGACGTCGACGAGCTGCGCCCCGAGTGGCGAGCCGAACGTCGGCGTCAGGTCCTGCGTCTGCAGTCGGAACGTGACGTCCGAGCCCGAGTCCCAAACCTGGAAGTCGCGGATGTCGAACGCGCCGGCATGGAAGTTGCTCGACGTCGGGTAGGCGTAGTTGCCAGGCCCGTTGTCGTCGCCGGCCGGATCCGAGACGTCGAACACGAGCGTGCCCGGCACGAAGTCGAAGACGACGGAGCGCTGGTCGTGGGCCGTGCCGCCGTTCGGCGCGACAGCAACGGTCGTCAGGACCGTCGTGCCGCCGTCCACGGGCACCTGCACGCTCCACGTCCCGTCACCCGCAGCCGTGGTCGTCATCGTGCTGGTCGTGAACGTGTTGTCGGTGTTCGTGGCGGCCACGTAGACCGTGTTGCCGGGCGCGGAGGTCCCCGCCACGGCGACGGGCGACCCGTTGACCGCACTCTGATCGGCCGGGGTCGTCACCGTGAGGCTCGTTGTGCCCTGCGTGTGCTGGACGTAGCGCGCGTAGGTCGCGGCCGGACGGTCGACGAGCGTCCCGGTCGCAAGGTCGTGGGCGAGCCGGACGAAGGCGCCCGCCGACCAGTCGAGCGGCGCGGCCGAGCCGACCGGGCCGCCGTTCACGAAGCCGATCGAGGCGGTGGTCGGATCGGTGCCGAAGGGCGAGGGCGCGAGGTCGGGGTTCTCCCAGTTCTGCTCGGGGATGAGCCCGACGCCGCTCGCCATCCGGGCCATGCCGTCGAGGAAAGCCGCGGCGCCGGCCGGGTCGCCGGTCTGAAGCTGCTGCTCGGCGCGCTCCGCGGACAACGCGGGCCAGAGGTGGCCGCTGCCCTGGCCGGACGGCGCCCACGGCCGGCCGTCGCTCGACCGGTCGCCGTAGCCGTCGCCGTCGTAGCGATGGAACCCGTCGCCCGCGGCGGTCGTGTTCCGCACCTTGGCATCGACGACGGGGAGCGAGGCCAGGATGTCCGGGTCGGCCGCCGGCAGCTCCCCGAGCCGCGAGAGCTCGAGGAAGCCCTGGTCGATCACCTGACGCTGGTCGAGCGTAGGCCCGCCGTTGCCGAGGTTGTACGAAATCGCGGCGTCCGGGTCCCCCGCCTTCGAGAGGCGAATGAAGTAGCGCCGCGCGAACGGGCCGTTCGTCGTCACCGTCCAACCCTTGATCGAGCGCTGGAAGTCGTCGGCGGTGCCGCGCCAGATCGCGGCCGAGGCCGGATCGTTGTTCGCGTCGGCGACGTCGGCGGCCGCGACCAGCCCGGCGATCTCCGCGGCGATCGTCGACGGGGAGTAGCCGCTCTGCTCCTCCCAGCGCTCGACCCCGAACGCCGGGCCGTGCGCGGCGACGAAGTTCGCGGCCGGCTTGATGTGCTGCTCGTAGAGGTCGTGGTCGGTGAGGTGCAGCTCGTCGGCCATCAGCAGCGGGTACGCCGTCTCGTCGAGCTGCGCGCCGAACGAGTCGGGTGCAAGCTTGCCGTTCACGAGGCTGTTGCGCGGCATCGAACCGTCCGGCAGCTGCTGCCGGTCGAAGAGGAACAGCGTCGCGTCCTTCGCCGTCGCGGTGTCGCCGTCGGCCATCAACCCGGTCCAGATCTCGTAGAGGTCGCGTGCGAAGACCTCGCGGTAGGAGCCGAAGTACGTGTTCTGCGGGTCGCCGGCCGAGATCGCCTGGCCCCAGGGCGACGCGGGCGCCGCCACGAGCGCGCCCGGGAAGGTCTTGTCCTCGACGGCCTTGAGGACGTTTGCCGACGTGTAGTACTCGTTGCGGAGCTGGGCGACCCGCGGCCCGGGAATGCCCGACAGCTTGTTCGGCGGAGGATTCAGGCCGGCGTCGTACGCCTGCCAGCCCTGCTTGAACGCGTCGACCGCGCCCGACCAGCCGTCGCCGAGCGCCGACTCCGCCGTCGCGACGGCATCCGACTGGGTCGATCCGAACGCGAGGGCGGCGGTGAACTGGATCGAGCGGTCGCCGTCGTTCGGGTTGCCGCTGCCCGCGATCCGCGCCGTCTGGACGACGTTGCCGTTGTTCGCGGCAGCGTAGGAAGTCGTCAGCGCATGCGAGGCGTCGAGCTCGACCAGGCCGTCCGACGCGCTTCCCGCGAAACCGTTCGTGATCTCCGTCGTGAACGGCGCGTCGAGCGCGGCATAGGTCGGCTGCGCGTAGTCACGGTTCGCCGCATTCGTCGTAGTGCTCGGATCGTCCGAGACGAGGATCGGGCGACCGGTCGAGGTGTCGGTCAGCGCCGAGTCGGCGCCGCCGTTGCCGCTGCCGCCGCCGCCGTTGCCGTTCACCGTCGGGTCGAAGCGCAGGTAGAGCCGGAGCAGGTTCGGCGCTTTCGCCATGAACGAGACCTTCATCAGCAGCGCGTTCCGCGCAGGGTCGGTGACGTACTCGGTGGCGATCTGGTACTTGCCGCTCTTGGCGGTCGTCGTGACGCGGCAGCCCATGCCTCCGCTGCCGGGGGTCGGCGCGACGGTGTAGGTCGTGTCGCGGCCCTGGACGTCGGTGAACGTCTTGCCGTCGGTGACGACGTACCGCAGCGTCTCGACGTTGGTGTTGTCGATCGTCGGGTAGTAGACGTCGCTCAGGACGCCGCCTGCGACGGTGAACCAGACCTTGGAGGTCGTGTTCCGCGCGGTGCCGAAGCAGTCCTTGCGCGCGAGGTCGAAGTGCGAGAGCGCACCGGGGGCGCCCTGCGGGTCGGCGACCGAGATAGTTAGGACGTGCGAGGTCGTGTCGTAGCTGAACCTGACCTTCGCGTGGTCGGTCGGCACGGAGAACGGAATGTTGGCCCCGTTCGAGACTCCGCCCGCGCCGTAGTTCTCGTCCCAGCTCTCGTTGACGGCGACCTTCGCCCGGTAGGAGCCGGCCGGGAGCGCGGTCGTCTCGAAGGTGGCGGTGCCGTTCCCGTCCGGATCCTCGAGCCACGAGCGCAGGCAGTCGGGCTGCCAGTCGCCGGGGCAGCCGAGCTCGGACTGGAAATCACCGACCGCGACCGGGATCGGCGTGTTGTGGTTGTCCGAGATCCAGTGAGTCTTGTGGTCGTAGTAGAACTTGACGCTCGCAGCCTGCGGCAGGCTGAGCGGGATGTTGTCGCCGCCCGCGACGGCGTGCAGACCGTAGTTCTCGTCCCAGGAGTCGTTCAGCGCAGCCTTGTACTGGTAGTTCCCGGCCGGGAGCGAGAATGTCCCCTGCCACACGTCGTCGGACGCGTCGTACGTCAGGTGCGTCGCCGCACAGGCGGGATTCCAGTCGCCCGCGCAGCCGGCCTCCGACTGCAGATCGCCGGCGACAGTCACCGACGTCGGATCTGGCGTCGAGGAAGCCGAGGCCGGCAGCATCACCAGCCCCACACCCACGGCGATCAGCAGGAACAGACGGCAGGCACGCATGACCGGATCTCCCTCCCCTTATCGCTTGGCGCCGAGCATAAGACGGGAGCGGCCAGAAGTCACCCGGCAACGTGCGCTGATCAGGAACGTTGACACCATGCGTACGAGGCTGCGAGCATCGGATCGATAACGGTCGAGTACAGCGTCACCACGCATCGGTTTCCGTGCAGCGGCTCGCGGTTCACGTGCACGTGCGGGGCGTCGACGTGACTGGCCGAGCGGGCCGTGAAGAAGTCCTCGCGGGCCGTGAAGAAGT
>Ga0070708_100003131_pt1 | contig 12879 bp, 11 predicted proteins | sample KBSK5503metaG_FD_65469 | JGI IMG/M metagenome (GOLD analysis project Ga0070708, IMG submission 65469) | Corn, switchgrass and miscanthus rhizosphere microbial communities from Kellogg Biological Station, Michigan, USA - KBS K5-50-3 metaG | ecosystem: Host-associated > Plants > Roots >...
CTCATTGTGGAGGGCAGCCCGCGTACCCTGCCCGCCGGACTTGAGCTGTCCGGCTACCGCATCGTGGAGCACCTCCTGCTGGCACTGGAGGATGCGCCGAGCGCAGCCATCGACGTGCGGCTTCGCTTCTGCCCGGACGCGCTCGAGCTGCACGTCTCAGGCCCGCCCGCCATCGGCGCCGACCTCCGCGCCGTGCTGACCGCCGCCAGGGCGCGCGCCTCGCTGCACGGCGGGACAGTGCAGAGCCGGTCGGCGGGTGGCCTGCGCCACGCGATGGCCCGGCTTCCGCTGATCAGCGGTCATGCGTGATCTCACCGGCCCGGTGAAACGGCTGGCGTCGTGGCGGGGCGACGCGCTGCTGGCCGCCGTCCTGGTGGCCTGGGCGCTGGCCTACCAGGACGCGGTCGGCACGCCGGCAGCTCAGCGCTGGGCAGGGATGATCTTCGTGCTGGCAAATGCCGCAGCGCTGGCAGTGCGGCGGAGGTGGCCGGTTGCCGCCGCCGCGGTCACCTGCGCTGCGTTTCTGACGGTGCGCCCGCTCGGGCTGGACCATTCGCTCGGCAGCTCGCTTTCGATCTTCACGTGGACGCCGTTTCTCCTCGCCTACGCCCTGGGCACCGTCGCGGGTTTCGCGGCAGGGCTGGCGGGAGTCGTGCTGCTTGCGGTCGGCCTGCAGGCCGGGAACCACGGGTTCAACCCGTTCCTTGAAATGATCACATTCGGGCCGTGGCTGGCCGGCCGGATCGTCTTGTCCCGCAGGCGGCTGACCGAGCAACTCGAAGCCCGCAACCGCGAGCTGCAGGCCGAGCGGGAGCTGTTCGCCCGCGAGTCCGTCCGCTACGAGCGGGCCCGGATCGCAAGGGAGCTGCACGATATCGTCGCCCACTGCGTGAGCGTCATGGTGGTGCAGGCAGCCGCTGGGCAGCGGCTGGCCGGCACCGACCATCGCGGCACCGCGGAGGCGCTCAACTCGATCGCCGACGCCGCCGCCCAGGCGCGGACCGAGATCGGCAGGCTGGTCGAGCTGCTCAGCGGCGAGCTTCCCCCGGGCAGCTCGCCCCGCCTGCAGATGGTCGACGAGCTCGTACGACGGGCCAGCGCTACCGGCCTGCCAGTGACCTGCCGCTTCCTGGGCGCCTGCGACCGGCTGGCTCCCGCGGCGTCCGAGACCGCCTACCGCGTAGTCCAGGAAGCCCTGACCAACGCTCTCAAGCACGCGCCAGGAGCCCCGGTCAATATCACCATCCGAACGCAAAGCGCCGAGCTGAAGCTGGCCGTGGTGAATGCGGCACCACGGGACAGGCCGTCTGGGCTAGAGCGTTCCGGGGGCAGCTACGGCCTGGCCGGGATGCGCGAGCGGGTTACAGCCTGCGGAGGGAGCTTGACCGCAGGCCCCACCCCTGCCGGAGGCTGGCGAGTTTCGGCTTCGCTGCCAGGCGGCATGGCCTGACCGCTAGAGGACTGGCTCCTGATCAGGTGAGCAGTTCCACTGAGCCCGCGCGGGAAACGTCGTAGCCGCCAAGTGCGCGGATTGCTGACAGCACGCTGGTGTCGCGCAGGGTGCAGATGAGCGGTTCGGCGGCCGGGAGCGCGTCGCCACTGAGCACGATGTCGAAGTCTTCCCAGACGACGGGGACGAAGCCGAGGTCCAGGGCGGTGGCGGCGGCGCGTACGCCAAGTCCGGCGTCGGCCTGGCCGGAGGCGACGGTCAAGGCGACTTCCAGATGCGAGCTGGCCTCTGGTCCGGTCACGGCGGCGGGCGGGATTCCGGCTTCGGTGAGCAGCCGGTCCAGCAGCACCCGTGTGCCGGTGCCGAACTGCCGGCGGGCGATCCGCAGGGCGCGCAGGTCTGCGGGGTCTGTGACGTGGTCCGGGTTGCCCTCCGGTGTCAGCAGGCCCTGCTCCCGCCGCCACAGGTGGATGATCGCGGGCTGGCGGCCGCGCAGCAGGGCGCGGGCGAACGGGCTGTTCTGGCCGCCGGACTGGTGGCGCAGGTGAATGGCCGCGGCGTCGGCGGTGCCGCGCCAGATTCTGGTCAGGCCGTGAAAGCTGCCGCGGGCGCCGACGGTGACAACTGACGGGCCGCTGTGGCGCAGCACGATGTCCAGGCCGGGGTCATCGCTACCCGCGAGCCTGAGAGCTGGCTGGCCTGCGAGCATGCGCCTGGCCGCGCTGGCGCCGGCGGCTGCGACGCGCGAGCGGCTGCGGTCCGCCACATCGATCACGCCCGCGTCGGCGAGGTGTCGGTAAGCACGCCCGATGGTCGTGGCGGTGGTCTCGTACCGCCGCGCTGCTTCCCGGACGCTCGGCAGCTCGTCTCCCGGGCTCAGCGCTCCCGATTCGATGTCGCTGGCGATGGCGCTGCTGAGCTGGAGGTACCTCGCCATGCCCGGACTCTATCGCCGGCATGCGGTGCGGCGATGCACAGTGATCTGCGCGCGCGTGGCTCGCCTTCGCGCAGCTGGCGCCCTGTTAGGCTCTGCACCGTTCTGTACTAGTGCAGAGGAGGCAGGCGTGCGTCGCAGACTGGGCAAACGCGGGCTGGCAGTGGCCACCGGGTTGTTCCTGGCGCTGGCCGCCGGCTGCGGCAGCGGTTCTGGCAGCTCGGGCAGCAGCCCGCCGGGGGCGCACGGCACGCTGATCGTCTTCGGCGCAGGCACATTGTCGACTCCGTTCACCGCCGAGTTGCAGGCCTTCAAGAAGCAGAATCCGGGCGTGACCGTGCGCTCGCAATTCGGCGCGAGCGGCGACATGGTCAAGAACATCACCCAGCTCGGCCAGCCCGCCGACGTGCTCGGCGTGGCGGACTACTCACTCATCCCGAAGCTCATGTCCGGCCGCTCCAAGCCGCATGCCGCCTGGTACCTGGGGTTCGTGTCCAACCAGATCACCTTCGCCTACACCAGCCACAGCAAGGGCGCGAGCCAGCTCACCGCGTCCAACTGGTACAAGGTGCTGGCCCAGCCCGGCGTGCGGATCGGCCGGTCCAACCCGGCCGCGGACCCGTCCGGCTACCAGACCCTGCAGATGCTGCAGCTAGCCAACGGCTACTACCACGACCCCAGGCTGTCGGCTTCGGTGCTGACGAACTCGCCGGCCTCCAGCGTGGCCGAGACAGAGACATCGCTGATCGCCGCACTGCAGTCCGGGCAGATCGACTACCTGGCGATCTACCGGTCCAACGCGCTGGAGGAGCACCTGAAGTACATCGCGCTGCCTGCCCAGGTCAATCTTTCAAACCCCACCATGGCAGCCGCCTACGGCAAGGTCACCATCCACGCAGGCGCACTGGGCCCGCTGACGGCCAAGCCCATCATCTACGGGCTGACCATCCCGAGTAATGCGCCAGACCCGGCACTGGGCCAGAAGTTCATCAGCTTCGTGCTGAGCCCTCGGGGTCAGGCGATCATGCACGGCAACGGGTTCGTGGTCATCTCCCCTGCCCTGGCGAGCAGCCAGCGCAAGCTGCCGCCGTCGCTGCAGTCGCTCACCACGCCGTGGCCCTCCTCAGGTGGGTGAGGCACTTGACCGCGCGCCGGGCCCGGTGCTGCCGGACCCGGCCCGGGCAAGGCGGCCGCGGGACGGCGCAACGGGCACGTGAACGTGGCGGCAGCAAGGACGGCGGCCCGCAGCTGGCCGGGCGGCTGGTTCGGTGCCGTCATGTGGATGCTCGGCGCCTTCCTGCTGGCGTTCATCGTGCTGCCGATCGTGCGGCTGGCGACGACGTCGTCGGTGGCCAGCCTGCGCCGTGCGGCCGATGCGGCCGCGATCCGGGATGCCACGCTGCTGAGCCTGCAGGCGGCGGCGATCACTGCCGGGATCGCGATACTGCTCGGCGTGCCGCTGGCCTATCTGCTGGCCCGTGGCACCTTCCGTGGCCGCGGCCTGGTCCAGGCGGTGGTGGACCTTCCGCTGGTCGTCCCGCACACCGTTGCCGGCATCGCGTTGCTGTTCCTGTTCGGGCGCACCGGCTGGGTCGGACGCCCGGCAACTCAGCTGGGGGTGTCCTTCTACGGATCCCAGTGGGGAATCGTGACCGCGATGCTGTTCGTCAGCGCGCCCTTTGCCGTCAACAGCGCCCGCGTCGCGTTCGAGGCCATTGACCCGAGGCTGGAACGGGCAGCCCGGAGCCTGGGCGCCACCCCGTGGCACGCGTTCCGGCGCGTCACCCTGCCGCTCGGGCTGCACGGAGTGCTGACCGGCGCTGTGCTCGTCTACGCCCGCTCGATCAGCGAGTTCGGCGCGGTGGTGATCCTCGCCTATTATCCGGCCACCGCCCCGGTCGAGATTTACAACCTGTTCCTGCAATCCGGCCTCACCCAGTCCGCCTCGGCCGCCGTCGTGCTGCTGATCGTCACGCTGGCCACCTTCCTCGTCTTCCGCACGCTGGCCTCGGGCCGCCTGCTGGCCAGGATTGACCGTGCCGACAGCTGACCCGGGGCTGAGTGTCAGCGCACTGGCAGGCCGGTCCGGGTCCTTTGAAGTCGGCCCGATCGACCTCACGGTCGCGGCCGGCCGGGTGCTGGCACTGCTCGGCCCGTCCGGGGCCGGCAAGACGATGCTCCTTGAGATCATCGCCGGACTCCGCCCCCAGCGCTCCGGTCAGATCCGTCTCGCCGGAGCGGACCTCACCGGCGTTCCGGCGGGGCGGCGGCGCATCGGCCTGGTCTTCCAGGACGCGGCTCTCTTCCCGCACCTGTCGGTCCAGGAGAACGTCCGGTTCGGGCCGCGGGCCGGCCGGGAGGCCTCAACCGCAGGCGCCGATGCGCTGCTGCGCCAGCTGGGCATTTCGCATCTGGCCAACCGGTCACCGCGCTGGCTCAGCGGCGGCGAGCGCCAGCGGGTAGCCCTCGCCCGGGCGCTGGCGATCAAGCCCGGCCTGCTGCTCCTCGATGAGCCATTGTCCGCGCTCGACCAGCCAACCCGCGAGGAAATGCGCGTCCTGCTACAGGAGCTGCTGGCCGAACTCGACATCCCTGCCGTGCATGTAACGCACGACCGGGACGAGGCGATCAGCATCGGCGATGACCTAGCCGTCATCGCCGGCGGCCAGCTCCGCCAGACGGGACCAGCCAGCCAGGTGGCCGCCGAGCCCATCGACTCCGGCGTCGCCCGCCTGCTTGGCTGGTCAGAACTCGGGCACGGCATCGCGGCGTACGGAACAGTGCGGACCGGCCAGCTCCTTCTGCCCGACACGGCGCCCACGGATATGCGCGGCCCCGTGCATATCTTCTACCGGCCGGAAGACGTACTTCTCGGCACGCCCGCGCCTGATGCCCGGGCCGGCGCCAGCATCACCGCGCACATCGCGCAGATCCTTCTTACCCGACCGCTCGCCCGGATCAGCCTGGCCTCCAGCCCGCCCGTCACGGCGCTGCTGCTGCATCGAGACGTAGCGCGCCTCCGCCTGCAAACAGGCAGATCGATCGGGGCAGCGCTCCCTCCGGGCAGCACTCGAACCTTCCCGGCACCTGGCCGCCCATAGCACAGGCTGTAGGCGGCGGGCTGGCTTGCTCAGCTCATCCGGCGGTATCGCCACACGCACAGCGGAATGAACAGGGCCAGCAGCCCCAGGATCCAGGCCGCCGTTCCTCCCAGCGAGCCAGGAACGCCGCCAACGAGCGCGTACGACCGCGCCGTGTTCGCCGTCAGTGTGACGGGGCTCACCTTCGCAACGACCTGCAGCCAGTCCGGCATGCTCGATACCGGCACGAAGACCGAGCTCGCGAACACGAGAGGGAAGATGACGACGAAACCGGCCGACTGTGCTGCCTCGGCGCCACCCACGACCAGCGCAACGAAAGCGAAGATCCAGCTCAGTGCAAATCCAAAGGCACTCACGACGGCAACGGATGCGAGCGCGCCGCCCAGTCCGGTGTGGAAGCGAAAGCCGATCACGTAGCCCACGACGATCATCAAGCCGATAATCAGGACGTTGCGGACGAGATCGGCAATTGTGCGCCCGAGCAGCACGGCCGACCGCGCCATCGGCATCGAGCGAAAGCGGTCGACGACACCGCGTTCCAGGTCCTCTGAAAGGCCGACCGCGGTCTGCGTCGCGCGGAAGGCCACCGACTGCACGAAGATGCCGGGCAGAAGGAAGTCGATGTACTTGACTCCCCCAGGTAGCGAGCCTTGCACGGCACCCCCGAACACGTAGGCGAACAGCAGCACGAACATGATCGGCTGGATCGTCGAGAAGATCAGTAGCTGGGGCTGGCGGATGAAGTGGCGCAGGTTGCGCGCGGTGACCACCCCCGCGTCGGTCACGGCTGAACGGATGCCCAGCAGCGAGGGACGCCGCAGCGGCGGGAATCTCCTCGCGCGGTAGCCGGCCACGCTCTGCGGACTCGTCGCCGCCTGTGCGCCGTCCGCGCTCACCGGACCCGTCGACGCCGGTGCGCCGCCCGCGCTCACCGGCGCCGGCGGACCGGCGCCGTCCTCGCTCGGCGGAACCCCCGTGAGCTGCAGGAACACGTCATCGAGCGTCGGACGGCGCAACCCGAGATCGCTGACGCCGATACCCGCGTGACGCAGCGCCGAAGCGGCGTCCTCGATGAGCTCGAGCCCGTTACGCGGAGCTGGAAGCGTGAGCCGATCCAGCTGCTCGCCCGGCTCCGGATCGCCGCAGCCCACCCCGGCGAGCACGGACTGCGCCTCGTCGCGTTGAGCCGCGGTGGTCAGCTCGACCTCGAGGATCTGCCCGCCGACCCGGTCCTTCAGCTCGTTGCCCGTGCCCTGCGCGATCACTCTCCCGCGATCGATCACCGCGATCCGGTCCGCAAGCTGATCGGCCTCCTCGAGATATTGAGTCGTCAGCAAGACCGTCGCCCCGTCGCGGACGAGCTCCCGCACGATCCCCCAGATCTCGTTGCGGCTTCGCGGATCAAGCCCAGTGGTCGGCTCGTCGAGAAACAGAATCCGCGGGCGCGTGAGCAGGCTAGACGCGAGGTCCAGCCGGCGGCGCATCCCTCCGGAGTACGTGCGCGCCGGGCGGTCGGCCGCGTCCGCGAGGTCGAAGCGCTCCAGCAGCTCGACGGCCCGCCGGCGCGCCTCCGCCGGCGAGAGGTCGAAGAGACGCCCGAACATCTGCAGGTTCTCGCGCCCAGTGAGGATCTCGTCAACGGCGGCGAACTGCCCGGTCAGGCCCAGCAGCTCGCGAACGGCCGGCGCCTCGCTCACCACGTCGTGCCCGAAGACCTCGGCGTGCCCCGAGTCCGGCGCGAGCAGGGTCGCGAGCACACGCACGAGCGTGGTCTTCCCGGCTCCGTTCGGTCCGAGCAACCCGAAGACCGTGCCCTCGGCGACCTCCAGATCGACCCCCGCGAGCGCCACCGTCGCACCGAAGCGCTTGACTACGCCCGCAACGCGCACGGCGGGAGCTGCGGAACGCTGCGTGAACATTGCGTGGAGATCCTACTCCGTGCCCCTACGCGGGCGAACCCGCCCCGAAACCCCCGCCAGGCGCCGCTCGGGCCGGAACCAGGCGGCTTGTTGCGGCAACCGTGCGACCAGATCGAAGATTAATCATCCGTATAACCGGGCGCGAACCGGGCTCACGGGAACATCCGAGAGGCGGTCGGCCGATGCTACGGCCGCGCGGGTCGAGTAGTTCGTCGTCGAGGCCTCGTCGGGGAAGTTCATGGCTGGTAGGCGAGGCTGGCCAGCCGGTCAGCGACCAGGCCGGCCAGCGCCGGCGCCGACTATGAATGATCCACGAGCAGGCGAGAAGGAGGACAAATGGGCAGAGTGGACGTCGACGGGGTCGGTGTCGAGTACGAGGTAACCGGGGAGGGGCGGCCGGTCGTCCTGCTGCACGGCTTTCCCGACTCCGGCCGGCTGTGGCGGCACCAGGTACCGGCGCTGGCCGGGGCCGGATTCCAGGTCATCGTCCCCGACCTGCGCGGCTACGGGCGCTCCGGCAAGCCCGAGGCCATCGAGGCCTACTCGCTGCCCCTCCTGGCCGGGGACGTCACGGCGATCCTTGCCAACCTGGAGATCACCAAGGCCCATGTGGTAGGCCATGACTGGGGCGCCGCCCTGGCCTGGGCTCTCGCCTACCTCGCGCCCGGCAACGTCGACCACATGGTCGCCCTGTCCGTCGGCAACCCGGTCACTTTCCGCCGCACGCTGGAGCAGCACGAGAAGTCGTGGTACATGCTGCTGTTCCAGTTCCCTGGTATCGCCGAGCGCTGGCTGACCGAGGACAACTGGGCCAACTTCCGGCGCTGGGCACGGCACCCCGACACCGACCAGGTGATCGCCGAGCTGGAAGCGAACGGCTCCCTCACACCGGGCCTCAACTGGTACCGCGCCAACGTCCCGCCCGAATCCTGGGCGGGGCCACCGCTGCAGCTCCCGCCGGTGCAGGCACCAGCCATGGGCGTCTGGAGCACGGGGGACGGCGCCCTGACAGAGGTGCAGATGACCGACTCCGCCAAGAACATGGCGGGCCCGTGGCGGTACGAGCGCCTGGACGGCCCGGGTCACTGGATGCAGCTCGACGCCCCAGACCAGGTCAACGCGCTGCTGCTGGACTTCCTGCCCTGCTAACTCCCAACTCCTTCGGGATACGGAGTCCGGCGCCCGGGCGGCTGGTCCTGCCGCCGCCCGGGCGCGCAGGCGCTGGTCGGCACCTGTGGATGACGCTGCCCGCCCAGCACCAGGGGTCCTTTGCGGGTGAACGGGACAGTGTCAGCCGACTACGACGATCTTCCCTAGCAGCCCGTCGGCCTCGCCGTTGGGCCCAGCTGAGAAGACCAGTTCTCCGGTCTGGGCGGCGTTCCCGTTGCCGAACCGAAGACCCCACAGGCCGTCGATGACGATCGGGTGGCCGCCCGCTCCCCGCAACTGGCCCAGATGGGCGCCGGTGCCGGGGTTGTAGGCGTTGATGTGCCCGTCACCGAAGTTGCCGACGAGCAGCGCGCCGCCAAATCCGCCGAAGCCCGCAGGTGCCAGGGCGAGTCCCCACGGCGAGTTGAGCTGACCATGAGACACCAGTCGGCGGATGAGCGCGCCGTCGTTGGTGAAGACGTCCACGAAGCCGTGGCCCTGCCCGGCGACATCGTCGTGCAGGGCGGCGTCCTGCTTGGCGTAGGTCACGTAGAGCTTGCCGGCGAGCTCCTGGATGTTGAAGGGCGCGTAACCGGCCGGGATGGTGGGATCGGTGAACAACCCGCCCGGCAGCTGGGCTGGCTGGAAGTTGCTGTCATAGACCTCGATTCGCCCGGATCTGAAGTTGGTGGCGTAGAGGTAGGTGTTGCCGTCGGATGCCTGGGCGATGGCCAGGCCCTTGTAGACGGCGTTGGCGCCGTTGTTGATGGGCGTTTCGGTCACCGTTGACGGCCCGCTCCCGGTGGCGCCGACACCGGGGTTCCATGCGTCGATAGCGCCGTTCTCGGAGGCGAAGATGAACAGTGCCGAGCCCGAGTGGCCGCTCGCGTCGTGCACGAAGAAGCCGGCGCGGTCGGGGTTGAACACCTGGCCGGTGGGGGCGCCCGAGGTGATGTTCACCACCAGGACCTGGGCCACCGAGGTGGGGGTGGCCCCGGCGAACAGGGTCGTCTTGTCTGAGCCGTTGTCGGATACCCACAACGGCGAGCCTGGTGCCTGGTCGGTGCCAGGAGTGGCGGCCAGGCCCCACGCGTTGAGCAGGTCCGGGTCGGTCAACGGAGCGACGCCCGGGATGTCCGACACCAGGTTGACCTGGCGGAATTGTGCCTGTCCCGCGCCAGCCAGGGAGTAGCCTGCGGCCATGGTGGCGAGCACGGTGGCGGTCACCACGGCGCCAGCCGGCCACAGCCGGCGCCGGCGCCTGTCAGGCCCCGGTGAAAGGGAGTACGGCCGGGCGAACGTGAATCGCGTCATTGGTTCCTCCGTTCCAGGTGCGCCCAGGCCCTTCTGGCACCCCGGACACACTTACCGACGTAAATATGTACCGCAATCCGCACCGGTTCAGTCCCTGCCGTGAGCATTGGGTGAACACGCCGCGATCGCATCAGCGCGCTCTTCGCGGATCAGGCCGGCGAGCCGGTGACCCCGATGTGCGAGGTGCCCGGCAGGACGGCGAGCTGGGTGGCGGGCATGGGCGCCAGGTCGCCCGGCACTCCTCCTCCGAGCAGCCGGAACATCGCCACCGCGTGCTCGGGTGTGACGATGTCGCTGCAGGCCGTTGATGCCGGCGTACACGGCCTGCCCTGCTACGCGATCCCGGCCAGGACCGCGGACACCCGGCCGAGCACGTCATCGACACTCTCCGTGACCGCGGCCTGCATGGACTCATCGACGTCGAAGGCGTAGGCGATCCGCGTGCTGTCGTTCGGCGCGGAAGTCAGCGTGATCGCGGTGACCACATCGCCGGGGACCGTCATCACCAGGCGGCCCGGCTCGGAGACCTCGTCGTAGCGGCCGGTCAGCGCGATCTCGTCACCCCCGGAGGAGATAACGGTCGCCTGCCAGGACCCTCCGGTCCGCACGTCCAGCACCGCCGTCCCCGGCTTGGCGGGCAGCCAGCCTTCGAAATGGCTGGGCTGCGTGAGGACCTGCCAGACCCTCTCACGCGGGCCCGTCAGGGTGCGGGTGACGGTGAACTCGCTCATCGGAATCCTTCCTTATCGTCGGCTTTGCTGAACAGCGCCCCACGGTCAGGGCGCATTAGCTATAGGTCAGGGATACACCTCGACCCTGACAGCAATCGGTCCTGTTGATAAGGTCCAGTCCGATGGATAGATCCAGGACCAATTCTGCCCTGCTCGTCGTGCTCCAGCGGAGCGAGCGGATTCCGCTGCACCGGCAGATCGCCACGTCGATCCGTGACTCGATTCGCGCCGGGCGGCTGCCGCGCGGCTCGTCGCTGCCGCCCTCACGCGTCCTCGCTGCCGACCTTGGCGTCTCGCGTGGCGTTGTGGTCGAGGCCTACCAGCAGCTGGCGGCCGAGGGCTATCTGGCCAGCCAGGCCGGCGGGTACACGAAGGTGGCGGCTGGCCCGGCCCCGTCGGCGACGGCGCTGCGCCTGGCCCGCCCTCAGCCGCCGCGAATCGACCTGAGCTACGGCCGTGCGGACGTGTCCAGCTTTCCCCGGGCCGCGTGGCTGCGGGCGATCCGCGGCGCGCTCGCCACCGCGCCGAACGACGTCTTCGGCTACCTGGCCGGAAGCGGCGTACCGCAGCTGCGGACGGCGGTCGCCGACTACCTGAACCGGGTCCGCGGTACGCTCGCCCAGCCGGATAACATCGTGATCTCCACCGGATACGCGCAGGGCATAACTCTGCTTATCCGGGTGTTGGCTGCCGCTGGCGCGAAGCGACTCGTGCTAGAGGACCCCTCGTCCGGTGACGACGCCCTCCCGGTAGCGCGAGCCGCCGGGCTCGAGGTCGTCGGAGTACCCGTCGACCGGGACGGCATCCGGGTCGACGTGCTGCGGGAAACTGATGCCGACGCCGTCATCCTGACGCCCTCGCATCAGTGGCCCACCGGCTCCGTTCTGTCGGCCCAGAACCGGGCTGCCGTGCTCCGCTGGGCCGGCCGGCGCGGCGCAGTAGTGGTCGAGGACGACTACGACGCCGAGTATCGCTACGACCGAACGCCGGTAGGCGCCATGCAGGGCCTCGGCCCGGATCACGTCGTCTACGCCGGATCGGCAAGCAAGACTCTCGCACCCGGGCTGCGGCTGGGGTGGTTCGTGCTGCCGAGCCACCTGGCTGGCCCGATGGCCACCGCGAAGATCGCCGCCGACCGGGGCTCTCCAGCGCTGGAGCAGCTGGCGCTCGCCGATCTCATCACCCGCGGAGAGTTCGACCGCCACCTGCGGCGCATGCGCCCGGTTTACCGCCGGCGCCGCGACGCGCTGCTGGCGGCACTGGCGCGGCGGCTGCCCTGGCTCGAGCCGTCCGGTATCTCCGCCGGCCTGCACCTGGTCACCTGGCTGCCGCCGCACCTCGACGAGACCACGGTTGTCGAGGCGGCCCTGCGCGCAGGGGTGGGCATCGACGCAGTCGGGCCGTATCGCATAGCCAGTCCAGGTCCAGGCGGTCTCATCTTCGGCTACGCCACCGCCAGCGAACAGGCGATAGCCGAGGGTGTAGACATACTGGCGGGTGTCATCAGCCAGTTCTAGCCGCCGACTGGCCCGACCGGGCTCGCCAGCCGGCTGGACCGACGCCTGGCACGCCGTCGACGCGATCGTCGCGATGCTCGCCGACGACGCGCTACTGATGCCGCCTCTGCCAAAGTGGTACCGCGCGTTGACGCGTACCCGCTCCCCGCATCCATCCCGTCACGTCCCAGCACGGGCACACCTGAACGCTGGCATCCACGAACCTCGTCGGCGATGAATCCTACGTGCTCATAGCTGGCGTGACCGCTGGCGTTGCGACGAGTGACCTCCTTAGGGGATGGTTCGCGGGATGCGTGGACAGCGGGAACCCCTCGTGGAGGATGTGGAACCGGCTGTCTTCGATGACCACGGTGACGACCTTGCCACGATGAACATGGCCGAGGTGGATATTCACCCGGCGACCATGGGACCGCCCTGGCTGGAGGCCACCCGGTGACGTGGGTGGTAGCCGGAGCGGATGCTGGTAGCCGCCCGGCGAGGCGTGCGCCATGGAGGCGGCCGCGGGCGGCGGGTGGTAGCGGGCTGGGCAGCGCGGGCCAACTCGCCCGCGGTAGTGATGATGCGGATGAGCTGTGCGTCTAGCCTGCCCGCGTCTAGCCTGCCCGCGCATCTGACCTGCCCACGCGCGTGCCTGTCCGCGTGCCCTAACCTCACTTGATGTACGACAGATCGGCTCCGCTTGATGTGCCACGGACCCTAGGTTTACGTGGGCTGCCGTGCTTCTAAGCGGGCTTCCCGTCTCCCGCCGGCTTTGAGCGGGTCCT
>Ga0070708_100003133_pt1 | contig 12875 bp, 12 predicted proteins | sample KBSK5503metaG_FD_65469 | JGI IMG/M metagenome (GOLD analysis project Ga0070708, IMG submission 65469) | Corn, switchgrass and miscanthus rhizosphere microbial communities from Kellogg Biological Station, Michigan, USA - KBS K5-50-3 metaG | ecosystem: Host-associated > Plants > Roots >...
CACGTTAGGCGTTCGTCGTATGAGCCTGTCACGATGGGATGAGGGGAGTGACTCCGACCATGTGACAGGTCTGAACCGGGATAACTGGTTGGTTGGCCACCGTAAAATCCCTGCCGAGCAGCGGGCCAAGCTACCACGCTATGGGTGTGAGGGGGCGGTTGAGGTTCGACCGTTCACTGCCAAGACGAAGCTATGTGCTTCTGAGGCGCAAGGGCTCTCAGGTGAAGCAGTGAAGGGGAACCCGACGACGAAGGTAATCCCTAGAGTCGATGAGAGCAAGGCAAGCCTTCGAACAATCGAAGACTTGACAGAACCATATAGTCTAGCTACGAGGATGCTGCTCGTGCCTCGATGGAACTGGAGCGACTGCGAGAAGTAGCCGAGAAGCACCCCTATCATGCTACGTGTCGGGGTTGCCGAGTCTGCTCGGAGGATAGCTGAGGGAGAATGGTTTGGACCGCAACACACTTGACTAGATTTGTGTAGAAATATCAATCTAGGCTTTGGTTTGCACAACGATGTTATGAAATGGATGTTCTGTAAACACTTGTAGACAGGCCGCTCAAATATCGGCTTTTGACTAATCAATCTGGAGCAACTGCGGTCTACGATGATTCCAAATGGGCGAGCCGTAGCGACAATTCTTGCCTGCGGCCTTCTGGCGAGCGTGTTGATCTATGGTCACTTGGATCTACCACGGCCGGTCGCGGCGGCTAGCACGGGTACCGGGTTATTTTCTTGGAATCCTAAGGTTGGTTGCACACCCGTGCTGGTAACCGTGGAGCAGATTGTGGGGAATCAGACTGGCACATTGGGCGGAGCTACGGAGCAAGGCAGCGTCTTCAATCCAGGAATAACCTCCCCCTACGGGCCCGATAATACTAAGAGATGGTTGACCCCATCCTCGTCTACACCAGCCGGTTGGATCTCACCTGGACCCCCATGCACTCTTACGAACGCGAACGGACAGATAGTCTCCGCGTTTGTCCAGATCAATGGTGTGCAGAGAAGCTATCGCGCCGAGGAGGACTGGAACACTACATTCCAACGGATAAATGGCGGCACGGCATATCCCAATGGTCCACAATCAGACAGCACATTCAACATTCTCACACCCGGATACTCCACGTGCGACTCCGCCAACACAACAGGCTGCATGCATACGCTTCACGCGGAGATTGATCACGACTGGAAGGGAGCCTCCTACTGCGGCCCATTCACCACCTGCGACAATAACACACTGGTATCGGAAACAGCAGCATACAAATCCCTAATCGACGTCCAAGGATTCGTCTTCTGGGATCCAGATCATCTAACCGACGCCGCTCACAGTTTCTCTGGTTGGGAGCTGCATCCTCTCACCGCATGGAGGATCTCGAACACTCCTGCCGATTTCAGCCTCACCGCCACTCCTGATAAATTAAGCGTGCTAACCGGCCAGTCCGGCAATTCTACCATCACACTCGACACATTCAACCTGTTCTCGGGCAACGTCTCATTCTCAACCACGCTCTCGCCCACCTCCAATACGACTGGGTCCATTCCAACAGCAACCATGACTCCCTCGAGCGTCCTAGTCTCCCCCGGTGGAATAGCGAGTTCCATACTTACAGTGACAACTGCCGCATCGTCTCTAGGCAACTATACCGTCTTAGTGAAAAGCACCTGCGGGAATCTAACGCGCTTCGTAAGCGTCGCTGTAAACATTGTCGACTTTAGCATCGCGGCGAACCCGACCTCGCTCTCTATCCCACTCGGGTCTTCTGGCACGTCCACGCTGACGTTGACAAGTATCAACGGATTCTCCAGAGGGGTAGGCATATCCGCCCGAGTGACTCCTGCCAGCCTCACCGCTGGACTCTCACCCTCGAACCCAACCGTGACGCTCGCCCCATCTACCGTGAATCTTCAATCCAACAGTTCAGGTTCATCGACACTGACAGTTTCAGCGTCACTCCTCACCGGCCCGGGAGCCTACACTGTAACAGTCACCGCCAAGTGCGGCAACCTATCTCACACGACACAAGTTGCAATCACCGTCACCTTCGTGTGAAAGGTGAATATTCGACAGAGGAACCGTCAATGCAGACTTGGCCTGATTTTGAAAGACTCTGCTTGAAGCATCGACTGTGGGGTGGGCTAGGGTAGTCAGAACCCGCTTTCTCTCCGGGCCGTTTTGCTAGCCGATGGCGTAGAGACTACCGTCGGCGCTTCCTATGTAGAGAGTTCCGTTTGAACCGATAACCGGGTCGCATGCCGAGATTAGTGTGAGTAGATCGGGAGGGCAGCCGGTGAAACCTACGTTGAAGCTCCATTTCACACTACCGTCCGGGTTTAGCGCGTAGAGAATGCCCGCGTTTCCAAAATAGACTGTGCCGTCCGAGCCGATCGACACATCGGTGGTCGTCGCGGGAAATGTCCAAACGACAGTTCCGTCGGGTTTGATTGCATACACACCATGGCCATCTCCTCCTGGCGACCCGTATATTGTTCCATCCGATCCGATCGACGGGGATGAAAACGTTCCAGGCTCCGCCCACTTCACGGTTCCGTCCGGGTTGACGGCATAGCCTGCGACGTAGATAGTGCCGTCTACGCCCACGCTGGGCGAGGAGAATCCCACAGCGTGCGGCAGCGCGCTCCACTTGACCGTCCCATCAGGGTTCAATGCTGCTAGACATTGGCCGCAGGCTCCCGACGGGGTCGGGTCGTCCACCGCGACATAGATCGTACCATCATGTGAGACGGCTGGAGGATCGACAACCTCGCCACCGGTGGACACCTGCCACTTTATCACACCACTAGGGCTGATCGCGATAACTCGGAAACCAACATCTGAGACGTAGATGGTTCCATCAGCTCCGATAGTTGGCGACGAGAGCCTGTCGATTCCCTCTCCCGTGTTGGCGATCGTTGCGAGCCACTTCAGTTGCCCACCCGGATTGATCGCGTACAGAACTCCCGCAGGCGGACCCGAAGTGGACCCGCACGGGCCACAACCCCCAACGTAGACTGTTCCATCAGACCCGATCGCTGGAGTTGTTCTAAGCGGCCCGCCGGTCTGGAACTTCCATTGCAAAACTCCCTGCGGGTTCAACGCGTAGACGTTCCCATCCTCGCTTGTCAAGTAGATTCGACCACGGCTTACAGCTGGTGGAGAATCTACCGGGCCGTTAGTCTGGAACTTCCACGTCAAAAACGGGACCGCAGGACCTGGAAACGGGGATAGCCCGGTGTGTTGGGGGTTCTGGTGAAACATTGGCCAAGGCATTGAATCTGTCGAAGCTATTGACTGAGTAGTCGGCGAGGATAATAGTGAAAGAGCAACAAGGGACAGAACGACTAAGGGAGTCAAACCAGAACTCCAATCTCGGCCCTCCTCGCTCTTATCTTTTCCGCATGCCAGAGTATTTGCTGACTAGAAAGATTGAATCTTCAATACAATGGTTGACGTGAGTGAGCGGGCTCATCCAGGATTACTAGTAGGAGTCGCTTCGCGACCGTCTGATTCTTGGGGGTTGATCAGCTAGGGCCCCTGCATTGGAAACGACTATGAAGTCGGTCCTGCGATAGGGGGTTCTTGAACGCGAATTCTTTTCCTTCGGGTCTTCTTGAGGACAAGGAAGGTAGTCACAGCGACGGCAGCCACCGCAATTGCCAGGTAGAAGATAATCATGGGGTCAAAGGGAACTGGCAGAGAGGTCAGTATTAGGTGTGGAACGTAGTATGCGACGTATGTGGGGTCGTGTTTGATGCCTATTCCTCCCCAAGCTGGATAGCTGATTCTGTAGATCAGCTTTGACGTGTTGAGGTTCATGTCCGACGACGATGGTAGGCCGGCGATGCTGGGCAGGGCGGCTCGTACGTAATCCTGGACGCGAATCAGGTCTGTCGATCCTTGACCCTGAAACGCGCCGGTTGGCAGTGAGTTGCTTGATGCGGCCGCATATGCGGCTCGCAGGCTTACAGGAGGATTTGTGAGAAGTGTGTAATTGTCATTGAACCGAAACTCGTAGGCCCGTGACCCGAGTAGGCTGATCTGTGCATCGTTTACCTTGGTCGAGGTCTGGCTGGTCTGAGAGTCATAGGCTGAACCGTTAGCCGTGACATCATACGGGTTGCCCACCACGAGTGTGAAGTGTAAAAGTGAGAGGCTCAGACCCTTGAGCGTCACTTTTGGAAGCGTGGGTGGGACGAGGGTCACATTGCCGATCTCATAGCTTGCCTTGAGGAAGGTCGCGTTTCCTGCAAGAGAATAGTCGTAGGAGAGGGTGAAATGGTCGATGTTTAGGTAAGATGCTCCTGCACCTCCTCCATACGGAGTGCCCAACACACCAGTCGCATTCTTGACAAGTATCGCCTGGATGGCACCGTATGTTACGCCCCAGCGATAGTGCGGAACGCCGCTAACGCTGGTCTTGGTTACAGGGTTGGGTTGGAAGGTCTGGGAAGCGTTCATGACGATCGTGTAGAGAAGCTCGGTCTGGCCGGTCGCATAGTTGGCATCTAAGATACCATTCCCGTCTGTGTCGTTATAGACCTCGATAGCCATGATCGTGTTTCCGACAAAGACGCGGGAGTTTGTCGATGTGTTGTAGGATTCGCCGACGAACGCGGAGACCGGCGAAGGATACTGGGTAGAGTGTTCCGCGAGGAAGATCGTGTGGGTCCCGTTGATGCTGATCCATGTGTACCAGGCTAGACTGTAGGGGAGGATCTGGACGTCCCCACTGGCATACTCCTGGGAAAAGTCAGGGGACGACTGAGCCAATAGACGCGTATGAGGAAGCGCAGGTGAAACTACAACGAAGAGAGTAATCACTAGCACTGTGGCCGTCAAGGCAGACTTCGAGAGAATGCGAGCTCTCAAACCCTAATTTTTCTCCACTTTCACCGAGGAATACGAGCATATACTACTCATGTACACAAGTGAATCTGATAAAAACAGTCTTTCCGGAGATACTCCGCGTCTATTGCCCGGTCCGAAGATGAACACGACAAGTAGAGAATCAGCACATAAATCCATCAAACGGAAACCTGTGACGGTCGTCGCATTAATCGCATCTGTCGCAATTGGCGGAACATATCTCGGAATAGTCTACTTCTCCCAATCCGTCTGCCCGAGCGGGACAACACTGCGCTCCTTCGTGATAATAGTCAACGGCACAACCGGGTACAACGATAGCAAGGATCAACCATTCCAAATGAACGTTCATACCGGCGATTATGTTCTAGTGACCTTCGTCAATGACTCTCCAACCCAGAGCCATGGGCTGGCGATAAACTACTACCTCAACAACGGCCTAGTTGTCCAACCGAACAGGAGTGATAGTGCCAAGTTCCTCGCGACGCAGAACTGCCTAGTATTCTAGAATCCATTATTACGAATAATGGTCTCAGAAACGTAGTTGTTTATGTCGCTCTCTCTAGGACGATCCCGATCGTGGAAAACGTTTCGTGCAACTATCCCTATCTTAGGGAGGCTATTTGTGCCGCGTATCGTTTGGTCGCTACGAAGAAGATGTAGAAGGCTGTGAGTCCAGTTATGTAGAATGCGCTGGCGATGAAGAAGGGCAACTGTAGTAGTCCCAGTCCGAGTATGAGTCCGCCGAAGTAGGTGCTTAGACTGTTGGGTAGTCGGAATGTAATGTTGCTCAGTGCGCTGACCAGGCCTCTCTGTTCCGCGGGGAATATGCTCATGGAGAATGAGTCGATGAGAGGGCCCGCCATGTTCATGAGCGCCGATCTGACAATGTAGACTCCTGCTGCCAATGCGAAGATGGGGACGAAGGCCATGCTCAGCATGAAGAGCATGGACGAGCCTGTAGTGATGATGATGGCGCGCATCTGTCCGAATTTGGTGGCGAGTCGAGGACTCGCGTATGCGGAGAATCCGATGAGTATGTTGGAAAAGGCGAGGATTGGTCCGCTGTAGCTGTCGGAGACGTTGAATCGGTAGTAGAACCAGGCGCCTACGAGCGGGATGATGAATCCTGCTCCGAATCCTATTGTGCTCGCGACGAAGCCGAGCTTTACGAGTGTTCCCTTGTTGGTCAGTCCCGACCATCTGCGCTCGGGATTGTGGGTCTCGCGGTGGTTTCGGAGTAGAATGTAGAACATGAGGGGACTGATGAAGCTCGCGACGCCGAGTATCAGGAGTGTCTCCCGGTGAAGCGCATAGTTTGTGAGGCCAGTTAGAGATTGCAGGGCTGGAAATGCGCCAGGGAGGACGAGGCCTATTCCGGTTGTGACATTGATCATGATGAAGGAAAGCGAGAAGACCCTGTTCCTGTTGGAATTGTCAGTCAGATCAGCTAAGAGAGCGTTCCATGTGGTCACGCTGGCTCCTTCGGCGAATCCCAGGGCGACGCTCGCGGATATGAGATATGAAAAGTTCGTTGTTACCGCGAAGACCAGTAGCGCGGCGGCACCTGCTAGATTTCCAAGGATCAGTAGGTGTTTTCGGCCGTAGACGTCGGAGACGATTCCGAGAGGAATGGATGTGAGAACGACGGCGATGCCTTGGGCTGAGATTAGTAGTCCTGCTTGTACGGCTGTGAACCCAACGGTGACGAGCCAGGCTCCCAAGACTATCTGGAGGAAGCCAACTCCGAGGAATACTGGAACAAACGATAGAATGAGCATCGTGGCGGTTGGCGGGACTGGGCTGGATTCCTGGTTTGCCAATCGATCTTCAGCATTGGCTTCTAGTTCCTGTCCGATAAACCAATGGGCTCAGCGCATGGGTTCTCTTGTCGTCGGTAAGACGGGTGGTCAGCTCGCCTCCAAAAGGCCGTATCCCTTATAGTCGGCCAGCCGCTGGCGAGCAGCGTGAAGTTCTTTATCTTGGACGTCTTCGCCGAGTCGAAGCTATCGGGGAACCAGCTCGCTGTGTTTCTCGATCCTGAGAAGCTGTCCACTCACCAGATGCAGCGAATAGCGCAGGAGATGCACTACTCAGAAACCACATTCGTCAACTCCCGAGTCAGGCAAGACAAGGGTTACAACGTCAGGATCTTTACGCCGCAGACTGAGCTGCCCTTTGCCGGGCACCCGACTCTTGGGACCGCGTACGTCATCCAATCTCAAGTGATCAGGAGACCCGTGCCTGAGGTCAGGCTGAACATGAAAGTAGGACAGATACCTGTCCAGTTCACCTATTCGGGAAAGAAGCCGAAGGTTCTTTGGATGCGTCAGATGTCACCGAGGTTCGGGAAGAGATACCAGCCAGGCCCGGTCGCGGACTTTCTCAACCTCGATGAATCTGACTTGGACGCGCGGTTCCCTGTTCAAGATGTCTCGACGGGCGTCCCATTCCTCATCGTCCCTCTGAAAGGTTTAGACGCGATAAGGAGAGCAAAGCTCGACAGTGACAAGTACCTTGAGTTCGCGAAGAAAACGGAATCTAACATCGTTCTCGTTTTCAGTCCTGAAACCTACCGATCAGAGAACGACTTGAATGTCCGTGTCCTCATTCCTAGTTCCGGGATAGCCGAGGACGCGGCAACCGGTTCCGGAAACGGCTGTCTGGCAGCCTACCTCGTCCATTACCAGTACATGCAAGGAGAGAGAATCGATCTCCGGGTCGAACAGGGATACGAGATGGGCCGGAAGTCTCTCCTTCTGCTAAGAGCGGGTCCAGGGCCTTCGGGCATTGAAGTGAACGTTGGAGGAATGGTCCATTTCATCGCAGAAGGCGAATTCGTACGGCCTTAGTCCGCATGATGAAATGCGACGAAAAGAGTTACACAGATCGTTAGGGTTTTTGTTTATCCGGATTTATCTTCTGCCTTCAAGGCGAGTTCTTGCTTGTGTTCGATCTGTTTCTGTTTTATCTCCTCGTAGAGGTTGCACCAGTCCCGGCCAGAGACGACCAGCTGGTAGATCTTGAGCTTCGGATGAATGCACTTTCCCCTGTCAAACAGATCAGCGTTGAGCGGATCTTTCGCGGCAAACCAGATGCAGGATAGACAGTTTCCGTTCTGCCACTGTATGCCCTTTAACCGCTTCTGCAGCTCAGACTCAGATCCAGACATGATGCTTCAGCCCTCGATTCAATGCGTTATCAAGCTTCACACGTAGTCTGCTACCTAGAACAAGCTTTTGATTGAAACGCGAAGAGTGAGATCGTGAAAAAAGTCTTAAGCTCTGAATAGACAAATCGAATTCTATGAAACCTGCACAGAAAGGCGCGCAGAAGTCCACCAAGAGCACCACCCGGGCCAGCAAGCCATTCACTGAGGAGGAACGAGGCGCGATAAGGGACCGCGCCGAAGAGATGAAGGCTGGCAAGGGCGAGGGGGAGAGCGTCATGCTGGCGAAGATAGCCGAGATGCGGGAACCGGATCGAAGCATGGCCAAACGGCTCCATACGATCATCCAAGAGAGCGCACCCAGCCTATTACCGAGACTCTGGTACGGGATGCCCGCATATTCCAAGGACGACATGGTCGTCTGCCACTTCCAGTCAGCGGCGAAGTTCAAGACGAGGTATGCGACGTTCGGCTTCAGCGACAAGGCAAACCTCGACGAAGGCAACATGTGGCCCGCCGCCTTTGCATTGAAGGGGTTGACTGCCGCTGAAGAGACAAGGATCGCCTCGCTCGTGAAGAAGGCTGTGAGCTAATGACCGAGCCCACATGCCGACGCGTGGGTCCTGAGGGGGTCAGGGAACAGGCGTCCAATGTGGTTTGACAATTCTAGGCTGAGACTCTCGCGCCATTTTCTAGGATAAAGTCGACCGCGGTTCTCAACTTGTCCCCGAAGTCTTCTGGATATTCATGTCCAAGTCCTGTCTCGATCCGCAACCTTCCGTCTAGACCTTTCTTCACCATCAGCTCGTACAATTGTTGGATCTTGGGGAAGAAGGGATCCTTATCGCCTATCATTATGACTCCTCTCAGCCCATGGAAGTCGCCAGCTTTGACGAGGGAGAGGAACGCCTGGCTGGGTCGAACCCTCTCCGTTGCAGGTTTGTTCTCTGGAATGATCCAATCGGAAGGGGCGACCGCCACAAAGCCGCGGCACGGGATAATTCTCTTGAACACCGAATAGATGGACAACGCTCCGCCTTGCGAGAATCCACTTACAACCACCTTCTTGAAATCGAGTCAATAGTCTTTCAACTTCGAGAACGCCCACTTCACATCCTTCTCAGACGCTTCGAGGCTGTCCCACGAACGGCCATCGTGAGCATAAACCTGCGATGACCAAGGTACAGCTAGAATCATTCCTGTCGAGAGAACTGGCAACCATGGCGCGCCCCCGACAACTCTGGTCGTTCTCCGTAACGTTGGTGGAAGACCATCAGAGCCGGCCAGTCCCTTCCCTCGCCGTAGCCTGCAGGAAGGCGAACCATTAGGTCGGGAGAAGCTTTCTTGTTCACGTGTTCACGTCTGAGCCGTGCGCAGTCAATTTCGACGGTCATGAACTCTGGGTTGTCGCGGATCGGATCTAGGTCGGCGTCCCGGAGTTGTTCAGCCGGCCACCAGACATTCCTCCCGACCGCGTCCTGAAGGGTCCGTAGAGCCTCGTCGTAGTTGCCTAGACGGCCATGAAGACAGGCAATCCAGAAAGATGTCTTTGCATCATAATCGGGAAATTTCGCGGCAACCTCCTTTGCCAAGGCTAGGGCATCGCCGTATCTGGACTCGTTGTAGTAGCGAAAGAGCCTGTTTCGATAGTCCAGGAATCCTTCGGCTGCCATAAGATGGCAGGAAGAAGTGACTGATTTTCCTATTGAACATTTATCCATTTTTTCGCTACGACCCGTTTGAGTCTGGGCGAAAGACCATCGCAGCCCCGCCCCCGCTATACTCCAATAACGATTTATCACTCGAACCTCAGAAAATGAGGCGTACAGTGCTTGTCCCAAGAGCACCGAAGGCTAGCGGCCATCATGTTCACAGACATGGTTGGCTACACGGCTCTGGGACAGAAGAGCGAGTCCCTGTCTCTGGCGCTTGTCGATGAACAGAGAAGGCTGACCAGGCCCATCTTCAAGAGACACGCGGGCAGAGAGGTCAAGACAATGGGCGACGCTTTCCTGGTCGAGTTTTCGAGCGCGCTCGATGCCGTGAGGTGTGCATATGAGATTCAGAGGGCGACCAGAGAATTCAACATCCCTCTCCCAGAGGAGAGACGGATCCATTTGCGAGTCGGAATCCACTTGGGAGATGTGGTCGAATCCGCTGGAGACATTTCGGGAGATGCAGTGAACCTTGCTTCTAGAATCGAAGGTCTAGCGGAGAATGGAGGGGTCTGTCTGACGCGCCAAGTCTATGATCATGTGCAGAACAAGTTCGAATTGCCACTGAAAAGTGTCGGAAACAAACTGTTGAGAAACGTGGCTTTTCCGATCGAGGTTTTCAGAATTGTCATGCCATGGAGCGAAGAGAAGCAGGAGGCGCAAGGAAAGCTGGACAGGAATCGCCTGGCCGTGCTTCCATTGTCAAACATGAGTTCGAGCCCAGAGGATGGGTATTTCGCGGACGGGATGACCGAGGAGCTGATCTCTTCCCTGTCGCGGCTTCCGGGCCTCGGAGTAATTTCGCGAACGTCGGTGATGCAGTACAAGAACCAGACAAAACATGTGTCGGAGATTGGTCGGGAGCTGGGTGCCGGCAGCCTGTTGGAGGGAAGCGTCAGGAAGGCGGGCAATCGGGTACGGATAGCGCTCCAGTTGATCGATACAAACACAGACAATCATCTGTGGGCCGAAAACTATGATCGGGACCTTGACGATGTGTTTGCGATCCAGAGTGATGTCGCTTCGAGGGTCTCCGCCTCGCTGAAGGCTGGAGGGTTCGCGGGTTCCGTCCATGCGGATACGGACGATATGGAAGCGTACACAATCTACCTTAGGGCGATGCAGCTCTCTTACGAGAGTACGGAGCCGGCGCTGAAAGAGGCTGTCAGCCTCCTGATCGATGTTGTCGCAAGAGATGCGTCATTTGTCCGAGCTCGTGTCGGTTTGGTTTTGAGCTATGTGCGTATGGCTACTCAGGGATACGCAGAGTTCACAATTCTCAAAGATAAGGCGGAGGTCGAGGCTCGCAAAGCCGTCGACCTCGACCCATCATCAGCGGACGCTCACGCCGCGCTGGCCATCACTCTACAGTACTTGGACGAGTTCAAGGAATCGGTAGCGGAGGCTGAGAAGGCGATCCGGCTCAACCCGAACTCCCCTGAGGCCTATTTCACCCTCGGATTCCTCCACTGCACAGAGGGCGGGATCGAGGAGAGCTTGCCCTTCTTCCGAAAGGCCCTCGAGCTGGATCCGTTGTCGGTGCAAAAAGCAAGAAGCCTGGCCCACGCCCTAGGAGTAGCGGGCAAGGGCGAAGAGGCTAGAACTATGCTTAACAAGATGCGGCGCATCTACCCGGAGAATCCTACGGTCTACCTGAGCTTGGCCGAGAGCTACATTCTAGACAAAGACTTCCCAAAGGCGCAGGAATTGATCGATAAGGGACAAGCGCTCAATCCGGTGGAACCGCTTCTTCTGATCAACCAAGGACTTCTATACGCGTATACTGGAAGACCCGAACAGGCCCGAACAATGCTCAAGAAACTCGAGAGTCTTCAACGAGAGACTCCTTTGACCTACTCACAAATTTTCATTCACACCGCGCTTGGCGAGATAGACGAAGCCTTCAAGGCCCTGAACAAAGCAACCGAGACGCACGTCTGGCCTTTCACGATAAAGACCCATCCGCTCTTCGCCGAGCTCCGGAAGGATCCCCGCTTCGCCGACTTCTGCCAGAAAATGGGCATCCCAAACTAGCTCTGGCGCAATTGGACGTCTGGGATCAACGCTCTGTTATCATTCACAGTTACCAAATCCGTTACCACTAAAGAAGTGTCGAAAGCAGTAGCGTCTCGATGACACATACCTCGTGTCTGGGAAGCTCTATGAAAGGAGGTTGCAAGTTTCAATCTGTGTCCCTTGATTGCAGATGGATACAATGAACGACCTGATCGTCCCTAGGAAACGCCTTGAAAACGGCTAAGGGTCAATGACGATGTTAGGGTCCGCGAGAGATATGGGATCCATGGATGCTGATAGGTTGACGAATCTGCGTTAAGATCTGGTCAGCTGACGACGCCCTAGAAAAATAGGGAATGATGGTGAGTCTCACGAGGCAGAACTGTCTAGTATTCTAGAAGCAGGTGACTACGAATAATGGTTTCAGAAACCGGTTTGTTATGCTGCTTTCTCTAGGACAATCTCGATAGTCGAGACGTTTCGTGTGTCTCCTTCTTCTCCCAAGACTTCCGAGGCGATCTTGACCTCTTTGATGGTGAGTTTTCCCTGGAAGAACCGGCGCCGGACCACTTCCACAACATCCACTGCATGGCTAATCGATTGTCCCCGAGCCTTAACCGTGAGAACGTTCTGGCCGCTGTTGAAATGCATCATAACAGCAGTCGCGTAGGCCATCAACGGCTTCTTGCCTATGAAGACTGTGTCAGGCGGAATCTGGCCACGAGGCCTCTCTACGCGTGGTCTCTCTTCGCGTCTTTCTGGAGAGTGCTCCATTCGTCCTTCGGGGGCGTGTTCTGTTCTCTCTGTACGGGGCTCGTGACGCTCACGTGCGGGCTTGCGCTCTACTTTCTCGCTCATCGTTGTGGTCTCAGTTGTCATTCGACTATGCTCGAACTATCGAGCACCACGCTATGCGTTGCGTCTTAAGGGTTTGCTACCGTCGCGAGGAAAACTAGGTAAGAGAAGGAGAGAAAAAAAGAGGATACGAGGAGAGGGGTTCTTGGAAGGTCGTGTTTAGAGTATCTCTCTTGTGAGAGCTTCTCTGAACTTGACCCTGCAGTCCTGGCACTGGAAGAGCCCGATTAGCACGTTCTTCTTCGACTTGCCGCCC
>Ga0070708_100003135_pt1 | contig 12873 bp, 13 predicted proteins | sample KBSK5503metaG_FD_65469 | JGI IMG/M metagenome (GOLD analysis project Ga0070708, IMG submission 65469) | Corn, switchgrass and miscanthus rhizosphere microbial communities from Kellogg Biological Station, Michigan, USA - KBS K5-50-3 metaG | ecosystem: Host-associated > Plants > Roots >...
CTGGAGCAACTGGGCAAACCCTCGTGGACCCTGGTTGGTGAAGACGTAGGCGTGATCAAACAGTTTCGCCTTCCAGAGCAGAAGGCGCTCTACCGCTTCATCTTCTGGCTGATGTACCCACTAGACTATCCCTATAGCTGGATTGCGGAACGCGGCAGGCATTTCTGCACAACGCTGTATAGTACGGGGTTAGTCGGCACCCGCCCACAGATCAACGAGGCGAGCTGCACGCGCTGCGGCATCTGCGTCGAAGCCTGCCCGTTGCCAGGGGTGATCGATCTGAAAACGCTGCGAGTGGACTATAAGACCTGCCAGCGTTGCCTGCTCTGTTACGAGGCCTGCCCGGAGGACGCCATCGGCGTCAAGGGCTATTCGGGGACAGGGAGGCCATCATGACCGCAGCAGTAACAGGCGCAACCGGCTTCCTGGGCAGCGCCCTGGTGACCGAACTGGTGAAACGCCAGCAATCGGTGCGTATACTTGCGCGTGACGAAAAAAAAGCGCGTCAGCAATTCGGTGACACCGTGACGATCAGTCCAGGAGACATCACCGACGCGATGCAGGTCCAACGGACGGTCGATGGCGCAACTACGCTCTACCACCTCGCGGGGCATCTCTACCATCCCAGCATCCCGCCAGAACTTTATCGCCAGACGCACGTGGAAGGCACGCGCATCCTACTGCGTGCGTGCCGGGGGCAAACCCAATTACGGCGCATCGTACATGTCAGCACGACTGGCGTGTTTGGTGTCACAGGCGAGACGCCTGCCGCCGAGGATGCACCTTTTGCTCCTACCAATCCCTACGAAGCCACTAAGCTGGAGGGCGAACAGCTCGCACTCAAAGCCTATCAGGAGCAAGGTCTACCCGTAACTGTAGTGCGGCCTGGGCTTGTCTATGGACCAGGTGACCTGCACCTGCTGGGTTTCTTTGGGTCGATTAACAAGGGCCGTTTTCGCGTCATCGATGGCGGAAAAGCCTTACTGCACCCGGTCTACATCGATGACCTGGTAGCCGCTCTTCTGCTCTGTGCCGAGGGGCCCCAGGCTCCTGGTCGCAGCTATAACATTGCGGGAGAGCGCCCTGTCAGCGTTCGCGAGCTCGCCGTAGCCATCGCGCATGCGCTGGGCAGGGAACTTCCTGCAGGCAGCATTCCGCTCTGGCTTGCTAATCTCGCCTCAGATCTCTTTACTGTAATGCCAGGCATGAGGGGTGAACATGCCCCACTCACGCGCAGTCGTGTCAAGTTTCTGACGAACAGTCGCATATACGATATTCGCCGGGCCAAATCCGAACTGGACTACGCGCCCGCTGTCCCCCTGCAAGAGGGTATGAAACTGACAGCCGCTTGGTACTACAAGCATCATTATTTGGATGACCCGGCTAGAAGTTGGAGGGCTATTTGATGAAAGTGTTGATTACTGGTGCTACTGGTTTGCTGGGGGGTCACCTGCTACAAGCATTGCAGCAGCGTGGTGAGCACATTCGCGCGCTGGTCTTGCCGGCAGAAAACGCGGAAAAGCTGATCGCGCAGGGGGTGGAGGTGGTGCGTGGGGATGTGACCGACGCCTCCACGCTGGCCCCAGCTGTCAAGGATATTGATATTATCTTTCACCTGGCGGGCATGATGGGTGTGCATCGCCCGCTTGCAGAGTATCGCCTGGTGAATGTCACCGGTTCTGCGAATCTCTACCAGGCGGCTCAGGCAGCAGGTGTACGCCGTTTCGTTCACACAAGTTCGCATACCGTCTATGGGCTGGGCCATGGCCGATTCCTGACCGAGAAGGATGCGCTGCGACCCGATCCTGACCCCTATAGCCTTACCAAGGCAGAGGGTGACCGCTTGATGCGGCGCCTCATGCTCAAAAGTAACGTGGAGACGGTGATCCTTCGTCCCGGCACTTTCTTCGGTCCAGGAGATCGCTTGCACTTCGGTCGCATAGCTCAGCGCATGAAGAATGGCAAGGGAGTAATTATCGGGCGGGGAGACAATGCGCTGCCATTTTGCTACGTGACCGATGTAGTGCAGGGTTTCCTTTTGGCGGCCTATCATGAGAAGGCCCCTGGTAATGTCTACAACATCTCTAATGATCACCCTCTTACTCAGCAAGAGATATTCACAGCCATTGCAGATGATGTCGGCGGAACACGTCCTACACGGCACCTGCCCTATTATCCGATCTACTTTGGCAGCATCGCTGCCGAGAAGATCGCTCATATCACCCATAGCAGGCCGATGGTGACGCGGCTTGGCGTGATGATGTTTGGCACCGACAACAGGCACAGTGTCGAGAAAGCACGCAGTGAACTGGGCTACGAGCCAAAGGTCGATGTACGGCAGGGTATCGGGCTGGCAGCAGCATGGTTCAATGCTGGCGGTATGGAACAGCCATTTGTCGCCTGGGCCAGCCAATATTCCGCCCTGGGAGGAGCGCGCAAGTAATGATGCGACTCTGTAACCCAAATCGTGCCGGTAGATTTGCGAAGGATACGATAGGCGCTTTGCCTGATACGTTAGTAACTTGCCAACTCCTGCGCATTCCTTTATGTATGCTAGAGGCGGTGTCCTGTCGGTTCCATGCCGGATCGCTGGGCGGTCCCGTTGCGGACAAAAGCCAGGGGCCCCGCGTTTTTGACCGCAGAGAGCCAGCAGGCTCCTGTAAGTACCAGATCATTTGAGGGAGGAAAACAGACATGCTCGAGGTACTACCCAAAATTGCGAAGATGCAGGCGTCATATGCGCTTGGCAAACCACTTGCTCTGCCACTAAACCTCACGATTAGCGTGAGTTATCGCTGCAACTCGCGCTGTAAAACGTGTAATGTCTGGCAGCGGCCTAATGATGACTTCACCATTGAAGAGTATGACAAGACCTTCGCGTCCATCGGCCACGATGCCTACTGGTTCACCTTTAGCGGCGGCGAGCCGACGCTGCGTAAAGACCTGCCAGAAATGGTGGAGGCCGCCTATCGCCATTGCCGCCCGGGCATCATCAACATCCCCACCAACGGGATTCAAGATAAGATTATCCCCGACCGTATCGAGCGCGTCTTACAAGCAGCCCCGACGAGCGACGTGATCGTCAACCTCTCCCTGGATGGCGTCGGTGCAAAACACGATAGCGTGCGCGGCGTCAAGGGCAATTTTGAGCGCGCCATGCGCACCTATGCGGGCTTGAGGGCCTTGAAGGGGCGCTATAAGAACTTCACCTTGGGCGTGCACACCGTGATCTCCAGCTTCAATGTCGACGAGTTTGAGCACATCTACGCCTTTGTGCGCGATGAACTCCAGCCCGACCAGTTCATCAGCGAGATCGCCGAAGAGCGCGTGGAGCTGGATACGGTCGGCATGGCCATTACGCCACCGATCCAGAAGTACCAGCCGGTCATCGAACGCCTGCAGGAGGGCATCCGGAAAGATGAGTCTAGCAAGGGCGTGTCGCGCATCACCCAGGCCTTCCGCGACCGCTACTACGACCTCGTCAAGCGCACGCTGGTGGAGAAGCGCCAGGTGATTCCTTGTATGGCCGGGGTGGCATCTGCGCAGATCGCGCCCAACGGGGATGTGTGGACGTGCTGTATCCGCGCGGAGTCGGTGGGCAACTTGCGCGAGCACAACTACGATTTTCGCGCGGCCTGGACGACGGCCAAAGCCAACGAACTGCGCAGGAGCATCAAGGCGGGCGAGTGTTATTGCCCACTGGCCAACGCGTCCTACAGCAACATGCTCTGCCATATGCCAACGGTCAGCAGCGTTGCCCTGGATGTTGCCAGGAAAACTGTTTTCGCCAGGCGTTCTTAGGCACGAGGTACCAGAAATGCCAAAAACCTGTGTATAAGGGAGAGATGTATTTTTATGAAGCACAGTACGAGGAAAATCCTGGCCATTCGTGTTTGATCAATTTGGACCTGGCCGTTCGAAATACCAGAGATTGCAACAGAAACGGCCATCATCTTGTTGAGAGTATCGTAATCTCCTTAGGCAGATCAAGCATCTCTCTCATTCTACCTTGGTAGTTAGATTCGCCACGATTCCTATGCCTGTGTCTTTACACGATTGAGATACCAACGTACTCCCTCCGCTACTCCACGCTTGACATCAAACTCGGGAGCGTAGCCCAACTCACGACGTGCCCTATCAATCGAGAACTGCTGATCCCCGCCAAGGAGTGTTACGCCATATGTCGTTAGTGGCGGTGGCGCCCCCTTACGACGGCCCATAGCCTGCCATATGCCTTCAGCAGCACGACCGGCGAGGTATGCTACAGAAAAAGGGAGTTTGCGCGACACATGTGACACATGTAGGGCATCGGCAATGGTGTTCAGGTACTCGGCCTGCGTCACGCGCCGGTCATCTGCAATGTTATAAGCTCGACCGACCGCCTCATTACCGGCATCTCCCGCTTTGATCAGGCCCTGTGCCACATCCCGCACATACACCACCGGCACAATATTTTTGCCGCTGCCAATCATAAACCCCTTACCGGACCCGACAAGATTGACGAAGCGACTAAAACTGGCGCTATCCCGTGGTCCATACACCCATGCAGGACGCACAACGACGATCGGCGCTCTATACTCTTTAACGAGCTTGGAGATCAACTTCTCACCGGCAATCTTCGTACGACTATAGGGGTTGTTCTCAGCATGATAGGGATAATCCTCAGTCACGATACTATGGAGATGGTGCCCATAGACCGTAATGGAACTGGTATGGACAATGCGCAGTACACCTGCATCCATTGCCGCATGAATCAGGTTAGCCAACCCTTGCACGTTGGCAGCTTGATAGACCCTTTCCAGTCCCCAGGGGCCCGTCTTTGCGGCGACATTGTAGACTCGCTGCACACCTTGCACAGCGCTTCTGAGAGACGCTGCATCAATCAAATCACCATGGATGATCTCAATGCCTGTCAATGCCCGCAAGTGACTTGTATCTCCACCTGGTTGCACCAGCGCACGCACTTCATCACCACGCTCTACCAACATATCAACTAGATGACCACCTACAAAACCGGCAGCCCCTGTCACAAGTACTTTCACTTTTCTATGCCTCCTAATTTCTGTGCGATTGAAGGCACTCCTTACGAAAAGACCCTCCACAGCCGTGATCAGGAGGAACTTGTGGAGTGCGTTGCGGTGGAGAATATGGGACCTTCTCTGATTTTTTGCCAGTGCCAAAATATTATCCACCTCCGAGCGTAACAAATCCAGTTCGAGAGCCTGTTGTCCACAGAGCCGTTCGAGCTGCGCGACTTGCTCCTCTGCAGTGTGTGGACGTTCGACTTCTGGCGGGGAATCGATTGCCCGATCGGGAATAAAGGCTGCTTCTCCTCGTTGCTGGTACAATCGTATCCAGGCATACAGTAGGCTCCGCGTTACATGATAATCCCGGCTGACTTGGAACATATTGTGGGTCCCCTTCTCCAGCAAATGCACCATCTGCAACTTGAATTCCCACGAAGAGGTTTTTTGCTTGCCCATGACCTTTCTCCATACGCACGTTTTTCATCCTTGGTCACAGTTGATCGCATATCAGGGTGTCACTTGTCAACTCGCGTGGTATGGTTTTCTGGGGGGCACTCCCGTACCAATTTGACAGGCCGAATAGTACTAAGCGATGTCCTTCCGAGTGGTACAGATGTTACAGATGATCGTTCCTCCTCTGCATTTTGGCTGGTTGTGCCAGAAGTCTGGTCATTGCTTTGCTGCCGGGTCGGTGCATATGTAACACGCTGTTTCCTCAAGCGCGTTCGCACCACCCAGGTAAATGCCTCGATGAAAATTTTTCGCGACATTTTGGACTTGCCAAGGCGCCGGTCCAGAAACGTGATGGGCGTCTCGACAATGTTGAACCCCTGCTCCAGGACTCGATAAGTCAACTCAACTTGAAAAGCGTACCCCCGCGATTGGATCGCATCTAGGTCAATGCTCTGGAGGACTTGCCTGCGATAACAACGAAATCCACCAGTGCAGTCGTGAGCCGGGATTCCAAGCACAAAGCGGGCGAAGATATTCCCACCGCCGCTAATCAGGCGACGGGCCAAAGACCAGTTCGGCGTACTTCCCCCGGGAATGTAGCGCGACCCAATGACCAAATCTGCGTGTTCGATGGCTTTGAGAAAATCAGGGAGATAGCGCGGGTCATGCGAGAAATCAGCATCCATTTCAAACGCCGCATCATAGCCATGTTGAATCGCGTACTTGAACCCCGCTATGTAAGCAGTACCCAGGCCAAGTTTCCCGGGACGGTGCAATACGTGGATCCGGTGATCGCCTTGTTTTAGCTCTTCAGCAAGTTTCCCCGTTCCGTCTTGGGAATTGTCATCCACGATGAGCACGTCAGTAGCAGGAGTATACAAAAAGATCTGCCCCAGGAGCAGGGGGAGGTTCTCTACTTCGTTATACGTCGGAATGATAATTAACGTCTTCATAGCCCTTCTCGATTTGTTGAGGGAGTCCCTAGCAAGAAGAGCATCAGCAGCCGGCAAGCTCGACTTCGACCTGCTGGGCGCATCTGCCTTGATCGTATCCATCTCAAACGCAGGTTTTAGAGCAGCACTGATGACCGTCTCAATATCATAGACGAGCTTGATGCCAGGCAGCCTCTTCGTCGCATCGTCTGCCAGCGATTGTGCCTCTCCCGCATATTGCTTCTGCAAGAAAACCCACAAACGCATCCCGAAGAAGGAGATTGACATGGTGCCAAGTATCGCACCGAGCTTCAAGACATTCGTGCCAACAAGACTGCTGTTCATGATGCCGGGGAAGGCTCTGCCAAGCAGCCACATGAGCGTGTCGTTCATCAGCGTTGTGCCGCTGGCTACCACGATAAAGCGATAGAGCTCCTGGAAAGTAATAGGATCTCGTTGCTGAAACGTCCAGTATTTGTTCCAGAAAAAGCTATTGGTAGCGCCGAGTATAACAGCCAGCGAGTTGTAGCCCAACACCCGCCAGGTATCGGTAGTGGGCAATGCCCACAGGAGCACGTTCAGCACCAGGAAGTCGATCACCGTGTTGGACGTCCCTACAATGCAGAAGCGCAGGAATTGCCAGATGTCGGCTTTCTTCACCTGTATCGGTCTCTTCCCTCCCTCCTTCTGCTGATGCTTCCCAGGCGCATCGATCCCGTCGAGTGCCTGATTCGGTGACACCCATTGCACGATTCTATTGTCTCGTGGGAGGTATGGCCTGGTGCTTATGCGCTTTTCTCTCAAACCACCCGGTTCTGCTGAGAGCGGTGGCGTTGTGCCGTGCAGCATCACCGGCTCAGCAGTCTCTCCCTGGCCATTGCGCATCATCTGTTGTGTCATATCGTCTCTGTAGTGTTTGTCATTCTCTACTCACATAATTCGGCAGACCCTACTATCTTGGGAAGAAGTACCCTCCATAAGCTGCTCATGCAGGCGAGCAATAGGATGTCTCCAACCGCAGTCGCCCCAAATGCGTCCTAAAGAAGTTCGGTAAAAAACTCTATCATCGGTATGAACTGCTTTGTTCTGTATACCTGTAGATTGAACTCTATCAATGAAGCCCTTTATTCTCAGTAATGATAAGGTTATGATCTGGTTAAGATTTGTACTTCGCTGCGTATAAATCCTAACTAGGCGATTGGCCTCCAGTCTTTTTATAACTCTTATTTTATTTGGGAAATCATTTCCGCCAGTCTGAGAAATTGCTGTACAGCAGCCTATACAGCAGCGCCCATGACACACGACGGAAAATACGGCACAAAACAGCGTGAGAACCGGCCTGAAGAGCATGATGCGTCTTGAACACGGCCTGAAAACGCCTCTTCTCGCCTGTGCTATACTAACTATTGGCGTCCCTCATCTCGCACTCTTTAAATCCGCTTCCCGGCTCACTTTAGGCTTGCTTCACGCCCTGGTACCTGACGCTTGACAGTTATCCTGGCTCTCCCGCAACTTGATACTGTTGGCGAACCTCGGAGTTTAAGCAGCTAAGGCCGCGAATTTCGAGATGCGCGTTTTGGCAAGAGGCCTCCCATCCCACCAAGCTAGAACTCGCACCAAGTTGATCACAGTGGCAAGAATCAAGTGCTGCAAATGGGTTTTGACGATCTCATAAGAGTGCCCTCCTAACGATAGCAGCATCGATCACGTTGAGCGCGAAGTGTCGCAAGGACCTCTGGCTCATCGGCGATCAAGTAGTGGCCTGTGACGCTGTGGCGAGTCGCCGGCAGCATCCCTTTGTGTATCCGGGTGTACAACCAGTTGCGATGGACCGCCAGTTCCTGGGCTAAGCCAAACACCGTCCATTGTCCCTCGACCTTGGCTTGCGTCTTGAACTGTTCGGTTAGGGAGATCTGCCCGCGAGCTCGCCGAATCTCCCCCACCAGCGCAGCAGGAATATGCGCACTGCGCGCAGAACGAAAGCCCTCGGCTGAAACGAGGCGCGCGATCTCGGGATCCTGATATCCCTGAGCCCCCAGGGTAAGAATCCGCTTGACCAATTGTTCATACCCGCTCACGTCCGAGCCACGAGCAATCGGGGGACGGACTGAGAACGGGGTGACGGCTCCGCTGACCCAGACGACCCTGGCTTCGACAGTATCAGGCGTTGGTCGTGTCACGATCACGCGCCGGATCAGGCTGCGCAGTATCTCCTTCTGTTGAGCAGGCGTCAAGCGTCCACTTGCCCACATTGCGGGAAGATGTTTCCCAAGATCCTGCAATTGCTCTTTCATTTCTCCCGTTAGTTCAGGGATCTGCGGATGTGAAGCCATGCGTTCCATCTCCTCTCGCGCTTCGGCCACCGCCTGCAGCGCGACTTCCCAGCAGCGTTCGAGCTCGGCTGCCACGAGGCGGTTGTCAGGATCGACGGCCTGATAGTGCCGCTGAGCGAGCCCGGCCTCATACTCTGCTCGTGCCAGTTTGTCAGCACGCAGCTTCACCAGGCGCACTACGTCTGCTCGTTGGGCTGCCAGCACCTCTTCCAGCAGATTGAGTTCGGCTGGGGCCAGTGCCGCGAAAAAGGCATCCACGACCACGGCTTCCAGGCTGGCGCCGTCCACATGCAGACAGGTTGCCGCCCCATAGCTGGCGGCGAGTGCCGTACAGGTATAGCGTCGTTGCGGTTTGTAGGTGACCCGCATCTGGTAGCCACATCGTCCACATACGACCAGGCCGGCTAAGAGGGCGCTCCCTTGCCGTGGAGCCCCATGGGCTCGCCGTGCGAAATCGCTGGCGTTGTCCGCCAGACGCGCTTGATTGGCCAGAAACTGCTCCCACGTGATGTATGCAGGATACACCCCGTGATGGATGGTTGTCCACTCTTCCATCGGGCGCCGGATCTGGCGCATCTGTCCGGGTCGTCGGTCGGGATGAGGCCCCTTGCGTCCATAGACGAAGGCTCCTGCATAGGCCGGATTGTGCAGGATTTCACGGAAGCCGCTGCTTGAGTAGGTTTGCGCCAGACCAGCTGACCGGCGTAGGGGCCACCGCGCTGTTGGCGGGGCAAAAGAATGCCATCATCGCGCAGGCTCCGTAGGACCGATCTTCCAACTGCCCAAGGTGGCAAAACGTGCAAAGACCAACTCGATGGTTCGCTGCACCTGCAGGTCGGGCGTTTTGCTCACCCTCCCGTCCTCCAAACGGACCAAGCCTGTCGGCACATGTTGCTGATAGCGCCCCTGTTCAACCTGGCGACGTCGCCCAGCATCCATACGCAAGCGCAAGGTATAGAGTTCTGCTTCGCTCAGAAGCCCTCGCAGGCCGAGTAAGAGACGATCATTGTAATCGCGTGGATCATAAATGCCTTCGGTATCGGCAATCAGAACCCCGACGACGGTCGCCAAGTCCAGCAAGGTGTACCAATCGGTATTGTTGCAGGCCAAGCGGCTAGCTTCATAAGCCAGAATCAGACCGACCTTCCCAAGCGAAACAGCAGCGACCAGGTTTTGAAACCCGGGACGCTGACTGTCTTGTCCTGACTGCCCCAGATCGCAGTCGATGAGATGGATTCGCTCGGGCACCCAACCTAAATCGATCGCCCGCTGCACGAGCGCATACTGGTTGTGCCGGCTCTCTTGATTCTGTTGCACTTGTTTGAGGGTCGACTGCCGGACGTAGACATAGGCATCGAGTTCGCGGTGACGCTTGGTAATTTTGTCAGGAGCGAGCGTGATCATTGAGCACCTCCTGAAAGACGCGTACCAGGGTGGTCCTGACTCCCAGCTGCATGGTCAGTGGCAAGGTCGCCCAGATCTGCTGGGGAGACAAGAACACCACTGGTGTCGGCAGAGGAGACGGCATCGGTTCTGGATCTGGAAACGGCAAGGGAAGTTGACGAAAGGCTGGCAGTGCTGCGTTGCGTGCTTGCAAGTGGTTCATGAGCATCCTCCTGGCTGGGACTTACCAGAGAGGATAGCATATGCAGAAAGGCCTGGAGTCCAGCGATGGAGAGCCGACAAGCGGAAAGAACTCGCTCTTCGCCGGCCAGGTTCGTCGCACTTACCGGGATCGCTCGCTCAATGCCTGGGTGCAGCCACACCAGACAGACACGGCCAAGTCGTTGTTTGACCGTGATACCGAGCAGCGGAAAGCTGAGGCCATAGAGCGGATGGGTTGGATCAGTGACCTCAACCGTGTCGGTGGGGAGTGCTGTTAACCCCAGCGGGGTATTCTGTTGGAATAGGGTTCTCCATACCACGATAGCGGCTCCGTCGCATGCCAAAGGCTCGTACGCCTTGAGAGATGGTGCCCTCGATGCCAGAACGAGCTTGATATTTCTCCCAAAATGCGGCGTCCTTTTGACGGGCCCTGGCTTGCTGTAACGCTTCATGGTGAGGCTTCACGCGCACCGTGATCGTTCGACGCGTCGCTTTGGTACAGTGGGCTTTCAGCGGGCACTTGTTACAATCTTTCATCGAGAATTTGATCTTGATGACCTGGTTGTCGTAGCGATCGATGGCTGGCGTCCAACTCAAACTCTGCTGCCCAGCAGGACATCTTGCTTTTTGCGCCTGCCAATCAATTTGGAAACTACTGGCATCAAAGCCTTGCTGCTCTTTCCCTTGCCACTTGTGATCGGCTTGGGTTGGCGCAAGTAACTCAATCCCATACACCTCTCGACTCTGGACAAATTGCTTGGCTTCGGCATCGTTCGTGTCGGTCAGATGCTCTGCAGGCAAAAAGTCCTTTTCCTTTAAGGCTAGATGGATCACTGGCGTCACATCCACATCTCCGTTGCCAGCTCGACTGGTCTGCACATGCGTAATCAAGCGGGGTGCGTCTTCATCACAACTTTCCGTCAGATGCACTTTGTATCCCACCCACCACGTCGTCAGTTTACGCCCATAGGTCGCCTCAAAATCGTAGAGAGAGCAGATCATTTTCGGTGGAGGGGGAATAGTGTCATTGGCGCGCAAGCGCGGTCTGCCTTCGATGCGTTCGAATTGCTGCACCCAGACGCGTCGTAAGATCTCAACAGCTGGGACGTGGGTGAGCCACTTCAGTTCGGGCGTGCTGTAAATGGCCGCGAGCAGCAGCTATCCATCGGCTCCGATCGTTTCGACCAGAGCCGTACGCGAGGGTGGGCTCTTTGGGCAGCCGATACTCCTCCACCCGATGGGCGTATCGCTCATACCACTCGTCTGGAGCAAAGGAGCATACCCACTCCAGTGCCACTTCGGCTAAGGTATTGAGTGCGGCGCGCATCGTTTCACCGACACACACGACACGATTGATGGCGCGCACGGCCGCCAATATATGGGTCGCATCGGTGCGTTGCCGTCCTCCAGCTTTGATGAGTCCCTGTGTCTTGAGATGCTCAAGCATGGTCTCGAACAGGAGATACTCCCCATGGCCCTCAAGGAGCCGCGTCCGAAACTCGCACAGGACAGAAAAATCAAATCCGTCGTCCTCGAGGGCCAGGCCAAGGGCATATTTCCAATCGATGCGAGTCCGCACCGCGTCTGCCGCTTGACGGTCAGAGAGTCCTTCGGTGAACTGCATAATAGTCACGAGCGCCAGTCTCTAAGGGGCCAGAGCTGGCTGGCCATTCTGTGGAAACAGATCTGTGAACATGGTATCTTCAAACAGTACTCCCAGCTTATCTCGCATTTTGATAAACGTACTGCCTTTGGGGCATGCTGCTTTGGCCACACGAGCGGTTTCTGGGGGAATTGGACCAATCGGTTCTGGTTTGAGTGACATGACTTTCTTTTCCTCTAGACTTCAGTACAATCTCTTTCTGAGAAGAGCATTTCTTACTCACTATACCAAATCAGCAAGGTTCGCCAACAGTATTCTGAAAATACCTGCAAAAAAGCAAGAAAAATCCCCCTGCGCAACCACCATTTGGTTGTGTTTTTTACTCACACTGGTCTTGACTAGTCTCCTCTCCTCAGGCTGCTGGCGGCGGTTGCCGCGTTACCTGATACCCCATGCGCTCCAGACGCTGGACCAGTTGGCGCTCCGCCTTGCCGCGGTCCCTCTGATGGAAGAACTCCTCTCCCTTTTCTTGCTATTCCTGCCCTGTTTTCACCATGTGATACTAGATCACGAGCATATCATGGCCCACTGCCAGCGCTGCTCGTTTACTGCCTCGCCGTTTTTTCAGCCGACGATAGCGTTCTCCGAGATACGTGTGCGAGCGACGCACCCCATGAGCGGCTTGCACCAACACCTCCCGCGCATAGCGATTTCCTTTCTTACACCGCCCGCTCAGTCGCTTGCCTGCACTTTCCTTCTGTCCCGGGCAGACCCCAGCCCATGAGCTAAGATGCGAAGCCTCGGGAAAGCGGTGCAGATCGGTTCCTCCCTCCGCCATCAACACGTGCAAGACGTGTCGGCTGACTCCATTGATCTTTTCGCAGCGGTTCACCTGCTCCTCAAAAGGGTGCAGATGCCGC
>Ga0070708_100003136_pt1 | contig 12872 bp, 10 predicted proteins | sample KBSK5503metaG_FD_65469 | JGI IMG/M metagenome (GOLD analysis project Ga0070708, IMG submission 65469) | Corn, switchgrass and miscanthus rhizosphere microbial communities from Kellogg Biological Station, Michigan, USA - KBS K5-50-3 metaG | ecosystem: Host-associated > Plants > Roots >...
CGCTCAGACCGACCTGCTGGAACGTGCGCGCGATGCCGAGGCCTGCGCGCGCGTGCGCGGGTAGCGCAAGGAGATCCTTGCCTCGATAGTGGATGGACCCGGTGTTCGGCCTTACGAAGCCGCCGACGGCGTTGAAGAAGGTCGATTTGCCGGCGCCGTTCGGGCCGATGAGTCCGACGATCTCGCCACGTCGAACCTCCATATTCACGTCGTGAAGCGCCACCAAGCCGCCGAATCGCACGCCGACATCCTTCGCGACGAGAAGGCTCCGCGTGGGGACCGAAAGCGTGAGTGCGCGCTTCGGCGGCGCGATCAGCTCGATCGCCCTCGAGAGCTCGAGCTCTTCTCGCTTCTCTTGCTTGACGGCGGGCAGCGGAATGAAGACCGAGCGGTTAAGGATGTAACCGAGGCCCTCGGGACGAAGCACAGGCGTCATCGTTAGCAGGCTCGCCTCGATGATGGGGACGTAGCTCGCGATGCCGCTAAGGAGTTGCGAGATACTGGCGAAGATCGCCCCGGACACGATCGCCCCCGACCAGGAACCCAAACCTCCGATCACCACTGCTGCGACGTATCCCAGCGAGGTAAATACAGTGAACGACGGGGGGCTCACCGTTTGAAGCAGGTAGGCGAAGAGACCGCCGGCCATGCCCGCGTACAAACCGCTGAACGCGTAGGCCTGCACCTTCGTGGGGCCAACCTTCACGCCGCGAGCGGCGGCCGTGTCCTCCCGGTCTCGGACGCTGAAGAATGCACGCCCGACCCGGCTATGACGGATCTGCCGATCGATGATCAAGATGAGAACCAGCCCGATCAGCCCCGTGAGCAGGACAGCTTTGTCCGTTGCGACGACGTGCGGTCGGGTCACGGTTACTTGACCGGCGTTGGTCGTCCACGGACGCGCGAATAGGAAGTACTGGGCAGCAGCGCCGAACGCCAGGGTCGTTGCGGCTACTTGAAGACCACGGATCCGCAACGACGGAAGGCCAACTATCGCCGCGATCAGAGCAGCGAGCAACGCGCCAAGAACGATGGTAAGCGGAAATGGAACGTTCCAATCCGCGAACTGGGCTGCGCCGAAGGCACCGATCCCGACGAAGGCGGCCTGACCGAGAGAAACTTGGCCGGCGTATCCCATCAACAGGTTCAAGCTCAGGATCGCGATCGCGCTTACGACGACGGTCCCCAGCACATACCCCGTGTATTCGCTCGAGAACGTCAGCGACAGGAGCACCGCACCGAAAGCGACGATGATGAGCGCCGCGCCGAGCTTGGCCCGCCTACGCTTCAGAGCCACCGAAGACCCCTTGCGGTCGTAAGAGCAAGGCGACGAGTAACACGACGAAAACTGCCGTGTAATCGGCTCCTTGCACGGTTGTATGGGCGACCACGAGCGCCTCAACGACCCCGATCGCGATCCCCCCGACGAACGCGCCGGTGATGCTCGTCAGTCCACCAAGGAGCGCGGCGGTGAGTCCGCGGATAAGCACGAGGGTCGTGGACAAGGGCGTGAAGGTGTTCACCGATGCGATCAACATGGCCGCGATCCCCGACGTCGCCCCGGCGAGCGCCCACACGAACATCCGCGTGCGGTCGACCCGGATGCCAGAGAGGCGCGCGAGGGTCTTGTCCGAGACTGCGGCCGTCACCTCGAGGCCGAACTTCGTTCCCTTCAAAAAGATCGCGAGCCCGATCGCCACGGCCGCCGCGAATACGAAAATCATGATTCTCGACGACGTGACCGTGAGGTTGCCGATGTTGAAGCTGAACGTCCCGAAGGGCGGCGGGAACGTCTTGATGTTCACCCCGAATTGAATGAACTCGTACGAGGCGAGAACGAAAGCGACGCCGAGAGTGCATGCCAACGCGGCGAGCGGCGTCCGATCGACGAGGCGCCTGACCAGTGTTCGCTCGACGATGATCGCCACCAGCGTAGAGACGATGATCCCGACGACGAACGCGATCAAAACGGGGACGTGGTGAGTTTGGAGGTACCACGCGATGAACAAACCGAACGCACCGATCTCGGCGTGGGCAAGGTTGAAGATCCTCGACCCTTTGTAGACCATCACGAACCCGACTGCGATCAGCGAGTACGCCGATCCAGACAGGATGCCGTTGATGATCGCGGTCATCTAGAACGACCCGGCGAACCCGGAGATCTGGACCCATTTCTGCGCGTTGCCGTCCCCGCGGAAGACCGCGACGACTCGCGGACCCCGATGATCTGTCGGCGTGTACGTGAGTGGGTTCCAGTACGCGGCACTGAAGCTCATCTTGTTCATCGCGTCGACGAACGCGGCGCGCGTGAGGTCCTTGCCGGCGATGGTTAGCGCCTGCTTGATCATGTTCGCGTAACCCCAGATGATCAGCCCGAGGTCGTCCGGAGTCTTCCCCGGCTTGTACTTCGCGTAGGCGGCCTTGTAGTCGTTCGCCGCCGGGCTGTCGATCGACGACCACGGCGAGAACACGTACGCTCCGTCCAGGGCGGTCGTAGCCGACTGCATCGAAAGGTTGTAATTCCAGTGGGTGCCCTCCCCGACCCAGACCGGGTGGAAGCCTGAGTTCTTGGACTGCACAGCCAGGGAGATCGCGTCGACCGGAGCGATGTTGAGGAACACGATCCCGGCGTTGTCGCCTTTCAGGTGGCTGATGATCGACGACCAGTCGGACTGACGGGGCGTGCTGTTGTAGGTGGCGCCGAACTTACCACCGAGACGCCTGATCTCGGCCGCATAGTTCGTCTTCGATACCGGTTGATCGTTCTCGGTCACGATGTCGTTGACCAACGTCTTGCCGTTCGGGACGCGGTGAACCACGTAGTCGGCGAGCAGCGTGGACTGGAAGTCGTCGGACGGAGTCCCGTAATACGCCAGCGGGTGGTTGCTCAGGTTCGCCTCGGGGATGCCGCGCATGATGTACGGGATCTTCTGCTGGCCGTAGAAACTGGTGCATTCCTCTTCGATCGTCGGCATCGTATGACCGACGGCGAACAGGATCCCTTCACCCGCGAGCTTCTTGCAAGCCGCCAATCCTTGCGCAGGGTCGTACCCGTCGTCCTCAACGAGGAACTGCACCTGGCGTCCGTTGATGCCGCCGTTCGAGTTCAGATAGTCCTGCGCGACCACGATCGAATCCTGGAAACTCGAAGGGATCGGCGCAGCTCCGGTGAGTGGGATATTCAACCCGATCTTTATCGTGTTGCCGACCGGTGCGGTCGAGACGCCGAGCGATGCGGCCGAGGCGCCGCCACCGTTGTTCGCAACGCCGCCGGTGGTGCCGCCGGTGTTCCCGGTGTTGCCGCTGGCGCCCGGCACTGCTCCGCTGCTGAGGGTCGACCCGGGTATAGGAGCCGTGCCGCCGGGCGTGGTGCCCGTTGTAGTGTTGCCGCTACCGGTTTGAGCTCCGCTCGCGGCAAGGTCCCTAAAGAACTTGGCTTTATCCACGCGCGTCCCGCACGCGGCGGTCGCAAGCGCGATGACGACGAAAGCGATGACTAGTTTCTTGCGCTGGTTCACATCGATCCCCTCACCCTTTGGGTCTAAAGCGGCATGTGGGACTCATCGAATCCGGATGTCCGCGGTCGTTCCGACCGAGCCGGCCCCCTAGGAGACAAACGGTATAGCCCTTCCTGGCCGTGCGTCCAGACCGACCCTTTCCCCGGAAGAGGTTCGACGCACGCCGGGCGAGACCTGTTCCTTTTCCCCCCATTCCGCGCCGACGCGTCGCCTACCGACGACGCTCAGATAACGAGCCCCTTCGGGAGGGAGTGACGTTTCCGCCCTAGGCCGGAGGGGCTGCTCGAGCACTGTGTCGCCAGGGGATATGCGAAGATTCGACAGCGATGCGCGTCGTTTCGACCGCCGGCCACGTCGATCATGGCAAGTCGACGCTGATCGAGCGTCTGAGCGGGATCGACCCGGATCGGCTGGTCGAAGAAAAGGCCAGAGGGCTGACGATCGATCTCGGCTTCGCGTGGTTCGAGACCCCCGCCGGTCATGAGATCGGCGTCGTCGACGTCCCCGGGCACGAGCGTTTCGTCCACAACATGCTCGCCGGCGTTGGCTCTGTCGACGCGACGATCTTCGTCGTTGCGGCCAACGAAGGGTGGAAGCCGCAATCGGAGGAGCATCTCGGGATCCTCGACATGCTCGGCGCGCGCACGGCGGTCGTCGCCCTGACGAAGATCGATCTGGTCGACAAGGTAACGGTGACCGGCAGGCAACGGCAGATCGCCACGCGGATCGCCGGTACCACCTTGGCGGGAAGCGAGATCGTTCCCGTCTCGGCAACAACGGGCGTGGGTCTCGACAAGCTCCTTGCAGCTCTCGATCGGATGCTCGCGCGCGCAGGCGAACCGGGGGATCGAAATCGGCCGCGCGTCTTCATCGACCGGGCGTTTAGCGTGAAGGGCGCAGGAACGGTCGTGACCGGAACACTCACCGGCGGGTCACTCCGCTCGGAACAATCCGTCGTCGTCCTGCCGGCGGGGCACGTGGCTCGTCTCCGTGGGATCCAGACGCACAAGAAAGTGCTCAACGTTGCGCGCCCGGTCAGCCGCGTCGCGTTGAACCTCGCCGGCTTAGAGCGCGCGCAGCTCGGCCGGGGCGATGCCGTCGTGCTTCCGGGTCAGTGGCATCCGACGGCCGAGCTCGACGTCAGATTGCGTGCGGTTCGGTCGCTCGATCATTCGCTGAACGGCAAAGGTTCATTCAAAGCGTACGTCGGTTCGGCGGAGATCGACGCGCGCCTTTCCATCTACGAAGAGCACGAGCTCACGGCCGGCCAAGAAGCGTTCGCCCGCCTGATCCTCGCGCGCCCAACGGTTGCAGGGCCGCTCGATCGGTTCGTCCTGCGGGACATCGCGCGCAACGTGACCGTCGGCGGTGGAACGATCTTGGATGCGCATCCGCCGGCGCGGCGAGGTGCGGCCCGCGACATCCGGCCCGATCAGCTGCGCGCGCGCGCGAACGCCGGTGCGAACGAGCTCGCAACACTCTGCGTGCTCGAACGAGGCGTCGTCCCCCGTGCCGATCTTCTCTGGCTGGCGGGGACGGACGAGCCGCCGGCCGGTACCGTCTCCCTCCGCACGTTCGAGGTGGCACCGGCAACCTACAGCGACCTCAGCGACGCGCTCTTGCGCACGCTGGCCGCTCACCACTCCAAACATCCGTTGGTTCGCGGCATGCCGGCTGGGGACGCGCGCGAAGCGTCCGGCGCGCAGAATGCCAGACTGTTCACCGAGATCGTCGAATCCATGTCCGATCGCATCGTCGCCGAGGGCCCGCTCCTTCGCTTGACCGAGCATGTCGTCCTGCTCTCTCTCCAAGAAGAGGCCGCGCGCGACGTGCTGCTCGAGCAGCTATCCGCCACCGGCTTCTCTCCGCCGTCCTTGACGGCGATGATCGACACACACGGCGAGCCGCTCGTGCGCGCGCTCCTCGACTCGGGCGTGCTGGTGAAGATCAGCGACGACTTCGTTCTTTCAGCGTTCAAAGTGGAGCACGCCAAGCAGCTGATCGCCGAGGGGACGGCGCGTGAAGGTCCGCTTACGGCTGCTCGCATAAAAGAGCTCCTGGGAACGAGCCGGAAGTACGCGATCCCGCTTCTGGAGTTTCTCGACGCGGCTGGGTTCACCCGGCGCCGGGGTGACCTTCGCGAGCTTGTCGGCTAGCGCGCGATCGTTGCGATCGCGTCGACTTCCACCGGCGCGCCGAGTGGGAGCTCCGACACACCGATCGCCGCGCGCGTATGCCTGCCCGCATCGCCGAAGATCTCTTTCATCAGATCGCTCGCGCCGTTGGCGACGGCGGGCTGATGGCGGAACCCGGGCGCCGAGGCAACGTAGACGCCCAGCCGAACGATGCGCCCGACCATATCGAGCGTCCCCGCCGCACCTCGTAGCTGCGCAAGGACGTTGAGCGCACAGAACCGGGCCTCCTCCGCGCCTTCTTCGATGGTCAAGTCTGTGCCGACCAGACCCGTGCGCGGCAGCCCTCCGTCGCGTGAGGGGATCTGGCCGCTGACGAAGATCAGGTCGCCGGTCACGACCCAGGGGATATAGGTCGCAACTGGCTCCGGCGGCTCGGGAAGCTCGATCCCCAATTGCCGAAGTCGTTCCTCCGCTCTCATGCGGGGTTCAGGATTCCTTCGGACGTTTCAGGATCGCGACCGTCCCCGGTACGTCGGACGGCGAGTAGATCTGAACCAACTCCCACCCGTCGTCTCCCCAGCCGTCCAGGATCTCTTTGATCGCGTGCGGGATGAGCGGAACGGATGCGTACTCCCATTTCTGCACGACGCACCTCCGCGCCTCGAGACCGGAATGGGAGCCTACAAGAAATGGCACGGGCGGCAGGTCGTGTGACCTGCCGCCCGTAGGGGGAGCTGCAAGCTCTTAGCCCGCGCGGCGTTCCAACATCCTGCGACGCTCACTTTCATTCAGGCCGCCCCAGATGCCGTGTGTCTCTCGGGTGGCAAGAGCGAAGCTCAAGCACCACTCCCTCACGGGGCAGACGGCGCAAACTGACTTCGCCTGATCTTCACGCGCGAGGCGCTCCTCTTTTGTTTCCTGATGTGTGGGCGCAAAGAAAAGGTTGGCGTCTGCTCCACGGCATGCTGCGCGCGTCTGCCAATCGATGTCCTCATCCCAATTAGGCCTTGCCACGGTTACGGCCACGCTCGACCGTCGGGGGGTCGCACGCGTGGCGCTCATCACACTCCCTCACTCTTCATACGACGCTTATACCTGGTTGGATGTTCCGGTTCTCTCAATCCTCAGTTAACCCGGTGACACACACGCTGGGTAGGTCCTTCCGTACGGTTTCAACCGCAAAATAGGCTCAGTTTCTTCCCAGGAAACGCACTTGTGAATCTCCCCAGACCGGACACGCGTACCTCTTCCGGGGCGATACGCTCGTGGCTGTGAGCGCCGGCGACCAGGGCTTTTTCGGACCGGAAAGCGTGTCGTGGCGCGTCCACCGCGAAACGACCGTTCTCTTCGGGGGTGCGCGCGCCCTGCTGATGCAGGCGGCGCACCCGCTGGTGATCGCCGGCGCCCGCGAAACGGGCTTCTATGAGCGGAATCCGTGGAAACGCCTCGAGCGAACGCTCCAGCTCACCTATGCGATCACATTCGGCTCCCGAGCCGAGGCCGAAGAAGCGGCCGCGCGCATCAACGCTGTTCATCGCGGCGTGCACGGCACGGACCCCGTCACCGGTAAGCCCTACGACGCCTTGGATCCTGAGCTTCTGCTGTGGGTACACGCCTGCCTTGTCGACAGCGCTGTGCTCTTCGAGCAGCTGACCGTCGGCGCGCTCGACGACGCGGGACGTCAACGCTTCCACGAGGAGCAGATGCTGGCCGCCGAGATGCTACTGCTGCCGCGCGAACGGATCCCTCCGACCGTCGCCGGTCTGCGCGCGTATATCGACTCGGTCGTCTCCAGCGGTGACCTCATCGTGACCGACGCCGCGTTGGCGGTGGCGAGCCTCTTCAAGAACCCGCCGCAGGAGGCAGAGTGGCGCCCCGTGCTCCGCGCGGTCTCGCGCTGGGCGTTCGGGACGCTCCCTCCGGTCTTGCGCGCGCAGTACGGGGTTCGTTGGACCCGCGCCCACGACGTGATGAGAGAGGTAAGCCTCGGATCTGTTCGGCTCCTTCGGCCGGCGCTGCCCCGCCGCGTTCGATATATACAGCCGGCAGAGGCCGCACTCGCGCGGACCCGAACGGCGACCTAGTGGGAGCCGTTCCCGCTCAGCGTCGCGCGAACGATCAACACCGTGCCGTCGATGCGGCTCACCGTCACCGTTTCACCGACCCGCATCCGTGTTCCGTCCTCTGAGCGCGCACGCCACAGCTCGCCGTCGACGAGGACGAATCCTTCCGGGTTGAGGACGCTTCGTACCTCGCCACCCTCGCCGACGAGCTCCGCCTTCATCGAAGCCGCCATCGGCTTGCGCGCGCGGCGAACGACGGTCATGACGGGCACGAAGACGATCAGGGACGCAGCAACCGCGAAACCCACCAGCCAGGGCGACAGACGAACCGGCTCCGCGTTGTTCGGATACAGAAGCAGCGACCCGAAGATCAGCCCGGCCGTCCCGAGGATCGTCGGGAAAGCGATCGCATCCAGTGCGACGTCGACCGTCAACAGGACGAGGCCGGCGCACATCAGCAGCAAGCCGTACCAACGGGCCGGCAAGACGGTGAGGCCGTACGCCGCTGCGAGCAGGAGCACTCCCCCGGTAACGCCGGCGACACCGAACCCCGGCTGGAAGAGCTCGAACACGATGAGCAGCGAGCCTGCGATCAGCAACAGATAGAGCAGCGTTGGGTTGGCGAAGGTGTGCAGCAAGCGACGGATAGGTCCCGGCTGCGAGAACCGGATGGTCGTCTGGCTCGACGGTAGTCGTAACGTCGCTGGACCTGCGGCCGTCGAGACCGTCTTCCCGTCGATCCGCTCGAGCAGGCCTGCGACACTCGGAACGACGAAGTCGGCGTAGCCGTTTCGCACAGCCTCGTTCGCTCCGAGTACGCGGAAGTCGTCGGTCGTGATCGCACGCCCGCGTCCCTGGGCAAGGGTTCGCAACGCGTCGAACTCGTGCGCGCGCGTCCATCGGTCTCGCCCGAGGTCGACGGGATGGGGTGACCCGATGTGGCCGCTCGGCCCGATCGACGCGATGTCTGCCGCGGCAGCCATGTACAACACGACGCCGGCCGCGCGCGCGCCACGCGGGCCGATATGCACGGCGATCGGGATGCGTGCCTCTCGGATGCGACGAACGAGCGGCGGAACGATCTGGTCGTCCGAGATCTTCAAGCCGCCGAGGCTGTCGACCTGAAAGACGAGCAGCGTGTCGTGGCGTCGCTCGGCCGACTGGATCTGCTCCATCGCATACTTCGCGATCGGACGATCGATGACGCCTGCGATCTCGACGACGTCGACGACCGGTCCGGGCGGCGTCGCTGCTACCGCGCGGGCGGACGGCGCGACGAGCGGCATCGAAACGAAGGCCGCGAGGAGAGTGAGCAGAGAGATCCGGCGCACAGCAGGGGGCATCATATCGAGCAAGAACTACGCGCGTTTCGCGCTCATGCGGCGAGGCAGAACGCTCTATCATGTCTGCGATGGCTCCTTCCTTGACCGCCGCGCGCGTTGCCGTCGTTTCGGGCAAGGGTGGAGTCGGGAAGACCACGGTGGCCGCTGCGCTCGCGATCGCGGCTGCGCGCGCCGGGAAACATGTTCTGCTCGCGGAGATGGAAGACCGCGAAGCGTTCGCTCCCCTCTTCGGGTTGCGCAAGCTCGCCTATACCGAGCAGACGATCGCACCGAACATCACCGGGCTCACGGTGGAAGCAGACGAGGCGCTCGTGGACTACCTCCGGATGTTCTACGGGATCCCCACCATCTCGCGCGCGCTGATGCGGACGAAGGCGGTCGAGTTTGCAACGCAGACGGCACCGGGACTGAAAGACATCTTGCTCATCGGGAAAGTGAAAGAGGCAGAGAGCAGGCGCCACGAAGGCGCGCACGTCTTCGACTGCATCGTCGTGGACGCGCCGCCGACCGGAAGGCTCCCGCGCTTCCTCGATGCACCGCGCGCGGTTACCGAGCTCGTACACGGCGGCCAGATCCGCGCGCAGGCCCAGGGGGTGCTCGACATGGTCACCGACCCGAAGCGGTGCCACGTTGTTCTGGTTGCGCAGCCGGAGGAGATGCCGGTACGAGAAACGGCCGAGACCATAGAAACCTTGTCGAAGATGGGTATCTCCCTCGGTCCGATCGTGATGAACGGCGTGTGGCCCGAGATCGCCTCACTGGGCAAGGATCCCATCACAACGCTCCGAGAGGCCGTGCGCGTGGCCGGCGAGAACCTGAGCGACGAAGCAGTCGATGTTCTTGCCTCCGTCGCTTCCACGCATGCACGGCGCGCGCGCAATCAGCGGAAAGCGATGAAGACGCTCGCCGACGATGTGTCCCTCCCACAGATCGACCTTCCCTACCTGTTCACAGAACGCATGGCTCGTCCGGAAGTCGAGCAGCTTGCCGCCATCCTGTCCGCGTGCGTGTCGTGAACATCGACGAGCTTCTCACCGAGCGGCACATCATCGTGTGCACCGGCTCCGGCGGTGTCGGGAAGACGACATCGGCTGCGGCGCTGGCGCTTCGCGCCGCCGAGCTCGGCCGGCGAACAATCGTGTGCACGATCGACCCAGCCAAGCGATTGGCACAATCGATGGGGCTCGACCAGCTGGGCGGGGAACCGAAGCTCGTTCCGCTGGCTGCGGGGAGGGCCAAGCCGAAAGGCGAGCTCTGGGCGATGATGCTCGACATGAAGAGCACCTTCGACCAGATGGTGCTCGAGATGACGACGCAAGAACGCGCGGAGAAGATCTTCGAGAACCCCTTCTACCATCACATCTCAAACACCCTCGCCGGCACGCAGGAGTACATGGCGATGGAGAAGCTTTGGGAGCTGCACGAAGAGGGCCGCTGGCAGCTCATCGTGATCGACACCCCGCCGACGCGCAGCGCTTTGGACTTCCTCGACGCGCCGCGGAGGCTGACCGACTTCCTCGAAGGACGCTTCCTGAAGCTGATGATGTTCCCCTACATGAAGGCGGGGAAGACGGGCCTCAAGATGATCAATTTCGGGACGAGGGTCGCCTTGCGCGCGATCACGCGCATCACCGGTAGCGAGCTCTTCGAGGACGTCGCGAACTTCTTCCAGCAGTTCGAAGGCATGTACGAGACGTTCAAGCAGCGCTCGCGGCGTGTCCGTGAGCTCATGGAAGCGCGCCGAACCGCATTCATCATCGTGACGGCACCAACCGAGCCAAGCCTCAAAGAAGCCCGCTATTTCGCCGAGCGGCTGACGCACGACAAGATCCCTCTCGGCGGGCTGATCGTGAACCGGGCGCACGCGGTGCCGGGCGTCGCGGGTTTGGAAGATCCGAAGGCGATCGCCTCGCGCGTAGGCGACGGAATCCTGGCAGACGCGCTCAGAACATACGCCGCATGGCGAGCCGTTTCACTGCGCGAGGAACGGCTGCTCGGCGGGACGCTTGGGGCGATGCCCGAGACCCCCGTGTGGCGCGTTCCCGATCTTGCCGACGACGTCAACGACCTCAAGTCGCTGCGCGAAGTCGGTCAACTTCTCGCAACAAGCTCGTAACGCGGCAGCTCTTGGTGGAGGCCGCGGGACGCCGGGTAGGCTTTGCGTTCCATGCAACAGGTCGCCGCCCCACATTACGAACCCGAGTACGAACCCGATCGCGAACCATTTCCCAGGACGCTGCGGGAATGGCGCGCGCGCTTCCGCGATGCGCGCCACTATGGCGAGCGTATCTCACCGCCGATCGTGATCGGGGGAGATCTGATCCACCGAACGATCGCCCTCGCCGTCATCGCCCTCGCGACCGGAGCGATCCTTGCAACGCTGGCGCTCCCCGGTGTCTCCATCTTGAGTCACGCAGTCGGGAACATCGCGCATCGCTTCGACGCGCCGCTCGGTTCGGTCTCGCTACCGAAAACCGATCAACGCTCCGTCGTGCTGTCGAAAGATGGCCGGGTGATAGCGACCTTGGCTGGGGCGGAGAACCGAGCAGTCGTTCCGCTTCGTCAGATCCCCGTCGCCGCGCAGCAAGCGGTGATCGCGATCGAGGATGCCAAGTTCTATGAGCATCACGGCGTCGACCCCGCGGGTCTCGTGCGCGCGCTTCTTTTCAACGTGCGGAGCGGCGGAGCCTACGAGGGCGGGAGCACGATCACCCAGCAGCTGATCAAGAACACGCTTGTGGGGAACGAACGGTCGATCGATCGCAAGATCAAAGAGGCTCGCCTCGCTGTGCTGCTCGAGAAGACGATGTCGAAGCGCCAGATCCTGCAGGCGTACCTCAACGAGACCTACTTCGGGAACGGCGTCTACGGGATGCAAGCGGCCGCCGAATACTACTTCGGCGAGGACGTGTCAAAGCTGACGCTGTCGCAAAGCGCGACGCTGGCCGGGATCATCCGCTCGCCGGTGAGCTATGAACCCATCCACCACGCACGGACCGCGCGTGCGCGCCGGGACCTGGTGCTGCAGCGGATGAGAGAGCTGAGCTACATCACGGACGACCAGCGGAAAAAAGCGTCGCGCGGGCCGGTCGTCGCGGCTGCGCACCCACTCCCGCCGTCGACCGCGCCCTACTTCGTTGAGTACATCAAGCAACAGATCATCGACGATCCGAGGATCGCGCCGACAGCGGCTGAGCGTGAGCGCGCGCTCTACTACGGCGGCCTCCGGATCCAGACGACGCTGGATCCAGGACTGCAGACCGAGGCAGGAAAGGCGTCCGCGCAGGTTCTCAACCGTTCGAGCGATCCGTCCTCTGCGCTCGTTTCGATCGACCCGACGACGGGAGCCGTGCGCGCGATGGTCGGAGGGAAGGACTTCGACACGTCGAAGTTCAACCTGGCCGTGCAGGGCAAGCGGCAGCCCGGGTCGACGTTCAAGCCGATGACGATGGTCGCTGCGTTGGATGCCGGTATCTCACCCGGCCTGCAATTCGACACGCCTTCGCCGCTCCAGATCAAAGATCCGACGGGAAAGACGATCCCCGTTTCGAACTACGACCACACCGGCCATGGCGTCATCGACATGCGACAAGCGACCGCCTTGTCGATCAACACGTACTACATCCAGCTGATCCAGCGCGTCGGTCCGGCAAACGTGGTCGCGATGGCGCACAAGCTCGGGATCACTTCCGATCTCCAGCCGTATATCTCGCTTGCACTTGGAACGGAAGAAGTCTCTCCGTTCGAGCTAACGAGCGCGTACGCGACGATCGCTAATCAAGGCGTCTACTGCAAGCCATTTGCGATCACACA
>Ga0070708_100003137_pt1 | contig 12871 bp, 9 predicted proteins | sample KBSK5503metaG_FD_65469 | JGI IMG/M metagenome (GOLD analysis project Ga0070708, IMG submission 65469) | Corn, switchgrass and miscanthus rhizosphere microbial communities from Kellogg Biological Station, Michigan, USA - KBS K5-50-3 metaG | ecosystem: Host-associated > Plants > Roots >...
ACCACCCAGGACGATCGCAACAAGGGCATCGTCAACATCTGGGTCGGATTCGCGCCATTGAAGCCGGCCGAGTTCGTCGTGCTGTACCTGCAGCAGATGGCCGGCCAGATCACCGTTTGACGCACTGAAGTTCGCACCGAACGAGGAGGGCTCCGTGGCACAGTTCACCGTCAACACGTCACGCTTCGATCCGTACAAGAACTTCAAGTTCCGGGTGAAGTGGGACGGTCGATACGTCGCCGGCATCTCCAAGGTCAGCGCGCTGAAACGCGCGACGGAAGCAGTGACGCACCGCGAGGGCGGCAGCGTCAGCAGCGCCCGCCTCTCGCCCAGCACGTGGAAGTTCGACCCGGTCACGTTGGAACGCGGAGTCACACATGACACCGACTTCGAGGCGTGGACGAACCTGATCAACAACATGACCGGCGACCCTGGCATGTCGTTGAGAAACTTCCGCAAGGACATCACGATCGAGTTGCTCAACGAGCAGGGTACGGTCGCCAAGGCCTACAATATCTACCGCTGCTGGGTGTCGGAGTACACGGCGCTGCCAGAACTCGACGCCAACGCCCACGTGGTCGCGATCGAGAAGATCGTCCTACAGAACGAGGGCTGGGAGCGCGACATCGCAGTGAATGAGCCCGCGGAGACGTGATCCGATGCTAGGGGCCACGTTCGGGGCGGTGCGCAGGGTCGCGCTCGACGGCCCTGGGCGTCGCTGGGCCCTGGTGCGCGAGCTATGCGGGCTCGACGAGGAGAGCGTCGGCGGGCGCACGACGCTAGACGCCGTCCGCTTGCTCGACCGGCTGCTGGTGGACGAGCCGGGCGCATGTGTTGCTCCTGGCGGCGCGTCGGCCTTGACCCTGCCCGAGCGCGATCTGCTGCTGGCGGCGGTGTGGCGAATGGCCTGGAGCCCGCACCTGGCCGGCACGCTGACGTGCTCGTCGTGCGAGCAGCCGTTCGACTACGACTTCGACCTCGACGACCTCGCCGATCGCGTGCGGCTGGCGACGGCCGAACTGCCGAGCGAGGACGGCGTCTACACGTTGAGCACCGGCGTACGCTTCCGGCTGCCGACCGGCGACGACGAGCGCGCACTGATCGGCCTGCCCGATGACAAAGCCGAGTGGACGTTGCTCATACGCTGCCTGGTCGACGGTGATCCCGACACCGACGGGCCGACCGTGGAGAAGGCGATGGATCAGGTCGGCAGCGGCCTCGACATCGACTTCGACGCCGCGTGCACCGAGTGCGGTGCCGTCCTCGCCATGCGATTCCAAATCCAGGACTACGTGCTCGGCGCGATCGTGTCCGACTGGCGGGGCCGGGTCAATGACGTCCATCGCATCGGGCTCGCTTACGGCTGGGGTCTCGGCGAGATCATGGCGCTGCCTCGTTGCCGCCGGCGCGCGTTCATCGCCATCCTCGACGACGGCGCTGCGCCATGACGGGCTACCTGCGGCGGGTGCTGTCGCGCACGTCCACTGCCGCGGCACCGGGCACGTTGCAACCGGACACCGAACGGCGGTGGACGAGCGCGCGCGAGCCGTTCGGCATCGGGCCGGCGTTGAGCGAGCCGTTCGGCATCGGGCCGGCGTTGAGCGAGCCGCCGGCGACCCTCGTCACGCCGACAACCCCGGCGGCTAGTGGCGACCGGCCTGCGGCCCCGCCGCCGCCGTTGCCGTCCGCGCCACTGAAGGCCCCCAGCCGCGCGCAGCCCGGTGAGCAGCTCGAGCCGGTGCCGGATGAGCCTGCGCCCGCGCCCTCACGCTCGCCCCGCCCGCGGTATCGGCGCCGTTTGCCGGCGGAACCCGATGACCGCGCGAGGGCCGATCCCGTTACGGTGCCGCACGAACCGGCGCTGGCCGAGTACCAGCGCCCGACACTTGTTCCGCACGCCGCCGACCGCAACCAGCCGACGGTCACCGCGGCGCCGTCACCGGCGCCCCAGCGTTCGTCCGAGCCGCAGTTTTCGCCCCGGCTACCGGCACCGCCGCGTCGGTCCACCTCACCGGATGAACGGCCCGCCCCGGCGGCACAGGTCGAGATGCGCGAGCCGGCCCGCCGGGCGACCGAACGAGCCATGATTGTTGCGCCGGCGATGCTCACCAGCCCGGCGCCGGCGCCGCAACCGAACATCGTCATCGGCCGTATCTCGGTCGTCGTCGACTCGCCCCGTCCGGTCGCACCGACCGCTCCGCAACGCGCGCAGCGCCGGCGCGCGAGCGCCGCGCCCACGCGCACCACCGGGCCGCGGTTCGCCCACCGATTCGGGATCGGACAGCTGTAGCCATGGCGCTGCTCGACATCTCGTTGGTGACCTCGGCGATGGTCGAGCTGCTCAAGGCACACATCGGCAACTCGCCCGCCTGGCCGCAGGCGGCCGGTGCACCACTGGTGACTGCGCAACCGCCGGACGAGCTGGCGGTGAAGACCTTGGGCGTTTACCTCTATCACGTCAGCGAAGATCCCCATCTGAAGAATCAGCCACCGCACGGCGGCGACAGCCCGCCAGTGCGGTTCACCCCGATGGGCCTGCACCTGTACTACCAGCTGAGCGCGCTCGGCGACGGTGCCGGCGGGCTCGCGAACCTGCAGGAGCAACTGCTGATCGGCGCGGCGATGAAGGCAATGCACGACTACCCGGTGATCGACGACAACACGCGCGTGCCGCGCAGGGCACCGCAGACGCCGCTCGACGTGCTGCAGAGTGTGGGGCTCGACGGCGCCGACAACAAGCTGCGCATTTCGTTGCAGCCGGTCGCCTATCACGAGGCGCAGTCGTTCTGGAACGCATCGTCGCTGGCGCCGCGGCTCGCCGTTTACTACCAGGTGTCGGTCGTGCTGCTCGAACCCGACAAGCCGTCGACGATGTCCGGACGGGTGATGACCTACGGCGTGCAGAGCTTCGTCGGTGGCGCGCCGCGGCTCGACGGAAGCCAGAACACGATCACCGTGCAGGTGCCAGGGCTGGCCGCGCAGTCACTGCTCGCGCGGCCGGCCGAGGCTCAGGTCGGCGCGCAAGTTGAACTCACCGGGTCCGATCTCTTCGGCGACGCCACCGAGGTGCTGCTGCAACACTTCGGCTGGCCCGACCGCGCGCAGGCCGACCCGACGTGGGGCGTCGTCGCCGCAGACGACCGCATCTCGTTCACCGTCCAGGAACGGGCCGACGGCCGGCCGATCACTCCGGGCCTGTACTCGGCCCGGGCCCGCGTGATCAAGCGCCGCACCATGCCCGACGGCAGCACCCGTGACTTCGGGTTCGTCTCCAACGACACCCCGTTCTCGATCTCGGCGCGCATCGACAGCGTGACCATAGCCAACGATCTCGGCACAATCAGCGGCTACGTCTTCGCCAACCCCGACCCGACGATGCCGCCCTTTCCGCCGGACGCCATCCAGCTGTGCATCGGCGGCATCGTGCTCACTGAGGTGCCACCCGAACCGCCCGTCGTCGCCCTCGCTCCGGGGCAGTTCCGTGTGGTCGACCAGGCGACGATCGACTTCCGGTTGCCGGTCGAGGCGGTGGCCGGTCGGCCGGTCTCGGTGCGGCTGTTCGTGCTCGGCGCCGAATCGCCGGCCCAGTGGATCACGCCATGAGTGCAGACGACCTGCAACTGGACCGGTCGCTGGAACTGGTGCTGGCTCGGGTCCGCGGCCGCGCGCGATTGCGTACCGAGTGGCTGCGCACCCTGTGGCGCGCGGCCGAGGCAGCCCCGTCCGGTGCAGCCGTCACCCATGCCGAGGTCGACCTCAGCCTCGACGATCGCGACAACCCGAGGGACGAGGCCCATTGGCTGGCTCACGCCGACTACGCCGACGACCGGGCCACGCTCGCCGCTATCGAGACCGAACTCGCGCGTGACACCGGCTCGCGGCTGTCGCGGTTGTGCACCACATTCGGGCTGAGTGCGGCTGACCGGGATCTGCTGCACGCCTGCCTGGCGGCCGAGCTCGACCCGTCGCTGCTGCGCGTGTACGCGTACCTGCAGGACGCCGCCGCGCGCAGCTATGTCACCGATGCGCTGGCCGCCCGGCTCTTCGGCCACGGCCGCAGCCTCGGCATCGCCGACGACTCGCCGCTGCTGCGCTGGGCGATGCTCGGGACTTGCGAGACGTCGCCCGGTGAGCAAGCCGCGTACCGACTCGATCGCGCCGTGTACAGCTGGCTGACCGGCAACGATTCCCTCGATGCTGACCTCGCCGGTATCGCCCGCCTGGTCGACCGCACCGACAGCCTCGAGGGTTGGCCGGTCGCCGATACCGGCAAGGAACTCGCCCGTTGGCTCGACGACGACACGGTCGCAACCGCGCGCGTCCACGTCATCGGAGCCGACGGGAGTGGTCGCCGTACGTTTGCCGCGCTGGTCGCCGACCGGTTCGAGCGCGCGCTGCTGGCCGTCGACGCAACGCACGTGGACGAGTCCGCGTGGCCGCACATCGAGCGCGCCGCCAAGCGTCGAGCCCTGCTCGACGGCACGGCCCTCGCGCTGTCGCCGCCCCCCTCGTTCTGGACGAAGCCGAGTGCGACGACCAGGCCGGCCATCGCGCTGCAGTTCGTCGTCACCGACACCGAGCGGGCGCTTCCGGCCGAGACGCACACGGTCGACTACACCGTAGTGCTGCCGCCGTTGTCGATCGACAGCCGACGGGCGCTGTGGCAACGCCATGCGCCGTGGTCGGCAGGGTGGCCGGCGCCGGAGTTCGAAACGCTCGTGCGCCAGCACCGCGCGCTTCCTCGTGACATCGCCCGTATCGCGATGCGGGGCGAGAGCTCGCCGGCCGAGACGGGTGTGTTGCTCCGATCGGCCGCCCGCGAGTCGCTCGGCGAACTGGCCCAGCGGCTCGAGTGCCCGTTCGGCCGCGACGACCTCGTCGTCAACGCACATGTGTCCGACGCGCTCGACGACCTGCTGTTCGAGGCGCACGATCGCGTCGCGTTCTGGGAGCAACCCGGTGCCCGCCGACTCTTCCCGCAAGGCCGCGGACTGCTGGCCCTGTTCAGCGGACCGCCCGGCACGGGCAAGACGATGTCGGCGCAGGTTGTCGCAGCAACCCTCGGCATGGATCTGTTCCGCATCGATCTCGCGGCCGTGGTCAGCAAGTGGGTCGGCGAGACGTCGCGCAACCTCGACCGGCTGCTGCGACGTGCGGCCGACCTCGACGTCGTGCTGCTGTTCGACGAGGCCGACGCGCTCTTCGGCAAGCGCACCGACGTCAAAGAGGCCAACGACCGGTTCGCGAACACCGACACCGGGTTCCTCCTGCAGGCGATTGAGAGCTACCGCGGTGTCGCTCTGCTGTCGACGAACCGGAAGGGCGACATCGACCCGGCCTTCGTGCGGCGGCTTCGCTACGTGTTCGACTTCCCGGTGCCGACCGAGGTGGAGCGGCTGCAGCTCTGGCAGGGGCTGGTCGGTCAACTCGCCGGCGCCGCGGAGGCCGAGCGGCTCCGCACCGACCTGCAACGGCTGGCCGCGAGCGTCGAGGTGACCGGAGCGCAGATCAAACTCGCCGTGCTGACCGCCCTGTTCGCATCCCGCCGCGACCAGGGTGACGTCACCGCCGATCACCTGATGCGCGGACTCGAGCGCGAGCTGGCCAAGGAGGGCCGGCCCGTGGGCGACCGGTTGCGCGAAAGGCTGACCAGCCGTGGCCGCTGACCGAGTCATCATCGAAGAGCTGTTCCTGCAGCTACCCGGCCTGAGCGCAGAGGCGGCTCGCGCGATCTCGGCCGAGGTCGCCGACCGGGTCGGTGCCGGGTTGGCGGCTGCGTTGCCGAAACGTTCGCTCGCCGCGCTCGACCTGCGGCTCGAGATCCGTCCCGGCGCCGGCCGGCACGAGATGGTCGACGCGGTGACGGGTGCGATCCTCGAGGCGTTGCTGCAATGAGCGCGCCCCGGCAGGGTCGCCTCGCCACCCGTCCCCAGGAAACCGCAGCAACAGCGGCAGCAAAACCCGAAACGCACCGCGGCAAGCGCGTGACCACCCTGACCGTTCCGTCGCACGAGGCAAACCACACGAAGGCCGGGCCGATCCCCGCGCCGCGGCGGCCGGCAGACTCGTCCGGCCAGCCACTGCCGGCCGCGCTGCGCGATCGCTTCGCTCCGATCGTCGGGCTGCCCGCGGCGCAGGCCGCGCGCGTGCACACCGGGTCGGCCGCCCAGTCATGGGCGCTGCAGAAGCAGGCCCGGGCCGTTGCCGACCGCACCGACATCTACTTCGCCGAAGGCGAGTACCGGCCGGGTACCCGCGCCGGCGATGCGCTGATCGCGCACGAACTGGCGCACGTCAGCCAGGCCCTTCGTGGCCTGCTCGACTGCCCCGCGCGCTGGGCCACGGTCGGCGCCGAGCGCAACGCGATGGAAGCCGACGCCGACGCAGCCGGCCGGCAGGTCACCGACGAGGTCGACCAGGAGCACCCGCAGGAGCCGACGGAGTCACCGCTGGCTGCCCTCGCTGCGCGGATCGCGTCGCTGGCCACGTCCACCACCGCACAGCCGACGAATACGCCGCAGGCCGCCGACGCCACCCAGCCCACAAGCGCTCAGCCGGCAGCCGCTCAGCCAGCGGTCGCGCCAGTGGCGGCCGAGAGCACTCCGGTCGTGGGCGACGCAACCGCATCGACCGAGCCGGCGACGGTCGATGACGCCGCTGCGGCGGTCGAGGCGGCGCCCGACGCGGCAGCGACCCGGACCGCAGCGTTGCCACCCGACCTGCCCCTCATGCCGGATCCGCCGACCACGCTGTCGCCCGCTGAGCAGCACCGCGTCGGGGGAGCGCAACGGCGGGCGACCGCGACGGCCTCGTCGGCCGCGACCGCGCCGAAGCCGACCGAGAACGTCGCCAGTGCCGAGACGGCCGTCGCGGTGCCGCAGGCCGAGAGCAACGCGCGGGCGGCCGCGGCGATCGTGGCCGAACTCGGCGACACGGTGAAACCGAGCGTCGAGATCGTGGCGCTCTGCGAGCGCATCAAGACGCTCATCCTCGAGAAGCGTCCGGCCGACGAGGACGCCGTCGTCGACAGCCGTCCCGAAGCGGTCGCCAGCGAAGCCGGCGGCGCCGTGCAGGGCGACGTCAACAAGAACGTCGACACGGCGAAGGGTTCGTACGGTCCGATCGACTCGACACCGAAGGGACCGCAACCGTCGCAAGCGCCGGGCATCGATCCGATCCCGGCCGCGGCGCCAACGCCTGACGTCGGAGCGAAGGCGGGCACGCCCGATGCCATCCCTCCCGAGCAGGTCAACCTCGACGGCGACGCCCAGCAGATGGAGTCTAAGGCCGAGCAGGCCGGCCTGAACAAGGAATCCGCGCAGCTGGTGGAGGGTGGTCCGGTCGGCGAGGCGCGCGAAGCCCGTGGCGAGATGGACGACCTGGCCAAGAACAGCCCGGCCGAGGTGCTCAAACAGCAGCAGGAGGCGCTGGCGACCTCGGACGCGAACATGGCCGCGCTGCAGATGAAGGCGTTGCAGTCGTTGCGTGATGCGCGCGCCGGTCACGTCACCGGCGTGGGTACGCAGCAGCAGGAGTTGAAGCGCGGCGCGGAAGACCTGCGCACCCGTTTGTCAGCCAAGGCGCAGGGGATCTACGAGAGCGCGCAGAGCCGCGTGCAGGATCTGCTGCGCGATGTGCCGACGACGGCAATGGAGAAGTGGACGAAGGGTCTGCCGCCGATCTCGCGGCAGTTCAAGGCCGATCTGAAGGTGGTGTCCGATCAGGTGTCGGAACGCCACTCCGGCGTCGGTGGGTTCTTCGTCGCCGGCTGGGACGCCGTGGCCGGCCTGCCGGACTGGGTCAAAGAGGCCTATGACACCGCCGAGAAGAACTTCGGTGACAGCGTCTGCACGTTGATCACCGGCATCTCGGTCTACGTCAACCAGATCATCAAGATCGCTGACGAGATCATCGCCGATGCCCGCACCCAGATCTCGGCCGTCTTCAAGACCGAACTTCCAGAAGCCGACGCGGCATGGGCCGCCGAGCAGGAGAAAGCCTTCGGCGCCAAGCTCGATGCCTTGCACGACAAGGCCGAGCAGACCCGTACGTCCTTCAATAAAGAACTGATCGACAACGCCGGCAATGCGGTGCAGGCGGCCCGCGAGGAGATCCAGAAACTGCGCAAGGCCGCCGGTGGCCTGTGGGGCCGGTTCCTCGACGCGGTCGGGCGATTCCTCGACGACCCGGTCAAGTTCATCATCGACGGGCTGCTGGAACTGGTCGGCATCTCGCCGCCGGCGTTCTGGGGCGTCGTGAAGAAGATCGGCGAGGTGCTCGGCGACATCATCGATGCACCGATGAAGTTCGCCAACAACCTGATGGACGGGATCGGGCAGGGCTTCTCGCAGTTCTTCGACAATATCGGCCGGCACCTCCTCGAGGGTCTGCTGGAGTGGCTCCTGTCGGGGCTGAAGGACGAAGGCATCTCGATCGAGATCCCCAAGGAATTCTCGGTCAAGAGTGTCATCGGGTTCTTCCTGCAACTGCTCGGCATCTCGTGGATCCGCATTCGCAAGCTGCTCGTCGAGCAGCTCGGCGAGAAGGCCGTCGCCGCGATCGAGAAGACCGCCGGGATCATTTCCACACTGGCGACCAAGGGCATCAGCGGAATCCTCGACGACATCAAGCAATTCCTCGACCCGAAGAACATCGTCGACACGATCGTCGATGTCGCCGTGAAGTACATCGCCGAGACGTTGATCGTGAAGGTCGCCGTGAAGGTGCTGGCGATGCTCAATCCGGCGGGCGCGATCCTGGCCGCGATCGAGGCGATCTACCGCGTGCTGAAGTGGATCTTCACCAACGCGGCCAAGATCTTCCATCTCATCGAGGCGGTCGTGAACGGGATGGCCGACGTCATCTCCGGCAACATCGGCGGCGTCGCCAAGACGGTCGAGAAGGCGCTGGCGATGCTCATCGCTCCGGTCATCGACTTCCTGGCCGACTACCTCGGCCTCGGTGGGCTGCCCGGCAAGGTCGCCAACGCAGTCAAGGGTCTTCAGGCGTGGGTCGAGGGCGTGATGCGCAGCGTCATCAAGTGGCTCGTCGAACTCGGCAAGAAGCTGATGAGAGCACTCGGCATCGGCGGCAAGGAGGACGAGAAGGAGAAGGACAAGAAGGGCAAGGAAGGCGACGGCGAGGTCGGCGAGCACGTCGCGTTCAGCGGCGGCGGCGAGTCGCACACGCTCTACTTCGACGAGCACGGCGAGGACGCCGTGCTGATGACGGCAAGCAAGCCGATGACGGTGAAGAACCGCATCGTCGACTTCCGCAAACGGCTGACCGGCGAAGGTAGCAAGCTGCCGTACTTTTCCGACGACCGCGAGCGCGACAAGGCCAGCGGGTTGCTGGACAAGGCCGACGCCAAGGCGACTGACGCCGATGACGACGCCGACAAGCTCGTGCGGCAGCACCATGCGGCGGCCAAAGCGGCGGCGAGCGCCGCCGAGGCATCGTCGGCAGCCGACTCGGCCGAGGCCGCTGCCGATGCCAGGGTGACACAGGAAGAGCAGTCGCTCGCTTCGATGATGGCCGAGCTCTACGACCTGTTCGAGGAGCACCCCGGCGACGACAAGCTCGACATGCGCGCGGGCTACAGCGGCTCAGCCGGCGCGGGCGAGGTCTCATACCGGCGGTCCAAGCGTTCGACGACCGCCGCAAACGTGATGATCAGCGGCCCAGTCGCCGGGTATGCGGCGATGTCACAGCGAGGACGCGTGACAGCGGAGGCCGCCGCGCTGCGGGCAGCGACGATGCGCCAGCGGATCGTGCTGCGACCCGCTGGAATCGTCGAGCAGCTCGATGCCCTGGCTAGCGCCGGTCAGCAAGGTGAGGACTTCGCGACCAAACACCTGCCCGGTGAGAAGGTCCAGCCGCCTCTGGAAGAGCTGCAGGCAAAGCTGAACGCGGCCGCGGCCGCCGCGACGCCCGTCGCCAACGTCAAGCTTGTAGGTGGTGGCGAGATCATCGAGCGGGCGGTCTCGCTGCTCAGCGACGAGCGGCGCAAGAACCAGGCCGGCGGGGTCTTCTGCAGGATCAACTCGAGCAGGCTCGAGATCGAGCGCCTGACGCTCGAATCGAAGGAAGCGGCCAAGCGTAACGAGCAGCGGGAGGCCGCCGCCAGGAGCGGTGCATCACCGGCAAGCGTGACCAAGGAAAAGGCATCGACGACATTGCGCGGTCAGCCGTCGGGCGGATTGGTGGACTCGCCGGACGAGGGGTTGCCGGCCGTGGTCGTCGGTGCGCGCGGACCGGTGGTGAGCGCCATCGCCTCCTATGAGGAACTCGTCAAGGCGATACGCAAGGCGGCCGATGACTTCGGACCCAACCTGGCTGCTGCAATCCATGGCGTACCGGTAGCTCCGGTACAGGCCGTCGTGTCGATGACGCTGCGCGGCGTGCGCGTCGAGAAGGACCAGGATCGCTTCCTGCAAGAGGTTTCGCTGTTGATGCAGATCGAAATGGTGCGTGCCCCGACTGCCTGGGCGTTCGCGATCGCGCACTTGGCCTCGGCCACAAGTGCTTCGGAGGCTGCCCGTGCGTTGAAGCAGGAGTTCTTTCCACCTGCCCAGAAGAGTTTCGTCAAGCAGTACGAGAAATGGGGGCCGAAGGTCTTCAATCAGGCGTCGGACGCCCTCTTCTCCAGGCTGGGCGTCGAGTTCGAGAAACGGTCCGGATTCCGCGGCGGCGGCACGGTGTTCCTGAACGTCGATGAGATCAACACCGCCGTCAAAACGGTGAAGGTCGAGTTGGACCGCATCTACGACGAAATGGTGGCCAAGCTATGAGCCAGCCGCAGGCGATCGCCGCCTCGGTGCGTTGTGCCATCGTCCGGGGCGATGGCGTTCACTCCGAACTCGAGCAAGGGCGCCTGCACACGGCCGCCCTGGAGCTCGTTGATGTGCAGTCGAGTGAGACCCAACATATCGCCAGTTGGCGGTCCGCCAACCCTGGCGTCGTTGCTGAGGTCGTGATCGATCACGACCTCAGCAACGACGACATGGCCTGCGCCCATTTCACCGGACCGGATCGAGTGATCCTCGCGACCCAGCTGGTCTCGATCTTGAACTACATGCCCGTCGAGCTGTTGCATCTGGTCGCGCGCAGTGATGCGCCTGCTGCACAGCGGCGCAATGCGCTGAGCGTTCTCGCGCAGGTGTACGTAGCCGCCGACGGCGAATGGCACTGGGACCACGACATCGAAACGACGGTCGCGGCGGCGCGCGCGGACCCTGCTGCCGGCGTGCGTCGGGAGGCCCTTTCCACTGAGATCCAGGGCAACCCGGCCGCGGCGGCCGCCCACCTTCGCGAAGAGAGCGCAGGCATTGTCGACGCGGGTGAACGCGAGCATCTGGTTGCGCTGGGGGCGCTCGCTGACCGGGCCGCTACCGAGTTCGCAGGCGTGACCCCGATTCCCGCCGGCAGCCTGCATCTCGGTGGTGCGCACCTTGCTGTCCCAATCTTCCGGGTTGGCCCGACCGCCAATGTGATCCGGCGTTTGACCGGCATTGCCGAGGTCGTGAGCGCCCGCACCGTCGAGGCGGCGGGCGGCGGTGGCGAGGTGACCGAGCTGCGGGCGACCGGTCTTGACGCCACCCTCACGTACGTCATCAGCAAACAATCGCCCGTGGGATGCGCCTATTTCTCGGGGGACGACCGGGTAACGCTCGCGGCCGGAATTGCCTGGGCGCTGCGGTACTTCCCGATCCACATGGCGAAGCTGACCGCGAGCTTCGGGCAGCTGAGCGAGGTACGTGCGCTCGGCTTGCTGGCGCTGGCGTTCGCCTCGTCCAAGCGGATGGATCCTGACATCGACATCGATCCCGCCGTACCGGGCATCTTGGCGGCGGCTCTGCGCGATGACGATCCGGCAGTGTGCAGCATGGCGGCCGGCGTGCAGTGGCTGCTCACCGATGAAATCGGGTGGAGCTGACGATGGCCAGCGAATCACCGCTCGCACCGTTGCTGCTCAAGGGCGCGTTCATCCGGCTTGACGAGACCGCAATCGGCGCCGTACCGCAGATCATCGTCTTCCAGTACAACCCTGAGTCGCTGACGCGGAAGTTCAAGCCGTACGAGAAGCCGGCGAATGACAAGGCGGGCGAGGTACCCGACCCGTCGGCCCGAGCCGCGCCGTACGACCCCGAGGAAGAGATGGACATCGTCATCGAGCTCGATGCGACCGACGATCTGGAACAGCCCGAACGGCATCCGATCACTGTGGTCACCGGCGTCGCTGATCGCGTGGCGGCGCTGGAGATGCTGATGTACCCGTCCGACGAGATCGGCCTGCTGTCGTCGGCGATCACCTCGCTCGCCGGAGCGCTAGGGATCGGCGGCGGCGCTGAGATTCCGAAGGACCGCGAAGCGCCGGTCGTGCTGTTGACCTGGGGGCCTGGCCGCGTCGTGCCGGTGAAGATCGCCGGCTTCTCGGTCGAGGAGCAGGCCTTCAACCCGGCGCTGTATCCGATCCGGGCCAAGGTCACTGTCGGGGTCAAGGTGCTGACCGAGGACTACTTCAACACCCGAACCGAGAGCAAGAAGCTCACATCCGCCGAAACGATGGCCCAGGCCGCGTACCGCTTCACGTTCAAGCAGAAGAAGCTGCTGGCCGCCGCCAATGTCGCCAACAACATCGACAGCATCCTATCGACGCTGCCGTTCTAGCCGCCCCGGAGAGCCGCCGACATGCCTGCCTACGACCCCAAGAGCCGCTACGCCAAAGCCCCCGTGTACCAGGTGGTCGATCATCGCGATCGCGTCGTGACGGTGACCGCGCCGGCGCGGGCGCCCGATCAGCCGATCGCCGGGTGGCACGTGCGCCGGCAGGGGCAGCGCCCCGATCATCTCGCCGCTCACTACCTCGACG
>Ga0070708_100003138_pt1 | contig 12870 bp, 10 predicted proteins | sample KBSK5503metaG_FD_65469 | JGI IMG/M metagenome (GOLD analysis project Ga0070708, IMG submission 65469) | Corn, switchgrass and miscanthus rhizosphere microbial communities from Kellogg Biological Station, Michigan, USA - KBS K5-50-3 metaG | ecosystem: Host-associated > Plants > Roots >...
ATCTGTACGTCGGCGCCGACATTGGAGTCTGGCATTCAGCGGACAAAGGCGCGACATGGGAACCGCTTCCAAACGGATTGCCCGACGCGCCCGTGTTCGATCTCCAGATTCACCCGACGCGCCGCCTCCTCCGCGCGTCGACGCACGGGCGCGGTCTGTACGAGTATCCGCTTTAGTCCATCGACGCGTTCACGTATTTGACGCCGAGGATACCGGCGGCGAAGGTTGGAGCTCGTTCGTGAACCTCGCGATTCGAACGAGCATCGCGATGCCGAGGGTGAGCTCCAGCCGTAAGCGGAGAGCCGATAGCGACGAGCTTTGAGCTCGCCCTGGCAGCGCGCTCATCGAGGACGATCAGCAGTGGAGCTGTCGGAACAGCTCCCGGCTCCCTGCTTCAGGCCAAAGCTTACGGCTGGGGCTCGTTGTGGACCTCGCGACGCCTGCGATCATAAGGAGCTGCCGTCGCTTCGATCACACCGGCAGCACCACGAAGTCCAGCGTGGTCGTCGCGCGCACGCGCCGGCAGACTTCGAAGCCCTCGCGGCTTCCACTGTCGTTGGTATTGCCTTCGATCGTCGTGATCGCTCCGTTCGCGATGCCAACGACAATGCCGGTGTGATGCCAGCCGCCCTGCGGCCGCCGAACGAGGAACAGCGAACCGGTTTTGAGCTGCGACGTGTCGAAGCCGGGCCCACCTTCGCGAAACAGTCCACGATCTTTGGCGTGAATGCCGATCTCGTCGCACGACACACTCGGCACGAACGGCAGCGGCGCTCCTGCGCTTGCTTGGTTGAGCACGAAACAGGCGAAGCCAGCGCACCAGGGGAAGTTCACGCCTTCGGCGCCATTCATGTACAGTCGCACCCAAGGACCACAATTCTCGCCGCCGATCTCGCGCGGACGCTGCGCCAGGTGTTGCTCCGCGTAGCGCGGCGCATCCTTGCTCAGCACGCCCGTACCGTTGATCGGGCGTAGCACCGCGGACAGCGGTGCGATCATCGCGTCGAACGTCGTCTCGTCAACGCGACCGGTGACGGGCAACGAGCTCCGCTTCTGGAATGCCAAGACCGCCGTTTCGGTCGCGGTTCCGAATTCTCCGTCAATCTTGAGACCCAAGCCGTGGAACGTGAGCCACTCTTGGACGTGTCGCACGGCTTCGCCCGTCGCATCACGCGCCAAAGGTGTGGGAAACCGCGTCTCCCGGACAACCACCGGCGCGGCAAATGACGCGGGCGGCGACAGAACGGTGGGGGGCATATCGACTCCGGCGCTGAGTGAGATCCGCGCACACGGTCAGCGCCGACCGGTCGCGCGACGCTAGAGTAATCGGCGAGAGCACATCGCCGCAAGTTCACAGGCGAACTAGAACGGCGCGAGGGCGAACCGCAGCCCGCCCGCGTCGCGCACGATCGACGCGCGAATAGTCGGTTTGAGAAACGTGCGATCGATACGGTTGTCCGGATGGGCGTGGCTATACAGCACCGCCTTCTGGCCGGCGAACACGCCCAGGAAGACTCCGAGCACGATGTCGGTCGTCCAATGCTCATCGAGATACACGCGGGCGATGCACGGCATCGCCGCCGCCGTGTAGAGGAGCGGCGCAACTCCGGCGCGGCCGGACGTGCGACGTAGCCGCATCTCCTGCACGAGCGCCGACGCTGCCCCGAAGCTCGCCATGGCATGCATCGACGGGAACGATCGATAGTTGAAGCTCGTGAAGCCGTGGAATAATTGGAACTCGTACGGGTCGGCGTCGCGCTTGTCGCCCGCGTCGTCGATCACGTACGGACGAGCGCGCCCGAGCGCGCCGCGCACGACCTGGATGAATGTTGCCCCCGACGCGACCGCCTCCGTCGTGTGAAACGCGACGTCTGCCGTCCCGTGATCGTGTGATAGCCGCGCGATCCCCCACACCGCGCCGCCGGTCACCATGATCACCGTCTCAGTAACGAGGCTCGTGCGCTTCGCCGCTGTGGTGAATCCTTGATGCCGCGCGTGGAACGTCGAGTCCCCAAACGTGCGCGCGATCCGCACGTCGACCTTCGACAACATGGCGGTGGCGGCAGTCGCCGCCGCGAATAAGCCGATGTCTCGACCAGTGATCAGCACGGCCGAGTTGGACGGCGTCGCGGCGGTCTGAGCCGACAGCGACGAAGCGAACGCAAACGCTATGACGAGCGCTCTCGTAAAAGACGTCATGACGGAGTTTGCGTGTGCACCGCCACGCCGCGACCGATTCGTGCCCGATTGTACAGCCCGGCAGACAGCGCGGCGATGAAGAGTCCGGCACTCCATCCGCCGAGCACGTCGGTGGCCCAATGTGCGTCGAGATACACGCGACTCACGCCCACGAGCAGTGGAACGATTACTCCGAGCAGGAGCGCGGCACTACGGCCGAAGAGTCCTTCTCGCCACAGCACGTATGCCAGCGTGCAGCACACTGCCGCCGCAGCGGTGGCGTGCGCCGACGGAAATGAAAAGCCCTCAGGAACATGGCCGTATCCCGCTGGGCGGGCGCGGCCGTAGAGTCGCTTCACTGATTCATATACGGCGACCGCCAGCGCTGGGGCGATCAACACATTCGCCGCGACATTCCGCTTCTCGCGATACCAGAGGAATAACGAGACGGCGATCGACAAGCCGTACATTGCGCGCGTTTGTCCGAGCGTCGTCACCCAATAGAAAAAAACGAAGAGGCCCGAGCTCGTATGCGTCGCGACCCACGCGCGAATCGCGGTGTCGAAGGGGATCGATTCGTGAGCGAGTACATTCTGACCGATTTTCGCGAACGCGAGCAGGCCGAGCGCGCCCAGTACCACCACCGCAATCCACTCTCGCCGACCTGCGTCCCGGTGGGTCGATTCCATGTCAGGTTGCAATGCACGTTTCGAGCGCTGAGCACTTGACGCGGTCGTGACACCGGGTAATCTAGGTTACAGAAAACGGTACATCCCGTCCGTCTAATTAGTCGGTTGAGGAATGCTCGTGCACCTTTCCGCCGGCGACGGGTCGGGTAGTGTTCGTCCTAGCCGGCACGGACGCCACGGCGCGGGGTACTAGTCCCCCGTCGCCGCGCTGAATTTCCCCCAGCGGTATCGTAATGAGCGAGGCCGTACAGCCCCAGACCGTCTTTGCCGACCGGTACGTGATCGGGAAGGAACTCGGTCGCGGCGGAATGGCGACGGTATATCTTGCCCACGACCTGAAGAACGACCGAGACGTCGCCGTCAAAGTCCTGCACACCGACCTCGGCGCCGCACTCGGCGCCGAACGTTTTGAGCGCGAGATCCACGTTGTCTCCCGCTTCAGTCATCCGAACATTCTCGCGGTCGACGATTCGGGAGAGACCGCCGGCCAGCTCTGGTACGTCATGCCGCTCGTCCGCGGCGAGACGTTGCGAACCCGGCTGGATCGGGAGAAACAACTCCCGCTCGCTGACGCCGTCAAGATTACCTGCGAGGTTGCCGAGGCGCTGTACTATGCGCATCAACAGGGGATCATCCACCGCGACATCAAGCCTGAGAACATTCTTCTCGAGGAAGGCCACGCGATCGTCGCCGACTTCGGCATCGCGCGCGCGGCCAGTGCCCTAGGCGAGCGGCAGCTGACGCAAACCGGCGTCACGCTCGGTACTCCGGCATACATGAGCCCGGAGCAGGGCAGCGCCGACAAGAGCATCGACGGACGCGCCGACATTTACTCCCTCGGCTGCGTGCTGTATGAGTTGCTCGCCGGCGAGCCGCCGTTCGGCGGTCCGACAGCGCAAGTCATTATCGCGCGTCACTCGCTAGCCGAAGTTCCGGCGCTGAGCATCGCGCGTGGGACCGTCCCCGAGGAACTCGAGGACGCAATTCTGCGCTCGCTCGCCAAATCACCGGCCGATCGGTTCGCGACTGCGCTCGAGTTTTCCGAGGCGCTCAAGGAGTCGTTGGCGAGTGACGGAAAATCGCTCGGTCGCGCCGACCGACGCTCGCGATCGCGCCGCGGAAAAAAGAAAGCGACACGGTCCAAGCGGTCGTACATCATCACAGCGGCGATCGCAGTGCCGGTGGTGGCGGGGCTCGCTTTCGCAGGCTTCCACTACCTGGGCTCAAAACAGATTGCGAGCCGAATTGGAACGGACTCGGATCCGAATCACGTCGCGGTACTGTACTTCGACGATCGATCGGAAGGCAACAAGTTGCGTCCGCTCGCCGAGGGACTAACTGAAGCGCTCATCGACGAGTTGAGCGCGGTGAAACAGCTGAAGGTCATCTCGCGCAACGGTGTCGCACCATTCAAGGGCAGGGCAGTAGCACCCGACAGCCTCCAGCGGACGTTCAAGATTGGTACGCTCGTCACCGGCACTGTCGCCGAGTCGGGTGATAGGCTGCGTGTCGGCATCTCGCTGGTCGATGCCTTGACTGGGGATGCAATTGGATCAGCGACGATCGAGCAGCCCCGCAGCGATCTGTTCAAACTCCAAGACAGCCTCGCAAAGCAGGTGTCGTTCATCCTGCGCAAGAAGCTCGGGAGCGAAATCGAGGGCATCACCACTCGACCGGGAACGCGAAACGCGGAAGCTTGGGAAGCGTTCCAGCATGCCGAGGAGTCGGTAGCCCATGTCGACACGGTGCTCGCGATGGGTGGTGTCCAGGCGGCCCTGCAACAGCTCGCGGCGGCAGACTCCGAGCTGGCGAAGGTGGAGACGATGGACAAAAAGTGGGCGGTCCCGCTTATCGCCCGCGGCTGGATCCCACATCGCAAGGTCCTTATGGTCGGCTTCGGCGATCCGGGACAGATTCCCAAGTTGCTGGATAAGGCGGGTGCGTTCGCGGATACCGCACTCGCGTTGTCACCGTCGGATCCTCACACCCTCGCCAACGCGCTCGAGTTGCGCGGAACCGTGCGGTTGTTCCGTTGGTTGAATGGTCTCGTGGCCGGTGATGCGGCCTCGGCAAAGCTGATTGCCGATGCGGAAGCAGACTACCGAGCTTCCATCAAGGCGAACCCGCTTCAGGCATCGGCTTGGAACGCGCTCAGCTACCTATTGATTCAGCAGAGTCGGACGTCACAGGCCAAGCTTGCCGCGCAGAGTGCGTATGACTCCGACCCCTATCTCAAGGACATCGACAAAACGATTTGGCGCCTCTTTCAAACGTCCCTCGACTTGAACGTTCGGTCCGAGGCCACGAAATGGTGCGATCTCGGCCGCCAACGGCTGCCACAAAACTTCCGCTTCACTGAATGCCGCCTTTCATTGTCCGCGCTTCCCGGTCCTGTTCCAAATATTGATTCGGTGTGGGCGGTGTACCATCAGATGGTGGCCCTCAGCCCCGCCGGCCGTCGGCAGTTCGATTCGCTGCGAGCCGGGATGTTTGTTGGACTCGCCCTCGTGCGAGCCCACCTTCCCGATAGCGCGCGAGCGGTGGCCGCCCGCTCGCGAGGAAATCCGCAGGTCGACCCGGCCACGGAGCTGTTAGATCTCGAGGCCAAGCTCAACGTTCAACTTGGCAACAAGGATGAGGCGATTCGGCTCGAGACGCGATATCTGGCAAACAACCCGCAACTTCGTGCATTCTTCAAATTCGACGAGTCGTGGTGGTGGGATCCTGTGCGCGACGACCCGCGGTTCAAAGCGCTGATGGCTGGGGGCGGGTGAGCGTGGTCGCCGGCGGTCATTTGAGCCATCGGGCGATGCTCGGCGACGCAGGGCGCGACGCCGTACATAGCCGGGCACCAACATTGCCAGCATCATGTTACTGCTGAGACGTAGTAGATTTGCCGTTGCGACGTTCAGGAGAACCGGCTGGTGTGCCGCCGCCGCTGCGATGAGATTTCCCCAGCGCGCGGATGTGCAGTTGTAATATGAAGTTGTCACGTCAAGACTATGGAGGGCCTCGGCGCAGCGACGACGCTGCAGCATTGGAGATCCGACTATTTGCGGCCTGGAACCGCCTTGGCTGACGTTCCATGCACCGCGGACCTGCTGAGATCACGCAACAGTTGTGAAGTTGCCGCGCCACAGAGCGCGGCTTTGTGAGTTTGTCGGATGTGTGGCGCAACTCCCCTGGTTCGTCGCCACATGGCTGAGTCGTCGGAACGCGGAGATATATGGCACCCCGCCACCAAGCCCGCGCACAATTTTGTCTCCCGGAGGAAGGTATGCGACGCTCTCCCGTCGCGTTCGTGGCGTTGGCCGCTTCGCTGCTCCTCGCAGCGTGCGTAGGAGACCGAGAGGGCACCGTGGTACCAAGTGCCCCAGCTAATCGGTCGATAGCGGCGAACCCGAACGCGCCCACATGCAGTTTCTCCACGATGACCAAGGATGCCCAGGTCTTCTTTTCGGACAATAAAGACCCGGTGTTCGACGCCATCAACCTGATGCAAACGGCGTATAAGACGAGTCCGGCTGCGGCCACGCCTTACGGACTCGATGTCCTCGCAGACGTGGCAGCCGCGCGCTTCACGACGCGGCAAGTGCCCAACAGCGATGGCGGTCCGCTGGTCATCGACGTATTCATCTGCACCAACCTTGCGTCGTTTGACCTGACGAGCGCCCGCGCGGCTCTGAGCGCTGGCGTGTTCGAAGTTCGCGGTGGTAATCCAACGGCGCCTGCCGCGCTTAACGAGCCGGCGACGAACCCGCGTTGGGGCGTCGAGCCTCGCTTCGCGGCCGGTTGGCCCGAAGCCACGCCCGCGCTAACTCCTGCCCAGCCGCGCTACCTCCTCTTCGGGTATCCTCTTGGCTCGGCGCCAACACTCGGTCTCCCGGCGGCTGATGGGTTCACAGGGTTCGAAGTCGGAACGCGTTCCTCGGCGGGGACGGACGTTGACAAGAGTCAGCTGCGTGTCGGCGCCTGTATCTTGGCGGGCGAGGGCCCGAGCGCGAATCGTCTGATTCACGCAAACGCTATCATCTTCAACGAGTCGCCCAGCTTCTGCCAGGCGCTCGTGCTCGCCCCGAACACGAACACGACATGGCTCGCGAGCCTCGCGCACAGTCTCACGTCATTGATTGCGCCGAAGCCGCTGTTTGCGAAGGCGCCGATGCACCTCCTTGACGGCGAGTTCACCGGTGGCGGAATGGGCGGCTGGAGCCCGATGGGCTTTGGCGCAATTCCGGTGGCCAGCATCGTGCTCAGCATCCCTCCAGGGGGACAGCCCGTTAATTCGGTCGCAAGCAACGCCGGAACCAACGACTCTGTTGTCGTGAAGGCGACGATCAACAATGCGCCGGTCCCGGGGGTCACCATCACTCTCACGATCGCCGGCAACAACGGAACGCCGGCCAACGCCATCTTGTACCCACAACCGCAGCCTCAAGGTGTGACTGCAGCCGACGGGACGGTCAAGGTCTACTTCTCGGCCGGTAAGGCGGGCGGCTACACGATCACGGCGCACGGCGCCCTCGAAAACGGTACCACCCAGACCGTGACGTCCAAACTGTTCAACATCAAGAACCCGTAGTACCGCTGTCGTTGCAGCAACGCGCCTGGATGCTCACGAGCATCCAGGCGCGTTTTGCTTAGAATCGAGTGCCATAGAAGTAATTCGTCGGCGGTTTGGCGGCAGTCCATTACATGCAGCGCTCACTCATATTTCGCTCGTAGGGTCACGCCGCCGCAAAGGCGGTGTCCCTCGAATGCAACCTGACGCGTGAATGACCTCGGTAACGTCTCTCACGAATCGGCGGTTCCCATGAACGTCTCTCAGCCTCAGACCGCGAACGAGCCTCACCTCGCCGCCCCGGACGTCAACCCGTCGTTCACCAAGGGCGTCTTCCTCGGCGAGATCCTCGAAGACCTCGTCTTCCCATTCCCGGCGCTGACCACAGAAGAACACGAATCACTGCAGCTGATTCTCGACTCCTTCCGCGCCTACGCCGCCGAGAAAATCGATAGCGCCAAGTTCGACCACGAAGGCGCATTCCCCGACGGCGTTCGCCAGGGCCTCCATGAGCTCGGCGTCATGGGCTTGAGCATCCCCGAGCAATACGGCGGCTTTGGAGCGTCGGCCAAGGTGTACAACCGCGTCTTCGCCGAAGTCGGCGCAACCGATCCCGCGCTCTGCGTCTACTTCGGCGCACACCAATCGATCGGCTGCAAAGGCATCGTTCTCTTCGGGACTGAAGCGCAGAAGCAGAAATACCTCCCGCGCTGCGCAAGCGGTGAGCTCGTTGCCGCGTTTTGTTTAACGGAACCGGGATCGGGGTCGGACGCGCAAGCGATGAAGACGCACGCCACCTTGAGCGACGACGGCACGCACTACCTGGTCAGCGGCACCAAGATCTGGATCTCGAACGCCGGCTACGCTGATCTCCTCACCGTGTTCGCCAAAGTCACCGTCGACATCGACGGTGTGCGCAAAGAACGCGTCACCGCGTTCATCGTCGACGCACACGCACCCGGCGTCACACTCGGCAAGCGCGAAGAGAAGATGGGCATCAAGGCGTCCGACACACGCGCCATCTTCTTCGACCGCGTCAAAGTTCCTGTCGACGACCGACTCGGCGACGTCGGCCACGGCTTCCGCATCGCATTAGAAGTCTTGAATTCAGGCCGCCTCGGCCTGGCCACCGCGTCCGCGCGCGGGACGCGACGCATCATGCGCGAAGCGCTCGCCTACGCGAAGCAGCGCGAGCAGTTCGGTCGCTCCATCGGCTCGTTCGGGATGGTGCAGCGCAAGATCTCGACAGCCGCCGTCGAGTGCTACGCGGCCGACGCCGCGGTGATGGTCGCCGCCGGCATGGTCGACCGTGGCGGGATCGACTTTTCGCTCGAGACGGCCGCCTGCAAAGTCTTCGCATCCGAGCTCGCGTTCCGCGCGTCGAACGATGCGTTGCAGATCGCTGGCGGCATCGGCTATTCGAAAGAATTCCCGTACGAGCAAGCCGTGCGCGACTCGCGGATCAATCTCATCTTCGAGGGAACGAACGAGATTCTCCGCGCGCTCATCGCGCTCATGGGTCTCCAACAACCAGGCGAGCGTCTCAAAGCACTCGGCAAGGCGTTCAAAGATCCCATACGCTCGCTCGGTGCTATCGGCGAATACCTCGCCGGACGCGCCAAGCGCACGATCACGAAGCCGAGCTTCACGAAGGTTCATCCCGCGCTCGAGCGCGAAGCGGACCTTGTTGCGACGCTTGTCCACGATCTCGCACTCGCTGTCGAGACCGCGGTGCTGCGACACGGCAAAGCGATCATCGACAAGCAATTCTTGCAGGAGCGAATGGCGAACGCCGCGATCGAGATCTTCCTCGCCACCGCCGTGCTGTCTCGCACGACGTGGGAGATCGAGCGAGCGGGAAGCGTCGACGCGGCGAAGACCCACGTCGATTGCGCGCACGTGTTCGTCCCGATGGCCTATCGTCACGCGCGTCGCAGCATCCGCGCGCTCCGGCGGAATCAAGACGGACGACTCAAATCCATCGCCGAGTTATCACTCGACACGGTGGATCTGGGACCGGAGGCGCCAGTGTGAGTGGATTCTTTTGACGGCGGCCTCCGACGCCTGGCGTGGGGACAACCGCACCTCAGGCACACGTTCACCCCGGCCGATGCCTCGCCGCGACTTCGTCGAGCCACGCCAACTCCACCTCGCTCTGACGAATCGCCAACCGCACGATCATTGCCGCGTCCGACGTCGCCGACGTCTCCTCGATGATCGACTCGAGCGCGTCACGATAAAACTCGAGTTGCGATTCCAGGAATTTCCGTCGCCGCGCGATCTGCGCTGCGAAGTCTCGAGGGCGCGCTTGCCACGAGAGCACCATCCACGTCACGAACGGCGACGGCACGTCTTGCGTCGCCCACTCGGCGCGCCCGAGCGCGTCGGCGAGGGCGCGACGTCCGCTCGGCGTTGGACGAAATGTTTGCCGGTCGGGACCGAGGGCGGCGTCGTCGGCCGCCGTCGACTCGATGTGCCGCGCCTGCTTCAACTTCTTGAGTGAATAGTAGATCTGCGGTTTCGAGATGGACGCCCAGCGCGCGACCTCACGGCGCTCGAGCTCCGCCCACATCTCGTAGCCGTGCATCGCACGCTCGGCGAGCATGCTGAGCACTACGAGGTCGGCCAGGGTCAGCGCGGTTGTCGGTCCAGAAGGCATCGCAAAAAAAAGGAGTGTTGACTACAGCGGTAGTCTAATTTATACTAGCGCCATCCGCAACCACGAGTTTCTCTCATGTCAGCAACCGCTACGTCGTTTCAACTCCGTTCGCTCGCACCTGTTCTCATTGTCGACTCCGTCGAACCGTGTCTCGATTTCTGGGTCGACCAACTCGCGTTCTCGAAGGAGAATGAAGTGCCCGGCCCCGACGGCAAAGTCGTCTTCGCCAGCGTGAAGAAAGACGATGTCGAGATCATGTATCAGACCCGAGCGAGCGTCGCCGCCGACAGCCCGGAGCAGGCGGCCGAGTTGACGGGGCACAGCACGGGGTTGTTCATCACCGTGCCGACCGTCGCCGACCTCGACGCCATCGAGGCTCGCGTCAAGAGCGCGCCAAGTGTAAAGCCACGTCACGAGACATTCTATGGCTCGATAGAATTCTATGTTCGCGAGCCCGGTGGCAACGTCGTCGGGTTCGCGGCGTTCAAATGACACGCGAAGCTTTGGCGGGGCCGCGCGCCCGACAGTAGCTTCTTCTCGACTCTTCGCGTCGCCGCCGCACGGCTACACATGGGCAAATTGGTCGTACTCATGTTCACCGCGTTCGTGGACATGATTGGATCGTCAATGATCCTTCCGTTGGTGCCGTACTACGCCACGCGGATGGGTGCGACAGGGTTGGCGATTGGGTTCATCCTCGCCTCGTTCTCGATCGGTCAACTCGTGAGCGCGCCGACGTGGGGGCGCTTCTCCGACCGCTACGGACGACGACCCGCGATCATTCTTGGGTTGATCGTGTCCGTCGCGGCGTACCTGGTGTTCGCCTACGCAGGCTCGCTCGCGTTGTTGCTGGTCTCTCGCTTCGTTCAGGGAATTGGCGCCGGCACCGTCGGCGTTCTGCAAGCGTACGTTGCCGACGCGATCAAAGAAGAAGAACGCGCGACGAGTCTTGGTTGGCTCAGCGCGTCGACGAGTCTCGGTGTCGTGTTTGGTCCCGCGTTCGGATCGATGCTCACCGTGTTCTGGGGATATCGCGCTCCTGGATTGGGCGCCGCAGTGCTCTGTCTCGGGATCATCGGGTTCGCGTGGCGATACCTCCGCGAGGCGAGCGGCGAAACGACGTACACGCGGCTGGCAGCGCTTCGTCCGCGCGCCGGACGTGCTGCGCTCCTTCGCGTGATCAGCCACTCGAGTGAGGCCGCGCCCCGCCTGATCTGGATCTACGCCGTGGCGATCGGCGCGTTTTACGGAACGGGACAACTCATGCCGCTCATTCTCGCTGACCGATTCGGCGTCACCGAGAAAACCGTCGGCTATTTCTTCATGTACTTCGGCTTCATGGGCGTGATCATCCGCACCCTGCTACTCGGCCCCGTCGTGCGATGGCTCAAGGAGCCGCGCGTTGCCCGGCTGGGCCTCGTGTTTCTTGCCGCCGGTCTCTGCCTGGCGTCGGCGAGCCACTCGTACGCATCGCTGTTCACGGCATTCACGTTGATGCCGCTCGGCACGGCGTTCGTTTTTCCCTGCGTCACATCGCTTCTCTCGCGCGTCGTCCCGGCGAACGAACGAGGTCTGCAGATGGGCGTGCAGCAAACGTACGGCGGCTTCACACGCGTAGCGTTCCCGATTGGCGCGGGACTACTCGTCGATCACTTTGGTCCGGGCCTTCCGTTCATGGTCGCCGGCGTCCTCGTCCTCGCATCGTTGTTGATGACAACATCGTTGGAGAAGTACGCAACCTCGGGCTTGAGGGTAGAGGGTTGAGGGTTGAGGGTGGAGGGTAGAGGGACGGTATGCGGCGCTACGCGCCGCTCAACTGCATTCGAGCTGCACACCACTCAATGCTGTTAAGCGCCGAAGGCGCCATCCTCCCCTCCACCCTCCACCCTCAACCCTCCACCCTGTCGTTTTACGCGTGGTGACTGGCGTGAATGACGACGCGCATCCACGGATGGATGCAGCACTGGTACAGCTCGTCGCCTTCGTCGCTGATCGTTTCGTGCTGGGTCGCGCCAGCCGCGATGGGCTTAGCGTCGACACACTCCGGCGCCTCAACCGGGTTTCCCGAGAGGTCGTTGAGGAAGCCGAATTGTCCACCACCGAATTGCTTCACTTCCGTAAACGTGTGCGTTTCGCCACCGCGGTTGACGACATCGAGCGTCTGTCCGGCGAACACGTTCACGTTCGACGCCGCGAAGTGCCACTCGTCGGCCGTCTGTCGGAGCTTCAGCTCGGCGATCAGTTGATCGACAGTCACGCCGGCGGTGCGGGTGCAACTGAAGCCGGCATCGTTAAAGCTTGGACCGTCGCACATGTCGAAGATCGACACAACGCGATCATTGCTGACCGCCGCGTCGAGCGACGCACGCGGCTTCGATGAAATCGGGGATGTCACCACCTGGCGGTCAGCGCAGGCGCCCTGAAGGATCGACAGCAGCGCGAGCCCGGCCGTCATCGTGAGCTTCTTCATCCGCATCTCCATAATTGAATTGTAGGTTCATCACTCGTGCTCCACGCGCGCGGGATGGCGAGCACGTCGGTGATCAACCCTATGCGGATTGGCCAGGTTCCTCCCCGCTCATCGGCCGGACTCTCTGCGTGGTAGTCCGGACGATTGGCAAATAGCGCGAGCGAATCGCGTGAGCGATTACGCCCCCAGCTGCGATGCTGGCGTACGCGCCAAGCCATTCGCCAAGCGTAGTCGGCACGAGACCGATGATGACGGGCACCACGCCGAGTAGGACAATCGCGGCGACGAACGAAAGCGCAAGCGTGCGACGAGT
>Ga0070708_100003140_pt1 | contig 12869 bp, 13 predicted proteins | sample KBSK5503metaG_FD_65469 | JGI IMG/M metagenome (GOLD analysis project Ga0070708, IMG submission 65469) | Corn, switchgrass and miscanthus rhizosphere microbial communities from Kellogg Biological Station, Michigan, USA - KBS K5-50-3 metaG | ecosystem: Host-associated > Plants > Roots >...
CGGGCCTGCACGCCGGGGAGACAGCATGAGGACCGTGCTTGCCTCCGATCCAGGAGATGAGCGGCCCAGGTGCCCGATCTTGTTCGACCGTGCCATTTACAGCAGGCCAGATGACGACCACCTAGAGGACCTGGCCACGGCCGTCGAATCGCTCAAGGTAGACAAGCTGGACCACGCGGACTCGGGCGTGGACTTCGTTGTAGAGCTGAACGGTCAGCTGGTCCTCGGCCAGGTGAAGAGGTATTCAGGCAAGCCCCGGCGTAGGCAAGGGATACATGTCTCGCCGCGGCCGCGGTCACGCCGAACGCGATTCAGCAGACTTGTACTCGTTCCGCTATTTTCCGTAACCGCCGGAATGACCGTCGGCATCTGGTGGCTTCACAATCCTTTCTGGCTGACGGCGGTATCTACGGCGAGCGCGGTGCTCGGGCAGTTCCAGGTCCGGATTGCTATCAGGGCGGCGAAGTCGGCTGAACGGCCCGCGAGTCAGCTAGCGCGACTCTCCGCCTGCGGCCTGACCGCCCTGGCGGCCCTGCTCGCGGGCCGTCGACGTCTGGCTGTGCGCGACGAGTGGCGGGCGCATCTAGCGGGCGAAAGCGGTCACGATCCGGTCACCTGGCGAAAGGCCGGGGAGGCACTCGGGTTCGTGTCCTCCGCCATCCAATACCGGCTCGCAGATGCTGCCGAGGCAGCATGGGCACCGTTCGACGCCATCCTCAAGTCACGGAAGCTGTCGAACCTCGTGGTCTTCGGACCTACTGCAATGGCTGCCCTGGTCATCCTCCGCCACGAGGGGACAGTCGGGGTCCTGAAAAGCGCTGAGAGCATCAGTGCGATCGGCGGTCTTCTCTACGGACTGATCCGGGCCGGCCGGTGGTGGCGCAATGTCAAGCCTCCGGAGCCCAAGGCCCGGCGCGCCGAGGAGCAGTAAACCGGGAGGTGGCCGGGCTGGTGTAGCCGAGCAGCCAGGCGGCGCCCTGCTCCAGCCGCCATGCGGCGTGGGAGACCCGCGCCAGCACCCGTCGCTCCCGCCGGGCCGCCTCACCGGGGGCACGGCGACATCACGAACCGTTACAAGAACGTAACAAATTGGACGGAAGAAGGATGCGTTGCCGGGCGCTGTTGAAGGCAACACGCTACCGGAGTGCCGGAGCTCGGAAAGAAGAAGCTGCATCTCGATCATGCCCCGTCGCAGACCACCTCCCAAGCCTCAGACGCCAATCGGCCTGAGGCTCATCGTCTCGGGGCTTGCCGGTCTCAGCGTCCTCTCCCAGGGACTGCTCTCAATGACCAGCAACCGTCGATGGCAATGGACATGGCTGCTAGCCGCCGTCCTAGCGATGCTGCTCACGACCTGGCTAGCGCAGATTGATCCGGGAGTTCTCTCCAAAAAATTTTGGTAGCCATCTTGGTTGGGTCCCGGCTGCCCAAAACCCGATCCCGCGCTGTGAGCCGGGCACTGGAAGCACTAGCGATTTGAAGCAGCTCAACGCGCACCTTCACTTGCGATAACCAGCCCAAACATCCTTCAGCTCCGCACTCCGGGCAACTGCTTTTACGACTTCTGCTACGTGATCGGCGCGGCCACCAACGGAGAATAAGAACACCGCATGGCACCGCGCCGTCGGTGCCCCGCAGTTCCGGTTGACCGGGTGATACAGCGCGGGTTATCACCCGGTTCCACCCACTGCCCCGGGAACCTAGTGCATGGACTCGGTGCCCAGAGCGATCACGAGATCTCGCCATCCATCGGCCGCGTTCTCCAGGACTGAACGGAGCTCGCTCAGCGACTCGACGGTTAGCGGCCGCTCGACATAGGGGCGCCCATTACGAGGCATCTCGCCGAGGCCCAGCCGATCCTCGGCGCGCTCGCGCCCGACCCAGACGATGGGCGTGGCGTGCAAGGCGGCGTTGCGCCGCTCGATCGCCTGACGGGCATGTTCCAGCCACTGCGCTGCCTCATCGCGGGTCGCGGAGCGCGTCCTGGCAGCCAGGACCTTTTGCGCGTCCCTGATCTTCGTACTGATCTGCCGCTTGTCGGTCCGCGGGTTCGCAGGGTCGATGTGCGAGCACAGGCCCTCGACGTAGTCCTCGAGCTTGATCGCCGCCCATGTAACCCGTCCCAGCTCGGTAAATACGTCTACCGACAGCTCATCTGGCATGGCGGGAATCGTACCCATAGCGGCGGCCGAGGGCCGCGAAGCGGATCAAATGCGCGTGATCGTGGAGCTGCCCGTCCTCGGAGCATCAGATCCGCCGGGCTCTAACGAACTCGCCCAGGCCGGGCGGGACAGGCCAAGCGTGGTTCGTTCGCCAGTCTTGGGGGCTAACGAACAAAGCCAGGGCGCAATGCGAGCGCCGTAGCTCCGAGCCGGTCCGACAGAGCGATGAATCGCGGATTCAGCTGGTTCACTTGCTCGGGAGTGAGCGGAACAGCATCTCGTACCACCCGCTGTGTTTCCAGGTTCATCTCGTACTGCCATGTCGCCAGATCGGTGGCCAACTGGCGATCAGCGATCCGGGTTCCGAGAACCGTGAGCCGGGCGTTGGCATCTTGCAGTGTGAACTTCAGCTCCGCAGCGGGGACGCCGCGCAGGACCTTCGCGGTTGCCAGCCAGAAGCCCATCAGCTGATCTTGCGTTTCGAGGAGAGCGCTTTGCTGGAGGGCACGCCACGCGGTCCTCTCCTCGGCTCTGCGGCCGGCAGCGGCTGTCCACGCCTGGCCGATCACCACGACCAGGAGCGCGACGAGTGCCGGCACGAAGATCGTAAGCATCTGGACCCACACCGGATTGGAAGCGGCCGGGCCGACACTGAGAGTACGCACGGCCTGAAGGCTAGTAGTCAGCGAGCATGAACGAGGACTGAAGGAGCCCGCGGAGGACAGCCCTTCCGGATGCGTCCGGGCCGGATCGCTACTCATCGGCACTCAGCAGGGTCGTCGGCGAGGGCCTCCGGGCCGGGTCGCCGGCCGAATCCGCGACCATGGAGTTATCAGAGATAACGACCCATTACCTCTGATAACCCCACGACCCGGATACGGCTCCGCGACTCGGGGCAGGGCCGGGGCTTGAGCAACAACGGAACGGCCAGTGGCGATAGCGGGCTCAAGACTGCTGGTTACCGCCGCCGGCCGTTCGGATGTCAGGCCTGGCTCCGTGGCGGGAGGATGGAAGACTTGCCGCGTGCCCAGGCGTACGTGGCTCGACAGCAAGATCGACGTGTTCCTGGAGGAGCTCGCTGCGTCCGGCATGCACCTCGACCGGCAACGTGCCGGTGAGCTGATCACCGGGCAGGTCCGTGCCGTAGCGACCCTCCTGAGAGTCACCGAGGCAACGGCCCGCAATCATCTCGGCGACGAGATCATCAAGGACATGGCGCGGCGGATGCTGTTCGAGGTCGCCGGCGAACGGCCCGGCGCCGACCTGATGGAGGCGCCACGGACCGTTCCGCTGCCGCTGGCCCTGGTGGGGATCACCGTTGCGGCCCTGGCCGAGGCGATGCAGGTGCGGGCGGCGAACGAGCCGCCCGATCATCTCAGGGACGTCATCACCACTTATGCGCAGGCGCTGTCCGGGTTCGGGCAGATCACCGCCGGCGCCGCGGCGGGGCAGGCCGGCAATCCGGCAGAGATCTTGTTCCCGCCGGCGTTGCTGCGCCGGGCGGCCAGGTACATCAGCGGCGCCGCCGACCTGGCTGCGAACGGCGGCAGGCTCCCGGCCGGGATTCCCGAGACGGCACGCGACCAGCTGGCCGCGACCTTGCGCCGGGATGCTGACGGACTGATCGCGATCACGGCCACCGACTGATCCTTATGGCCGCCAACGCTCTTTCGAGATCCGAACGGCCACCGACGGTAACTCAGCGGTCCTCAGCCCGCTATCGCCACTGGCCGTTCCGTTGTTGCTCAAGCCCCGCAATTGGCAGCGGAGGCGGACAAGCTGCTCGGCCAGGGAGAGGACAGGACACTGCCAGCGCCTGGGCAGCCGTCGCACAGGTGCACGCCACTCTCGCACTCGCTGCCGCTACCGCGATTGGCGCGGAAGGCCCCGACGCCGGGCCATGGCACCAAGCAGCCGCTACCCGGCTCTCGGGCAGCACCTAGCGACCTACCGGCCGCGCGCACGGTGCGTGCCCCTGGCGCAGTAATTGCGCATGGCCGGTCCACGCTGTACCGGGCGGGCCTGCGGCGCCGGCTGTAAGGGCACGCCCGCGGCAGCCGTGGCGGCGCTTGGCCTTGCCTCGGGCCCTGTCTTCCGCTTCGCAGTATTTTATTACTGCTTCGTTAGTTTTCCACCCGACTACTTGACATACCACTGATCCGGGCGTAAAAAGGAGGAAACACAGATTTAACGGATGGGAGCGGCGGCTCGCATAACCGGACCGCTACGGTGAGCCGGCGGTGACGGCCTACGTTCCGGATCCGTGCATCGAGATCAAGCATCGAGAGAGCTGGTAAGCAAGATGCAGCGAATCCGAATCCGCCGCCAAACGCGCCGACCCGAGCCGTGGTGGTCCTGGATCGACACCCGAACGCCGTCCGGCCGGGTCCTGCCGTACTGAACAGCCACCGCGTGCGGAGCGAGTCCGAGTCCACAGCAGCCAGACGGAGGTCCACTACCAGCCACCCCGAACAGGGCTGGAGCCTGCTGTGCAACGGCATCGTGCTCTTCGACGACGGCGGGCTTGCTCCTGCCCGGCGGCCGCGCCGAGGCGCCGCACACGCGGCCCTTTCACGCGATCGCGGCATGACGGCTGTCCGGGGCCCATGCGGCAACTCTCCGCGTTCAAGGACGCACCTCGCGTGGTGGATGCCTCGCACGGGCGAGACGGCAAGGTGACTCTCCGCCCCGCCCGGGATCCGCAGCCCTGGCCTGCTGGCGGCTGCGGGCCGGTTCACCCCATCGATCGGGCACTCGGCAACCCGGCCGGGCGGCCGCCGTGATGATCGCTTAGCCTCTTCGCGGCCGCTCGGGCCAGTCTCCGCTGGGCCGTGTTTCTTCTCTGCTTCGTCGGTTTTCCACCTGTTTACCTCTTGACTGCCTTTGGATCCGGGCGTAAAAAAGAGGAAACGCAGATGAAACGGAGATGATCAGGTCGTGTACGCGGAGGAGCGGCTTCAGCTGATCGTCGCCCGGGCCCGTGCCCAGGGCCGGGTCGACGTCGCGGCGCTGGCCGCGGAGCTGGGGGTGACGCCGGAGACCGTGCGTAAGGACCTGACCTCCCTCGAGCGGCAGGGCCTGCTGCGCCGGGTTCATGGCGGCGCCATCCCGGTGGAGCGTCTCGGCTTCGAGCCGGCGGTCGGCCAGCGCGCCGAGCGCAATCAGGAGGAAAAGGACCGGATCGCCAAGGCGGCCATCGCCGAGCTTCCGGTGGAGGGGGCGATCCTGCTCGACTCCGGCACCACCACGGCCCGGATCGCGGAGATGCTGCCGCTGGACTGCGAGCTCACCGTGGTTACCAACTCGCTGCCGATCGCCCTGACCTTGTCGGTCCGGCCCAACCTGCAGGTGCTGATCACCGGGGGCCGGGTGCGGTCCCGCACGCTGGCCGCGGTCGGTGACTGGGCCGGGAGCGCACTGGCCAGCGTCCGCGTCGATGTCGCGTTCCTCGGCGCCAACGGCGTCTCCGCCGCCTACGGCCTGACCACCCCGGACCAGGCCGAGGCGGCGGGCAAGCGGGCCATGATCCGGGCGGCGCGGCGGCCGGTGGTGGTGGCCGACCACAGCAAGCTCGGCGCCGACTATTTCGCCCGCTTCGGCGAGCTGGCCGAGATCGACACGCTCATCACCGATACCGGCGCCGATGCCGGCCTGGTCGCGGAGCTGGAATCGGCCGGGCTGCGGGTGGTGCGGGCATGATCGTTACCCTGACCGCCAGCCCGGGCCCGGGCCGGGCGATCGAGCTGCCCGGCCGGTGCTGGTAGCCACCGTGCCGACAGCGTCCTTCCTGCTGGCCTCCAGCGGGATCTACGTCGCCGTGACCGGGCCCGGCGCGGCCACCTCCGCGCTGTGGTTCTCCGCCGTGCTCCGGCGCCACGGCCTGCGGCTCAGGCTCGCGCCGGGCTGATCCGGGGCCCTCCCGCCCGGGGACTTTGTTCCCTGCCCGGCTCGGCGGAGGGCGCCGGCTGCAAGCGATCCGGGCGCGGGCCGCGCTGGCTGGGCCGGGAGTGCCCGGGACCCCGCGGGCGCTGAGCGTGCGGTTCGCTCCTGACGGGGCGATACGGCCACTGCCAGCGGCAGCCGGGCACGCGGAGACCGGCGGCACACCCCCTGCTGACCCGGGTAAATGATCTCAGCGCGTCGCGCGGTGCCGTGTCCTCCGCGGCTGACAGCCATCGCGCCGGCACATGCTCGCGGCGCGGCCTGATGCCCCGTCGGCCTCTTGGCCCGCCTCCCCCGGTCTTGTCTCCGCTTTGCCGTGTTTCTTTTCTGATTCGCTGGATTTCCACCCGGTTGCTCTTGACAGCCCCTTCATCCGGGCGTAAAAAGGAGGAAACACAGACGAAACGGAGATGATCACGTTGTACGCGGAGCGGCCCCAGCCGGCCGTGACCCGGCCGGAACCGGGCGCGCGGGCGGTGCGGGCATGATCGTCACCCTGACGGCCAACCCGAGCGTCGACCGCACGATCGAGGTCGCCGCGCTGCGGCCCGGTACGGTCATCCGCGCCCGGGCTAGCCGGGTGGACGCGGGCGGGAAGGGCGTGAATGTGGCCCGCGCTCTGGCCGCGCACAGCCGCAAGGCCATGGCCGTGCTGCCCAGCGGGGGCGCCGAGGGGGCTCAGCTCGAGGCCCTGCTGGCCCGGTCGGGCCTGGACCTGCGCACCGTCCGCATCGCCGGCTCGATCCGGGCCAACGTCACGGTGGTGGACGCCGATGGCACCACCACCAAGCTGAACGAGCCCGGGCCCGCCCTCAGCCGGGACGAGCTCGACGCGCTGGCGGCCGCCCTGAGCGACGCCGCGGCCCCGGCGGAGTGGGCCGTGCTGTCCGGCAGCCTGCCGGCCGGCGCTCCCGCCGGCTGGTACGCCGCGCTCATCCGGCAGCTGCGCGGCACCGGGCCCCGGGTCGCCATCGACAGCTCCGGGCCGCCGCTGGCCGACGCGATCGGCGCGCGCCCGGACCTTGTGAAGCCGAACCAGGAGGAGCTCGCCGAGCTCACCGGCCGCCCCATCGGCACCATCGCCGATGTGGTCACCGCGGCACAGACCCTGACCGCCCGCGGCGTGCCCGCGGTGCTGACCAGCCTCGGCCCGGCCGGTGCCGTGCTGGTCCGCCGGGACGCTGCCTGGCATGCCACCGCACCGGCGATCGAACCGCGCAGCACGGTCGGGGCCGGGGACGCGCTGCTGGCCGGGTACCTGGCCGCCGGTGCCGACGGCCCCGGCGCGCTGGCGGAAGCGGTCGCCTGGGGAAGCGCGGCCGCCGCGCTGCCCGGATCCCGGATGCCCGGCCCCGGCGACATCAGCCGCACCGGCATCCGCGTCACCGGCCTGACCGACCTGACCAGCGGCGACCTCGCCGCCCACCGCCTGTAAGGACCAGCCATGACCACTCCCATCATCACACCCGACCTCGTCGACCTCCGCCTCGAAGCGGCCAGCCGGCAAGATGCCACTCGCCGGCTCGCCCAGCTGCTGGCCGGCCAGGGCAGGGTCACCGATCTTGACGGCTTCCTCGCCGACGTGGCGGCGCGCGAGCAGCAGATGCCCACCGGAATCGAGGGCGGCATCGGCATCCCGCACGCCCGCTCGGCACACGTCACCGAGCCGACGCTGGCGTTCGCGCGCAGCGCCGCGGGCGTGGACTACGGCGCCGCCGACGGTCCCGCGCACCTCATCTTCCTCATCGCCGCGCCCGCCGGCGGCGGCGCCCAGCACATGGCCATTCTCGCGGCGCTCGCCCGCCGCCTTGTCCGCGTCTCGTTCCGCGAGGCACTCGCCGCCGCTCCCGACGCCCAGAGCGTCGTGGACATCGTTACGAAGGAGGTGCTGGGGTCATGAAACTCGTCGCCGTGACCTCTTGCCCCACCGGCATCGCCCACACCTACATGGCCGCCGAGTCCATCGAGCAGGCCGCCGCGGCCGCCGGCCACTCCATCACCGTGGAGACCCAGGGCGCCGCCGGCGCCGAACCGGTCCCCGCCGGCGTCATCGCGGCCGCGGACGCCGTCATCTTCGCCGCCGACGTGGAGGTGCGCAACCGGGAGCGCTTCGCCGGCAAGCCGCTGGTCGTCGCGCCGGTCAAGCGCGCCATCAACGACGGCCCGGCGCTGATCGCCGAAGCCGTCCAGGCCGCCCAGGCCGGCCGGGCCGAAACCTCCCCGGCAGCGGCGACCGCGGCCGGGCCGGCCAGCCAGGGATCGCCCGGCCTGACGACCAAGGTCGACCAGGACGCGGGCTTCGGCACCCGGCTGCGGCAGTGGCTGATGACCGGTGTCAGCTACATGATCCCGTTCGTCGCCGCGGGCGGCATCCTGATCGCCATCTCCTTCATCTGGGGCGGCCCGGAGGTGGCCAGCAAGGTGTTCGGCGGCACCTTCCACGGCCACACCTACCCGGCCGCCGTTACCGGCATCGAGGGCTTCACCGTCGCCCCGGTGCTCCACGCGGCCGGCGTCGCCGGGCTGCTGTTCCTCATCGGCAAGGTGGCGTTCTTCATGCTGGTGCCGGTGCTCGCCGGGTTCATCGCGTTCGCGATGGCCGACCGGATGGGCCTGGTCCCCGGGTTCGTGGCCGGCCTGGTCGCCACCGCCACCGGCGCCGGGTTCTTGGGCGGCCTCATCGGAGGCCTGCTGGCCGGCGCCATCGTCATGGCGCTGAAGCGGCCCAAGCTACCGCGCGCCTTCGCCGGCATCATGCCGGTCGTGGTCATCCCGCTGATCTCGGCGGCGGTCGTCGGCGTCATCATGGCCGTGGCCATCGGCCGCCCGGTCGCCGCGGCCACCACCGGCATGACGCACTGGCTGCACGGCCTGTCCGGCACCAACGCCGCCCTGCTCGGCCTGCTGCTCGGCGCGATGATGGCCTTCGACATGGGCGGCCCGGTCAACAAGGTCGCCTACACCTTCGGCCTGGCCAGCCTGGCCAGCGGTGACACCAAGATCATGGCCGCGGTGATGGCGGCCGGGATGACGCCGCCGATCGCCTGCGCGCTGGCCACCGTGGTCCGCAAGAACCTGTTCACCCCGGCCGAGCGCACCGCGGGCGAGGCCGCCTGGCTGCTCGGCCTGTCGTTCATCACCGAGGGCGCCATCCCGTTCGCCGCGGGCGACCCGCTGCGGGTCATCCCCTCACTGATGGCAGGCAGCGCCGCCACCGGCGCGCTGTCGATGACGTTCGGCGCGACCTCACTGGCCCCGCACGGCGGCATCTGGGTCATCGGCCTGATCGGCAAGCCCGCACTGTACGCCCTCGCCCTGGTGGCCGGCATCGCCGTCAGCGCCGCCTGCCTGCTCGTGCTCAAGTCGCTACGGCGCGCCGCCCGGGCAGGCAGCCGGGCCGGGGTCACCGGCAGCACTCGTGTCCCGGTAGGTGCATGATGGCTCAGCGTCAGGTTACCGTCGGATCCTCTGTCGGGCTGCACGCCCGCCCCGCCTCACTGTTCGCCCAGGCCGCCGCCAAGGCGCCGGTCCCGGTGTTCATCGCCAAGCCCGGCGGTGACCCGGTGGACGCCCGCTCCATCCTGTCCGTCATCGGCCTCGACGCCCGCGGCGGCGACACCGTGGTGCTGTCCGCCGAGGGCGCCGGCGCCGAGGCCGTCCTCGACGACCTGGCCGCCGTCGTCGCGGCCAACCACGACGCATAAGGAGACCGTCATGAGCAAGACCCTGCACGGGCTGGGCGTCAGCGCCGGGTCGGCCACCGGGCCGGCCCGGCGGCTGGGCACCCCGCCCACGCTGCCCGGCGCCGAGCCCCCGGTCGCCGACACCGGCGCCGAGGCGGACCGCGCCGTCGCCGCCCTGGAGCAGGTGGGCGAGTTCCTGCGCGACCGCGCCGCGGCCGCCAGCGGGCAGGCCGCCGACATCCTCGCGGCCGAGGCCATGATGGCCTGCGATCCCGCGCTGGCCAGCCAGGTGCGCGGCCTGGCCGCGGCCGGCCGGCCCGCCGCCTGGGCGGCCAGCGAGGCGCTCGCCTCCTACCGGGCCATGCTGACCGCGGCCGGCGGCTACCTCGCCGAACGCGCCGCCGACCTGGCCGACATCGCCGACCGGGCAGTCGCCCTGCTGCTCGGCCAGCCGATGCCCGGCATCCCGGCACCGGGCCACCCGTTCGTGCTCGTGGCCGCCGACCTGGCCCCCGCCGACACCGCCACCCTGGATCCGGCCACGGTGCTGGCCATCGTCACCGAACGCGGCGGCCCCACCAGCCACACCGCGATCCTGGCCAAGACGCTCGGCATCCCGGCCGTGGTCTCCTGCCCCGCAGCCCTGACCGTCGCCGACGGCACCGTGGTCGCCGTCGACGGAACCGACGGCACCGTGGTTGTCGAGCCCACCGCCGGGCAGGTGGAGCAGGCCGCCCGCCGGGCCGCCGAGCGCGCCGCGCGCCTGGCCGCCGCCCGCGGCCCCGGCCGCACCAGCGACGGCCACCCGGTGACGCTGCTGGCCAACATCGGCGGCCCCGCCGACGTGCCCGCGGCCATCGCCGCCGGCGCCGAGGGCATCGGGCTGCTGCGCACCGAGTTCCTGTTCCTCGACCGCCATGACGAGCCAGCCGGCGCCGAGCAGCGCGCCGTCTACGCCGAGGTCCTCGCCGGGATGGGCGGGCGCAAGGTCGTCGTGCGCACCCTCGACGCCGGAGCAGACAAGCCGCTGGCGTTCGCCTCCCAGCAGGCAGAACCCAACCCGGCGCTCGGCATCCGCGGCCTGCGCCTCGACGGCCTCCACCCGGCCCTGCTCGACACCCAGCTCGAGGCCCTGGCGCTCGCGGCCAAGGACACCGGCACCGACGCCTGGGTGATGGCCCCCATGGTGTCCACCCCGGCAGAGGCCGCCGCGTTCGCGGACCGGGCCCGCGGGCACGGCCTGCCTGTCGCCGGCGTGATGATCGAGGTCCCGGCCGCCGCGCTGTGCGCGGGGCAGGTCTTCGAGCAGGTCGATTTCGTGTCCATCGGGACGAATGACCTGAGCCAGTACACCTTCGCCGCCGACCGCCAGGCCGGCGCGCTCGCCCCGCTGCTGGACCCATGGCAGCCCGCCTTGCTCCAGCTAATCGCCATGACCGCGGCCGCGGGCCGGACGACGGGAAAGCCGGCCGGCGTCTGCGGGGAGGCGGCCAGCGACCCGCTGCTCGCCCTCGTGCTGGCCGGCCTCGGCATCACCAGCCTGTCCATGGCACCGCCCGCCCTCGCCGAGGTCCGCGCCGCGCTGGCCGACGTGACCCTGGCCCAGTGCCAGGCCGCCGCCAAGGCCGCACTCACCGCGGCCACCCCGGCCGCCGCGCGCGCCGCCGCGCGCGCCGTCGCGGAAGCCTGACACTGTTCCCCACCCGGTGCCGGCCGGGCTGGTGTCGGGAATCGAACCATTAACGACATGATCAACTTCTGCCCGGCGGGCACTCCGATCACGGCCCGGAAGGCGTTGAAAAACGTGTTGCAAAGCCGGCGGGCCTAACAACCAGGTAGGCGCCGTAGTATCTTCTATAGTCCCCGGTGTGACCGTGCCTCCCCGCCGATAGCCCCGAAGCCCTCGGCTGCTTCGCCCCGGTGACGCATTCCTTACCGGCGGCCCCTCCTCGCCGCGATGGCCTGGTCCACCGTCTCGTAGATGCCGAAGACTTCCGTCAGCCCCGTGATCCGGAAGATCTTCAGGATCCGCTGCTGCGTGCAGACCAGATCCAGCGAACCGTCGTGGGCCCGCACCCGTTTCAGGCCCCCGACCAGCACCCCGAGGCCGGTGGAGTCGAGGAACCCGACCTTGTCCAAGTTGACGACGAGCTGGTAGTGACCCTTGCTGACCAGATCGATGAGCAGCTCCCGCAGCCGCGGCGCCGTATACATATCGATCTCGCCCTGCACGTCGATGACCTCGATGCTGTCCTTGGCGTGGTGACCCAGCTTCAGATCCACACGTCCTCCAGCGCCATGCCCGGCGTCATCTCACCGTCCATCCCAGCGCCGCGGGCCGGCGTAGTCGGAGCCAGGGCTGATCCTCCGCCGCATTAAGCCACGCTCCATTTTCAGGCCTATACGGAATGTAGCGGCTGCCATCAGGGCCGGCATCACCCGGGTTGGGAGTCAGAACAGCGGCTCGCTGCCGGCGGCGGGGCCGCGTGGGCGTCGGCGTGGTGGCCGGGAGGGCGCGGCGGGCTGGAGTGCAGCCTGGACGGCGTCGGCGACAAGCTGCGCGGTCTCCGCGTCGATAGCGATGTTGCGGCGGAGCAGCACGCGGCGGACGACCTGCCCGGCGTGCCGGGGCGCATCCTGCGGGTCGGCGGCCATGTCAGCCCTCCTTCTTGAGGTAGTCGTACACGGTGGTGCGGTGCACGCCGACGGCCTGGGCGATCTCGGCGACGGTGTGCAGCCTCTTGCCATCCGGTCCGGTGGCCTGGTACATGCGGCGGACGGTGGCGGCCTTGGCGGCGCTCAGCTTGGGCTTGCGGCCCCCGGTGCGGCCGCGGGCCCGGGCGGCCTCGAGGCCCTCGCGGGTGCCCTCGATGATCAGCTCGCGCTGGAACTCATCGATCGCGCCGAGGACGTGGAAGACCAGCCGCCCGGTCGGCGTGGTCGTGTCGATGTGCTGTCTGAGGACCACCAGGTCTATGCCGCGCTCGCGCAGCTCGTCGGCGAGCGCGAGGAGGTGCTTCAGCGACCGCATCGCCCGGGACAGGCGGGTGATGACGAACACGTCGCCCTCGCGCAGGTAGGC
>Ga0070708_100003141_pt1 | contig 12869 bp, 8 predicted proteins | sample KBSK5503metaG_FD_65469 | JGI IMG/M metagenome (GOLD analysis project Ga0070708, IMG submission 65469) | Corn, switchgrass and miscanthus rhizosphere microbial communities from Kellogg Biological Station, Michigan, USA - KBS K5-50-3 metaG | ecosystem: Host-associated > Plants > Roots >...
GCGTTCTGCCGGACGACCGAAGCGAGACCCCCCAGGTAATGGCCGAGCGGCGGGCAGACCCCGGCGATCCGCTCGATCGCCGCCGAGAGAGCCGGAGCGCCCCGCCAGGCGACCATCTCGTGGATCACCTGGCGTTGATCGGCCCGATCCATACGGGCCGTCACGAACGCGTACACGGCGAGAACCACGAGAAGCGCCCCGGCGGCGACGACCGCGAAGCGCCCGAGCATCCGGGTCGCCGCCCGCCCGGGTTCCGGCGAAGAGCGGACGGCGAGAAACCCCTGTAGCAGCAGGATCGGGAAGAGATACACGGCCGAGAACTTGGTCGCGAGCGCGAGGCCCAGCGCCGCGGCGGCCAGGGCCAGACGGCCGGCTCCCCCCGTCCGCGCCCTTTCCCACGCGAGTACGGAGACCAGGAACGTCAGCGCCGCTCCGAGGTCCGTGTGCACGACTCCCGCGTGCGCGACGAGATTGGGATCGAACGCGAGAAGAGCGACCGCAAAGAGAGCGGGAGCATTCCCGTATCGGGACCGGGCCTCGAAGAAGACCGCGGCCAGGAGCCCGGCGAGGACGATCAGGAACGGGGCTCGCGCCGCGGCTGCGATCGCGTCGGGCGAGACAGGGCCGCGAAAGAGAAGGTCGTGTCCGAAATCCGTGAACCGATTCCCCATCGGGACGCGGGCGGGCGGAGGCGGCAGAGGCAGCGCCAGGAGCCCCAGCCCGGCGAGGATCTTCATGAGCGGCGGGTGCTCGATGTTGACGATCGCGTTGCGCGCGGAGACCTCGAAATAGCCGGAGAGAATGTGCACCGGCTCGTCGGCCGAAAAAGAGTCTTCCCGCGTGTGGTCGTAAACGAGAAAGAGCGAAACTGCCGCGGCGCCGAGGGCGGCCAGGGCGGCGGCGCCCCGCCCCGAGGCGACCCGGAGAGCCCCCGAATCCCTCAAGTCTTCGGCCGCGGCTCGAGGCTGTGCCGGACGAGGGCGGCGAGGGCCGAGAAACCGTCGCGCAGCCGGATCTTCTTCCCCTCCGCCCGCGAGCGCCCGAAATAGGAGACCGGCACCTCGAAGATGCGGAATCCTCCGCGCGCGACCTTGACCGTGAACTCCGCGTCCACGCCGAACCGCTTGGAGACCAGATGGAGCGAGGGAACGACCCTCCGGTGGAAGGCCTTGTAGCAGGTTGCCATGTCGGTCAGGTTCAGGTTGGTGAAGAAGTTGGATACGAGCGTCAGGAGCCGGTTGCCGACGGTGTGCCAGAAGTTCTGCACGCGATTCTCGGCGCTGCCGCGGAAGCGGGAGCCATAGACGACGTCCGCTCGGCCTGCCTCGATCGGTTTCAAGATGATCGGGTACTCCGCCGGGTCGTACTCCAGATCCGCGTCCTGGATGAGCAGAATCTCTCCGCGGGCCTCCGCGATCGCGGTCGAGACCGCGCGCCCCTTTCCCAGGTTCAGCGGGTGGAGGATCACGCGGACGCCGTCGCGCCCGTTCCAGTTCTCGAGAATCTGCCGCGTTCCGTCGGAGGAGCCGTCGTCCACGATGAGGATCTCCTTCTCGATCGGGACGGCCGTCACGAGCCGGAGCACCTGGTCGATCGTGCGCGCCTCGTTGTACACGGGGATCAGCACGGACAGCTTCACGGTTGCCGGAATGATAACCGGGCGGGAGGCGGCAGGCGGGACGTCATAATGTCTTCCGCATGAATCCGCGGCGAGGGCTGTTCCTGCTGGGCCTCGCCGCCGCGATCGCGATCGGAATCGGACTGCGTCTCTCGACGAAGGGCCAACTGACGGCGGGAGGCAGGGCGCGCGCGCTGACCTCCGACGACTACTACCATCTGCGCCGCGCGCGTTTCGCGGCCGCGCACTACCCGCGCACGATCGTCTTCGATCCCCTGATGAACTTTCCGCAGGGGGGAGTTGCCATCTGGCCGCCGCTCTTCGACGCGGTGCTCGCGACCCCGGCTCGCCTCCTCCAGGGCGCCTCGGCCACGCCCGATCAGGTCGAGCGGGGAGCCCTCTGGGTTCCGCTCCTCTTCGCGGGAGGGGCAATCCTGCTCGCGGGGTTGCTCGGGCGCGTCGTGGCCGGCGCGCCGGCGGGCGTGGCTCTCGCCTTCTTCGTCGCGATCTGTCCAGGCCATATTTTGTGGACGCAGTACGGCCACACGGACCAGCACGTGGCGGAATCCTTCTTCGGCCTCCTCGTCTTGTGGCTCTTCCTGCGAAGCAGGTGTCAGGTGTCAGGTGTCAGGCGTCAGGAGGAGCCGGAAGTCGGTCGCGCTCGTTGGAAGCTGGAACCTGGAACCTGGAACGAGGTGTGGACCGGCGTGGCTCTTGCGCTCGCGGTGCTGGCATGGCAGGGCGCGATCTACTGGGGAGCGATCATCTCTCTCTCGCTCGTTCTCGAAGCGGCGGCGACGGGGCGGAGCGTCCTGCGTCCGGCCGTCCTGATCCTCGGTCTCGCGGCGGTTCTGACCGCGCCGGCGACGGCGCTCTGGCTCGGGCATGCGAGGACCCCTCTGACCTACATCTCGTTCGGGTACTTCCAGCCGCTCTTCCTGGCCGCGCTCGTGGGAAGTACGGTTCTCGTGGAGACACTCCTCGCCGCCGCGCGGGGCAGGCTCGAGCGCCGGGAACTGCCGTGGCGCGCGGCCGCCGTGGCCGCGGCCGCCGTGGTGGTCCTTCCCTTCGCTGGGCCCCTCCTTCTCGGCCTGGGACGGGGACTGGGTTACGTCGCCGGCAAGACGAGCGAGGCGTCGGGCGCGACGGGGTACGTTTCCTATCCGAAGAACTGGCTCTCCGGGATCTTCGAGGCGCGGCCCCTCCTGGCGGACGGCCTCGCGCTCCCCTTGAAGCAGCTCTCGGCTGCCTTCTTCCTGGCGCCTCTGGTTCTCCTTCTCTGGGGCGCGCGCGCGCGAAAGACGCGGCCCGGCGTTCACGTCGCTCTGGTCGTCTGGGGAGCCGTGACTCTTCTCCTCGCCCTCTCCCAGCGGCTGAACGTGTATTACGCCGCGCCGCTCGCCGGGCTCTGCCTGGTCGAGGCCTCGGCACTCGTCGCTCGGAGATGGGAGAAGACACGGAGAACGCGGGTCGTTGTGGCTCTGGCCTGCGGCGCGGCCTTGGCGGTCCCGATGGCACCCGGGCTCCGCGACGAGCTCGCCGCCGTCCATGTACCCGGCTCGGACCTGTTCGACACGCTCGAATGGATGCGCGCGCGACTTCCGCACTCCGTGGAGGCCTATGACACGAGACTGCTGGATCCGTCGGCGACCCTCCCGGAGCTCGCCCTCGCCCGGTCTGTTCTCGCGCCCTGGTCGCTCGGGCACCTGGTCCTCTACGACGCCGAGCTTCCCGTCGTCGCGAACAACTTCGGCTACGGATTCATGGACTCGATCCGGTTCTTCCTGGCCGAATCGGAGGAGGAAGCGCTCCGGATCGCGCGAGAGCGGCGAGCGCGTTGGGTGCTCGCGACCGACCTCGTCCCGCGAATGAATGACTACGCGGGTTACCTCGAGCGCTCGCCGCTTCTGGTTCCTTCGCGGGCCGGCTTCGAGCCGACCCGCGACTATTTCATGACACTGCAATCGCGCTTGTACGACTTCGACGGGGGCGGTCTGTCAACGGAAGGCCTGCGCGTCGAGCCACTGGCGCACTTTCGGCTCCTCTATCATTCGCGCTCCGCGATCCGGCGCGGCGGACGCTGGCTGGCCCGCTGGAAAGTCTTCGAGATCCTCGACTGAAACGTAGACCCACAACCCACAGCCCGGAGCTCAAGACTTCCCGTAGAGCCTCCAGGCCGCCATCGCCCGGCGCCGCTCGGCCGGGGTGGATGCGGACAAGACGACGCTCTTCAACTCTTCCCGCTCCGGGTCTTTCCCCGAGTAGGCTCCGTAAATAGCCGCGCGCAGCAGTCTCGAATCGAAGTCCGCCTCGGGCGGCCGAAGGATCGTTGCCGCGAAGACGACGAGGCCGGCCGTGACGGTGAGGCCGGGCCGCGGAGACAGGGGTCTTGCGGCTCTGAGCGCGAGAGCACCGGCCGTGGCCGTGACGGCGGCGGCCGGAACGAGCGAAAGCCACCCCAGCCGCGAAAGGAGATTCGGAGCCGTCCATCCCCGCAGGAGGAACCAGAGCGACCCCGTCGCCGCCGGCCAGGGCAGCTCGGGCCAGAAGTGGGGCCAGGAGGCAGTCAGGAGGAACGTGTTCGCGACGGAGAAGGAGGCCGCGGCGGCGAAGAGGCCGCGCGAAAAGGGCGACGACAGGCCCCGCGCGACCCCGACCGCCGCGAAGAAGACGACCGGAAGAAGATAGCGATCTCCGAGCGCCCAGCCCCCGTGCCAGTTGGGATAACCGGTCAGGAGGATGAAGAAGCCCGCGGTCGCCGCCGTCATGAAGACGGCGTCGGCGCGGTCGTCACCGGCCTTCCACCAGGCGAGGAACCCCGGCACCGCCCAGACCCAGAAGGGAGAGAAGAGGAGAAGGCCGCGCGCGGGATGAAAGAGATAGTCCCAGGCGACCCGGAGGCTCGGAGGCCCGAAGCCGAAGAGACCCTTTCCAGCGAGCGAGGCGAAGGAGCCGTGAGCCTCCCGTGCGGATGAAAGGACCCAGGGCGAGCCGAAGCACGCGGAGTCATAGAAGAGCAGGAGCAGCAGCGGGATCGCCGCGCCGGCCGCGAAGAGGGATGGGGCCTTCGGCCAGCCGCGCGCAGTCCGGAGAGCCAGCAGGAGAGCCAGCGGCGCCGCCGTGTACTCGGAGATCGCGGCCCAGCCCGCCAGGAGACCCGCGGCGGCGGCCAGGAGATCCGCGGCGGACGTCCCGGAGCGATCTTCCGCACAACGCACGAGATCCCAGGACAGGAAGAGCAGGGCCGCCGTCCATGCGTGTCCAAAGAAGGAGCGCCCGTAGAAGAGGAGCGGCGTGCCGAAGGCCACGGCGAAGACGACCATCGCGGCGCCTCGCGCGGGCGCCAGCCGGGCCGCCAGGCGCGCCAGGGCCACCGTGAAGAGAAGCGACACCGTCAGGATCCGCAGGAGCACGAAGACCGCGTCGGAGGCGGACGTCGGAGGCGGGAAGAAGACCCGCAGCGCGCGATAGACCGGGATCGCCGCGAAGGCGAGCCCGGGAGCCTTGTTCGAATAGAAATGGCCCCGCCAGACCGCCTTGTCCTCGTGGTTGCCGAGCACAGGGATGGCGCGATCGATCGAGAACGTGCCGAGCTCGACGAACGCGTACACTGCCTCCAGCCGCGATACCTCGTTGGGATTCCCGAATGGAGGGAAGAGACCGCTGAAGTAGACCGACAGGAGGAAAAACCCGGCCGCCGCCGCGAATCCCGCTCGCCGCTCGGATTCCCGGGGCGCGGGCGAGGACATGGCGCGATTCTAGACGGGCCGCGGCGGCGCTGGAACTTACAATCTGGTCATGTCGCAGCGCGCTCGCGCTTTTCTGGCCGGGCTTGCTGTCACCGTTCTGTTCTGCCTCCCTCTCCTGCCGGAGATCCTCGGGACGCGGCGCCTCGTCTTCCGCGACGCGCAGATCACGCACTGGCCGTGGAGGCGGGTCGCGATGGTCTCGCTCGCCGCCGGGCGGGTGCCCTTCGTCAACCTTTCGGCGTCCGGAGGCCAGCCGCTCCTGGCGAACCCCAACGCGGTGCTTCTCTATCCGACCGTCCTCCTGGAGAAGGTCCTCGCGCCAGCGGCGGCCTTCAACCTCCATTACCTGCTGCACGTCCTCTGGGCCTTCTTCGGCGCGCGGGCCCTCTCTCGGCGCCTGGGCATGGCTCCGGGAGCCGCCTTCTTCGCCGCGGTCGCGTTCGCGTTCTCCGGGATCCTGATGTCCTACGGCTCCGCCTTCGCGAACTCCGGCGCCGCGGCGTCGTGGCTCCCCTGGTGCGCCGCGGCAACCCTGGATCTGGTGCGGGCGCGAGGGACGGCGGGGCTCGCGCGCGGGAGCGCCGCCGTGGCGATCGCCTTCGGCTTGCAAGGGCTCGCCGGAGAACCGGCTCTCTCCCTGCTGACCCTCGTCTTCGCGGCCTGCCTCGCCGCGGCGGAGGTCTTCTCCTCCCGGGAGCGGAGGCTTGTCCGGTCGCGCAATCTCCTCGTTGGAGGAACCTCCGCAGGCCTCCTCGCGACCGCCCTCGCTTCGCCCCTGCTCTTTTCGCTTTTCGCGGTCCTGCCGCTGACCTATCGCGGGCAGCATCTGTACTCCGAGCGCGCCTTCGGCGCCTCGCCCTTCGCCGCCTGGAGGATGATCGAGTGGCTCTTTCCCCGCTTCGGCGGCGACCCGGGGGCTCTCTTTGCGGGAGCGCACTGGCAGTACGCGCTACATCCCGGAGACCCGGTCTACATCTGGTGCGTGACGTTCGGGGTCATCCCTCTCGCGGCCGTCGCGATCGCGGCTCTTCACCGAGACTTCTGGACGCGCCGGGCGTCGTGGTTGGCGGCCGGAGCCCTCGTCTCGCTCCTCTTCTCCTTCGGGCCCGCGCTGCCGTTCTTCCGGCTCCTGTATTCGGTCGGGTTCCTGCGCCGGATGCGGTATCCGATCAAGTTTTACCTCCTGACGACTCTCTGCGTCTCGCTGCTGGCGGGGTTCGCGGCGGAGCGTCTGCGCCCGGGAGCGCCGCGGGCCAGCCGCAGGGCGGGTCTCGTCCTCGCGGGCTTCGCGCTCCTCTACGGCGCGGCGTTCCTCGCTTCGGGGGAGGCCGGCCCGATCGAGCGCGCGGTCGCTCCTTTACTGTCGGGGCTCGCCGCGCCGGCGCCGGAGCTCTTGCCCGCGATTCGCCGGAGCCTGGCCGGCGACGCCCTCTTCGGCCTTCTCGCGGCAGCCGTCCTCGGGCTCGTCCTCTTCTCACGCCGCCCGATTCGCGGCCGGAACCATCTGCTCGCTCTCGCTACGCTCCTGCTGGCGTTTCCGTGGGCGCTGCCCCTTTTCGTCTCGGCAGACGAGAAGGACCTGGCGCGGCCGCCGGCGCTGTCTCGCGCCCTCCGCGGACCCGGCCGTGTCTACGTGTCGGCCCGGTTGCCCGAGTTCAACGTCCTTGCCTCGGGCAGCGCGCACCCGAATCTTCCACCGCGCGTCGTCAAGCTCGCGCGCGTGCAGGTCGAGGAGCTCATCCCTCAGACCGGCGCGCCGTTTGAGATCCGGTACGTCTTCGACTCAGATCCCGACGGCAGCTACGGTTACTACAACCGCCTGGCGGGCGAAGCCCTGGACGCCTCGGACCCGGCGCAGAAGAGCCGCCTCCTGCGCGTCTTCGGCGGTCGCTGGATCCTGGACGCCCAGGATGAACCGCACCCCCTCTGCCGGCCCGTGACCGGTTTCGAAGTCGCGGGACGACGGCTCCTGCTCTCGGAGCTCCCGAGCCCGGTCGGCGAGCTGCGGTGGGCGGGTCGCGAATACCGGCGCGCCTCCCTGTCCGGCGCGTTGGAGCTCGTGCGGTCCGAGCGATTCCGCCCGGAGACGGACGCGGTTCTTCCCGGGCCCGCGGATCGGGACCCGGCAGCCGAGGCGGCCGAGGCGCATCTCACGATCGAGCGCATCGACGCGGACGCCGCCAACGGCCTCGTCGAGGCCGAGCGGCCCGGGCGCGTCGTCTTTGCCCGAAACTACTTTCACGCCTGGAAGGCGCGGGTGGACGGACGCGACGCCGCCGTCCTCGTCGCCAACGCCCGCGATCTGGCGGTCGCGGTGCCGGCCGGTCGCCACCGCGTCGAGTTCCAGTACGACCGCTCCCCCTTCCACCGAGGCGTCCTCCTCCAGGCGTTGGCGACGGCGTTCCTGGCAATTCTTTTGGCGATGACGAGAAAGCAGCGGAGTCGTCCCGAGGAGTGACGAAGGAGCAGATCCTTCGCTTCGCTCAGGATGACAGGGAGGGCCGAAAGGATGACAAGAAGGGAACGCGACGGGCAGACGCTCTCATCCCCCCTCCGGCCAGCCGGTGGCGACCTCTCCGCCACGCCCGCGCAACCGCATCCGCGTGAGAGGGCGTCTCGGGATGTCGTCGCTGCGGGCCAGAGCCTCCGCCGCCAGTTCCTCGAGAGTCGAGAAGGAGACCCCGGCGGCGATCCAGGCGTCCAGGATCCGGGAGAAGAGAGGGAGCTTCGAGCGACCCTCGACCTCGACGTGGATGGTGTGCACCTCCGAACCCCGCACGGCCTCTCGATAGAACGCCAGCTGGTCTTCGTCCGCCGGCAGCTCCCGCCAGGCGAGTGTCTCGTCGAGGGTCGGCAGCGTCGAAGGGATCTCGAGAGTCCGGAAGAACCGGCCGCCCGCCGAAGGGAAGAACGGGGGACCCCCGCGGGTGTTGGAGGCGTAGAGCAGAGAGAAGTCCTCCTCGACTTCGAGCGACCGGGCGTTGGCGGTCCATCCCGGCGCGGCGCTCGCGCGCGCCGGCGATTCGAAGATCCGCCGGTGCTCCTCGTGCGCTTTGCCGTACTCTTCTCGGATCTTGGCGAGGCTCCAGCCGTCGAGATGGTCGTGCCAGCCGACGTGGTCCCAGCCGTGGACCTCCGTCTCGTGCCCCGCCCGCGCGGCTGCCCGCATCTGCCCGGCGCAGCGCTCGCCGATCATCGGCGAAGCGAGAAACGTCCCGTAGAGGACGGTCGGGAAGCCGTAGAGGGACGCCGCGCGGCTGCGGAACATCTTCTTCAGGAAGCCTCTCTTCGTGAAGACACGCTTGACCGCGACGCCGGAGCGGTCCGGCCCATAGCTGAAGAAGAACGTCGCCCGGATGCCCCGAGCCGCGAAAAGCTCCAGAAGCCGCGGCACTCCTTCCCGCGTCCCGACATAGGTGTCGCAGTCCACCTTGAGCGCGACCCGCCGTCGCGCGAATTGATTCATTGACTCATCGACTCATTGTTGGATCGCCCCAATGAACCAATGGATCAGTGGATCAATGGGTCAGTTCCCTGCCGCTTGGACAGGTAGAAGTCGACCGTTAACCGGAGCGCTTCATCGAGGCTGACCCTGGGCTCCCACCCGAGCAGCTCGCGGGCCCGGCGGATCGAGGGGACGCGGGTCAGGATGTCCTGGTAGCCCTCGCCGTAATAGTCGGCCGAGGAGACGTTGACGATAGGCGTGTGGCCGGCCTTCTTCCCGAATTCGGGGTGGGCGGCGACCGTGGCGATGAGCCTCTCGGCCAGCTCCGCGACCGAGAGGTCGTTGGCGGGGTTGCCGATGTTGAAAATGCCGCCGTCGGCAACTCCGCCCCGGTTCTCGAGAATCCGCATCAGGCAGTCGATGCCGTCTGAGATGTAGGTGAAGGAGCGCCGCTGGCTTCCCCCGTCCACGAGCTTGATCGGCTGCCCGTAGAGGATGTTGTGGAGAAACTGAGTCAGCACCCGGCTCGAGCCCTCCTTGGGCGAGTCGATGTCGTCCAGGTGAGGGCCGATCCAGTTGAAGGGTCGGAAGAGCGTGAAGGCGAGCCCCTCGGACTGCCCGTACGCCCAGATGACGCGGTCGAGCAGCTGCTTGGAGCAGGAGTAGATCCAGCGTTGCTTGCGGATCGGGCCATAGACGAGGGGCGAGGTCTCTTCGTCGAATTCCGGGTCCGGACACATGCCGTAGACCTCGGAGGTCGAAGCAAAGACGACGCGCTTGCCGTAGCTCACGGCCTGTTTGACGATCCGGAGGTTCTCCTCGAAGTCGAGCTGGAAGACGGCCAGCGGGTTCTTGACATACGCCGACGGCGTGGCGATCGCGACGAGCGGCAGCACGACGTCGCACTTCTTGACCTGGTACTCGATCCACTCCTTGTTGATCGCGATGTCCCCCTCGAGGTAGGTGAACCGAGGATGTCCGAGGAAGGGCGCGATCTTGTCGCTCGCGATGTCGAGGCCCGAGACCGTCCAGTCGGTCGTCTCCAGGATGCGCCCCGTCAGCGCGTTCCCGATGAAGCCGTTGACGCCGAGGATGAGGACCCTCATCGCGGCTTCCGAGCGGCGACGAAGTCGGACGCGTCCAGCTCCGCTTCTCCTTCCTTCTGAAGGCGCAGCACCTCGACGTAGCGGTCGTCCTCGCAGGCTACGTAAAGCCGCCCGAGCTCGATGCGGATCTGTCCCGGGAAGTTGTCGTGAGCGCCCAGGTGCGGCAGACGTGTCTTCCAGATGAACGTCTTCTTTCCGAAGATGTCGGTGAAGGCGCCGGGGTAGGGGTGCGTCACCGCCCGGACGAGGTTATGGACCTCCTGGGCGCTGCGGTTCCAGCCGATCTGTCCGTCCCCCGGGCCCCGCCGGCCGAAGGTCGTCGCCTGCGACTCGTCCTGGGGGCGCCGCGGCGCGGCCCCTTTCTTCAGATCCTCCAGCCGCCTCTCCAGAATCTTCACGGCCGCGGCGGTGACGCGGGCCTGCACCTCGCCGGCCGTGTCGTCCGGGCCGATCGGGACTTCCTCCTGGTCCACGATGTCCCCGGCGTCGGGCTTCTCCGTCATGACGTGGAGCGTGGCGCCCGTGGAGGTCTCACCGCGAAGGACCGCCCAGTTCACCGGCGCGCGGCCCCGGTACTTCGGCAGGAGAGACCCGTGCATGTTGAACGCGCCGAGCCGCGGCAGACGCAGAAGCCGCTCCGGCAGGATCCCGCGGTAGTAGAAGGAAAAAAGGAGATCGGGCCGGAGCGCCTCGATCCGGGCGATCGCGTCGGGCTCGCGGGGACCCTCGAGCATCGTGGGAGCGATCCCGTGAGCCCGCGCCAGATCCGCGACGTTGTCGAACCACCGCGGTTCCTTCGGATCGTCCGCGTGTGTCACGACGAGGACGACATCCTCGCCGCGCTCGAGCAGGAACTTCAGGCAGGCGTGACCCGTGTCCGAATAGGCGAAGACGGCAATGCGGGTCATGCGGGGAATTGTGCGTTGCCAGTTGTGAGTCGTGAGCTGTAGGCCCGGATCATCGCGATTCCCCTTTCTCTTTCTCGGCGGACACGAGGCGAGGCGGGCCGGCTCCCAGTCCGTAGACGCGGCGCACGGAGAAGCGCGGGCGGCCGCGGACCTGCTCGTAGATGCGCCCGACGTACTCTCCGACGATGCCCAGTCCCGCCATCGCGACGCCGAGCAGCGTGAAGAGGATCGCGAAGAGCGTGAAGACGCCCTCGACCTCGGCCCCCACGATCAGGCGCCGCACGAAGAGGAAGACACCGAAGGCGATCCCGCCCAGGGCGACCAGGCTGCCGAGCAGCCCGAAGAGCTGGATCGGGACGGAAGAGAATCCAGTCATCAGGTCGAAGTTCAAGCGGATCAGTCTGTAGAAAGAGTACGCCGACTCACCACCCGCCCGGGGCGCGTGCGCAACCTCGATCTCCGTCGGCCGGCGGGCGAAGCTCTGCGCCAGCGCGGGGATGAAGGTCGAGGCCTCGTCGCACCGGTTGATCTCTTCCACGACGTCGCGCGAGTAGGCGCGCAGCATGCAGCCGAAGTCCGTCAGGCGCATCCGGGTGATGGCGACGGTCAGGCGGTTGACGAGGGCCGAGGCCAGCCGCCGACCCCAGGAGTCCTTCCGCTGGCGGCGCACGCCGCCCACCACGTCGTACCCCTCCGCGAACTTCGCCAGCAGCTTCGGGATCTCCTCGGGAGGGTTCTGCAGGTCCGCGTCGAGCGTGACGACGACGTCCCCGGTGACGTCGCGGAATCCCGCCAGGATCGCCTGGTGCTGGCCGAAGTTGCGCGCGAGCTCCAGCACGCGCACGCGATCGGCGCGCCGCGCCGCCCACGACTTCAGAATCTCCAACGAGCGGTCGCGGCTCCCGTCGTCCACGAGGACCACCTCGTACGGCTCCCCGCGCCCGTCGAAGACCGTGAGGAGCCGCCGGAGGAACTCCTCGAGGTTCGCCTCCTCGTTGAAGACGGGGACGACGATCGAGACCTTCACCGCCGGAACCTTCCAAGGATGTCGCTGACGGCGGCGACGACGTCGTCCTGGTCGGCGTCCGTCAGGCCGGGGAAGAGAGGCAGAGACACGATCCGCTCCGAAACGAAGTGCGCCTCCGGAAAGTCCTCGGGGCGCCAGCCGAAGCGCCCGGCGTAGTAGGCGAACTCGTGTGCGGCCGTGTAGTGGAGCCCCGAGCCGATGTTTCGCTTCTTGAGCTCTTCCATGAAACGGTCGCGGGAGATCGTCAGCCGGTCTACGTCCACGAGCGGAGTGTAGAGGTGCCACGCGTGGCGGACGGGATACGCGACGCGCTGCGGGAGGATCAGTCCCGGAGTGCCCGCGAGCCGCTCGTCGTACCGCAGGGCCAGCCGCGCCCGCTCGGCCAGGAAGCCGTCCAGGCGCGGGAGTTGATGCAGGCCCAAGGCCGCCTGGATGTCCATCATGTTGTACTTGAATCCCGGCAGCGCGACATCGTAGCGAGGGCTTCCGGACTTCGCGAAGCGTTTCCAGGACTCCCGGTCCATGCCGTGGAACTTGAGCAACGAGGCCCTCTCGAAGACCTCTTCGTCGTCGGTGACGATCATGCCGCCCTCGCCGGTCGTCATGTTCTTGTTCGGATGGAAGGAGAAGACCGAAGTCGTCGGGAAGGAGCCGATCCGTCTCCCCTTGTACTCGGCCCCGACCGCATGGGCGGCGTCCTCCAGGACGGCGACGCCGCGGCCCGCCGCGACCTCGAGGATCGGATCGAGGTCCGCGGGCTGGCCGACGTAGTGCACGGGAAGAATCGCCTTCGTCCTCGAGGTCACGCGCTTCTCGACCTCCTCGACGCGGACATTCAGAGTCGCGGCGTCGATGTCGGCCAGAACGGGCGTCGCCCCGCAATGGACGATCGTGTTCAACGTCGCGACGAAAGTCATCGGCGTCGTAACGACCTCGTCTCCCGGCCCGACTCCGAGCGCCAGAAGCGCGACATGCAGCCCCGCCGTCGCGGAGGAGACCGGCACGGCGAACCGCCC
>Ga0070708_100003143_pt1 | contig 12864 bp, 11 predicted proteins | sample KBSK5503metaG_FD_65469 | JGI IMG/M metagenome (GOLD analysis project Ga0070708, IMG submission 65469) | Corn, switchgrass and miscanthus rhizosphere microbial communities from Kellogg Biological Station, Michigan, USA - KBS K5-50-3 metaG | ecosystem: Host-associated > Plants > Roots >...
ATCGTGCTACGGGAGACCTCCGTTCTGGTCCGCGTGGCGGTGCAGTCAAGCCCGCTCTACGTTCTGAGGAGGTATTTCGACGCTCACCAAGAGGTGATCGTCCTCGTGCTCTGCGGCGTCCTGGCCGCAGCCGGAGCCCTTGGAGCCGCCCTGGCCCTGCTCAGGAAGGTGGGGCGCAGCGATGCCCGAGCGACGTCACCCGGCGCCGACATGTCGGAGGCTAATACCGAGCCCATCGGCACGACCCCTAACCGGCCGATGCCGATAGCCCTTCCGGCGGGGCGGTCGGTGCTGGGCCGGAAGGCCCTGCTGTGGCTGCTGCCGATCGACGCCGCAGCGGGCGGGCTGGCCATCTTGATCGTGGGCACGAGCACCTCGGCGTCGCTTGGTCTCGCTGCCATCGCCGCCGCCGCCGTCGTGGTAGCCCTGCCGCTTTACTTCCTTCCAGTGCTCATCGCTTACCTGCGCCCGGCGCCGGATCGCGCGTCGGTGGTCATCGTCAGCCTCTTCCTGGGCTGGACGTACGTCGGGTGGGTGATTGCGCTGGCGCTGGCGGTCCGGGACAGGCGGCCGGCGATCATGGTGCTGACACAACCTGGCAACGCGCACCCGAGCACGGTTGTGAACCGCGTCCCGGCCCCCCGGAAGGAGCCGGATGAATCACGCGCCGGGCCGGGGGCTCGGTCATAGCTCGAATGCCGCTGGCGCTCGCGCCAGCACGGCCACTCATGCAGCGGAGATCCGGGATGTGGACGCGTTCTGGAGAGCGGCCCGGAATCGCGCTGCTCCGCGCTCTCACCAAGGCCGCTCAGGCCCGGCTGGTCATGATCTCTGCCATCCGTGACGACCCCGCATACCTGGATCACACGGCGGAGACGGAGCCCGACTCGCGGCGCAGGCGGGCCGCGGATCTCGCGGGGGAGGCGGCCAGGGACTTCACTACAGTCCAGGCTTTCGCCAGCGACAGCATCGACCAGGACGTGGCGTGAGAACTCGACAGGCTTCGGTCGGCGGGCATTAGCGAGGTGATCGTGGTGGACCTGACCCGCGAAGGAGTTCGGCATCGCGGTCGTACGGGTGATCGTCCCGGGATTGGAAGGGCCAACGGGAATCGTCTCGTCGTGCCGCCTCGGCCAGCGGGCCATGAATTTGATCGGCAGCCGATGAGCGAGGCATGCATTTTCCTCGGTCCCACGCTCGCCGTGGCCGACGCAAGAGCCGAGCTCGATGCCGTCTACCTCCCGCCGGTGTCCGCCGGAGACGTATATCGGCTGTGGCGCAGGCGTCCTCAGGCCATCGGCATCATCGACGGCTACTTCGAGCGCGTCCCCTCGGTGTGGCACAAGGAAATCATGTGGATCATGGAGCGGGGGGTTCATGTATTCGGCAGCGCCGGCATCGGGGCGCTGCGTGCGGCCGAGCTTGACACCTTCGGGATGCGCGGCGTCGGCCGCATTTATCGATCCTTCAAGGACGGGATGTCAGATAGGGACGACGAGCTGGCCGTCGCCATTGAGGCCGGACCGGATGGGTACCGGAAGCTATCGGAGGCGATGGTCAACATCCGCGTCACGCTTGAGGCCGCCCACCGCGCGGAGGTCATTTCCGACGCCACGCGTCACCGCCTGATGACGGCGGGCACGGCGCTGTTCTACCGGCAGCGGACTTGGTCGGCGCTGCTCAAGGCGGGCCAGGCGGAGGCCGGCGCTGACTCCGCCGAGCTGAACGGGCTGCGCCGGTGGCTTCCGACCGGGCGGATCGACCAGCAGGCCGACGACGGCCTGGCCATGCTGCGGGAGATGCGCAGCTTCCTCGCTACCAGCCCGGACCCGCAGCGGGTGCACTGGTCCTTGGCCACCACAACACGCTGGGAGGCGGCAAAGCGTCGTGCGGAAAGCATCCGCGCCGAGAGCACCGTGCACCTCACGGGCCGGCGATAGGGGGATCTTGGATGAGGGTTGCAGCATCAATCGACGAACTGGCCCAGGATCTGGCTGAGGTCCTGCTGCGGAATGATCCGTTTGAGGCGTCGCTGATGGCGATCAGCGGCTATGACGACGCGGTACCAGACTTGTCGCCGGAATGCCAGCAGGCCTGGCGCGCCCGGCTGGTCCGCATCATCGTCCGCTGCAGCGAGCGCGAGGAGGACGCCGCGGATCTCGACGGCAGCCTCCTGCTTGCGGCAGTGCGTGACAAGGCGACGCGCTCGCTAGCCGCAGCCGACTCGCGGGTCGATGAATTCAACGTGACGACTTTCCCATCGGGCGGGCCCTCACTGATGCTGTTCGTCGCGTCGAGTACCCGAGTAAGCGATTCGGCCAGCGCTGCCGCGTACCTGACCCGATGCAAACGGCTCCCCACGTACCTCGATCAATACACGGACGTGCTGCGAGCTGCCGTCCAAGAAGGCCTGCTGCCCGTCGCGCCGCTGGTCAAGAATGCCCTCAGGCAAGTACGTGATCACTTGTCGCACCCAGAGCGTGACCCGATGCTCTCCCGTCGACCGCCCGCGGGCTGGGCCGGAGCTAAGGCCTGGCAGGGAGCCGCCTACGACATTCGTGACTTCCACTCTTCCGTCTTCGGTCATGGCTACCTGCCGCTCGCGGTGTTGCGGAAGGTGGTCGAAGCCCGGACGTCCTCCGCCGCAGCGGCCTGACGTCCCCGTGGATCACCCCGCCAGTTCCTGCTCGATTAGCGTCGGGCCGCGCGCGCGGGAGGTGATCCGGACCGGGCCGAGGCGCGTGGCCAGCCGTTCCGCGGCCGCGTCCGCAGCGGCGACCGCGTCCGCGCCGACGTCCTCGAGGAAGCGGCACGCGATAGTGCCGTCGGCCCGGTGCGTCCACCCGCCGACGATCCGGCCGTCCCACCACACCGTGGGGCCGACGTTGCCGTTCCGGTCGAACAGCGCGGGGCCGTGCTCGCCGAGGAACCATTCCCGCTGCGACCAGCCCATCGGCGTCGGGTCGAGCGGGGGCAGCAGCGCGGCCCACGGCTCCGGAGCCGGGACCGGCTCCAGGTCGTCGGGGAGGACCAGACCGGTGGCCCCGTCCAGGTCCACCTCGACCGCCCCGACCCGGGCGAGCGCCCGCTTGGCCTGGCCGGCCGTCCAGCCGGCCCACCAGCGCAGGTCCTCGGCCGTGCCGGGCCCGAACGCGCCCAGCCAGCGGCGGGCCAGGTCGGCCTCCGCGGCCTCGGTCGCCAGCTCGGGCATGCCGTCCGGGCACCAGGCCTCGAGCACCGCCCAGCGGTACTGGCTGGATGCCCACGAGCCGATGGGTCGGCCGCGCACCACCCGCCCGTCCGCGGCCAGCAGGAACAGCACCCGGCTGCACACGCTCACGCGGCCCTCGTACGGCTTGCCCCTGGACATCACGATCTGGACCTGCAGCCGCGGGTCATCGGCGGCCAGCTCAGCCGCGGTGGCCTCGCCCCGGGCCGCGAGCGAGCGCAGCGCGGCATCCTCGACTTCCTCGAGCCACGCCTCCGGGTCACCGGCGACGTCGGAGTCGGCGAGAAACGAGATCAGCCTGCGCCGCTCGCGGGCCGCGATGGCCCGGGCACAGGCCGCGTGGATGACCGGGGCCACCTCCAGCGGCGTGACGAAGACCGTGCGGCGCATGCCCAGCAGCCGGATCAGCACCCGCCGCTCGTAGATGGCGCTCTCGACCTCCGCGACATCCGCGGCTCCGTCTCTCATCCGGGCCCAGGCGGCGAGGTACACCGACGACGGGTCGGTGGCCTGCAGTGCAACCAGGGCGTGTGCGACATCGAGCGGGTCGCCGGCCCGGGCGGCCGCCGCCAGCCGGTGCCGCTGGCCGAGCCTGGCCCGCCGCTCCGCCACCCCGATCCGCCGCACCGCGCCATGATACGGGCGCAGCCGGCGCCCGCGGATCAGGCCGGTGTCTTCGCGCTCAGGTCCGTGAGCTGAGTGGCCGCCGACCGCCGGGCGCGCAGCACCCAGGTGGAGGCGAAGTCGAGGACGAGCAGGCCGAGCGCGAACCACGGGGCGAGGATGGTCGGGCTGGTGACCTTGTAGAACGAGCCGAAGATGGCGCCGCCGATGATCAGGATGCCGATCGCCGCGGACACCATGACCGACGCCCGGCGCTCCGAGACCGCGAACGTGCGCAGCGAGCCGACCGACATCAGCAGGTACACCACGACCAGCGCGAAGCCGCCGAACGTGGAGCCCCACGCGAACAGCGCGAAGTAGTGCGGGGTCTTGGGCAGCGCGAACAGCCCGGTCCAGAACAGGATCCAGCCGAGCGCGAAAACGCCGACCGCGGCGATGATCACCGACAGGGGCGACGCGATGCCGCCGCCCTTCCCCGACGCGCTGATCACGCCGACGACCAGGGGGATCACGAAAGCCGACGAGAACACCGGGCCCATGAACCCGACGGACTGCGCCACCACGTCGGGGAGCGAGAGGATCTTCTCGCCGAGGCGCTCGTACACGGACTCCGGACTTCGCCATGGTTCTCTCCTTCGTGGACTGGGGCGGTCAGGCGGGGAGCCGCAGCAGCCTCCTCGCGTTACCGGCGAAAATCGCGGCCGTGTCGGCCTCCGGCAGGCCGAGCGCCTCGATGTTCGCGATCGTGTCCCCGACGACCGTGGGGCCGCCGAGCGGCATGTCCGTTCCGAACAGCACGTGACCGGTCCCGAAGAACTCCACCGCGCACCGGACGGCGTGTCCGGCGCCGAGCATCGCCGTGTCGGCGAAGGAGCGCCGTAAGTAGTCGATGGGCTCGGCCCGGCGCGTCCTGCTGACGGGTCATGCGTTCCGGCGTGCCTGGATGCTGGACGATCAGGCCGCGCCCAGCATCACCAGGGACGCCGCCGTTGCCTGCTGGACCGGATCGCTGCTGAGTCCGCGCCGGACGCTGTGCATCGACTCGGCCAGGGTCTGGCCTGCTCGCAGATAGCGGTGCAGGTTGACCATCATGGGCACCACGGCTGGGTCGTTCACCTGAACGATGGCGGCGATGACCCCGGCCGTGCCCAACGGCAGCAGGCTGCTGACCAGCCCGAGCAGTTCATCGGCCCCCGCTGGTGCCTGGACACCGGAGTCACAGCTCGGCAGAACCAGCCAATAGGGCGCGCGGTCCAGCTGCTCGAAGTCATAGACGGTCAGCGGCCCGTCATGCAGGCGCAACGAGGAGAACAGCGGGCTGTCGGCGCGGAACGTCCCGTGTGCCGAGATATGCGCCAGCCAGGCCCCCTCGAGCGCTGACAGCACCTTCGGGGCTGTGGCTGAACTATTGGCCAGCACCGTCACGTCGTCGTAAAGCTGCGCGACCAGGGGCACCTCGGCACCGTCGGTCATCAGGCCGGGACCGCGAGCAAGTGTGACGTGGCGGCGATGGGGCGGTGTGGCCGCGTGCGCGCGCATCCAGGCGCGCGCGGACGGGGCGACGCTGACCACGCGGTCACGTAGCGCGGGAAGCAGCGACCACGGAATGGCGTGCAGCTTGCCGGGCGGGACAATTATGACGGGACCGTCGCCCAGGTGCCGGACAGCCGGGCCAAGGAGCTCGTCCTGCAGCTTTTGTCCTGACGCGGTCAGGATGTCCAGCGCGCTGTCCAGGTCGTCCCCCGGCCGGCTCCGCGCGAGGCGGCGCAGCGCAAAGCGCGCGAAGTCGGCGGCGAGGGTGGCGGCGTCGGTGTGCCCGGCCGTGAAGTGCCGCACTCGTCCCGTCCCGCAGGCCAGCACGTGTATGGTGCCGTCGACGTCGACGATCTCTACCAGCTGGGCGGCGCCAAGCTCATCAAGCAGGTCCGCGACGTTGATGACGCTGCGCCCTGGGCTGGTGGAGCCGCGGGCCCGAAGCGCGCTCGCGCGCACGACGTCCTCGAGCCGCTGCTGCTCCCGTTGGAGCTTGGCGTTCGGCGTGCCCTTGCGCCGGGCCTTCTCCAGTTGGCTTGTCACCTGGCGGAGAGCCGCCAGGCGGGCGTTAAGCTCTGGGTCGGTAGACGGACGCACCGCCGGGACCGCCAGTGCGGTGGCCCGCCAGCGTTCGCTCCAGGCCAGCAAGAGCCGCGGCCGGTGCCTCCGCGCCGCATGGCGCTGCGCAAGCACAGCGAGTTCGGCGCCGTGAGCGGTCGCCTGCGCCCGCAGTTCGGAAGCGCCCAGTGTGAATCGATGTTCGTCCAAGACCTCGAGGCCCCGGCGGCAGGCGGCCAGTAGTCGGCGCGGCTGACCCGCGGCCTCGGCCCGCAGCGCTTCACCGAGCCAGCCGCTGGCACGTGACATCGCTGGACCGCGCCGCCGGGTCCGCGCCGCCGCGCGAAAGTGACGGTCGGCGTCATCGCGGCGCCCCAGTTCCAGCGCCACCCGCCCGGCCAGCAGGTGCGCCTGGGCAGCGTCGCTGGGGGCGAGTACTTCGAGTTGGTCGGCGGCCCGGCTTGCCCGGCGAAGCAACGGGGCCGACACCAGGCCAGCGGCGTAGTGTGCCCGCACCAGCACCAGCCCGGTGCGAGCCAGCCCCCAGGTGCTCTGCTGGGACCGGAACAGGCGGTAGGCGGCCTGTGCCCGGTCAAGTGCCGCCTGCGGTTGCGCGGCGGCCAGCGCGCCGTTGGCCGCGATCAGCAAGAGCTCGGCCTTCTTAGGGGACTGGCCATGGGCTCGCTCGATGTCCCGCACCCCGGCGTCAGCCTCGGCCAGCGCGTCGCCATAAAGCCCGGCGGCCAGCAGCACCGTGCACCGGTCGATGGCGAGATCTGGCACCAGCACATTCAGCGGTCCGTAGCGGGAAGCGGCCTCGTCAAAGTAAGAAAGCGCCACCGGAAGGTCGTTTAATGAGGAGGCCACCAGCCCGCGATTATGGACCATGTAGATGGATTCCAGGACCTGGCTGGTCTCGGCGAACAAGCTCTCGGCAGCAGCGAAATCAGCATCCGCGCGGGCCGGCAGCCCCATCGCGTGGTAGGCCATCCCGCGGGCGTTCACCGCCCGCGCCGTCCAAAGCTTGTCACCCGCGCGCCGCAGCACCGCGGCCGCGCGGCGCGCGTCCTCCAATGCCTCCGCATGCCGGCCAAGCGCCAATAGCGCGCAGCTGCGCCGATGCAGCACCTGACCCGCCATTACACCCCCGGACAACCGCAACGCACGGTCGAAGGCGGCCAGGCCGGTCACCGTACGGCCGGCATAGACCAGCGCCACTCCCAGGCCGGCGAGCACATCGGCCTCGCGTGCCGCCGAACCGGTCCGGGAGGCCAGTCGCAGCGCCCGGCGCAGTTCTCTGACCGCCGCATCGACGTCACCGAACTCGCGCAATACGATTCCCGCGGCCTGATGAGCCACCGAGCCCTCGTACAGGCCCGGCTGGCCCTTCAAAATTTGTCGGGCCTGAGCCAATGCCTCACGAGGACGCGACAAGGTCAGTGCCAGCAGTGCATCCATATCGCGCCGACCTGACCGCGCCGCGCCGCCCTCGCGAGCCACGAATCCGATCCTAGGCTCGGGCATTCGCATCGTCTATCGAGAAATCTCTGCAGCGCGCTACGTCAAACCATCCGTGCTCACTCTGCGTACATGGTTCGAACGGAAAGTAACCGGAGGCTTCTGCGGTTAGCATGTATCAAACAGACCCTTCCGAAGCCTCTGTAAGGGTATCCGGGCGTGAGCTGCGTTCGCTGCTCCGCCCCCGTAGCCATGGCCTGACCGCGGCATCCGGATACGGATCGGCGCTCATGCTCAAAGTTTTGGGGAGAGGATTATGCCCAGGCCGCGCAGTCGAAATCCTAAATTGGTACGCAAGGTACGGGAACAAGTCGATCGCATCACCAAGGCCTTCGCCGAGCAGGAGATAACGATCACGACCGAATACGCCGCGGACGGCGGCGTCAGCGGAATGTACGCCGAAGGCGGGCTCCTCGTCCGCGACGAGTACCTCGAGCGGGTCCAGCGCATCCTCGGGCAGCCGGTTGGCCTTGGCCATGTCAAGCGGGTCATTGCGGGCGTCGTGCTCCTTCCCCTCGTCGAGGCGGTCGAGAACCCTGACGTCAAGGTGCCGCTCGGCGAGCAGCCCACGGTCAAAGTTGCTCTGGGCGCAGCCGTCGAGCAGTTCGGCAAGGGAATCGCGGCCCCCAATTACGCCCTGACGGTCGCCCCGGTCGGCCCCTGCCCCGCCACGGAACCGCAGGAAGTGTATGACGGAACCGAGCCGTACCCTGGGATCTGCACCGAAAACAGCGGTGAAGGGGTGCTGGTCTACATCGCCGACACCGGGCTGCTGAAAGACGCGGAAGCTCAGCACCCCTGGCTGGACGACGTTCAGCGGGCGCTCGAGCCGGACGGGAGCATCGAGGATTGGGATCCGGATCGACGACCGGATCCGGTCGACAACGTCCCGAAGATACCGCCCTATTCCGGACACGGCACGTTTGTCGCGGGTGTCGTGCGGTGCATGGCGCCGGAGGCCGAGGTCATTGTATCGAACGCTTTCAAGATCGCGGGCACCGCGCTGGAAGACGATCTTGTCAGGGAACTCACCCAAGCGCTCACGCTCGGCGTCGACATCTTCAACCTGTCGATCACGACAACGACGACGGACGATGGTCCCATGCTGGCCTTCCCAGCCTGGCTAAGGCTCCTCCGCAGCACATATAAGGGTGTCGTGTGCGTTGCCGCCGCCGGCAACGACGGCTCTCGGCACCCCTGCTGGCCAGCTGCCTTCCCTGAGGTGATCTCCGTCGGTGCGCTCGCCGCCGACTGGCGCGACCGCGCCGACTTCAGCAATCACGGCGGCTGGGTCGACGTGTACGCGCCTGGGCGGGATCTCATCAATGCCTACGCCACCGGTCCGTATAGATGCGAAGACGATCCGTACAAAGATCAGATCCGGAACTTCTACGGCATGTGCAAATGGAGCGGCACGTCCTTCTCCACCCCGATCGTGACGGGGCTGATCGCCGCCCGGATGTCGCGCACCGGCGAGAACGGGCAGGAAGCCGGGGCCGCTTTGCTCGCCGAGGCACGATCCCAGGCGATCCCAGGCGTCGGCGCCATACTGCTGCCCTGCGGCGACGACTGCGACCGGCCCGAACGGCGGGTGGGCCGTTGGTGCTGCTGCCACGCCGAGAAGTAAGCGGCGCGTGTTCTTCTGTGAACGGCGGCGTCAGGTCATGCGCACCCGGACCGGGAGTTGCCGCAGGCCGTTGGTGAAGTTGGACCGGATCCGGCGCGGCGGGTCGGCGAGCTCGAACCGGACCATACGGCGGGCCAGCGCGCCGAGCACGGCGCGCACCTCGAGCCGGGCCAGGTGCGCGCCCAGGCACAAGTGCGGGCCGCCGCGGCCGAAGCTGAGGTGCCGGTTGGGGGAGCGGGCGACGTCGAAGACGTCCGGGTCGGCGAACTCCGCCTCGTCCCGGTTCCCCGATGCGTACCAGAGCACGACCTTGTCGCCGGCCCGGATCGGCGCGCCGCCGAGCTCGGTGTCCGCGGTCGCCGTGCGCCGCATGAAGTGCGTCGGGCAGGTCCACCAGAGCACCTCGTCGGCGGCGGTGTCGGCCAGGCCCGGGTCCGCGCGCAGCCGTTCCCACTGCTCGGGGTGCTCGCAGAAGGCCAGGACGCCCTGGGCGATGGCGATCCTGGTGGTCTCGTTCCCCGCCACCACCAGGATCGAGAAGAAATTGTCGAGGTCGGTCTCGGTCAGCCGGTCGCCGTCGACCTCCGCCCGCAGCAGGGTGGACAGCAGGTCGTCGCCGGGTGCGCGGAGCCTCTCGGCCACGATCTCGCGGCCGAGGTCCCACAGCTGCTTGCCGTAGGGGCTGCGGAACGGGAACCTGCGGTAGGCGTCGGTGTCGTCCCGGCCCCACACGACGTCGGTGACCTCAGGGTCCGTGTTCGCGATCAGACGGTCACCGAGGTCGATGAACCGGTCCAGGTCGGCCTCGGGCAGGCCCATGATCCGGGCGAGGACCCGGATCGGGACCTCCTTGGCGACCGCGTCGATGAACTCGAGCTCGCCCTCGGCCAGGCCGGCGTAAAGCACCTGCTCCGTGAGCGCCTCGACGAAGTGCTGGTAGACCGCGACCGCCCGCTGCGTGAAGCTCCCGGAAACGATCTTGCGGAGCTTCGTGTGGCCGGGCGGGTCGGTGTCGATGATCGTGCGGCGGGCGGCCATGTCCTCGTCGGTCGGTTCCTCGAACGAGATGCCGCGCGCCGAGGAGAACGTGGCCACGTCGCGACTGGCGGTCAGGATGTCCTGGTAACAATGGACTGACCAGAAGCCCGAATTCGGGGAGGCCTCATCGTGCCACGCGACCGGGGCCTCGCGCCGCAGCCGGGCAAACTCGTCGTAGGGGACGCCCCGCGCCCACATGTCAAGGTCGGTCAGGTCGACGGCCCCGGCCCCTGCAGGCGCGGCCGAGGCGGATCCAGCCATGACAGATAGTTGGCACCAAACGAGTGGCCGGGCAATGGCGGAAGCGGAGGATGGGATCATGCGAGTCGTTGTCATCGGCCACCACGAGGAGGACTCGGCCGGCTTCATCGGCGAGGCCTTCCGGGCGCGCGACGCCGAGCTGAGCATGCACCTGTTCCCGAAGGACGGTCCGCTGCCCGACCTCGACGGCGCCGACCACGTCATCGTGCTCGGCGCGATCTGGTCGGTCTACGACGACAGCCCGGACCGCGCCTGGATCGCCGACGAGCTGGCCTGGCTGCGGCGGGCGGACGAGGCCGGCGTGCCCGTGCTCGGGATCTGTTTTGGCGCCCAGGCGCTCGCGGCCGCGTTCGGCGGGCAGGTCGAGGCCGCGCCGCGCAAGGAGGTCGGCTGGAGGCTCGTCGACTCGTTCGACCCCGGGCTGATCCCGCCCGGTCCCTGGCTCGAGTTCCACGGCGACCGGTGCCTCCCGCCCCGGCAGGCGCGGGTGCTCGCGCGCAACGACGTGGGCGTCCAGGCGTTCGTGATCGGCCGCCACCTGGCCGTGCAGTTTCACCCCGAGCCCGACGGCGACCTGCTCAGGCTATGGCTGGAGGTCGGCGGGCGCGAGGAGGCCGAGCAGGCCGGGACGGACCCGGATGCGTTCCTGGCCGAGACCTACGCCGCGGAGCCCGCGGCCCGCGAGCGGGCCGACACCCTGGTCGCCTCCGCCCTGCTGATCGCCCAGCAGGTGACTCCCGCGTGCGAGCCGTAACGCGAGGGCGTTCGTTCGAGGGGTTTGCCGGGCCTACCCGGCGGGCCGCCTGGTGTCGAACCGCATCGATGGAACATCGATGCGGTTGTAGCAGCATCAATGGGGCATCGATGCGGTTGCGGACTGCGCTCAGGTCTCCTCGACGGAGCGGATGATCTTGCGGAGGAGGGACGCGAGCTGGTTCTTCTCCCGCTCGGAGAGGGCGGCGCTGACGAACGTCTCGCCGATGTTGAACGCCGGGAACAGCCGCTCGATCACGCCCAGGCCCTTGGGCTCCAGGCTGACGAGCACGAGCCTGCCGTCGGCGTCGTGCGCCCGGCGCCGGGTGAGGCCGCGCTTCTCCAGGGTTTTCAGCACGCCGGTGAGCGTCCCCTTGGTGACGCCGGCCTCCGCGGCGAGATGGCGGGTCTGCTGGTCGCCCCAGATCCACAGCACGAACAGCACGGTGAACGCGGCCCAGGAGAGGTCCTCGTCCACCAGCACCTTTTGCTCCATGTGATGCCGGATCACGTTGGCCGCGCGGTGGATGTTGGACACCGCAGCCATCGCGGCGAAGTCGAGGTGCTGATCGCCGATCCGGCCGCGGATGTCGCGCTCGGCGTGCACGAGATCGCTGGCGCTGCCTGCGGCGAGTCGACGGGGCATACCGCGATGGTACGTGGCCGGGGAGGGCACGATCCCTCGGCCCGCGTCGGCGATCACCCGGGGGGCGGGGTGGTGCAGCCGACGCAGGGCCGCTGGCGGCGGAAATACGCGGGGATCGACGGCGAGTCGGTGGGCGGGTTGGTGGGCAGCAGCACCGGCGGGCGCGGCGGCTGGCTGAAGTCGAAGTCCGCCACCAGGTTGCCCAGGATCGACAGGTCCTCGCGGACGTCGGGCCGGCTGTCCGGGCGATGGTCGGTGCGCGGGTTGAGCCGCGCGCCGCCCAGGAAGTCGTCCTCGATGAACTTCAGGTAGGCGTCCGAGCTGAGCACCTGGTGGTCGATGAAGCCCTTGCGGGCGTAGGGGGAGATGGTGATCGCGGGGACGCGCAGGCCGTACCCGCTCTGGTCGGCCACGGGGGGTGCCATGTGGTCATAGAAGCCGCCCCAGTCGTCCCAGGCGAGGAAGATCGCGGTGGACTTCCAGTCCGGGCTCCGCATCGCCGCGTTGATGATCGCCGTGACGTAGGCCTGGCCCTGGTGCACGCTGGCCGGCGGATGCTCGCTGTCCGGCGCCGAGGGGGTGATCCAGCTCACCGCCGGCAGCTGCCCGGCCTGGGCGGCGCGGAAGTAGGCGTCCAGGGACTGGACGTTGCCCACCTGGCGATCGTGCTGCACGTCGGTGAACAGCGGGAGCGGGTTCCAGATGCCCAGCGTCTGGACGTTCTGTCGCACCGCGGCGCAGGTCTCGTCGGCGTCGTTGGCGCAGTCGGGCTGGGTGCCGGCCTGCACGTAGTACGCCCAGCTCACGTGGTGGCGGTACAGGAGCCAGGTGATGTCGGTCCAGGCGAGGTCGATGGAGGCCGTGCCGGACGCCAGCTCGTCGCTGACCGCGTTGTCGAACGCCGCGAGCCCGTACGGCCCGGCGATGTTGCTGGCGCAGCTCATCGGCGAGGGGGTGCGGCACTGGGCCGACCACCCGGAGACCAGGTAGAGGCGCTCGGGCAGCGACCACGATTTCACCGGCTCGAACATGTGGTCATCGAGCGCGAAGCCGCTGGCGTAGGTCCAGTAGTTGGGT
>Ga0070708_100003145_pt1 | contig 12861 bp, 11 predicted proteins | sample KBSK5503metaG_FD_65469 | JGI IMG/M metagenome (GOLD analysis project Ga0070708, IMG submission 65469) | Corn, switchgrass and miscanthus rhizosphere microbial communities from Kellogg Biological Station, Michigan, USA - KBS K5-50-3 metaG | ecosystem: Host-associated > Plants > Roots >...
GCTCGCTCTGTTTTCCCGCTCGCCTCCGGGCCGCCTCTGAGGCGGCTCCTTCCCTCGTCGCTCGTTCCTCGCTCCTCAGTCCAGTCGCCGCCGGCGGCCCTTTGGCTCGCGGGGGAGTCGGCACTGCGGCCCTTTGGCCGGCGGGGCTATTATCGCGCTGCCGGGGATCAGTTAGTTTTACCGGGTGAGTGGTTTGCGGACCACGCTGGCAGGGTGGCTGGCGCGGATAGGCTTCGCGGATGCCGCGCGGGCCGAACGCCTTCTGCTCAACGACCTCGGCACGACCGTGGCCGAGCTAAGGACCGACCCCGTGGTGACCGCGATCGCCGCCGCGGCCGACCCCGAGCTGGCCCTGGCCGGGATGGCCAGGCTCTTCGCCGCCACTCAGCAGATTTCCGGCGGTAAGGAACGCCTGCGCGCCGCGCTCCGCGCCGAGCAGGATTTCCGCGACCGGCTCACTGCGGTGCTCGGCGTCAGCACGGGCCTGGCCGATCACCTGGCCCGCCACCCCGAGGACGCCGAGATACTGCGCGGTACCGTCGAGCGCCCGGAGCAGGCCGAACTCCGCGCCGACATGCTGCGCGCGGTCGGCGCCGACCCCGACGACCCGGGCGGCCCGGTGGCCGTCGGCCCTGAGCCCGCCGCGGCGCTGGCCGCGGCCTACCGGCGCAGGCTGCTGCACCTCGCGGCGCGGGACCTGACCGGGATGGCGACGGTGGACGTCGCGGGCGAGGAACTGGCCGACATCGCGGCCGCGGTGCTCGAGGCGGCCCTCGCCGTGGCGCGGGCCGAACTTCCCGCCACGGCCGCCCCGGCCCGGCTCGCCGTGGTGGCCATGGGCAAGTGCGGCGGCCGCGAGCTGAACTACGCCAGCGACGTCGACGTGATCTTCGTGGCCGAACCGGTGAAGGACGAGGACGAGGCCGCCGCGCTGGCCACCGCCAGCAGGCTCGCCGCCGGGCTGATCGGCGTGTGCGCGCGGTCCACCCCCGAGGGCAGCATCTTCCCTGTCGACCCGAACCTGCGGCCGGAAGGCCGGGCCGGGCCGCTGGTCCGCACGCTGGCCAGCCACCTGGCCTACTTCGAGCGGTGGGCCAAGACCTGGGAGTTCCAGGCACTGCTCAAGGCCAGGCCGGTGGCCGGCGACCTGTCGCTCGGCCAGGCGTACGCGGACACCCTCGGCCCGCTGGTCTGGCAGGCGGCCCGCCGCGAGCACTTCGTCGAGGACGTGCAGGCCATGCGGCGCCGCGTGGAGCAGTCGCTGCCCGCCAAGCAGGCCGGACGCGAGCTCAAGCTCGGGCCGGGCGGGCTGCGCGACATCGAGTTCGCGGTGCAGCTGCTACAGCTCGTGCACGGCCGCACCGACGAGACCCTGCGGTCGGCCACGACGCTGCCCGCGCTGGCCGCGCTGGCCGCCGGCGGCTACGTCGGCCGGGCCGACGCGGAGGAACTCGGCGCCGCGTACCGGTTCCTGCGCCGCACCGAGCACCTGCTGCAGCTTAGCCGGCTCAGCCGCACCCATACCCTGCCGGAGGATCCTGCCGTACTTCGCAGGCTGGGCCGGGCGATGCGGTTCAATGACGGACCGAACGAGCCGTGGTTCCAGCCCTCGGACACCGGGATCCGCTCCGACCCGGCGGTCGATTTCGACGAGGAGTGGCGCCGCCACGCCCGCCAGGTCAGGCGGCTGCACGAGAAGCTGTTCTACCGGCCGCTGCTCGACGCGGTGGCCCGGCTGCCCTCCGAGGCGGCCCGGCTGACGCCCGCCGAGGCCAGGGCCAGGCTCGAGGCGCTCGGCTACGTCGACCCGGCCGGGGCGCTGCGCCACATCGACGCGCTGACCTCCGGGGTGTCCCGGCGCGCGGCGATCCAGCGCACGCTGCTGCCCGTGCTGCTCGGCTGGTTCGCCGACGCGGCGGAACCGGACGCGGGGCTGCTGGCGTTCCGCCAGGTCAGCGAGGAACTCGGGTCCTCGCCCTGGTACCTGCGGCTGCTGCGGGACGAGACCAAGGCGGCCGAGCGGATGGCGCACGTGCTCGCCTCCAGCCGGTACGCGGCCGGCCTGCTGCTGCGCGCGCCGGAGGCGGTGGCGATCTTCGGCAACGACGCCGAGCTGAACGCCAGGAGCCTGACCGGGCTGCGGGCCGAGATGATGGCGGCCACCCAGCGGTACGAGGACGACGCCGAGGCCGCGGTGACCGCGGTACGTTCGGTCCGCCGCCGTGAGCTCCTACGCACCGCCGCCGCCGAGCTGTGTTATCCCGGGGGGACGACCAGTGCCGCCCCGGGGGGAACGATCCCCCCCAGACCCCCCCTGCTCACGGGGGGGCTTCCCGCCCCCCCGTACTCCCCTGCCCCCCAGGCCCCTTTGGCCGCTACCGCGGAAGCGCTCACCAATATCACCCGAGCGTCGCTGGAGGCGGCGCTCTCCGTGGCCCTGCGGAAGGTCGCCGCTGAGCTGCGGCGTCCGCTGCCGACCAGGTTCGCGGTGATCGCGATGGGCCGCTTCGGCGGTCACGAGTGCGGGTACGGGAGCGACGCCGACGTGCTGTTCGTGCACGACCCGCTGCCCGGCCGGCCGGAGAAGGAGGCTTCGGACGCCGCCCATGCGGTCGCGGCCGAACTGCGGCGGCTGCTCATGCTCCCGGTGCCCGACCCCGCCCTGATCGTGGACGCCGACCTGCGGCCGGAGGGGCGCCAGGGGCCGCTGGTGCGCACGCTGGCCTCCTACCGCGCCTACTACCGGCGGTGGTCCGCGCCGTGGGAGGCGCAGGCGCTGCTGCGCGCCGAGGCGGCCACGGGCGACGTGGACCTCGGCGCCAGGTTCACCCGGATGATCGCCGAGTTCCGCTACCCCCTGGACGGGGTCAGCCCGGCGGCGGTCCGCGAGATCCGCCGCATCAAGGCGCGGATGGAGGCCGAACGGATCCCGCGCGGCGCCGACCGGGCCCTGCACGTCAAGCTGGGACCGGGCGGCCTGTCCGACGTCGAGTGGACGGTGCAGCTGCTGCAGCTGCAGCACGCCCACGCGCTGCCCGCGCTGCGTACCACCCGCACCGGCGAGGCCATGGCCGCCGCGGTGCAGGCTGGCCTGCTGGCCGCCGACGCCGCCGCCGAGCTGACCGCGGCGTGGGAACTCGCGGCCAGGATCAGGAACGCGATCATGCTGGTCCGCGGCCGCCCCGGGGACGCACTGCCCGCCCGGCACGGTGAGCTCACCGCGGTGGCCCGGCTGCTCGGCTACCCGCCGGGCGACGCCGCGCAGGCGCTCGAGCAGGACTACCGCCGCGCCGCCCGCCGCGCCCGCACCGTCATGGAGCCCCTGTTCTACGGCTGACCAAGGGAGCGGCGTCGCGGGTGCTGCGGTTCCGCCGGTTCGTCTCCAGCATCGACACCCACTCGCAGAGCCCAACCGATCAGCGGCGGGCCCGCCACGAGCGGACCGCGGGCAGCGCTGCCGCCGCGGCCGCGGCCAGCGAGGCCAGCAGCGCGAGGTACGCGCCGACCTCCCGGCCGAGCCCGGCCAGCGGCACGCCGAGGAAGCCGATGAGCACGAGCAGGAACTGCAGGCCGGTACCGGCCAGCAGCAAGGCCTCGTGCGCGACCGGCAGGGTGACGGGAAACCCGGCCCAGCCGGTTCGCAGCAGCAGGTACCCGGCGGTCAGCAGGGCCGTGATCACCACAATGACCAGGTATCCGTGCGCGGTCGTCCCGCTGACGCTGATGTTCGCCCCGAACTCGCTGAACCCGAACCACGGCAGGAACAGCGAGACCAGGACGATCAGGCTCGCGGCGCCAACGATCTGGTCGGCCAGGCCGAGCCGCCGCAGGTCCAGGCGGAACTCGCGGGGCGGGGCGGCCGCCTGCGGGCTGTGCTGACCGGACACGGCGCCCCGGATGTACTGGTCGGCGGGCGTGCGGGGAAACTGGCTGGCCGAGGCCCCCAGGCTGTACGGGCCACTCGCGCCGCTGGACTGGTACTCCTCGCCCGCGGCCGAACTGGTCAGCGAGGTCCCGCAGAAGCCGCAGAACGCCGCGCCCGGCCTGGTCGCCGACAGGCACTCGGGGCAGGTCACCCGCCCCACCCCCCGGAGCCGCCCGGCCACGACGATATCGACGCCGCCATTACTAAAAGCTCGAATACGGTATTACCGCTGATTTTGGACACCATTGGCTATTTCCTTGCCGATGAACAATAGCTCCGTCGCCGGGATTAAATGCTACGCAGCTGCCGGTGCCTGGGCAAGCAATAACCGCGGTAGCCGGGCCGCCTGATCCGGTTCGATAAACCTGCAGTCCGGCAAATATCGCGAATTTCCGGCATAGCCGCATTTGTCGGCCCAGGTCCATGGTGAACGGCCCGGATTACCTGAACAGGCCCGATCAGCGCATGCCCTGCCAGATCATGGCGGCCAGCCGCTCGATGGTGTCGACGCCGTACTGCTCGCTGGGATTCCCGGTGGTGAGAACGGCGATCAGGTAGTCCCGGCCGCCGCCCGAGACCCACCCGACGCTGTTGACCTGCCAGTCGCTGCCGACGCCCTGCAGCGGCAGCCAGCCATTCTTCAGGGCCACCGTGGCCTGCGCCGGGACGCCGCCGGAAATGCCCCACCGCTGAGACGGCGTCACGTTCTCCATCAGCGACAATGCATAACCGCGTTCGGCGCTCGTGAGCACAGAATTGGCCGTCACCAACTGCTTGAGCAGGGCAATCTGGTCATCCGGGGTGGTCGTGGTCAGCCCCCATCCCGGCCAGGCGAACCCGGGGCAGACCACGCACGACGAGGGCGCTGTCTGGGTCAGCCCGGCCTCGGTGTTGAACGAGCGGATCCTGGCCGGCCCGCCGACCTCGTACCACAAGCTGGTCGCGGCGTCGTTGTCGCTGTTCTCGATCATCTGCGCGGTCATCGACCGATCGCTGACCGACAGCTCGGGGCCGCGCTCGGCCAGCAGGGTCTCCAGCACGTCGAGCTTGACCACGCTCGCCTCGGCCTGCGGCTGGCCCTGGCCGAGCCGCCAGGTGCGCCCGGTCCCGACGTCGTAGACCGCAGCCAGGACGGTCCCGCCCCGGCCCGACACGTACGCTGCCGCCGCCGCCCCCAGCGGATCCTGACCGCCTGCCGCCCCGGACGCCGGCCTCCTGGCCGGAGAACCTGGGAAGCCAGAGGCACCGGCGCGCCCTGCCGCCAACGCTGCCGAGGCTGCGGCCGAAGCCGACGGCGCAGGCGTGGCGGCGATCGCCTGCGAGCGCTGCCCGGACGATTGACTGCCGCGGGCGCCGGCCGCCGCGCTGCCCGCGGCGGGACGGCCGCCCGGACCCGTGGCCGCCACTCCCGCGACGACGCCCGCGATCACGACCGCGCAGACGGCGAGCACCGCGAGCACCAGCCGGATCGGTGCCCGGGGCGGCCCCGACCCGGAGGCCGAGTGCCTGCCTCTCAATCCAGAGACCGACGTGCTGACCACCATCCGATCGCGAGCCTGGCTGGCGCCGCCCGGCCGGCCCGCACACGAGGCTAGCTCGCGGGCAGCCTAGCCGGCCGCATGCTCCGGGGAAGTGCTTTTCAGGCGCTATCCAGGCAAGTGGCACCGAGAGCACCGATGAGTTCGCGGCGGATTCGGCGTCTCAACGGGTGCCGCGAGGAACGCGGCCGAAGACGCGACGACCGGAGGACCGCAGATCGCCGAGCCGCTATCAATCGGGGGCGGGCTCGGCGATCATGGCGGTGCCGATCTCGCGGAAGCCGATCCTGGCGTAGACGCGGGCCACCGCCTCGTCGCTGGCCGACAGGAAGACGGTCTGCACGCCGCGGTCCAGCGCGTCCCAGGCCAGTAGCGCGGTGACGGCCGCGCCGAGGCCCTGGCGGCGAGAGGACGGCAGCACGCCCACGCCGGTGATCTCCGCGACGCCGTCCACCGTCTGGCAGCTACCTGCGGCGAGCGGCCCGTCGGGACCGAACGCCGCCGCCAGCACCGAGTATCCCGACCGGAGCCGTTCGCGCAGCATGGCGATCGTGCCGCCGTCGTAGTCCGCGGCGATCTTGTCGCGCTCGGCCGGGCCGGCCTCCCCGGCCGCGGTACCCGGATGGCCGAACGCGACCGCGGGCACCGCCCAGATCCGGTCGAGTTCGGTATCCTCGGGGGCAATGATCCGTACGGTCGTGCCTGGCGGCAGCGCCGGCGACACGACGGGCTCGGACAGCACCAGGAGCGGGTGCGTCTGGACTTCGAGCCCGGCCCCGGACGCGGCCGCCGCCATCTCGGGCGCGACCTGCTCGATCCACTCGAAGGACTCGGGGATGATCAGCTCGCGCTGCCGGGCGCGGACCGCGCGGACGTCGGCCGCGGTGACCGGCGGCCTCGGGCCGCGCCTGGGCCTGGCGTAGTAGGGCCAGCCCGGCCCGGTGGGAACGAAAAGAACGAGCGGCCCGTGCTCGTCGGCTCGGGCCCGGCGGCGGGGGACGGCGTCGCAGAACGCGTCAATCCGCTCAATGACCTCGTAAGCTCTCACAGCAGTATTTACCTTAAGGTCCCGAGCGCACCAGACCAACTGTGTTTACCCCGCGGATACCGTCCGGGTCGGCTCGGCTCACTGTGTCGGCTCACTGTGTCGGCTCACTGGGCCGGGAGCCACGCCGCCTGGTCGCCGCCGTACCGGCTGAGCCGGCGCGGCCACGCCAGGGCTTCGTCGTCGAGCCGGCCGGGCGGCCGCACCGTGGTCACCGGCCCCTCGGCGCTGTCTAGCGTCGTGAGCCACTCACGGTCGCCGTCATGGGCCGGGGCCGAGGCGGGAAGCGCCGTCGCGTCCCGCGGCTGGCCGAGCAGCCAGTGCGCGGTCCTGGCCAGGGACAGCTCGCGGAACTCGGTGCCGCCGTGCGCGGACTGCCGGGCCAGCGCCTGCAGCGCGGCGGCCGCGCACAGGTAGCCGGTGCCGTGGTCGAGAAACTGGCACGGCATCGCGCCAGGGCGCTCGCCGTCCGCCGATTCCGCCACCGCGATACCGCAGGCCGCCTGGACGATGCTGTCGAAGCCGCGCCGGCCGCCCCACGGCCCCCGGCTGCCCCACGCCGACAGGCTCACCGCCACCAGGCCGGGATGCCGCTCCGCCAGGATCTGCGGGCTCAACCCGAACCTGTCCAGGGCGTGCGGGCGGTACCCGTGCACCAGGACATCGGCGCCGGAGAGCAGCTCGTGCAGCCGGGCGTAGCCGTGCGCCGTGCCGAAGTCAAGCAGAGCACTTCGCTTGGACAACAATCCGTCGTACCTCTGCTGCACCAGCTCAGGCCGGTCCGGCGCGTCGAGCCGCAGCACCTCCGCGCCGAGCGCACCGAGGTACCTGGTGGCCACCGGGCCGGCGATGACCCGGGTGAGGTCGAGCACCCGGACGCCCGAGGCGGGCAGCGCTCCCGCGGCACGCCAGCGGGGCGGCGCGCCGCCGATCGAGGTGCCCTCGACCAGGCTGGCCGCGGCGACCGCCTGGCCCGGCGGCTCCGCCCGCCAGGCGTCCTCGGCGCGCACCGCGGCGGCGACCCCGCCCGCCCCGGTCACCAGGTCCTCGGTCTCCCGCGCGCCCAGTTCCGCGATCGCCGCCGCGACAGAATCCGGATCGTCGGCGCAGCCGAGCGCGCGCAGCAGCGCCGACCGGTGCCACGGATAGTTCCCGTGCGTGCGCACCCAGCCGTCGGCCGCGCGCCAGAAGCGCGACAGCGGCGCGAAGCCGGGCCCGGCCTGCTCGCCGCCGATGCGCAGCCAGGCCTCGCTGCGGAAGGCGGCCGCGACGTGGCCCCGGTCCAGCCGCGCCGTCGGCGACCCGCGGGACCCGCCGTCGCCGCCGCGCTGGGCGTGCAGGGCCGCGGCGGCCAGCAGGGCGGCCCCGGTGCAGGCGACGGCCGCGTCTTCGACCGGCAGCCGGGACGGCAGGTGACCGGGCGCGCCGCTGACCCAGAACACCTCGAGCCCCGCGGGCAGCCGCGGGTCGGCGTCCCCCGCCAGCGCGGCCCACGCCTGTGCCAGCATGCCCGGCCATAGCTGTTCCGCCACCCGGCTCATTCTCCCCGAGGACCCGCCCGCGTCACCAACCGCATCAGGCGGACCGCCGGGCGATCAGGTGCAGCAGCGCCGCCACCTGCCGGTACGGGTCGGTGCGCCCGGCCCGCTCCTCGCAGTCCAGCAATGTCGCCAGGCGCTGAGCAGCGGCTCGGGATCCTGCGCGTACATCAGCACACCGTGGCACAGGACGGCGGGGAAGCGTGAAAGCCAGGCCCGTTCGGCATAAGTCTCGATCATGCCGCGCTCGGCCCGCACCCGGCCGCGGACCTCGGCCGGCTCGGCCGCCAGGTCCCGCTCGAACCGGGCCAGCAGGTCGGCCGACGCGTCCACCCCGGTCACGTCGTACCCGCGCCGGGCCAGCCGGAGGGCCTGCGTCCCCTGACCACACCCACAGTCGATGATCCGAACGGGCGGGGCCGGGAGCTCCCGCTCGAGCTGTCTCGCGACGAGTTCCTGGCGCACCACGTCCCTCAGCTTGCCCAGGCGTGCCCGCCAGTTCTGCTCGCCGGCGGTGAATAGTGTGCTCAACGGCCCGCTCCCAGGTCCTTTTGCATCAGCACCGTGTCGATCCAGCGGCCGTGCTTGCGGCCGACGCCCGACAGGCGGCCCGCCTGCGTGAAGCCGAACCGCCGGTGCAGCGCGGCCGAGGCGTCGCTGCCGGTGTCGGCGATGACCGCGATGACCTGCCGCGCGCCCGCCGCCGCGCACTCTTCCAGCAGCCTGCCGAGCAGCGCGGCGCCGATCCCGCGGCCGGTACGGGCGGGGGAGAGGTACACGGTGTCCTCGACCGTGTGCCGGTAGGCGGGCTTGGGCCGCCAGGGGCTGGCGTAGGCGAACCCGCAGACGGAGCCGTCCCCGTCGGCCTCGGCCACCAGGAAGGGCAGGTTCCGCCCGGCCAGGTCGCCGAGCCGCCCCCGCCAGTCCGCGGCGCTGGGCGCGACCTCCTCGAACGTCGCCACGCTGGTCGCCACGTAGTGCGCGAAGATCGCCGCGACCGCGTCGGCGTCCGCCGGGACCGCCGCGCGGACAACTGTCCCCACCCGTGAAACAGTAGCGGCCGGCGGCCCCGAGGGCGCCGCCGACCAGCCACCGTCATGTGATTACCGGTGCCTCACCCGCCGCTGAGCGGGAAGGACGGGCACGGGTTGAACCCGAGGTTCTTCTGGAAATCGTTGAAGCGCGTGAGAGTGGCGCCGTGACCACCGAAGACCAGGTAGGTCAGCGGGAGCAGCGAACCGTACTGGCTGGTCTTCCCGAAGTCCGCGGCCGTCAGGCCTGGTACGTCGTTCCCGATGAACCACTTGCACCCTGCCGTCTTGAAGGGATTGGTGATCGAGAAGAAGGGGTAGAAGGCGGCCGGCTGGCCGTCGTCGGTCGGCGGGATGATGGTGCAGTTCGCTCCCGTCGTCCTGTTGCAGAGCCCGCCCAGGTCGGGCGCTTCGATGCGCGGTGCGTCCGACTCGAACGCCACCTGGGAGTAGTTGACCAGGTTGAGCGGCCCGGTCAGCGGGCTGGAGAACAGTTCCGCCGTCGGGTGCAGGTTCGTGTTCCCGTCCGGGTAATCCGCCAGGTAAGACGTGCCGTCGAATCCCGGATCGTTGGTGCCGTTGCAACCGCTCACCTGGACCAGCAGCGAGGCCGCTGCCGGGAAGCAGGCGACGTCGTCGCCGTCCGAGGGCTCCTGGTCACCAGCGGCGCCCTCCAGGCCGGTCTTGCTGCAGGTGCCGAGGCCCGTGTTGACCTTGGTGCAGTAGTCGAAGTGGCCGATCTCCTCGTCGAACGCGATGTTGTAGGAGTGCGCGGCCCACGGCACCCGCGTCGCCGGCGAGGAGGTCGAGTACATCGGGTGGAAGTCATACGGGATCTGCGTGCAGGAGGTGCCGGTCGGCGCGGCCTTGATCTGGCCGAACCCGTTGGCCGCCGACGCCGTCATGAAGCCGACCTGGCCGGTGGTCTTGTCGGTCAGCACCGTCACCAGGCCGCTTGGGGTGTCGTGCATGCTGACGACGACGTGATCGCCAGGGTGCATGAAGAATGTGTCGGGGTTGGTCGGGTTGCCGGACGTGTTCGGGTTGAACTGCAGCGGGTTCGGCGGGCCGATCGGCTTGCCCGACTTCGTGAGGAAGGCGAAGTTGACGTATTCCAGGCCGCCGAGGATCTGGTTCTGGCACGTCGAGTTGAGCAAGGTGCCGTTGACCGGGTCCTCAGACAGGCTGTCAATGTTCAGCGCGGCGCACCAGTTGTGCGCGTCGCAGCTCTGGCTGTTGAACTGCTTGACCCAGCCTGGCGGGTAGAACTGCAGCTCCATGAACGCGGTGCCCGGATGTTTGGCCAGCGAGGAGGTGATGTTGGTGTCGCTGTCCGGGGTACAGGTGCTGACCTGCTGCGGGTACGACTGGGTGTCGCACATCGCCATGCCGAACCAGAACGCGGGGGTGAGCTGGAAATTCCACGACCGGCCGGGTATCACGGCGGGCGGCGGGTCCTTGGGTATGGTCAGCTGCCACGTGTTGTGGTTGCCCGCCCCTGCGGCGTTCGAGTAGTAGAGCGTCGACGGCTCGTCGTGTCCGACGTACTTGCCGCCGAAGGCGCTGTCGTAGTCGTCCACTTCGGTGCACATCAGCTTGCCGCTGACACAGGCCAGCGCCTTCGCGCTATGTCCGTAACCTGTCGCTGGCGCCGCCGACTGGGCACTGGCAGCTGTGGCTCCCATTACCCCGGCTGTCACGACGGCCGTGCCCAGCACGAGCCATCGCCATCGTCGTCCGCGCGTCATCTACGCGCCTCCCCTTCTGTGAACTGATGTGCGCTGCGTGCCCGTGTGTCCGCTCGCAACGCTAGGCCTCCGAGCAAGGCACAAGGGTAGACCGATTGCGGCGTGCTTGCGCCGTAATCTGTTGGTAATTGTCTAATGCGAGATCAGGCCGATATACGGGAAATGCGGGCGCCCGGGAACCGCCGTGCCGCGAGTGGCGTCCAAGTTTCGTTCAGGACCCGCTGATCTAGCCCAGAGCCTGGTCAGAGCGCTCGGGGCCGACGTGAGGAGGCTCAGGTGCATCGCATTTCAGCCGGGTTGGCCACCTGCCTGGTGGCTGCCGTGACCGTCGGCTGCGGCACGGTCCACACGGGACAGCCAGGCTCCCCGGGGCATGCGACCGCGGCCGGCACCCCTGCCACCGCTGGGCATGCTACCGCGGCCGGCGCCCCTACCACCGCGTCGGCGAGTCCCCGCGTGGCGTCGGCCTGCCAGGCCAAGAATTCCCTGATCACGCAGGCCGACAGCGGCAAGACCTACTGCTTCCGTGTCGGCGACACGGTCGACGTGTTCCTGCAGAGCACCCAAGCCGACCTGTGGCTTCAGCCGCTCACGAGCAGCAGCGTGCTGAAGCCGGTTCCGAACGGCGCGGCCGCCCTGGTCGCGGGGGCGACCGAAGGCTCGTTCGCCGCGGCCCGTAACGGGCAGGCGTTCGTGACGTCGGTCAGGCCTCCGTGCCAGGTCGCGATCTCGGGCGGGAAAAACGCACTCGAGCCGAACGACCAGATACCCCGGTCATATCCGCTCCGGCTCTGCCCGCCCGCTAACCGTTTCAGCGTTACCATTATCGTGGTGTCGTGAGTAAATCCGAGCGGACATACCCGGTTTGATCGCTGTGTCACGTGATCGTTTTTGGCGGGGCTGATCGGATCCGGCGACCGGCCGGACCCTCGTCGATCGTATATTCGACACCGGCAGGCCGCGGGTGTAGCTGGACTCATGGTTACCACGCAAGCCGACGCGCCGCGGGCTCGCTACCGGTCCCGTCCCGGCGCGCCGCGGTCGCCGCGGCCTGATGCCGCTCGGCGAACTGCACGGCCAGGTGGCCGCCATCGCCCTGCGGGCCGCCAGCCGTCACGGGTTCGCGCTCGGCGGTGGCAACGCCCTGATGGCGCACGGGGTCATCGACCGTGGCGATACGGTGTTCGCCCCGTACGGCCTCACCCCCGCCGACGTCGCCGACCTGCGCGTCCGCTTCGCCGCCTGGCCCTGCACCTGACCGCCTGGCTCAGGTTTTCACTCGGTGGCGATCCCGGTCAGCATGTCGAGCCGCGCGGCGCGCCTGGCGCCGACGACGCCAGTACCAGGCCCTGCCCCGCGTCGTCAGCATAGGTTGACGAAACAGCCTCGTCAGCATATGCTGACGTACATGGAACCGACTCTCCAGATCGCAGAAGGCGCCGCCAGCAACGACCCCGACGTCGGCCTGCGCGCGGTCGCCGCCCTTCGTGCGCTGGCCGAACGGCTGGAACTCCTGCAGGTCCAGCAGGCACGCGAGCTCGGCTGGTCCTGGCAGGACATCGCCAGCCGCCTCGGCGTCACCAAGCAGACCGTCCACCGCAAGTACGGCCGCCGGACCGGGAGGCGATGATGTTCGAGCGCTTCACCGACACCGCTCGCCATGTCATCGTCCAGGCCCAGGCCGACGCCCGCCGGCTCGGGCACAACTACATCGGTTGCGAGCACCTGCTGCTGGCCGCGGCCGCGGCCAGCGAGCCGGCCGGCGCGGTCCTGCGCGACCAGGGCGTCACGCCCGAACGCATCGAGGCCGAAATACTGCGCACCATCGGGCGAGGCGAGACGGCCGACCCGCTGAGCGGCCTCGACCGCCAGGCGCTGGCTTCCCTCGGCATCGACCTCGACGTCGTCCGCGCCCGGATCGAGGCGGCGTTCGGCCCGGACGCCCTCACCCGCGCCCTCCCGGCCGCCTGCCGGAGCAGACGGCCAGCCTGGGGGAAGGGGCCGCTGGCCGAGCTGACGCGCCGCCGGCGTCGCCG
>Ga0070708_100003147_pt1 | contig 12860 bp, 9 predicted proteins | sample KBSK5503metaG_FD_65469 | JGI IMG/M metagenome (GOLD analysis project Ga0070708, IMG submission 65469) | Corn, switchgrass and miscanthus rhizosphere microbial communities from Kellogg Biological Station, Michigan, USA - KBS K5-50-3 metaG | ecosystem: Host-associated > Plants > Roots >...
CGCAAGATCACACGCGCGGTGGCGAGCATCGTCGCCGGGCGGCAGAACGCCCTGTACCTGGGCAATCTCGACGCCAGGCGTGACTGGGGCTACGCGCCCGACTACGTCCGTGCGATGTGGATGATGCTCCAGCGCCCGGAGGCGATGGACCTGGTCTTCGCGACCGGCGAGCAGCATTCGGTGCGCGAGTTCGCGCAGCTGGCCTTCAGCCTCGTGGGGCTTGACTGGTCGAAATACGTGAAGATCGACAAGGCCTACCTGCGGCCGGCGGAGGTCGACACCCTGCTCGGCGATGCGGCGCGTGCGCGGGAGCTGCTGGGCTGGCGGCCGACGGTCAGCTTCGCTGAGCTGGTGCGCTTGATGGTCGAGGCCGACCTCAAGGCCGAGGGTCTCGACCCCGACCGGCTGATGACCGCGGGGGCGCGGACCACAAAGGAGGCCTAGGCCTTCAGACCGTCGCGGGCTGCCGGGCCTCGAACCATTCGATGGTCCGCTGCAGGCCCACTCGAAAGGGTGTCTCGGCGACGAAACCGAACTCGCGCTGCGCGCGCTCGACGTTGAGCTTGCGTCGCGGCTGGCCGTCGGGCTTGGTCTTGTCGTAGCGGATCTCACCCTCGAAACCGGTCAGCTCGGCGATGAGGGCGACGAGGTCGCGCACGGCGATCTCATGGGCCGACCCGAGGTTCACAGGATCGGGCTTGTCGTACTTCTCGGTCGCCAGCATGATGGCCCGCGCCGCGTCGTCCACGTAGAGGAACTCGCGCGTGGGCGACCCAGAGCCCCACACCTCGACGTACTTCGCTCCGGCGCGCCTCGCCTCGACGCACTTGCGGATAAGGGCCGGGATCACGTGCGACGTGTTCGGGTCGAAGTTGTCGCCGGGGCCGTACAGGTTCACCGGGATCAGGTATATGGCGTTGAAGCCGTACTGCTGGCGGTAAGCCTGCGCCTGGACCAGGAGCATCTTCTTGGCGACGCCGTACGGGGCGTTGGTCTCTTCGGGGTACCCGTTCCAGATGTCGTCCTCGGAAAACGGGACGGGCGCGAACTTGGGATAAGAGCAGACGGTGCCGACCTGGACGAATTTCTGCAGGCCGGCCCTCCGGCCCTGCTCCATGAGCTCGATGCCCATGATCGCGTTGTCGTAGAAGAACTTGCCGGGGTTGTCACGGTTGGCCCCGATTCCGCCGACGCGGGCGGCAAGGTGGATGACGACGTCGGGGCGCAGGTCGCGATACATCTTCTCGACGTCGGCCTGTCGCGTCAGGTCGAAATCCTCGCTCGAGAAAGTCGAGATTTCAGCACCGGCGTCGGTGAGCATCGCCACCAACGGCCGTCCGAGGAAGCCGCGACCGCCGGTCACCGTAACTCGTTTGTGTGTCCACCACGACATGTCGAGCACTGTACCGTTCCGCGACCGAGTGGTCCGGTCCTACGCGAGGGGGGGCTCGACGGCAATTGCCTGCCTGTAGCGGATGCGGGCGGCCCGCACCGCCGGCATCCACTTCGACGGACGCACCGCCTCGATCACACATATCGCCATCAAGGGATAGACCGGCAGCACCAGCCGGTCGTCGATGAGGGATGCAATCGGCGAGTAGAGAAGGATGATAGTTCCAAGGACGACTGGGATCATCCATGCGCGCGTGCGAAGCAACGCCAGGGCGCCCGCGACCGCGAAAACCCAGATGATTCGCGGGGTAAAAGGTTGCAGAAAAACCGCGAGCCGAAACGGAAGATGGTAGAAGCTCCTGCCAAGCATTGCGTTCGTAGTGACGTCCACTGGAATGATCACGAATGCACGCGCCGCTCTACTGACCAACTCCTGTGGCGAATGGAGACCAAACACGTAATGCGTCCAGGTCGTCTGCGGGCCAGCGAATGCATTTGTTGCCAGTTCTGCCGAAGTCGGGAACCCCGGCTGATCGTGGAACTCGATGTTGGTGAAGAACCTGGCGTGGATGTTGGAGTGGTAGAAGGGATCGCCGTGATCGACGTAGTTGGCTACAAGCAGCGGTGCGACGATCAGGACCGTTACGGCGGGGCCAACGATCCAGACCTTGGCAGGTGGACGGCGGATCAAAAGTGCCAGTCCAAGCACTGGGAGCATCACAACCATGGCATCCCAGCGCAAAAGTCCGCTGACGCCGGCCAGCGCGAACAGGCCGACGAAGCTCCGACGGCTGATCTTCTCCGGCAGCAGCCCGAGACATAGGAGGAGGATCAAAGCGGCTGACGTCTCCTCGCGAAGGCCACGTGATGCCTGGAACACCAGCCACGGGGTCGCAGCCAACAGCAGCGCGCTGACGATACCCCAGGCCGCTCCGTACAGCCGGGTCGTCAGCAACTGGACGGCGATGATCAATAGCACAAACCCGAGCACACCCACGAAGCGGAGGGCGAGCGGGCTCTGGTCACCGAGAAGGCGCACGGGAAGGACAAACAGGACCGGCCAGATGGGTTCCCGCACACCTCCGAAGACTGTTTGGAGCGACATCTCGCGTGCGAGCGCTTGGTACTCCAGCACGTCTGGATCGAGTTGTGTGTTCCGCGCCAGCACGGCTCCGACCGAGCCGAGGACGAGCGCTGTGGTGGCGGGCAGGACGGCGAGGCCCCCGCGCAAGGCCGCAGAAGTCGTGGTCCTAGCCTTCGCGGCTGCTTCCGTTGCCTACCTCGACCCCGACCCGCTCTTGCGAGCTTGCGCTGTTAGTCGCCGTGTTCATCAGAGGATGTTGGAGCGATAGCTCATGGTGCCGCTGATCGTGGTAAGCGCGATCGGAGAGCGGACCGAAGAGATTCGGGTACGAAGTGAAGCGGAGGCGAACCATGGTGCCCAGCGCCCGCACGCCATCGACCCAGGTCAGCTTCTTACCCTCGGCTCGGCTGCGGGCGTAGTAGCTGATCGGCACTTCATGGATCCGGTAGCCGAGCCTGAGGGTGCGCGCGGTGATGTCCGGTTCGATGTCGAAACGGTTACCCTGCAGGTTGAGCCGGCGCCATAGCTCTGACCGCAGGACTTTGTATCCCGTCTCCATGTCAGAGATGTAGCAGTCGAATAGGACGTTGGTCGCGAGCGTGACTGCCTTGTTGCCGATCACGAACCAGAAGCTGAAAGCCGTCTGGCCGGCGAATCCACGGACGCCGTACACGACGTCCGCTCGGCCTTCCAGCAATGGCTGGAGCAGCGCTGGGTAGTCTCGCGGATCGTACTCGAGGTCGGCGTCCTGCACGAGCGCGAACGGCATGCGTAGCTCTGAGACGGCCCGGCGCAGCGCGGCGCCCTTGCCCTGGTTGACCTCCTGCCGCAACGGACGCAGGCGTGAGTCTTGGCTGGCGATACGATTAAGGATCTTCCAGGTGGCGTCAGTCGAGCCGTCGTCGACGCAAATCACTTCGCCGACCTCTGGTTGCTCGAGGACGTGTCTGAGGATGATCTCAATAGTCCGCTCCTCGTTGTACGCAGGCATCATCACGGACAGCAGGGAACTCGGGCTCATCGAATCGACAACTCTAGTGCACCCATTTGCCCTGTGCAAGTCGCCCGACAACCTTCACGTCTTCTACCAAAGTTCAGCAGATTGCCTGAAGGCGAGCCCAGGTGCGGCCGACTTTCCATCCGTTGCGGCGCACGCACTTGATGCCGGCGCAAGTTCGTGCGAAAGATGGGGGAAAAGAAGGCCCGGATCCCAAGCCACGGGAGGATGCGACGCTTCCTCGGCTAGGGTCGGACGGTTGGTCAACGAGGCTCACTGGCGCCGTATCGAATTGATCAGACGTGTAAATTTCGAGTGCTCTGTTTTCCATTCGGCCGAACAAAATCCGGATTTCATACGTGATTGGCAGCCTAGCACTTGGCGGAGCCGAAACCCAGCTGGTCCGCCTCGTCAACGGCCTGGACAGAGACCGCTATCGGCCGTCCATCATCTGCATGTCCGAGCGCGGCGTGCTTATGGACTCATTGGCCAAAGACGTGGTCGTGACGGTCGCGAGTGAAACCGAATCACCGCGCCGAACACGGAGCCGAGTGCTGCTGGCGGCCCGGCTTTTGGTCGGACTTGCCCGGGCAATCAGAGACCAGCGTCCACATGTGGTGCACTCTTACCTACCGGCCGCGTACGTCCTCGGCAGCGTGGCCGCCTGGTCGGCAGGCGTTCCGTTGATCGTCGCTGGGCGGCGCGGTGTGACCCTTCCTGACCTCTATGGCACCGTCCGGTGGCGCACGCTCGCCAAGCAGGCCAACCGGGTGATCGACGTCCACATCTGCAACTCGAAGGCGGTGCAGCGCGTGGCAGTGTGGGAAGAAGGCATCAAGCCCGAGCGGACGCGTGTCGTATATAACGGCATTGACCTCCCGCCATCGGCGCCGCCCGCCGTCCTCCCTGCCGACTGGCAGTCGCGGAGCGTGCGAGCCGCGATGGTAGCCAATCTCATTTATTACAAGGGCCACCGCCAGGTACTTGAGGCGGTCGCGAACGTCGTGAATCGATATCCGTCCTTCCTGCTCGTCCTGATGGGAGAGGGGCCCGAGCGCGAGGCTTTGGGTGACGCCATCCAGCGCCTCACAATCGGCGGCAACGTAGTATTCGCCGGCACGCGGCCGGACGCCCCGCGATTGTTGACAAGCTTCGACTTCACCATTCTGGGTTCATCCGAGGAGGGCTTTCCGAACGCCGTGATGGAGTCGATGGCCGTGGGTGTTCCCGTGGTTGCAACCGCCGTCGGAGGTGTACCCGAGCTGATCGAAGATGGCGTCCACGGCCGCCTCGTCAAGTTCGGTGACGTCGACGCGATGGCCGGCGCAATCGAGTGGATGATCGAGCACCCCGGCGAGCGCCGCTTGATGGGCGATGCCGCTATGTACCGGATCGGTTCGGAATTTTCCACGGAACGGATGGTCAGCCAGACCGAGGCTGTTTACGAAGAATTCATTCGCAAGAAGAATCCGCGGATTAACTCGCCCGCGCGCCACGCGCTCTGAAGTTGAGCGTTCTCATACCGCGCAACGCTTGCCTCATGCTCACCTGTTTGTGAGTGCGATCACGCAACCCGTGGTCCGCCGTTGCGTCTCTTGGGGTGGCCGCCTTGAGAGTAGGCACTACCCGCTTGACCGTCAGCGCGACCCACAGCCAGGATCCAGGCCATGGTGGAGATGCAAAGGGATCTACTGAGGCAAGTGAGATGGTTTGAACGGCGTTGCGCATCATGGACAAGGGCTCTCGATCGGCCTGAGGGGTGTGCAGTCGCTAACCTCTACCAGCTCATGTGGCCGTCGGCCGAAGACGTCGATGATGCCACAGCGCGCCCGGACAGCCTCGCTAGTGCGCTCGAAAACCGTGTCGGGAGCGAACGCTCGACGCGACCGAAGCCGTTTCCGAGGAGTTTCGCCTGAACCGATCGGCACTGCGCGGTGAGGCGGAGCGATTTTCTATCCTGATCGCGACCCAATGTCACTGGTGACAGAACAATCGGCCGCGACAGTCGGCCCCTGCGTGGCGTGCGGTGGCACCCTTGGTCCGCGAGCAAAACGATTGCCGAACGCAAAACCAATCGTGGGCGGGGTCGTCATGCGGTGCATTTCGTGCGGCACGCATCAGCTCGAGCCGCGCCCGACACCGGAGCAGCTTGCGGAAGCGTACGGCATCACGTATTACGAGGACCTGATCGAAGGTGCTGGAATGGCCGGCGGCAACGATGAGGCGACGCTAGCGCTGAGACAACGACTCCACTCGCTTGAGCTGCGCCGAGGGAAAGGGTCGCTCGTCGACCTGGGCTGCGGCCTTGGTCCGTTTGTGAAGTACGCAGCTGACAACGGATGGACGGCCGTCGGAATTGAAACCTCCAAGTGGGCCGCCACCGAAGGGCGGCGGCGGTACGGCATCACGATCCTTGAGGGCACTCTCGAAAACGCCCCGATTGAGGACGGCAGCCTGGACGTCATGCATGCGCACCATGTCTTCGAGCACATGATCGATCCGTTAGCGTCGGCGAAGGCAGCTTACCGGTTGCTCAAGAGCGGTGGGCTTCTTGTCATCGAGGTTCCACAACAGCTTGTCTACCCCCTGTGGGACTCCTTCTTTTCGAAGCTTCACCCCGACCTGTATAGAACACCACCTCCCCCCACGACCCACCATCTCGAGTTCTTCACGCCCGAGGGTTTGGCGCGGCTGGCGCGGCGAGCCGGCTTCGAGGTCGAGCGCGCATCGACGGTTCGCCATGTCAAATCATCAGAGACGCGGTTTCCTCTCGGATTGCACGCTAAGCGCTTGATCTACTGGCTCGAACAAGCTCTCCAAACAGGTCCGGACATCGAGCTGTGGGCGCGAAAGCCGTGAATGCGGAAGGCTCGCCAACCATCGATTCGAGACGGTGGTCCAAATATTCGGAGCAGGCCCACGCCGCCGGACCCGTCCGAAGCGCCTACAACTCGTGGCTCAATCACTCGACTTCGCTCGGCTACATGCTGCGCTATCAGCCGCCGCCTGCCCGGGTCCTGTCTATTGGATGCGGCTCTGGCAACTTCGATATCTTGCTGGCAAGCCACGGGTACACCGTTACCTCGCTCGACTCTGACCCGGCGGTACTCGAGGCGGTAGAAAGGTCCGCGCGAAGATTCGACGTCGCGCTCGACATCCGTCAGGGCGACGCATTTGACTTGAAGGAGTTTCACGATCGGTATGACATTTCGTTTTCTGGCGGCCTGGTCGAGCACTGGAACGGCACTAAGACGCAGCAACTGATCGAGGAACATGCGCGCTGCGCACCGCGTGTGCAGATTGAGGTCCCCACCCGCCACGTGTTGCTGACCGAGCAGATTCCCGATGTCATCGCCGACGCCCATCTCTTCAAGCCAGGCGAGTTCGCCGAGAGATTCAAGGCCGCGGGTCTCGAGGTCAAGAAGCTCTACACCCTCGGCGGCGTTCCAACTCGTGGGCGAGAGATCGTCGAGAGCATCACACCGCCGGTCCTGTTCCGCTGGTTCCAACGACGGACGGGCTACAGCATGGGTATCGGCTGCATCGCAACGCGGCGGTCTAGGTGACAGAAGTCCGGGTCGATCCCGGGACGCCTGAGAGCATCGAGCAGGAAGCTGCAGCGGCACTGACCGCGGCCGAACCTGCGCCGGTTGCATCGGATTCATCACCCGCGGCACGGTTCGGGCTTGTTGCGTTTGTTCGCGCCGCAGGGCTGCTCAGCGTCTCGGCTGTCGCAAACCTGCTGCGAGCGATCATCACGGCCAAACTGCTTGCCGTCACTCTCGGGCCGTCGACGACTGGCGTTCTTGTCCAGATTCTCAACTTTTCGGCGTTCCTGTCCCAGATCATCCCCCTCGGGCTCACGATCGGAGTCTCGAAACTCGTCGCAGACAATCCCACTAACCGCTCACGGGTGGGGGCGGTTATCGCGACATCTTCTGTAATCGCATTTGCGTCTGCGACGACGTGTCTCATCGTCCTAGCGCCGTTCACCGGTCGGATCTCTTACGTCCTGACCGGAAGCGATCGATACGCGCTTCCAGTGCTCCTTATCCTTCTCAGCCTCCCGCTCTACAACGCAGCCGGCGTCTTGAGCTACGTCATCCAGGGACTGTCCGAAATTCGAAGACTGACAATCGCCAATGTCGCCACGGCTGCCGCATCTGTCGTAGCGCTGGTCCCACTGATTTACGCATATGGCCTTGTCGGTGCCACAGTCGCGGTCGTGATCGCCGGCGGCCTCCAGATCATCTTTTTCGCCGCCGAGCTCTGGCGTGCGTGTGTCGCTCGCGGCTGGTCGTTGTCTGCATTTCACGTCTCGCGAACCACTGCCAGATCGCTTCTTCGATATGGCGGCGTGCTGATGGCGGCAAGCATTGGATCATGGGGATCCCTACTAGTAGTCCGCACCGTAGGCATACATGTGCTCGGGGGGTTCGCCAACGGCATTTACCAGGTGGTCAACGGCGTCTCCGCTCAATACATGGCGGTGTTCATCGGGTGGATGGCAGCCTATGTGCTTCCGCGCGTTGTCGCCGAACGCGATCCATCCCGGTTAAGCGCCACCCTGAACTCCGTCCTTCGGGCGAATCTCCTGATCATGGGAACCGGACTGGCCCTCGTAGTGGCTTTGCGCGAGCCGGTTGTAAGGGTTCTCTACACGCCTGATTTCGCCAGCGCCGCCCCGATACTGCCTATCCAGGTCCTCGGCGACTATGCGCGGGTCATTGGCTGGTCGTTTGGGATCGCGCTCTTCGCGCACGGCAGGACGCGGGCCTATCTGATCGCGATGCTCGCTCAGGACCTGCTATGGCTTGTAATCAGCACTTCGACGATGAGAGTCGCCGGGACGGCGGCGCTCGCGATGGGATATTCGCTCTCATCCCTAGCATGGCCGATCGTCATGTACCCACTTGTTCGAAGGTGGTTTGGCGTGCGCATAAACCGTGAAGGCGCCGTTCTGTGTGTGGCCGGACTGGCTGCAATCGCGGGTGCACTCGTCTTGCCTGATGTTGTCTCACTCGTTCCAGTCGTCGCCGTGCCGACCGCGATACTCGTCATCCGGAAACTTGCCCAACGGCAGGCGGTTCATCGCGCATGACGCGCGAGCGGGTCCGAGTTCTCTGCGTGATCGGAAGCCTGATGGTGGGTGGCGCGGAGACATTCCTTGCCAGGGTTGCGCCGGAGGTCCAGAAGCACGGGATCGAGATCGAAATCTGCGCGCTCGATCCAACTGGGCCACGTCTGGCCGAGCTCGAGTCTGCCGGCATTCGCGTGCACGGGACACCCTATCCCGAGAGAACCACGCACTCGAACACGCTGACGCTTCTTCGGACGGTCGCGCACATCCGAAGGCTGGTGCGGGCCGGGCGTTTCGATGTCGTTCACACCCACCTCTTCTGGGCCGATGTTCTCGGCGTTCCGGGTGCGAAGCTTGCGGGCTGCCCCCGGATAATCGTGAGCCGTGTTGCGCTCCATGCGTGGGCGCACTCAAAGAGCCGGTTATTCCACGCGCTCGAACAGGCAAGCAATGCGATGGCTGATGAAGCGATCGTCAACTCGCAGGCCGTCCTGCGTGATGTCGTAGCGCACGAGAGGCAGTTTCCTCGCGTTAGGACGGTTATTCATTACGGAATCGATGTCGATAGCTATCCTGCGTCGACGCTGCGACATGAGGGGCCGCTGCGTCTCATCACTGTTGGCGCGCTCGCGCCGCGAAAGGGGCAGGAGTACGCGATCGAAGCCATCCGCCAACTGTCATCTGCTGGCGTTGACGTTGAACTGACACTTCTCGGATCTGGGCCTGATGAGGCGAAGCTGCGCCGCATCGCCACCACCGGCGTTTTGGGCCGCGTCAAATTTGCTGGACAGCACGAAGACGCGCGTCCTTTCCTGAGCTCGGCCGATGTGCTGGTCATGCCTTCGCGTCAAGAAGGATTCTCCCTGGCAATCCTCGAGGGCATGGCCGCCGCTCTCCCTGTCGTCGCGACTGACGTTGGAGGGAACGCCGAGGCCATCGTCGATGGAGAGGGAGGATTCATAGTCGAGCCAGCGAATCCGGAAGCCCTGGCGACCGCCATCAAAGCGCTCGTCGACGACCCCTCGCTCCGCGCGAGCATGGGTCGCTTCAACCGAATGCGGGCCCAGGAGAAGTTCAGTCTCGAGGCGTCCGCGCGAGACCTCGCCAGCTGGTACCGCTCCCCGGATGGGCATGGCGTCTGACTCTTCCGCGGCGTAACCGCATCGCAGCGGACAGCCTAGTTGACGTGCCATGACAAAGGGACCATCGCGATTTGACGGAGGCGGGCGCACATAGCGTCTACCGCCTATAGTCGAAGCCTTTCCGTGGCCAAAGTGATCAGGACTGCACAGGTTCGAGGAGTGGCTCTCGCATGTCCTCGGTGCCACTATTCGCTTGAGCAAGGTAGGACGGCGCTCCATTGCTCGCAATGTGCCGTCGACTATCCGCTTATCAACGGACGCGCATTTTTCATTGCGCCAAGGAAGGAGTGGTCACCACCGGTCGCTGAAACGGGCGGTTGGCTTCGACGGCACCTGGCGAGGCCTCCGCACCCAGCGCGGCACTTCGGCGAGATTCGCGGCAGCGGAGTCCACAACGACCATCGCCTGTTGCGAGAGTTCCTCGCTTTGCTCTCCCCGTCGAGCGCCGTTTTGGACCTCGGTTCGGGAGAGCGGCGGCTGCGCGAAGAAGTGGTGAATCTGGACGTCGTTCCTTCGCCTTTGGTTGATGTGGTGGCCGACGGGCATCGTCTGCCATTTCCAGAAGGCGCGTTCGATGCGATCATCCTGCAGTCGGTCATAGAGCACGTCCGAGAGCCCGAATTGATGATCGCGGAGAGCGCTCGGGTGCTCAAGAAGGGCGGTGTCCTCTGGGTAGAGGCACCGTTCCTTTACCCCGTGCACGACGAGTCGGACTATTACAGGTGGACTGTCCAGGGGCTACAACACGTCGTATCGAAGCACCTCGAGGTCACCCGCTACGGCATCCTCATGGGGCCGTCGGCAGCCCTTAGCCTGGGCTGGCGTAGCTACCTGATGTGGAAGCTCAGAAATCTGCATTGGGGCGTCCGAAATGCGGCCGCATGGGCGACTACATGGCTCAAATTGATCGACGGAGACGAAGCATCCTTGTCTCCAGAGGCTTACGCCCTGAGCTTCGTCGTCGGCACCAAGGTCTAGCCGTACCGCCGGCGGAAGATTTCTCCAGCCAGGGACCGGAAATCATGCCTTCGTTCGTTGAGGCTTCCAGGCGATGAACCGGTCGCAGCTGCTGGCGACGGTAGTGGGTGCTCTTTGCTCCGTTCCCGGCTCGGTTGCGCCCCTCACACAAGCAGCATCAGCAGTGACCTTTCCCGCTGCCGCCCCGCATGCCACGGCTATCACGTCCAATGGCTCATGGCCGGTGTATCACCACGACGACGCCCACACCGGTTTCGACAGCACGCAGCCGACGGCCGCTACCGCCAGCGCAGGCTGGACATCACCGACGCTCGACGAATCGGTCTACGGAGAGCCGCTGGTCTACCAGGGGATTGTCTACGTAGCGACCCTGAACAACACGGTCTACGCGCTGAACCAGACGGACGGAACTCTCATCTGGTCGAATCACCTCGGCGCACCGCAGACCACCGGCTGGGTCTGCGGCAACGTTTCGCCGCAGGGAATTCTTGGCACACCGGTGATCGACACTGCTGCCAATCGGATCTATGTGGCCACGTTTCTCAGCACCGACGTCTACTGGGTTTTCGGGCTCGACCTCAGGAACTCTGGAAGCATCGTCTTCCAGACTCCGCTCAACGTAACCGGCTTCGACTGGAAGATTGAGCAAGAGCGCGGAGCGCTCGCCCTCGCCAACGGATACGTCTACGTTCCGTTCGGCGGCAGGGCCGGTGACTGCTATGACAACGGGACGCCATATCACGGCTACGTGGTCGGTGTTCCTACCAGTGGTACCGGATCTCCGACCGTCTTCGTGACCGGAGGTGTAGAGAACGGTATCTGGTCGGCAGGCGGTGTTGTGGTCGACGACTCCACGGGCAAGGTCTTCGTCACGACCGGAAACGGCGGTTGTCCGAGCTCCTACAACTACAACGACGCGGTGATGCGGCTGTCGGCATCGCTTACGCTCGAGGACTATTTCGCGCCAAATGACTGGCACGACGATTGGAGTTGCATCGACCAGGATCTCGGCTCGGCAGCCACCGTGCTTATCAATCCCAACCTGGCCTTTCAGGCTGGCAAGTGGGGCACCGGCTTCCTCGTCAACCCGAACAGCCTGGGCGGCATCGACGGCCAACGGTACCCGACACCAAAGCCGGCCACCTACGCTGCCGTTGACGTATGTCTGGGCAATCACAGAGACGCCAACTTCGGCTCGTACGCGTATGCCGCTCCGTATGTCTACCTCTCGTGCGACGCCAACACCAGCATCGGCTTCAGCGGGCGGCTGGTGGCGCTGAAAGTCGACACCACCGCGAACACCTTCAGCCCATGCGGCAGCACGTGCGCGGCGCCGTCGTGGGCCGCCGGCTCGACGACATTCGGTCCACCCATCGTCGCAGGCGCTGCGGTCTGGGCCGTCGACACGGGCGGCGGTGGACTGTACGGATTCGACGCGGCGACGGGAGCGCAGACCTACCACAGCGGCGGTTTCAGCGCGACACACTTCACCACACCAAGCGAGGCCGGCGGCCAGATCCTTGTCGCCGCCGACAATCACGTTCTCTCGTTCAACATGCTTAGGCGATGCGGATCGGTCGCTCTCGATACAAGCCCGCCTTCCCCCACGACGGTCGGCACCAGCGTGACTGTGACGGCCGCGGCCAGCGGTTGCCCCAATCCGCAGTACCAGTTCTGGGCGTTGTCGCCTGGCGCCACCGCGTGGCGGGTGACTCAACCCTATTCCGGCAGTGCATCATGGAGTTGGTTCACCACGGGCCTGAGCCCGGGCATGTATACGCTTGCGGTCTGGGTCCGTGACGCCAGCAGCTCGGGCACGTTCGGCAACAGCCTCGGCCGCTGGGACGCCTCGCACTCGCGGTCCTACACGCTGACCAGTTGCAGCGGAGTCGGCCTTGCTGCGGCGCCCGCCTCGCCAGCGGGCCTGGGCGCTTCGGTCGGCATCACGGCTGCGACCAGCGGCTGTCCGAACCCCAACCCGGTCTACCAGTTCTTCACCCTGGGGCCTGGGGCGAGCGGCTGGACGGTGGTCCAGCCTTACTCGACGAGCAACGTCTTGAGCTGGAGCACGACTGGCAAGGTACCGGGGACCTACCAGGTCGCCGTCTGGGCGCGGGATGCGGACAGCGGGGGCGCCTACAGCAACAGCCTGGGGAGCCTGGATGTCTCCAGCTACCGGGCGTACAC
>Ga0070708_100003148_pt1 | contig 12859 bp, 11 predicted proteins | sample KBSK5503metaG_FD_65469 | JGI IMG/M metagenome (GOLD analysis project Ga0070708, IMG submission 65469) | Corn, switchgrass and miscanthus rhizosphere microbial communities from Kellogg Biological Station, Michigan, USA - KBS K5-50-3 metaG | ecosystem: Host-associated > Plants > Roots >...
TTCCCGGGAACAGCTTGATTCTCGCGGGGCCGGGGAAGGCCAGCAGTGTTTTCCCTTGCTGACGGACCACCAAAACATCGTCCGTTAGCATGCGATAGCCGAGCTGCAGAAACGAAGCGGCAAGGGTTGATTTCCCAATACCGCAGTCCCCTAGAAAGCCAACAGCGTTCCCATCCACCACGACGACCGTTGCATGAAGAGATTCGATCCCCTTCTTCAGAAGTGCAAACGAGAGGACTTGCCCCAGAAGATAGGTGTGGACGGCTGCTTGCGAGGCCCGGCTTGCCGGACAAATGGTCACGCGCGTCCCGTCAGGTGAAACCAGGAACTCGCTCAAACCTTTCCACCTGAGATAGGTGGACCCATCCTCAAGCGGCAAATGCTGAAACCACTTGCTAGTCTCGGGGGAGATGCCGTTTAAGAACTCAGGAAACGAAGACCGGGGAACGCTAACAATTTCGGCCTCATAGCTGGCTGGATTGTCGCTTTCAGGATAATGAAGCGGGACTTGGCTGCGGAGTGAGATCCCGTAAACTCGGTAGTGGTGCCATGACGAATTGCTCCTCATTGCCGTGGGGACCAACTAACTCTAGGCCCTCGTCATCGGGCCGAGAACATTTTGCTCGCTGTTACCCTTGGTGCCTCCCCGGGTCAGTTGGCCCAAGTCGCCATAAACGGATAGCCTAGGCGCGTGATAAGGCTGCTTGAGCCGAGATGGTGTTTGGGTGCTGCTCTCGCTCGTCGTTGCTGGATGTCCTTGCTTCGACATGTTTTTCCTCCAATATATCCGACTTAGTACCAAAGAAAGCTTGCAGCCAAAGCTCCAATCCAAACAAGTCAAGTAGCTGCCAGGTCGACTTGCACCCGTCGGCGTGGATTGAAGATCTTGACTTCTCAACGGCGGCAAACAAGCAGCGCGCGTCAACATATTCTAGCTGAACCGCCATCATCTGGGGCCCCAGAAGCGGCAAAAAATCCGAGAGAGCACGATCCGCAGCATCGTTGAACTCCTGGGTGTTCCCCGCCTTCCACCGGCGGTTCGCGATCGTGTCAGGTAATGTGCCCCGCATAGCCGAACGAAGAATGGCTTTCGGAACTCCGTTGGCGCACACGACGTCGCCCGGAATCGCCAACAGAAATGAGATGAGATCGCGATCGAAGAACGGATGAGCATATTCACAATGGCTTACCGCGGACATCTTGCTGGTCCACTCCATTGCCTGAACGTAATACATGGGTCTCACCAGTTCATAAAGCAACTTCTGGTGGGCCGTTTTCCCCGGCGCAACGAATTCCTGAATTCTTTCCGCCCGCCGAGCTCTTTTCCAAAAGTCTGCTGTGTACCAAGAGCGATCTCCAGTCGCCCTTTGGCGTGTACCGCGAAGAAGTCGTCGGGTTCCTCGGGGCAGATGGCGCCGAACGAGTGACCCCAGGAACTCCCTCCGATACCATCCAGGTCCCACGTCGCCCACGTTCCACTTAACGACTTCTTTTAGAGCGCGCCAGAAGCTGCCCAACCGAAAACTCTGAAACAAGTCGATCAGGTACGCCCTGTTGCCGACCACTTGATCGCCCCACTGCCCGAAAAGCACGACCCGGGCTCCTAGATCGCGGACCCTCCCCTCGAACGGGTAGTCGGAGTTCAGAGCCGCCCGCAGATACGGAGCCTCGATGTCGATCAGCACTTTGCGTAGTGAGCCGACGATGAATTGCTGGGGAAGCGCGACGCGATGAATCTTAGTGCCATACTGCCTTTCAATCTCTTCCAGGAAAAACCGCTCGTCCGATTGCGGACCATCTGGTTCCAGAGAAATACCCACGACATTGGGCGCCGCGACAGCATTCTGCCGTCTGAGCGTCTCGGCCGTGCAGAAGATGGAGGATGAATCCACACCTCCGCTGACCGAGACTGCTACCGGATACGCACTCCTCAACCGTCGGGCAACGGCCTGCCCGAAAACGTCCCGGAATGCTTCCACGTACTCGGGGAATGCCTTGAAGCGCACAGGTTGGGGATTGCCAAAGTCCCAGTAGATCCGTTTAAGGAAAGAATTCGGTGTTATCACAACCATCTGGCCGGGCAGAACACTTGAAACGCCGTCAAAGAAGGTCCAGCCTTCCCGCTCGTGCCCAAAGCAAGCTAAGAGGTACGCGGCCAGCATGTCGGCGTTGGGTTTCGAGACTACTCCCGGATACGCGAGTATGGCCTTAATCTCGGAGGCGACCAGAAAGGTGTTAGCCGTCCTCGAGAAATAGAGAGGACGCATGCCGATGGCGTCACGCGCCAACACAAGCCTCTTTTTCTCAATGTCATAGACAGTTGTCGCGAAGTCTCCAATCAATTTTTCGGCGAACCCATCTCCAAACCTCTTATAGGCGGCCCATACAAAGGCTGGGTCCGCAGAATCTCGCGAGGGAACACCCTCCCCAAGTAGTGAAAGGAGCTGCTTACGATTGTCCAACCGTCCGTCAAAGAGAACCACACCCTCCGATGGATGAACCAAGGGCTGGATTTCCCCCACAGACTCAGGTGTGACCCAGAGATTTTGGAATCCAAAGCCGACATCACCCTCAATCCAGCGTCCGATGCCGTCCGGCCCGCGATGGGCGATGGCATCGGTCATGCGCTGAAGCAGAGCACGGTCCACCGGGGCGCCATCAACATTGTAGATTCCGGCGATGCCGCTCATGAGGCTGCCTGCTCCTGCGGATGCCTTCCGGCCAGGGAGTTCTCCAGCACGCACAAGGTGGAGTAGCGGCCCGGCGCGGTCGCGCCCAGGAGGATCCGTCCCTGATGTTCCAGCCAGGCGTGGGCGTCGAGGCGGTCTCCGTCCCGGGCCGCCCCGATCATTACCTGGACGTCGAAACCCTTCCGGCCCAACAGCGCATAGAGCACCAGCGCTTTCTTCAGGCAGGTCGGGTGGAGCGGTTGAAGGCGCGAAGCCAACTCCACACAATAGGCGGCGCGCTCGGGGCTGGTGGAAGCAACGCCGGAGGACTGGCTATGGCCGTCCCGGGCAGAACGCCTTTCCCCGCGCAGAATGGCGAGCACAGTCCTGAGCCGCAGTAGGCGCAGTCCGAGTGCGACTGCGGCAAACCACAGCATGGCCTCGACGATCAGAAGCCAGTCGGATGCGGAGAGCGCGAAAGCCTTGCGCAGCTTAGGCACGAGTGGGCTGCCCTTCCTCGGACGAGGAGACGCTTAGCAAGCCCTTGGCCCGCAACTCCTCCACGAGTCGCAGAAGATCGCCCTCAAGTTTCTCCGGAGCAACGTCATATTCCTGTTGAACCGCTTCGAAGGCGTGGCGCAGCGACCCGTCTTCCTGAACCAGCGTCCATATCCTGGTGCCCACCTTGTCGAGACCGAAGTAGGTGCCGGACTCCAGGTTCAGAATGACGGCTTCGCCCTCGAGGTCGCGGGACACAACGTCGTCGCTGATCGCTACCTTTGATTCGAGCGAAACTGGGTTCTCAGGCATGGTTCGAAGGTCCAGGGGCAGACTGCTTCCAGCCATGCTGGAAGCGGAATTGCACGTGATTATAACCTTTATCTCGCAATCTCGCCGTCAGACTGTAAAAATAGCACGACAAGCTAGCTGGTTGGTCTTGGCTCGGCCGGTCTTTCTTGGAACTAGGACGCCGTGGCCCCGACCGGTTGCCCGACGACGGTCGCTATCCCCGCCAGCACCGCGAACCACGCCGCATTAGCCGGGATGTGCAGGTTGAAATCGAAGAAGCTGTGGACCAGCAGGCCGCAGCATCCCACCGCTGCGCCCATCGCGATCCAGCTGTCGCCGGAGTTTAGCCGCCGGCCCCAGTTTCGAAACGAGAGATGGAAGAACAGCGCCAGAGCCGTGAAGATGAGTGTGGTGCCGGCCAATCCGGTTTCGGCGACGGCTTCTGCGTAGTCGTTGTGAGCATAGTCCACCCTCAAGTCGGTGGGAAAATTCTGATATTGAGGGTAAGCGGTTTCAAAATTGCCCAAGCCGATTCCGAAGACGGGGTGGTCACGCAACATGCGAAGCGAATCGAGCGCTACGCTCTTGCGGAAACCGGACCACTCGGCCCAGGCGTCCCCGGGGCTGGCGACCGCCCCCAGGCGTTTCGTGATCCAGCTCGTACCCACCCAAGAGAACAGCAGCACCGCGGAAAGGATGATGATGATAACGGTAACCCCGATCACCACCAGGGCTGGCCTTTCTGCCCTTTGCGTGGCTCGGGCGTGCCACCGGCCCAGCGCGACTGCAATCACGATCTCCGCCGACAGGGCCAGCAGTCCGCTGCGCGAGCCAGAGAGCAGCAGGGAAGCGATGGCGATCGTGACCGCGAGGATGGGTAGTGCCAGAGTCGCGGCAAACTTGCGCTGCCCGGCGATGGAGAGGGCGGCCACTGGGATCAGCATTTCCAACAGTCCGGCGTAGTGGTCGGGGTTGCCGTAGGGGCCGAAGAAGTTGCCGTCCGAATCGAACGTCCAGTAAATCTTCTGCGTGCCGGAAGCGAATTGGAGAATGGAGAATAGCCCCAGCACTCCGGCAAAAAGCAAGACCACGATCCCGAACCGGCGCCGCGTTTCGGCGCTGGCGCTGCCGAAGAGCTGTACGCTGACGAAAAAAAACGCCAGATTCGCGGATAACAATACAAGTGCGGTGCGCGTCTCCCACCGGTCGAGTGCGAGGCGGGCGCCGTACTGCACGAGTCCGAGGACCAGGAACAACGCTAGCGGAATGTACAGAGGCGTCCAAAAAATTTTCAGCATCTGCTGCTGGACGCTTCCAACGGCCCACAAGAACAGCACCAAGCAGGCAGTGAGGCCTAACGACATCCAGGCCCAAGAGTCAACCGAGCCAAAAACCCATGGTGCGCCAATCAGGGCCGCGACGAGCAGAATGCGCGCGATCGAGAAGGCGAATGGATCGCCCGCATGCGTCGCGGCATCAGGCGTCACTTCACAATTCGTGGCTTCAGTGTCGCGGTGCAGGAGCGCCTCGGCTACGGTCAAAGAATGCCATCCTCAGCGCTGACTATTCGAAGCAACTGGCTCAACGGTGCGGCCTGTGTCGTGGAGAGAAACCGAGTCCACCCAGAAACTCCCCGAGATCTCCATGGGAAAGGTCCGGCCACGAGGCCGCCAAATTGACAAACGCACGGTCTGCGTCTCCGGTCCGGTCGAAAAAGACAATCGAGCGCGGTGCCAGGGGGTCGTTCCCACAGTGCTTTCGCTGAGGGCGTCTTCAAAGCTGTGCTGCTGGGTATCGCTCACACGCAGGAAGGGTCCGGTGTCGGAAGTAACATCTTCCGACCGGACGTACGCCTCCAGCTTGTACGAGTGATTCGGGAGAACCGGCACGATTTGATACGCGGGCTCATACGCTTCATTCCTGTTGACGGTAAAGTCCACCCGCAGACAGCGGGTGCCATGGTAAGCGTCGCGAGCGGAGAAATCTAGGGAGAGATAGGTGGTCTGGTCAGATCTCCGCCAATCAAATCCGGCGTTCAGGGGAGTTAGTTCGAAATCGCCGTTGAAGATTAAGTTGCCGTTCTCTTCGGACGTTTTTACACTTCCGATCCGCTGCAGATCCACCCAGACCGACTCGGCTTCGTCGATTCTATCCAGCGTAATTAGTCGCTCCAGATAAGGCTTTGCTGTGGCGAAAAGGACAGAACTGGAACTTACTGCCAGTTGGCGCCAAACTCGATAGGCATCGCTATCATGGCCCTGATCGCTCAAGAATTTTGCATACCCCACTTTGATCTTTGAATCGGTGCGATTGGCTAACAACTCTTGAAAGATAGCGTCGGAACTCTGCACATCGAGCAAGGCATACCAGACCTGGTGCGCGTACTCGGGATCGAGCTCCAGCAAGCGCCGAAACTGTACCAGCGAATCATCCAACTGTTTTGTCCGCAGATACGACTCGCCGGCATGCCAGCGATAGAGCGGAACGGAGGGACAAAGATTGACCAAGAGTTGCCAGGCCCTGTCGGCGCACGTCGCGTCGCCCTTTGATTCGCAAGCGGAGGCAAGGTGCGACCAGTAGCGCGGGTTCAGGGGACTTAACTCGGTGGCGCGTCGTAAGTGCCTGATGGCTTCGGCCGAATCCGTGTCCTCGTAGATTCGCCCGAGCCTGTACTCCAGCCGGGGATTGCCTGGGTCAACGGCTAGAAGCCGCCGACCCACCGAAAGCCTTTGGAACGACAAGGTAATCCCGACCCACAAGAGTCCCGCCGCCAACAGCAGACTTGAGCAACCTGCCACCAGCAGCAGAAGCAGTGATCGAGAACGCGGACGCAGTGAGAGCTCGACGCGAGCGATGTCAAGATGTGGCGGAATCATGAAGCTCTACGGGTTTGCCCGATGGCGACAAGCGGAGAAGACCCAACTCGGGGACACGAAGCGGTGGCCGGTCAACGCGGCCCCGAGGAAGAGCTGATTTCGGCGGGCAGGTTAGTCGTCGTCCGGTCGGCATTTACCGTTTTTCGACACGCCCTGGCCGAGGCACTTGCCATCGCAGCAGACCTGGTTCTTCTCGCAGCACTTCCCGTTGCAGCAGGGGCCCGAGCAGCACTTTCCGTTGCAACATGTCTGACCGGGGTCACAACATTTTCCACTACAACAACTCTGGCCCGAGCCACAGCACTTTCCGTCACAGCAGGTCTGCCCCGAATTGCAGCAGGTTTTGCCGCAGACCGTCTGATTGGGGCCGCATTTGGGCTTGTCATCATCATGCTCGTGGCCCTTGTCATCGTATGCAGGCGAGGGGGAGGCCCAGGAGGCCGCCCCTAGACCCAAAGCGGCCAACACCGCACCGCCGGTAGCTTTGCCGACCAGCGCCAGCGCCTTTCGTCGTGAGATTGGACTGGCGATAATTCGCGACACATCATCAAAAATTGCGCTCATATCATACCTCCATTTGCTTTCAGAGCCTCAGCGGCCAGGGCCAATATGGCATCTTTTCCAACTGCTACGTCTTGTGCAATCAATCCTCTCTCATTGATCAGAAAAGCTACCGGGGTCGCAAAAATTCCATATTCTTTCGAAAGTTTCCACTTCTCCTGCAGCACTACGGGGAACTTGATTCCAAACTGTGAGGCTTTGCGCCGGTTCTCCTCGGCATTTCCGCGGCCTACAAGCAGCAAGGCCGGTCCGTTCGCGGCGTGCGTTTGATCCAGGCGGGCCAGCTCGGGAGCTAGCTCATCGCAAGGTACGCATTGAGGATCACTGAACACCAACAGAACCCACCTGCCACGGTACTCTTCGAGCGAGACCGAACGACCCTGGAGATCTGGCAGACGAAAGAGTGGCGCGAGAGCTCCCGCTTTCAAACCATTCCGCTCAATTCGGCTCTCGGCGAGTGGCCGTTCGCCGAGAAGCTTCTTGCGCTGATTTTTACCGTTAGTGGGCTGAGAACCGTGGGCCTGGGGCATGGACAGCTGGTTGGTGAATTCTAATACCTGATCGGCTCCACTTGCCAGAGGCCGCGCCACTCGTCCCGTTTCGTTCAATAGATAAGCTACCGGCGTACCCTGATGATCAAAGGGTTGGGGCCTCTCGACATCCTTCGGCAAAAGAATGGGGCATTGCAGTCCATGCTCGCTCGCCTTCTTTCGATTTGTCCCAGGATCGCCGTAACTCAACAGGATCAACTGGACATTCTGCTTTTCGAGACTGCATTGGAGCCGCGCTAACTCTGGCGCAATGGCATCGCAAAAGCCGCACTCGAAATTCCAGTTGACAAGCAAGACCTGCTTGCCGCGAAAGTCCTCAAGCGCAACTGCTTTCCCGGCGAGATCGGGGAACGTAAAGGAGGGGAACCCAGTCCCGAGGAATGCGTCCGGCCCAGCTTGGTGCCCTGCACTATATGCACCAGAATCGGCAGATCGTGCGCTTTGCTCAAGCTTGTCCAGGCGAAGCAGTATTCGGCCTTGCTGCTTTACTAACTGATAAAAACCGATCCAGCTGCTGATGAGGATCAGCAATAGAAACACGAGGGTTGTTACGGCCACTGGGAGTTTCCTTCTCGACTTACCAATGTCAGGGTCCAGGATTGCGGCGGGCAGGGAAAGTCCCTCCAGTCAACACAGCTCGGAGTCCAAACAGCAAGAGCTGCGGTTGGTGAAGGCAGAGGCGCCAAAGAACCCCACCGGGTTCGTCTCGGGTATGTTCTTCAAGATCCTGCCGGGTACGGGCATTCAGGAGATCCACCAGCCGAGAATAGCGAGTCTGGTTGAAGTTATGGATGACCTTGCGAATCAGCAGATGAAGATCCAGTTCTCTTCGAAGGTCGCGCAATTTGCGACCGGGCTTGCCATTCAAGATAGCTTCGCTGACGCCCAGGGCACCACGAAGACCAGTGACAATGCCACCTACGGTAGTAACTTTCACGTGACCGGCGGCATCGCCTACCAGATATACATCGCCACCGGCTAAGTTACGACTCACTGGAACCCACTTCGAATAGACAGGAATTCTCGCAGCCTGATATTCCAGAGGCTCAAGGTGATGCTTTTCAAGAAATCTTTCGAGAGCCCAGCGGGTTTCCGGGCCTTCTTCACCGATCAGGCCCAGCACGCCGCGCGTTGGCGAGTCAGGAATGAGCCAGTAAAAATATGGAGTATCGTCGGGAATGAACCACACTCGTGTGGTGTCGGACGGCATGTCTTTGGGCAAGCGGACAATTGCCTGCAGCAGTGGCACAGTCTCCTGCGCCGGCCAGCCTGCGGCCTTGGCTACGCGGCTTATCGCTCCATCAGCGCCTACGAGCGTACTCACCTGGGCTTCTTCCGTCGCGCCCTGACTGCGTTGCAGTTGGAGAGCCAAGGCGTCAGTTTTTTGTTCCATCGATACAAAGCGCCGGCCGAACGATATCTGTGCGCCACTGCCTTGTGCGGCGGCAGCCAGGTCGCGAATTAACTTGCCACGTTCTATCACTAGGTCGGGATGGCGGAGGCCGATTCGGGCAACCCGGCCGTCGGTGAACAGCTCAAATCGACGAATCTCATTTACCACCGAGCTCTTCCCAACCTTGCCCAACAACTCTTGCAGCCGGTGAGTGACAATCAGCGTGCGCGGTTTGGGTTCGAAGTTGTCGGCTCCTTCAAAAACGTGAACCCGTTTTCCCGCCTGACCGAGCAGGTGTGCGGTGAACAGGCCCGCAACCGATCCTCCGACAATCCCGATTTCACTACTCAAACTCGAGCTTCTTCCGTGCAGACTCATGTCTCCAGCCGGATGCAGTCAGTAGGCTGTCAGCTTGTTCTACCGCAAAATGCAGGAAAAAGGAAATATGGTTGATTCCTCTATCCGGACCTGATTCAAGAGTTGAGGGATTTCCTGCGTCATTCTGATTTTCGCCTTCGAAGGCGAGTCACAGAACCTAAGGCGCAACAGCCGCGACCGGTGTGAGAGAAACTTCCTCTGGTTCGGCTGCGATCTGTGCAGGAGGGAAAAGCCGATCCCGCAATCGCAGGACTGGATATTCGATGAGGCGTGACATGGTGATACCGACCACAAGACTCCCCACGAAGTAGACTAGGAAGCGGCTGTACTCTCCCGTCGGAAAATGAATCAAGCGTCGCAGCAGTCCTGGGAGCCAAGCTGCACAAGGACCATGCCACAGATAGACTGAATAGGAGTACATCCCCACAAAGGCTAGCCCGCTGCCTACCGACTCCGCGAGTCGTGCAAGGCCAATCGGAAGAATCCCATACAGATAAAGGCTAAGCAAGAGGACTCCGCCACAACCTAAATAGACACAGGTGTATCCCCAAGTGGCAAGAAACCTGTCATCGCGCGGCAGAAAGTATGCGAAAGATAATAACGCGGAGGAAACCAAGGCGATCGCTAGACGGTTTGGTATGGATCCCATCACCCTTTCAAGTCCCAACGAATGGAAGTGGTAAAGATAGCCGAGCAGCACCCCAAAAAAGAGGGCGTCCATTCGCTCGTGGGTGGCTGTATATGCCATGTGAAAATTCGGAGTTCCCCAATAGACCGAAGTGGCTCGGAACGCTAAACACATTCCCGCGACAGTCAGTGCCGTCCAGGGGACGGAGCGAAACGGGTTCTGTCGGTTCGAAGAGAAACGGATCAATACGAGAAGAAAGAGCGGGAGAAAGATATAAAAGTGTTCCTCCACTGCGAGTGTCCAGGTGTGGTCCCAAGTTCCATGCTCGTAATTCTGTACAAAGAGAACTTCGTGAAGATAACGCGCTAGCGGCGAACCTGTGCGAAGTACATAGTAGGAGACGATGGTCGTGAGGAACAGAAATACATAAAAAGCTGGATATATCTTCAGGCCGCGGCGGATGAAAAATCGCTTGAAGTCGACACTGCCGCGTCTTTTGAATTCGCTGAAGAGCAAGCCTGATATCAAGAACCCGCTTAACACAAAGAAAAGATCGACCCCCACCCATCCAAATCGAGTGAAAACGAACCAAATGCCGGCGTGATGGAGCATTACAAGGATGACGGCAATACAACGGAGAACATCAAGTCGCTTGTTTCTCATCAGCAACACCCCGGGATGACTTTTGGAGGCTCAAGCGACATCTTTCAGCGACGCTTCCTTCGGACACTTCTGACGTTCATACGGCAGGTCTTCAAACAGCACCACAGCCATGAGCGTGCTCAATACCAGCACAGAGCCGAACACAAGAGGATGTTGTAACGGCACGCGGCTAAGCATGGCCGCCAGGCAACCAAAAACAATCCCGAACCCGTAGATAACGAGAACAGCCCCGCGCTGCTCCAGGCGAAGATTGGACAGGCGGTGCGCAGTGTGGTCCTTGCCGGGCGAGGCGAACGGAATGAGCCCGCGGCGCGACCTGGAAATCGTGACCAACGTTGTGTCGAAAATTGGAACGGCCAAAACAAGAATCGGAATCATCCAGGCGGTTGCTTGTGGCGTATGCGCCAGGCGAAGCTTTAGACCCAACGTCGCCAGCATGAAGCCGAGGAACATCGCTCCACCGTCGCCCATGAAGATCCTCGCCGGCTTGAAGTTCCACCGCAAGAAACCAAGGGAAGCGCCAAGCAACGCAGTTGCCAGAGTGGCCACAAGGACTTGCCCGTTCAGGATGGCCAGCAGCGCGAAGAAGAAGGAAGCGATTGCAGCCACGCCACTGACGAGACCGTCCATGTGGTCCAAAATGCTGAAAGCAGCGGTGATGCCGACTACCCACAATAAAGTAAGGGCGATATCGGCTTTTCCTCCAATGGCTCCCGGTAGCAATTCAGCGATGATATGGAACCGAACGCCAAGAACGACGAGAGTCACGGCGGCCACGGGCATGGAAACGAACAGCTTGATCTGATGATGAAGTAGGCCGCGATCGTCGATAATGCCGGTTATCAAGAGCAAAGTCCCAGCGCCCAGGATGCCAAGAATCTGACCGCGTGGTTGGCCGTCGAGCGACAAAATGACCGCCAGCACAGTGCCGCAGTAGATCGCCAGACCACCCAACAGGGGCATGGGACTCTGATGGAGTTTGCGCGAGTTTGGCTGGTCAACGACGCCGAAGTGGAGCGCAAGGCGCCGCACCGGAACCGTTAGGCCAAAGGTGGTCGTCAGCGCGATCGCAAATGTGAGCACTCCATCTACCACAGTATTCCCCCAATTCTTAAGTTCGACGGCACCTGATTGCTTGTTCCCTAGGTAGCTACGCGGCGGGCGCCTGCTCAATCACTCCGATACGGTTCGCCGCTTGGAGTTCCTGTTGGATCCAGGGAAAGGTCAATTCCAGACCTTGCCTCAGCAGGATGGAAGGCTCCCATCCCAGAACCCGACGCAGCAGGCTGTTGTCGCTGTTGCGGCCGCGTACGCCCTGCGGCCCCTTCAGATTATGTCGCTTGGTCAAGCGTTTTCCAGCAACTTCGCTGACCAAGTCTACCAGTTGGTTAATGGTCACCAGTTCGTCGGTCCCCAGGTTGAGCGCGTCGCGATGGCCCGAGGCCATGATCCGGATCAGTCCTTCCACACAATCGTTCACATACATGAATGAGCGCGTCTGCTGGCCGTCTCCCCAGACCTCGACCTCTCCGCCATCAGCCGCCAGAGCCACCTTGCGGCAAATCGCCGCCGGCGCCTTTTCCTTGCCTCCCTCATAGGTTCCCAGTGGTCCGTAGACGTTGTGGAAGCGCACGATGCGGGTCTCGAACTTGTAGTCTTGCCAGTAGTAACGGCACAGCTCTTCGGCGTACAGTTTTTCCCAGCCGTAGCCCGGTTCCGGCTCCGCCGGGAAAGCATCCTCTTCTTTCAATGGCGCGACGTTCGCGTCCTTCTGCTTGCTTTGCGCGTACACGCAGGCAGAGGAGGAGAACAGAAAGCGCTTCACGTGGTGCTGCCGGGCCGCCTCCAGCATGTGAGTGTTAATCAGGGTGTTGTTCCTCGCGATGTCGGCATGAAAGCTGGTGATGTAGCCGATGCCGCCCATGTCCGCTGCCAGGTTGTAGACGTCGTCGATCGACCCGCGAGTTGCCATCAGGCATTCGTCCCACCTGCGCAAATCGCGGACTTCAAACTCGTCCGCGACCGAAGCCTGGTACTCGGGATGCTTCAGGTCCACTCCTCGGACCCAGTGACCTTCAGCTTTCAAACGATTAACCAGATGGTGGCCAATGAAGCCGCCTGCGCCAGTTACTAGGATTCGAGCCGCTTGCTTCATTTGCTATCCTTTTGTTTTTGAAAAGAGTCTTCCGTGAGACAAGGTCTCTTAACTCTCTTAACTCTCTTAACTCTCTAGGCCACGTCTTCCATCAGTTGGACAAAACGCTGCAGTTCCTTCTCCAGTGTGAACTCGTTTGCAATCGCGACCGCGCGATCGCTCATCCGGGCAACCCGCTCGGGGTCGTGCGAGAGTT